>Ga0208243_1000174_pt1 | contig 48776 bp, 59 predicted proteins | sample Subbio2Aug_QV12A_FD_184826 | JGI IMG/M metagenome (GOLD analysis project Ga0208243, IMG submission 184826) | Serpentinite rock and fluid subsurface biosphere microbial communities from McLaughlin Reserve, California, USA - CR12Aug_QV12A (SPAdes) | ecosystem: Environmental > Terrestrial > Deep... | reverse complement strand
GAAGACCGGCTCAGGCTGGCCGTCGGTGACGACGGCGTCGGACGCGTATCGCTGGTTCATCTCGACGCCGTGCGCGTCGAACTCGTAGACCTTGAAGGCGATCGCCCGGCGGATCGCCTCGCGCTGCGCCTCGGCAGCGGCGCCGTCGTCGCAGCGCGCGTCCATGTTCTGCTGCATCTTCACCGGGTCGATCGAATCGAGCAGGCCGAGCGCCTTGAAGATCGGCCCGAACTCCTCGATCGACTGGTTGGCGCGGGTCACGATCTGCTTGGCCACGGGCGCCCGCTCGGCCGAGTAGCTGTCGAGGAGGCCCGGACCCGCCTGCCCCTTCACCACCATGGCGAGCTTCCAGGCGAGGTTGAAGCCGTCCTGGATCGAGGTGTTCGAGCCGAGGCCGTTCGACGGCGGATGCCGGTGCACGGCGTCGCCCATGCAGAACACGCGGCCCTTCTGCAGGTGGGTCGCGTACATGTTGTTGACGGTCCAGGTGTTGGCCGAGATCAGTTCGATCTCGAGATCGGGGTCGCCGACGAGGTCGCGCGCGACCTTGGTGGCCATCGCCGCGTCGACCGCCGGCGCCGGCTCGTTGATGTCGTAGCCCCAGACGATCAGCCACTCGTTCCACGGCCGCACCATGCGCACGAGGCCCATGCCGATGCCGCCGACATTGGAACCCGGCTGCAGCACCCAGTAGAGCACCGAAGGCCGGTGTGCGACGTATCTGGACAGGTCGGCCCGGAACAGGATGTTCATCGAGCCGGCGACCCCCATCCTGCCCTCGAACGGAAGCCCCGCATGCTCGGCCACCAGCGAATTGCCGCCGTCGGCGCCGACGAGGAACTTCGAGCGGATGGTGAACGTGCGCTTCGTCAGCCGGTCGAGGCAGGTTGTGGTGACGCCGTCGGCGTCCTGCTCGTGGGAGACGTACTCGGTCGACATCCGCGATTGTGTTCCGCGCGAGCAGGCCGTCTTGAACAGGATCGGCTCCATGAAGGTCTGCGGCAGGTCGTTCATGTGCGAGGGCGACGACAGCTGGTGCTCGGCCCGCGACAGCGGATGCTTTCCCCAGCTCTTCATGCGGCCGATCTCCTCGCCCGCCAGCGACGTGCAGAAGATGTTCTCGCCCATCAGGTCCTGGTGCGTGGCGTGGAGATAGGCCTCCTTCTCGACCTCCGGACCGAGGTCGCGCAGCACTTCCATGGTGCGCTGGTTGGTGATGTGGGCGCGCGGCGTGTTGGCAAGCCAGCGATAGCGGTTCACGACCATGTTCTCGACGCCGTAGGTCGAGAGCAGCGCGGCCGTCGCCGAGCCGGCCGGCCCGGTGCCGATGATGAGAACGTCGGTGGAAATGTCAGCCATGCGGCCCTCCCCTGGTGCCTTGACGATCGATGGATGGTCCGCCCTTCAGGATGCGGCGGACGGGAAAGAACTGGATGCCGGTGCGGTCGGAGAACAGGCCCCACAGGCCCCGCGGCGCAAACAGCATGACGGCGATGCCGATCAGTCCGAGCACCAGCAGGTACCAGGAGCCGAAATCGGCGAGCGACTTCTGCAGCACGAAGAAGACGATGACCCCGATGATCGGGCCTTCCAGCGTGCCGATGCCGCCGATCACGACGATGAAGATGACGTAGGCGGTCCAGTCGATGACGGAGAAGGCGGCGTCCGGCGAGATACGCGCCTTCTGGACGTAGATCAGCGCACCCGCCATGCCGGTGACGAAGGCCGCCGAGACGTAGACCGCCCATTTGATGCGCCGCGCGTCGACGCCGACCGACCGCGCGGCCTCCTGGTTGTCGCGCACCGCCGACAGGCCGAGCCCCTGGCGTGTGCGCAGCAGCCAGTAGATGAAGCCGACCGTGGCGCAGCACAAGGCGAGCGCCAGCCAGTAGGTCAGGATGTCGGCCGCCTGGGAGGCCCGCACCGAGAAGGCGTCGGCGATCCACTGCACCGCGGCCATGTCGCGGGTGGCGGCATTGGGCAGCGACGTGCCGGTACCTCCGCCGAGCGCCCGCCACTGCGCGAGCACGAGCCGCACCACTTCCGCCACGACCCAGGTGCCGATCGCGAAATAGGCGCCCTGCAGGCGGAACACGAAGAAGCCGGTGGCGACCGACAGCAGCGCCGCGGCGATCCCGGCGATCAGGATGGCCAGCATCGGATCGAGCCCGCCGAGGCTGACGCAGGCGAACATGGCATAGGCGCCGAAGCCGACGAAGGCCTGCTGGCCGACCGAGACCAGCCCGGCATAGCCGGCGAGCAGGTTCCAGTTCTGCGCCAGCACCAGCATGGTCAGGATCAGGAACAGATCCTGCAGCAGGCTGCGCGAGACGAAGAACGGCGCCGCGAAGGCGACCGCGACGGCAAGGGCAGCGAAGACGGCGAAGCCGGTCGCCGCGCGCGTCCGCGTCTCGACCGTCCAGGCGGAAGAAGGGGGCACGGACATCGCGGCCTCAGTCGTTGGCGCGCGGGAACAGCCCGCGCGGGCGGAACAGGAGCACCAGCAGGAAGGCGACGTGCCCGGCCAGGATCTGCCATTCGGGATTGATCGCGGCCCCCATCGTCTGCGCCACCCCGATGATGACGCCGCCGGCGAGCGTGCCCCAGAAGGAGCCGAGCCCGCCGATGATCACCGCCTCGAAGGCGTAGATCAGCCGCGCCGGTCCGATGGTCGGATCGATGTTCGACCGCGTACCGAGATAGAGCGCGGCAATCGTCACGACGATCATGGCGATGCCTGTCGCGGTGGCAAAAAGGCGCTTGGGGTCGACTCCCATCAGCCCGGCGGTGACCGGGTCGTCGGAGGTCGCGCGGAAGGCACGGCCGAGCGCGGTGCGGTAGAACAGCGCATTCAGCGCCACGATGACGGCGACGGCCGACAGGAATGTGAGCAACGGCATGACGCCGACCGCGACCGGCCCGAGACTGACGGAGGCAGCTTCCAGCCCGCCGACGGGAATGCGGCGGCTGTCGGCCGAGAAGCCTTCCAAAAGCGCGTTCTGGATGACGATCGACAGGCCGAAGGTGACGAGCAGCGGCGGCAGGATGTCGTCGCCGAGCGTGCGGTTGAGCACCAGGTACTGCAACCCCCAGCCGAGGCAGAACATCACCGGCACGGCGACCAGCGCGGCCACGAACGGGTTGAGGCCGAGCGCCGAGACGATCACCAGTATCAGGAAGGCGCCGAGCACGATCAGGTCGCCATGGGCGAGGTTGACCAGCCGCATGACGCCGAAGACGAGGCTGAGGCCGGCCGCGAAAAGCGCGTAGAGCCCGCCGAGCAGCACGCCCTGGACGATGGTATCGAGCCAGATCATGCGTGGACCCCGAAATAGGCGGCGTGTATGGCCTCGCGCGACAGGTCGGCGGGGCGTCCGGTCAGCGTCACGCGCCCCTCCATCATGCAGATGACGCGGTCGGCGACCTTCAGGGCCTGGCCGATGTCCTGCTCGACGATGACCAGCGAGGCGCCGGCCGCGCGGATCCGCGGGAACGCCGCGTAGATGTCGCGGATCACGACGGGCGCGAGCCCGAGGCTGATCTCGTCGCAAAGCAGCACGCGCGGGTTCGACATCAGCGCGCGGCCGATCGCCACCATCTGCTGCTGGCCGCCCGACAGAGCGGTGCCGGGATTGTTGCGCCGCTCCTTCAGGACCGGGAAGAGGTCGTAGACCGTTTCCAGCCGCCAGTGTCCAGCGACCTTGCGCCCGTAGGCGCCGATCAGGAGGTTTTCCTCCACCGACAGCGAGGGGAACAGCTTGCGCCCCTCCGGCACCATGGCGATGCCCCGCGCCATCACCTGCGCCGCCGGCAGCGACCCGATCGGCTCTCCGTCAAACGCCACCTCGTCGGGGCCGTTGGCGAGCACGCCGGCGATGGACCGCATCAGCGTCGTCTTGCCCGCACCGTTGGCGCCGATGATGGCGAGCGTCTCGCCGGCATCGAGACGCAAGTCGACGCCGAACAGCGCCTGGAAGTCGCCATAGCGCGCCGTCAGGCCCCTGGTTTCGAGCAGAACGGTCATGCTTCCAGCCCCAGGTAGATTTCCCGGACTTCCTTCGACGCCATGATCTCGTCCGGTCGGCCGATGCCGATCACCCTGCCGAAATCGAGCACGAGCAGCCGATCGACCACCGAGTTCAGCGCGTGCAGCACGTGCTCGATCCAGACGATCGACATGCCGGATGCGCGGATGTCGCGGATGGTGGCGACCAGCGCCGCGCACTCGCCTTCCGTCAGGCCGCCGGCGATCTCGTCGAGCAGCAGCACCTTGGGGCCGGTGGCGAGCGCGCGGGCGAGTTCCAGCCGCTTGCGCTCGAGCAGGGTGAGCTGCCCGGCGGGCACGTTGGCCCGAGCGATCAGCCCGGTCTTCACGAGGATGTCGCCGCAGCGCGCCGCAACCTCCGCCTCCCGCGCGCGGGAGCCGAAGGCGCCCGCGACGAGCAGGTTCTCGAACACCGTCAGCTTCACGAAGGGCTGCGGGATCTGGAAGGTACGGCCGATCCCCATCAGGCAGCGCTGCATCGGCGGTGCGCTCGTGACGTCCTTGCCGTCGAAGACAATCCGCCCCCCGTCGACCCGCAGATTGCCGGTGATCAGGTTGAACAGCGTCGACTTGCCGGCGCCGTTCGGCCCGATGATGCCGAGCGCCTCGCCGGGCGCGAGCGAGAACGTGACGCCGTCGGCCACCGTCAGGGCGCCGAACCGCTTGTTGACGGCCGATATGTCGAGAACGGGCTTCACGCCGCAGTGTCTCCTCGCGGGAACCGGGATCGGGATGGGGTTCGGCGGGGACGGGCGGACCGCCCGCCCCCGCAGGACGATCAGGCGATCGCTTCCATCTTGCCGCCGACCGGAATCATCGGCGCGGTCTGGTTGTCGGTGATGACGAGATCGTAGCCGCCGCCGTCCTTCAGCCGCCACTGCCCCCCGACCAGCGGCGTCTTGGCGACGTTCTTCTGGGCGAACGGCGGCAGCGGGCCGTCGCCCCATGACAGCGGCCCGACGATGGTGTCGAGCTTCGTCGCAGCGATCGCCGCGACCATTGCCGCCGGGTCGGTCGGGTCGGACGCGCGCTTGATCGCATCGGCCGCCACCTCGAACAGCGCATGCACGAAGCCGATCGGCTGCGTCCAGGGGCGGCCCGTCGCCTGGGTGAAGCCGCCGGCGAGGTCGGCGGCACTCTGGCCGGTCAGCGACGACTTGAAGGGATGGCTCGGGGTCCACCAGACCTCCGACGACAGGTTGTGGCCGGCATCCCCCAGCGCCTCGACCGCCTGCGGGAAGAGGATCGCCTTGCCGATCGAGGCGACCTTGGGCGCGAAGCCCTGCTGCTTGGCCTGGTTCCAGAAGGTGGTGAAATCCGGCGGGATCATCACGCCGGTGATGATCTCGGCATTCGCCTGCTTGAAGGCGTTGATCTGGGCCGAGAAGTCATCCGTCAGGTTCTGGTAGCGGCCCGGATCGGTCAGCGTGTAGCCCTGCTTTGCGAGCACGGGCGGGAAGCCGACGTTCGGATCGCCCCAGGCATTGCCGTCGCCGTCATTGGGGAAGAGGCCGCCGACCTGCTTGTTGGTCTCGACCTGCGCCCACATGTTGGTGAAGACGGCGATGACGTCCTCCAGGCCCCAGAAGAAGTGGAAGGAGCTGTTGAACGGCTTCCAGCTCGACGGGTCGCCCGGATTGGCCTGCTGGCCGATGAACCAGGGCTGCCAGGGTGCCACGGTGGAGATGCAGGGGATTTCCTCGCCCTCGCAGGTCGTCGTCACCGGATTGGTCGTCTCCGGGGTGGAGGCGACCAGCATCAGGCCGATCTCGTCCTGCACGATCAGTTCGTTGGCCACTTCCGCGGCGCGGTTCGGGTTGGACTGGCTGTCCTTGACGATCACCTCCACGTTCAGGCCGGCGGCCTTGGCCGCCGCCTTGAAGCCGTCGATGATGAAATTGTCCGCCTCGGCGAAGGCGGCAAGCGGCCCGGTCTGCGGGCTGACATAGCCGATCTTCACGGCCGATCCCTGCGCCAGCGCCGGCATGGCGAGGCCCGACAGGCCGGCGAGCGCGCCGGTGGCGGCGGTGTTCTTCAGAAGCGTGCGTCTGTTGATCATGACTTCCTCCCTGTTTGTCTCACGCCGCCGGACGCCGACCTTCCCAGGCGTCCTGCAGCAGGCTGCGTATTCCGCCGCGCTCGATCGGGCGCGGATTCCAGTATGGATTGGCGGTGGCGAGGTCGGCGGCGCGGTCGAGATCGCCCTCGGTCAGGCCGAGGTCGCGCATCGCACGCGGGGCACCGATCGACGCTGCGAAATCCCACAGCCCCGCGCCGGGCCGGTCGCCGAAGATCTCGCCGACGGGGGCGAGCAGCTCCGGCACGGCGGCGGCGTTGTAGGCGATCGTGTGCGGCAGCATGATCGCATGCGTCTCGGCATGCGGGGTGTCGAAGCTGCCGCCCAGCACGTGGCAGATCTTGTGGTGCAGGGCCATGCCGACATTGCCGAGCACCGTGCCGCAGAGCCAGGCGCCGTAGAGCGCGTCGGCACGCGCATCGGCATCGCGCGGATGGGCCACGATCGCCGGCAGCGCCCGCTTCAGCGCCCGCAGCGCCTCGACGGCCATGAGGCTCGCCACCGGATTGCGGTCCTGCGCGTAGAGGCCCTCGGCGGCGTGCGCCATGGCGTTCAGCCCGCTGGTCACGCTCATGCCGACCGGCAGGCCGAGCGTCAGCTCGGGGTCGTAAAGCACCACTTCCGGCAGCACCTTCGTGTCGCGCAGCGTGGTCTTCTTGCCCCCCTCGGTCTGGCCGAGAATGTCGGTGACCTCGGAGCCGGCATAGGTGGTGGGAATGACGATCTGCGGCAGGTCGGTCCGCAGCGCCAGCGCCTTGCCGAGGCCCGTCGTGGATCCGCCGCCGAGCGCCACGAAACAATCCGCGCCCGCGTTGCGCGCCGCCGCCAGCGCCTTCTCCGTCACCTCGACCGGCGTATGCATCGCGGCGCCCGCGAACACCCCCGCTGCAAGCGGACCCAGCCGTCCTGCGAGCGCCTCGGCTTCGCCTGACTGCTGCGGCGTCGACAGCACGAGGGCACGGGCGCAGCCGAGCCTCTCGATCCAGCCGGACGCCTCGGCGCTGCGCCCGGGGCCGAACACGACGGTCGACGGCCGTGCGGTGTAGACGAAGGCGCGGGTCATGCCGATCTCCTTGCCGGGCGCGCCCTGGCCATCACGAAGTCGAAGTCGAGCGACCATGCCGGCCGCTCCGCGGCTTCGCCGGCGCGCCGGAAATCGCCCACCAGTCCCGGCTTGACGCCAAGGATCGCATCCTCGTGCAGATGCGGGTCGCAGCCATCGTAGACGTGGGTGGTGAGCGTGTCGAAGCCCGCGGCCGAGACGATCACATGCAGGTGCGCCGGACGCCGCAGCGGATAGCCGAGGCGACCGAGCAGCTGCCCGACCGGCCCGTCGTCCGGAACCTTGTAGCCTCCCGGCTTGACCGTCCGCCAGGCGAAGCGGCCGTCGGCATCCGTCTGGAACACGCCCCGCAGATTGAACTCCGGCTGCAGGTCGGGCTGCTGGTTCTCGTAGAAGCCCTGGGCATTGGCCTGCCAGGTCTCGATCGTCGCGCCGGCGACGGGCTCGCCGTCGAGATCGCGGACATGGCCGGAGACGGAAAGCGGCTCGCCCCTGCCGTCGAGGCAGATATCGGCGCCAAGCGGCAGCCGCGGCGCATCGGCCCGGTAGAACAGGCCGCGCAGCGTGTCGGGCGTCGCGCCCCTCGGCCGCCGGGAGTTGATCTCCTCGACGAGGGCGGTGACGCCGAGCAGATCCGACAGCAGCACCCATTCCTGGCGGCGCTCGTCCGCCGCGTGGCCGACCTCGGTCAGGAAGTCGACCGCAGAACGCCATTGGGCAGCCGTCGGCCGGACTTCCCGAACCACCTGGTGCAGATGCGTAACGACGGCGGCCAGCCCGCGCACGAGATCGTCCTGGCCGGCCCGTGTAAGGCGCTCGCCGACGACATCGGACAAGTTCCGTTCGCTGAAGGCGATGCTCACCGCGCTCATGATCCTCCCCAGGTTCGAACGCACGGTAGCAGCACCCCGGCAGAAGGTTGATGATTTTTCCGGCCATTAATATAACGATCCGTTATGAAGCTCGATGAACGCCATCTGGTACAGCTCGCAGCCGTCGTCCAGAGCGGCGGCGTGACCGAAGGTGCCGCCTCGCTCGGCCTGGCGCAGCCGGCGGTCTCGCGCACGCTGGCGATGCTGGAGAAGCGGCTCGGCGAACCGCTCTTCGTCAGGGGACGCCGCCCGCTGCAGCCCACCCCGCTCGGCCGCGCCCTGGCCGAGCACGGTCAGGCCATGCTGCTCGCCTCGCGCAAGGCATCCGACCTGGTCACGAGCTTCCACCACGGCAGGAGCGGGCTGGTGCGCATCGGCGGGACGCCCTTCTTCATGGACGCGCTGATCTCCGGCACCATCGCCGAGTTCCAGAACAAGTTCCCCGACGTGCGCATCGACCAGAGCTACGGCTATCTGCCCGAACTGCAGGCCGGGCTGCTCGCCGGACGGCTCGACCTCGCGGTCTGCCCGCTCGACATTCTCGACGAGGGCTCCGGGCTGCGCTTCCAGGAGATCCTGCCCGGGCGCAACGTGGTGGCCTGCCGCTCCACCCATCCGCTGCTCCTGAAACGGAAGCTCAGGGCGCCGGATCTGCTCGATTATCCCTGGATCGCGCCGCCCCCCGGCAGCCCGCTGCTGGCCGATCTGCGCAGCCTGTTGCTGTCGCTCGGCGCGACCGAGATCAAGGTGCGCTATTCGGGCGGCTCGCTGACCAGCACCATGACCTACCTGAAGGGCACCGATGCCCTGACGGTGCTGCCGCACGGCGTGGTCTTCGCATTTCGCAAGGAGAAGGCGATCACGGCGCTGCCGATCGGCCTGCCGCATCCGGAACGGGCGCTGGGCCTGCTCCGGCTGGCCGACGCCCCGCGCGCGCCGGCGGTGGAGGCCTTTGCCGGCCACGTGAAGGAGAGCTTCGACACGCTGCGCCATCTCATCAAGCGGCACGAGCAGGCGGTGGTCTGGGGCGCGTGACCCGCGACGGGCCTCCGTCCTCAGACGAAGCCGAGCGTGGCGGCAGCCAGCACGAGATAGCGCCCGGTCTTGGCGACGGCCACGAGCAGCAGAAAGCTCCAGAAGGGCTCGCGCAGGACTCCCGCCGCCACCGTCAGCGCGTCGCCGACGACGGGCGCCCAGCTGAACAGCAGGCTCCACCGGCCCCAGCGACGGTACCAGCCGGTCGCCCGCTCGAGCTGGCCGCGCCCGACCGGGAACCAGCGCCGGCCGGAGAAGCGCTCGACGCCGCGGCCCAGCGCCCAGTTGACGACCGCGCCCATCGTGTTGCCGAGGCTCGCAACGGCGATCAGCAGCACCGCCGGCTGGCCATCGGCGACGATCAGCCCGACGAGCGCCGCCTCGGACTGCGCCGGCAGGATAGTCGCCGCGACGAAGGCGACCGCGAAGAGACCCGCATAGACGGCGAGATCAGCCATTCGCACCTCGTCCCGCACCGTCCGCAATCTGGTCCGCGCCGTCACCGCGCATCGCTTCCGCCCCGTCCGGCGCACCCGCGCACGCATCCCGTCCATGATAGCGCCGGCCTCGACAACGAGTGCTTAAGCCGTGAGGTGCTCCGTGACGCAGCGGCGGACGCGCAGCCTGCACGCCTCCGGGACCCTGAGAGGCGCCGCCGCAGCGCCCGATCGCTGCGCGCTTGACCGGTGACGGCAAAGTGGTAGAAGAGCCGATATGTAATGTTATTACATTCTGGTGCCTGCCACCGCCCGCGCCTTCCGCTCCCCCCGGAGACCGACGTCCGATGAAGCGCTTCTTCTTCAACCCTCTCGCGCCCAAGCCGCGCGTCGATACCGGCGCGATCAAGGGATGGACCCGCGCGGCCCTGGCGCTGGCCGACGACGTGCCCGTCTCGGTCTCGCAGGCAGCCTGCAGGGAGGCCGGCTGCCCGGACGTCGAGACGGTGATCGGGATCATGCGGCCGGGCTTCAACTTCACGACCTATCGCATCCCGATGCCGGTTGCCGAGGTGACCGAAGCCGATGTGCACCGCGCCGTCACGCCGCCGCCCGGGCCGGCCGGCGCCTAGAGCATTCGCGCGGCCCCTGGATCTGCGGAAGTGCCCTAGCCTTCCTCGCCGAAGGTCCTCCCCCAGCGGATCGCTCCGAGCGCGGCGACCGCGATCAGGCCGAGTCCCACGACGTCTTCTCCGATGGACAGAACCACGACGGCGGGCAGCATGGCGAAACTCCTCGATGGTGAACGGTCACCGGCCCGAAGCTTCGGACGGACGTCCGGTTCCGTCTCGATGCCGGTTTTTCGCAACTTCAGGGCCGGCAACGCCGGGTGGCATCACGCGCGCCGAAGCAGGAGCGCGGCGAGGCGCTTCTCGATCTCGACGATGACGAGCAGGCCGACCCCAACCGCCGCCACCGCCATGCCGTCGGCGAGGCCCAGGGCCTCGGAGCCGAAGACCGCCTGCAGCGGCGGTGCGTAGGTGAAGGCCACCTGCGCCGCCACCACGACGGTGACCCCCGTCAGCACCGCCGGCGTGCCCATGACGCCCCGCCTGGTCAGCGACGTCCCGTGCACGTAGCGCACGCTGAACAGGTAGAAGATCTCCATGACCACGATCGCGTTGACGGCCATCGTCCGGGCCAGGCCGAGCGAGTGCCCCTGGTGAAGGGCGAGCGTGAAGACGGCCATGGTACCGGCGACCATCAGCGCCGAAACGAAGAGGATCCGCCAGAGCAGACGGCCGGACAGCAGCGCCTGTCGCGCGCGTCGCGGCGGCCGGGTCATCGCGCCCTCCTCCGTCGGCTCGAAGGCCAGCGTCAGCCCCAGCGCCACCGCCGTCACCAGGTTGATCCACAGGATCTGGATGGCGGTCACCGGCAGGGTCAGGCCGAAGGCGATGGCCAGGATGATGGTGAAGGCCTCGCCGCCATTGGTCGGCAGCGTCCAGGCGATCACCTTGGCGAGATTGTCGTAGACCGTGCGACCCTCGCGCACGGCGGCAACGATGGAGGCGAAGTTGTCGTCGGCCAGCACCATCTCGCTTGCCTCCTTGGCCGCCTCGGTGCCCTTGCGGCCCATGGCGACTCCGACATCCGCCCGCTTCAGCGCGGGCGCGTCGTTGACGCCGTCGCCGGTCATGGCCACCACCTGCCCGGCCGACTGCAGCGCTTCGACCAGCCGCAGCTTGTGCTCGGGGCTGGTACGGGCAAAGACCGTGCCGGCACGCGCCATCTCGGCAAATCCCGCGCCATCGGCGCGGTCGAGGTCCTGGCCCGTATGGGCCACGGGATCGTCGGCAAGGCCGAGATCGAGAGCGATCGCCCGTGCAGTCGCGGCATGGTCGCCGGTGATCATCTTGACCTCGATGCCGGCCCTCCGGCACTCCGCGATGGCCGCCATCGCTTCCGGCCGCGGCGGGTCGATCAGTCCGACGAGCCCGAGGAACACCAACCCGCCATCGATGTCGCCCGGCCCGATGCCGGCCGTCCCCGCCGGCATCGTCCGCCGCGCCAAGGCGATGATGCGGCGACCGTCCTCCGCAAGGGCGTGGACCGCCTGCTCCCAGGCGGCCCGGCCCATCGGTGCGTCGCCCGATCGCGTGGCGATGGCACCGCACATGTGGATGATGCGCTCCGGCGCGCCCTTGACGAAGACGACCGCTTCTCGGCCGGACGGCTGGTGCAGGGTCGCCATGTAGCGGTGACGCGAATCGAAGGGGATCTCGTCACGGCGCGGAAACGAGGCCTTCGTCTCGTCCGGGTCGAGCCCGCCCTTGAGCGCCAGCGACACCAGCGCGCCCTCCATCGGATCGCCCGCGACCGACCAGCGCCCGTCGGCATGGCGCAATCCGGCATCGTTGCACAGGAGGCCGGCGCGGATCAGTTCAGCCAGCACGGCATCTGCCTTCGGATCGACCGGGCGGCCGGCGGCGTCGGCGAAGGAACCGGACGGGTCGTAGCCGTTGCCGGTCACCGACAGCGTCCCGTCGGCAACCACCAGCACGCCGGCCACCATCTCGTTGCGCGTCATCGTCCCGGTCTTGTCCGAACAGATGACCGTCACCGAACCCAGCGTCTCGACCGCCGGAAGTCTGCGGATGATGGCGTTGCGGCGGGCCATGCGCTGAACGCCGACGGCGAGCGCGATCGTCATCACCGCCGGCAGGCCCTCCGGTATCGCCGCGACGGCCAGTCCGACGACGATCATGAAGGCCTCGTCGGTCGCGTATCCGCGCGCCAGGATCGCCAGGGCAAAGACCAGGACCGAGACCACGAGCACGGCGACCGTCACCTGGCGGGCGAACTGGTCCATCTGCCGCACGAGCGGCGTCGGCGGCTGTTCGACCGCACCGATCATCGAGGAGATGCGGCCGAGCTCGGTTGCCGCGCCTGTCGCCACGGCGAGGCCCGCGCCCTGGCCCGCCGTCACGAACGTTCCCGAATAGGCCATGCAGAAGCGGTCGCCGAGCGCGGCACCGGCGGGCACGGGCCGCGTCGCCTTGTCGATCGGCACGGACTCCCCCGTCAGGATCGCCTCGTCGATGCGCAGGCTGCGGGCCTTGACCAGCCGCAGGTCGGCCGGAACCCGGTCTCCCGCCTCCAGCAGCACCATGTCGCCCGGCACCACGTCCTCGGCCGGGACCGTCAGCCGGCGGCCGCCCCGCAGGACCGAGGTCGTCGGGTCGACCATGCCGCGGACCGCTTCCAGCGCCCGTTCGGCCCGGCCTTCCTGAACGAAGCCGATGATGGCATTCGCGATCACGACCGCCATGATCACGAGCGAATCCGTCCCGTGCCCGATCAGCGCGGCCATGATCCCGGCCGCCATCAGGACGTAGATCAGCAGATTGTGGAATTGGGCGAGAAACCGCATCAACGCGCCGCGCCGCCGCCCTTCCGGCAGGCGGTTCGGGCCGAAGATAGGGAGCCTGCGGAGGGCCTCGGCTTCGGGCAGGCCGTCGTTCGCCACCTTCAGTGCGACGTGAGCCGTGTGCACGTCCTCGGCGTGCCACTCCCCATCTGGCAGGCGATCCAGCGGGGTGTCTGCCGCGCGCGACGGCGTGCTCTCTTGGATCATGGCGTCTCCGATGCTCGGTCCTGCCGCGGCAATGGTCGATGATCTCGCCGACCATGGCCAAGCCGCAGGATCGAACACAACCGGAAGGAGCGCCTTGATCTTCGTCAGTTTGCGGCACGGTCGCAAGGCGAGGAGGGCGTCGGCCGACCCGATGCGCGCCGCGCGGGGCGAGGACCGTCCCGCCGGACCGCGGATACTCCCGGCGAAGCCCGGTCAGCCCGCCGTCGCCGCCTTCGGCCGCCGGATCCGGGCCGCAGCCTCCACCACCAGTGGCTTCAGTCCCTCGCCGCCTGCATCGATGACGGCAAAAAGCTGTGCCCGCATACGCGGTTCCCAGAAATTGTTGATGTGATCCGAGATGCCCGCCAGCGCCTCTTCGTGCTTTCGCGTCTCGAAGAAGGTGGCAATCTGGTTGGCCATGTAGACGAGCTTGTCAGGCGACATCGGCGATCCCTCCGTCAATGCGGTCGGCATGGGTGAAGACTTCGAACTCGGCGCCGCGCACCACGGCCACCAGTGTGATGCCGGTGGCCTCGGCGGTCCGCACCGCGAGCGCGGTCGGGGCGGAGACGGCGAAGAGGAACGAACAGCCGATCGCCGCCGTCTTCTGCACCATCTCGACGGAGATGCGGCTGGTCACCACGACCGCGCCGCGCGCCGGATCGACGCCGTTCCGCAACAGTGCTCCCGCGAGCTTGTCGAGCGCGTTGTGGCGCCCGACGTCCTCGCGCACGGCGACCATGCCGGCATCGAAATCGTAGAAGCCGGCTGCGTGCACGGCGCGCGTGGCGCTGTTCAGCGGCTGCTCGCCTTCGAGCGCCTTCACCGCGTCCGACACGGTGACGGGATCGATGCGGCGCCCGGGATCGGCGACGGGCCGCGGCTCGCGCAGGGCCTGCTCAATGCTCTCGATGCCGCAGAGCCCGCAGCCCACCGGTCCCGCCAGATGCCGGCGACGGGCAGCGAGCGCGGTCCCCGCATCCTGCGCGAGCCGGATCTGCAGGTCGATCCCCGGTCCCGCCTCGACGACCTCCACGCGGTCGATGTCGCCGGCCGACCCTATGATGCCTTCGGTCAGGCTGAAGCCATAGGCGAAGTCGACGAGGTCGTCCGGCGTCGCCATCATGACGGCATGGGTCGAGCCGCCATAGGAGAAGGCGACCGGCGTCTCCTCCGGCACGGCGCGGCGGTCCTCCACGCGCGCGCCCTTCCGGCGCGCGACGCGGTCGACCATGCGCCGGGAGGGGAACGCCGTCACGCTCATTCGGCCGGTTCGGGCACGGCCACCCGGCGCGACTGCCGCGCCTGCTCGGCATACTCCATCTGCCAGTCGGTCGGGCCGTTGGACGGCGAGACCTGCACGGCGGTCACCTTGTATTCGGGACAGTTGGTCGCCCAGTCCGAGAAGTCGGTGGTGATGACGTTGGCCTGCGTCGTCGGGTGGTGGAAGGTCGTGTAGACGACGCCCGGCGACACCCGGTCGGTGATCTTCGCCCGCAGGCTGGTCTCGCCGGAGCGGCTGGCGAGCTTCACCCAGTCGCCGTCCTTAATGCCGCGGTTCTCGGCATCGTGCGGGTGGATCTCCAACACGTCCTCGTCGTGCCAGAGGACGTTTGCCGTGCGCCGGGTCTGCGCGCCGACATTGTACTGGCTGAGGATGCGGCCCGTGGTGAGCAGCAGCGGGAAGCGCGGTCCGGTCTTCTCGTCGGTTGCCACGTAGTCGGTGCGGATGAAGCGACCCTTGCCGCGCACGAAGCCGTCGACATGCATGATCGGCGAGCCGTCGGGGGTGCGGTCGTTGCAGGGCCACTGCACCGAGCCCTTTTCCTCCAGCAGCTCGTAGGTGACGTTGGCGAAGGACGGCGTCGTCATGGCGATCTCGGCCATGATCTCGGACGGATGCGAATAGCTCCAGTGGCCGCCCATCGCGTTGGCGAGCATCTGGGTGATCTCCCAGTCGGCATAGCCGTTGCGCGGCGCCATCACCTTGCGGACGCGGTTGATGCGGCGCTCGGCATTGGTGAAGGTCCCGTCCTTCTCCAGGAAGGTCGAGCCCGGCAGGAAGACGTGGGCGTAGTTGGCGGTCTCGTTCAGGAACAGGTCGTGGACGATGACGCATTCCATCGCCGCCAGACCGGCCGACACGTGCTTGGTGTCCGGATCGGACTGCAGGATGTCCTCGCCCTGGCAGTACAGGCCCTTGAAAGTGCCGTCGACGGCCGCGTCCAGCATGTTGGGGATGCGCAGCCCCGGCTCGTCGGAGATCCGGACGCCCCAGAGGTCTTCGAAGATCTGGCGCACGTCGGCGTTCTTCACGTGGCGGTAGCCCGGCAGCTCGTGCGGGAACGAGCCCATGTCGCAGGAGCCCTGCACGTTGTTCTGGCCGCGCAGCGGGTTCACGCCGACGCCGCGCCGGCCGATGTTGCCGGTCAGCATGGCGAGGTTGGCGATGCCGATGACGGTGGTCGAGCCCTGGCTGTGCTCGGTGACGCCGAGGCCGTAATAGATCGCGCCGTTGCCGCCGGTGGCGTAGAGCCGTGCCGCCGCCCGCAGTTCCTCGGGGTCGACGCCGGTCAGCAGTTCCACCGCCTCGGGGCTGCGCATCGGATCCGAGACGAACTCGACATAGTCCTGGAACTCGTCCCAGTCGCAGCGCTCGCGGATGAAGGCCTCGTCGAACAGGCCCTCCGTGACGATGACATGCGCCAGCGCGGTGACGACGGCGACGTTGGTGCCGGGCCTGAGCGGCAGGTGGTGCGCCGCCTCGACGTGGGGCGAGCGGACGAGATCGATGCGGCGCGGATCGATCACGATGAGCTTCGCGCCCTGGCGCAGCCGCTTCTTCAGCCGCGAGGCGAAGACGGGGTGGCCGTCGGTCGGGTTGGCGCCGATGACGATGACGACGTCGGTGTCCTCGACCGAATCGAAATCCTGCGTGCCGGCCGAGGTGCCGAAGGTCTGGCCGAGGCCGTAGCCGGTCGGCGAATGGCAGACCCGGGCGCAGGTGTCGGTGTTGTTGTTGCCGAACACGCCGCGCGCGAGCTTCTGGACGAGATAGGTCTCCTCGTTGGTGCAGCGCGACGAGGTGATGACGCCGATCGATTCCTTGCCGTACGTCTTCTGGATATTGCGCATGCGCCCGGCCGCGAAGCTCAGCGCTTCCTGCCACGACACCTCGCGCCACGGCTCGTCGATCGTCTCGCGGATCATCGGATTGAGGATGCGGTCGCGATGCGACGCGTACCCCCAGGCGAAGCGGCCCTTGACGCAGGAATGGCCGCGATTGGCCTTGCCGTCCTTGTAGGGCACCATGCGGACGAGCTCGTCGCCGCGCATCTCGGCCTTGAACGAGCAGCCGACGCCGCAATAGGCGCAGGTCGTTACGACGGAGCGGTCCGGCTGCCCGATCTCGATCACCGACTTCTCGCGCAGCGTTGCCGTCGGGCAGGCCTGAACGCAGGCGCCGCAGGACACGCATTCCGAGCCGAGGAAGCTCTCGTGCGCGCCGGGCGAGACGCGGCTGTCGAAGCCGCGGCCCTCGATCGTCAGTGCGAAGGTGCCCTGGACCTCCTCGCAGGCCCGCACGCAGCGCGAGCAGACGATGCACTTGGCCGGATCGTAGGTGAAGTAGGGGTTGGATTCGTCCTTCGGCATCCAGCGCGCATTGAACGCATCGACGCCGTCGCGGGGCTTGAAGTGGTTGTCGACCTCACTGCCGTAGCGCACGTCGCGCAGGCCGACCACGCCCGCCATGTCCTGCAGCTCGCAGTCGCCATTGGCCGCGCAGGTCAGGCAGTCGAGCGGATGGTCGGAGATGTAGAGCTCCATCACGCCCTTGCGGATCTGCTTCAGCCGCGAGGTCTGGGTGTGCACTACCATGCCCGGCGCCACCGGCGTGGTGCAGGAGGCCGGCGTGCCCGCCCTGCCCTCGATCTCGACGAGGCACAGACGGCAGGAGCCGAAGGCGTCGACCATGTCGGTCGCGCAGAGCTTCGGTACGGAAATCTCCGCCTCCATCGCCGCCCGCATGATGGACGTGCCTTCCGGCACGGTGACCTCGAATCCGTCGACGGTCAGCGTCACCATCCGCTCCGACTTGGAAGCGGGCGTGCCGTAGTCGATTTCATGGACGAGCGACATGTCGTTTCTCCTCAAGCGACACTTGGCGCGCGAAGATGCGTTGCCGAGCCGGCGAAGGCCGGACGCACCGAGGCCCGCACGTTGTTTGCGATTGCGACCTTCAAACTTTTCGTACATACATTATGTACCCGAAGCGTGGCGCATCGATGAATTTCGAATGGGACCCGAAAAAAGCGAAGGAAAATCTCCGCAAGCACCGTGTCGCGTTCGCGACTGCCGCGCGGTTCGAGTTCGACACCGCGTTCATCGGCATTGATGACGACATCGCCTATGGCGAGGAGCGCCTCAAGGCGTATGGGTTCATCGGAGACTGGCTGCACGTGATGATCTATGTCGAGCGCGGCGACACCTTGCGGATCATTTCGCTTCGCAAGGCATCGCGAAAGGAGATTGACGTCTATGAAGAATACTTTGCCAAAGGCTGGTAGAACCGAGGCCGATCGAGAGAAGCTTTTGGACCGCATCCGTGCCAACCTCGCCGCAATGACCGACGAGGAGGACGAAGCCATCACGCGGGCGGCGGAATCCGATCCCGACAATCCGCCGAACAGGTTCCCGAAGAGAATGGGAAGACCGCCGGCCGCTTTGACGAAGGTGGTCGTCACGATCCGGCTCGACCGCGATGTCGTCGACCACTTCAAGGCGTCGGGCGACGGATGGCAGACGCGCATCAACGAAGCGCTCCGCAAGGTGGCCGAACTCGAGTAGGCATTCGAGCCAATCGGCCGGGCGTTGTTTCGAGACCCGCTTGAAGATCGCACATTTTTGTGCGATTTACGTCTTCTACCGTCGGTGGGAAACGGATGAAGCGCGACCAGTTCCTGCGCGAGCTTCGCAAGGCCGCCAGGGCGCGCGGCTTGGAACTCGAGGTCTTTGAAGACCGGGGCAAGGGTTCGCACTACCGCGTCCGGCTTGGCGACCGGATCAGCACGGTCAAGTCCGGCGACCTCAGTCCAACCTATGTGAGGCTGGTGAGGAAGCAGCTCGGTCTCGACTGAGCCGCGGTTCGAGACGACGGAGCCCACGGAAGCGAAAGGAAGGCCATGTTCTACCGATACTTTGCGACGCTCCAGGACGATCCGGACGGCGGAACGATCGTTACCTTCGACGATGTCCCGGAGGCGATCACGGCCGGCGATAGTCAGGAAGAAGTGCTGTCCAACGCGCGCGAAGCGCTCGCGCTGGCTCTGCGCGGGATCCTGCAGTCGGGACGGAGCCTGCCTGTGCCGACGGCGGCGGTCGGCGTGCCGGTGGCGCTGGACGCCGACGTCGCAGCCAAGCTCGCGCTGATCCAGGCATTCCGCGAATCCGGCCTGACCAAGAGCGAACTCGCGCGCAAACTGGGGAAATCCGAGAACGAGGCGAGACGCCTGCTCGACCCGGACCACCCCTCCAAGATCGGCACACTGCAGGAAGCGCTGCGCGCGCTCGGCATGGAGATCGAGGTTACGGTCCGGCGCGCCGCCTGAGATAGCACCGGCCAGACAGCACGGCATCGCCTCATCCCCTCCCTTCGGCCAGCGCATGCGCCACCAGCGCGTTCGCATGGCCGTGGCCGAGCCCGTGCTCCGCTTTCAGCCAGGCCACGATCTCCATGTGCTTCTTCCCCGACTGTCCGTCGATGAGCGACAGCCAATGCGTGACCGGCTGGCCGTAGGTCTTCTCGATCGACGGAAAGTAGGAAGCCGGTCCCTTGACCTTCTCGGCGCTCATTCGGCCGCCTCCCGCACCGGGCGCGGCGCGAAGTCCTCGGAGAAATGCGTCATGGCGCTCATCACCGGATAGGGCGTGAAGCCGCCGAGCGCGCAGAGAGAGCCGAACTTCATGGTCTGGCAGAGGTCGGCCACGACGGCGCGGTTCTTCTCCGGCTCGATGCCCCTGGCGATGCGGTCGATGGTCTCGGCTCCGCGCACCGCGCCGATGCGGCAGGGCGTGCACTTGCCGCAGGATTCGACCGCGCAGAACTCGAAGGCGAAGCGCGCCTGTTCCAGCATGTCGGCCGTGTCGTCGAAGACCACGACGCCGGCATGGCCGACGAGACCGTCCTTCGCCGCGAAGGCCTCGTAGTCGAAGGGCGTGGAAAACAGCGACGGCGGGAAATAGGCGCCGAGCGGCCCGCCGACCTGCACCGCCTTCACCGGGCGCCCCGTCAGCGTACCCCCGCCGATGTCCTCGACGATCTCGCCGAGCGACAGTCCGAAGGCGGTCTCGAACAGCCCGCCATGGCGCACGTTGCCGGCGATCTGGATCGGGATCGTGCCGCGCGAGCGGCCCATGCCGAAATCGCGATAATGAGCGGCGCCCCTGGCCATGATCACCGGCACGGAGGCGAGCGAGATGACGTTGTTGACCACCGTCGGGCGGCCGAGAAAACCCTTCAGCGCCGGCAGCGGCGGCTTGGCGCGCACCACGGCGCGCTTGCCTTCCATGCTGTTCAGGAGCGACGTCTCCTCGCCGCAGACATAGGCGCCGGCGCCGATCCGCACTTCCATGTCGAAGGCCTTGCCCGAGCCGAGCACGGAGGATCCGAGCACGCCGGCCGCACGTGCGACCTCGATCGCATGGTTCATCACCAGCGCCGCGTCCGGATATTCCGAGCGCGTGTAGACGTATCCCTTCGTCGCGCCCGTCGCGAGGCCGGCGATCGCCATGCCCTCGACGAGCACGAAGGGATCGCCCTCCATGATCATCCGGTCGGCGAAGGTGCCCGAATCGCCCTCGTCGGCGTTGCAGACGATGTATTTCTGCGAGCCCTCGGCTTCCAGAACGGTCTTCCACTTGATGCCGGTCGGGAAACCGGCGCCGCCGCGGCCGCGCAGGCCGGACTCGGTGACCTCCCGCACGATCTCGGCCGCCGGCATCGCCACCGCCCGCTCCAGCCCGGCGAGCCCGCCATGGGCGCGGTAGCCGTCGAGATCGACCGGGTCGATGATGCCGCAGCGCGCGAAGGTGAGCCGCGACTGACGCGCCAGGAACGGATGCCCCTCGGGCCGGCCGATGCACAGCGCATGCGCGCCGCCCGCAGCCAGGCCCGCGTCGAACAGGCCCTCGACATCGGCAGGCTTCACCGGGCCGTAGCCGATGCGGCCGTCGGCGGTCTCAACCTCGACCAGCGGCTCCAGCCACATCATGCCGCGCGAGCCGTTGCGGCGCACCGTCACGTCGAGCCCGCGCGCGGCCGCCACCGCGGCGATCCGCCGTGCGACGCGGTCGGCCCCGACCGCCTTGGCCGCGGAATCGGCGGGAACCCAGATGGTGACGCTCATGTCCGCACCTCGCGCGCGATATCCTCGGCCAGTTCGGCGTCGACCCGTCCGATCGGCTCGCCGTCCAACATGACGGCGGGCGCGCAGGCGCACAGGCCGAGGCAGTAGACGGGCTCCAGCGTCACCGAGCCGTCCGCCGCCGTCTCGTGCCAGTCGAGCCCGAGCAGGCGCTTGAAATGGCCGGCCATCTCGCGGCCGCCGACGGCCTGGCAGGCTTCCGCGCGGCAGACCTTCAGCACGTGGCGTCCGGCCGGCTCCTTGCGGAAATCATGATAGAAGGAGATCACGCCGTGAACCTCGGCGCGCGACAGGTTGAGCGCGCGGCCGATCACCTCGGCGGCGTTGTCCGGCATGTAGCCGAACGAGGCCTGGACCTCGTTGAGGATCGGCAGAAGCGGCGCCTCCCGCGCGCTCCAGCCGTTGACGATGTCGATCAGTCGCTCTTCCGTCCGGCCTGCATCGTTCCGCATGGAAACGCAGCCTCCTCCGTACTTGGCCTATGGCGGCAGCCATGCACGGGAAAGCGGCTTCGTATCAATAGCGGCGTTCCGTCAAACGATAGGATTCTTCTATCGTTCGTGGGCCAACGCCATGGCGGCGGCCTGGTGCAGCAGCGCCGAGACCAGCGGCGTCTGCGGATCGCGATGCGTCGCCACCATGCCCACGAGATGGCGCGCATCCGGCTCGACGATCGGGATCGCGCGGATCGGATCGGTGAAGCCCAGCGTCTGGGCGAGGTTGACCGGCATGATGCTCGACCATTTGCCGGTGCGGATATGGGAGAAGAGCACGATCATCGAGTTCGACTCCAGCGTCGGCCGGGCCTCGACCCCGGCCTCGCGCAGATGCTGGTTGATGATCCGTCGGTTCTGCATGTCCGGCGTCAGCAGGCAGAGCGGCAGCTCCGAGATCTCCCGCCAGGTCACGCTGGCACGGTCGGCGAAGCGGTTTCCGGCCGCCGTGATCAGCTGGTAGCGCTCCGAATAGAGCGGCACGGCGGTGACGCGCCCCAGCGGCTCGTTGTCGAGATAGGTGATGCCGACGTCGATCTCGAGATTGTCGAGCAGGGTAAGCACCTCGATGGAATTGCGCGACAGCACCGAGAAGGTGACGTCCGGATGCTTCTCACGGAACGGCGTCGTGATCTCCGGCACCATGGCCAGCGCCGTCGGGATGGCCGCGATTCGGATGTGGCCGGCGAGCCCCTGCCGCACCGCGCGCATCTCCTCGCGCATGGTGCGCGCGTCGCCGACGATCCGGCGCGCCCATTCGAGCACCCGCTGGCCCTCCGGCGTCAGGCCCTGATAGCGCGAGCCGCGCTTGACCAGCATGACGCCGAGCTGCTCCTCGAGCTGCCGGATCGCCGCCGAGAGCGTCGGCTGCGTGATGTTGCACTCGGCCGCCGCCCTGCCGAAATGCTGCGCCTGCGCCAGCGCGATGAACCATTCGAGCTTGTCGAGCAAATCCGGCACCTCCCCTGCCCGAGTTAAAGCCCTTTCGCCGGGCATCGGCAATGGTTCGCCATGGCTCGACCGGACCCGGTGATCGACCTATCGTGCACGCACACCGTCCCGTCGACCACGAGGATTGCGACCGATGCCTGCCACTCCGCCCCTCATCCGGCCGCTCTCTGCCGGCGAAACCGCAACGCTGATCGACTGGGCGGCAGCCGAGGGCTGGAACCCGGGCCTGTCGGACGCAGCCGCCTTCCGCGCGGCCGACCCGGAGGGCCTGCTCGGCGGCTTCGTCGACGGTGAGATGGCCGCCGGGATCGCCGCCGTGGCCTACGACGAATCGTTCGGCTTCGTCGGGCTCTACATCTGCCGGCCCGACCGACGCGGCCGCGGCATCGGCAAGGCGGTCTGGGATGCAGGCATGGCCCGTCTCGGCGGACGGACGGTCGGCCTCGACGGCGTTCCGGAGCAGCAGGCGAACTATCGTGCGTCCGGATTCGCCGCGGACCACGAGACGGTGCGGTTCAGCGGCCGCCTGGTCCCGACCGGGGAGGACCACTTCGGCGTCCGGCCGCTGACGCCCGATCTCGTCGAACGGGCCCTGGCGCTGGATCATTCCTGCTTTCCCGCAAGGCGCGACGGGTTCCTCCGGACATGGCTGTCCCGGCCGCATATCGCGATGGCATCGGCGGCGGGAGAGACGCTGACCGGCTTCGGCGTCGTCCGTCCCTGCCGGGAAGGCTGGAAGATCGGCCCGCTCTTCGGCGACGACGCGGCGACGGCGATGCGGCTCCTCGCCGCGCTCGCAGCCGCCTGCGGCGGCGGGATCCACATCGACGTTCCGGCGAACCAGCCGTCCTTCACGGCGCATATCCTGGCCGCCGGTCTGACGCCCGGCTTCCGGACGGCGCGGATGTATAGGGGACCGGCGCCGCATATCGACCGAAGCCGGATCTTCGGCATCACGACGCTGGAACTGGGCTGAACCGCCGGGCCGCGCGGCTGCGGCGGCCGCGTCAGGCGAGCGGCCGCAGCGCCCGCAACCCGTCGAACGGCCGGGCGAGCCCCGGCGCAAGCGGCAGCAGCGCCGCCTGCAGCGAATGGTAGACATCCGGCTTGCCGTGGAACTGCCGCGCCACCGGCATGCCCTGCTCGTCGAGCTCCGGAAACCAGCCGCCCCGCGCATGGTCGATGAAGTGCCCGTCGGCGAACCGCCAGAGCCGGCGGTACCACGCCTCGTCGGACGGCTGCGGATCGACCTTCAGCAGCGCCGCCAGTGCCCCGATTCCCTCCGTCACCGGCCACCAGTAGCGGTCGCGCACGGCGGGTCGGCCATGCCGGTCGAGCGTGTAGACGAGCCCGCCATCCTCCCGCCACGCGTCCGCGAGCGCCCGTTCGATCAGCCGCCGCGCGCGCAGGGGCGCGTCTCCGGGGGGACGCCCCGCCAGGTCCCACCAGTGCAGCAGAAGCCGTCCGAGCTCCAGCGAATGGCCGGGCGTGGTGCCGGCCGGCCGGAACATCGGGTTGCCGGCATAGTCCGGGTCGATCGCCCAGTGTTCCGTGTAATGTTCCGGCAGGCGCCAGTCGTTCGCCGGCGCGATCCGGGCGGTGAAGAAGTCGAGGATGCGGCCGGCGCGGCCGAGAGGAAGCACCTCGCCGGTGGCCTCGAAAGCCGCGAGCAGGGCTTCCACACCGTGCATGTTGGCGTTCATGCCGCGATAGGCCGAGAACGGCGTCCAGTCCGCGGCGAACTCGTCGCTGAGCAGACCGTGCGCCTCGTCCCAGAAACGACGGTCGAGGATGTCGGCGACGTCGGCCATCAGGCGGTCGGCGCGCGGATGCCCCACCTGCCGGGCGCTCGCCGCCGCCAGAAGTACGAAGACATGGCCATAGGCGAGCTTCGTCGCGTCTGCCGGCCCCTCCCCGGTCGCGGACCAGGCGTAGCCGCCATGGACCGGGTCGCGGTGGCGGTCCCACAGGAACGCCATGCCTGCGTCGATGACGTCGTCGCAGCCGCTCTCGCCGGCTGCCCTGGCCAGCGCGAAGGAATGGACGAGCCGGGTCGTCGTGTGGAGTTCCTGCACCCCCCGCGGCAGCGGCGAGCCGTCCCGGTCGAGCACGTCGAAGCCGCCGTCGGCGCGCAGGCTCGGCCGGAAGAAGCCGATCTGGCTCCGCGCCTCCCGTGCCAGCCATTGCCGGTGCACGGTATCGCCGAGCCATGCGCCGCCGGTGTTCCCGGCCAGCCTGTCGTCCATCCTCATCCTCCCCATGCCTTGCGTCGCGCTCGTCCGGCGAACCGGCACGAAAGCACGAAGCGCAGGCGGCTGCCAGTTCCCGCAGGCCAGGGGGCGGCCGCCATACGCCTGCCCGACCGCGATAGGTTGGTCTTATCGTCGCAATCGGAACTTTCAACTTTCTGCTATCGATGACCTACGGTACAAAAGGACAAGAAGAAGAAGCTCAAGGTTCGGTCCGGGTCGTCCGCATGGCCATCCCTCCTCGAAGGGGTCGCCGATGCGGGCACAGGCGCCGGTCCCAACGAGCCGCAAGGGCGATGACGACGGTTCCGTTGATGCGGATGCGGTTCGTGCCGGCGCGCGGGGATACCCGTGTCGCCGGTCCTTCATCGACTTCACCTACGAAGCAGAACGCTGCCACGAACGGAGAGAGCAATGGACGGATTTAAGGTTTCAGGCGCAGGAAAGTGCCCGGTGGCGCACGGCACCACCAACATGTCGATGCGGACGAACAGGGACTGGTGGCCCAATCAGCTGAATGTGCGGATGCTTCACCAGAACTCGCCGCTGTCGGACCCGATGGGCAAGGGCTTCGACTACGCCGAAGAGTTCAAGAAGCTCGACCTGGTCGCCCTGAAGCAGGATCTCACCGCGCTGATGACGGACAGCCAGGACTGGTGGCCGGCAGACTACGGCCACTATGGCGGCCTCTTCATCCGCATGGCCTGGCACTCGGCCGGCACCTACCGCACGGCCGACGGCCGCGGCGGCGGCGGCACCGGCCAGCAGCGCTTCGCTCCGCTCAACTCCTGGCCGGACAACGGCAACCTCGACAAGGCCCGCCGGCTGCTGTGGCCGATCAAGCAGAAATACGGCAACCAGATCTCCTGGGCCGACCTGATGATCCTCGCGGGCAACGTCGCGATGGAATCGATGGGCTTCAAGACCTTCGGTTTCGCCGGCGGCCGCGCCGACGTCTGGGAGCCGGAGGAAGACACCTACTGGGGCTCGGAGAACGAGTGGCTCGCCCGCAGCGACCACGACCTCGCCCGCTACTCCGGCGACCGGGAGCTCGAGAACCCGCTGGCGGCCGTGCAGATGGGCCTCATCTACGTCAACCCGGAAGGCCCGGACGGCAACCCCGACCCGCTGGCCTCCGCCAGGGACATCCGCGAGACCTTCGCCCGCATGGCGATGAACGACGAGGAGACCGTCGCACTCACCGCCGGCGGCCACACCTTCGGCAAGACCCACGGCGCCGGACCCGTCGAGCATGTGGGCCGCGAGCCGGAAGCTGCGTCCATCGAGGCGATGGGTCTCGGCTGGCTGTCGACCTACAAGAGCGGCAAGGGCGTGGACACCATCACCTCCGGTCTCGAAGGCGCCTGGACGCCGAACCCGACCCGCTGGGACATGGGCTATTTCGACGTCCTGTTCAAATATGAGTGGGAGAAGACCAAGAGCCCGTCCGGTGCCTGGATCTGGCGTCCGATCGGTCTGGAAGAGCAGGACATGGCGCCTGAAGTCGACGGCTCGGGAAAGAAGGTCCCGATCATGATGTCGACCGCCGACATGGCCATGAAGCTCGACCCGATCTACGGGCCGATCTCGAAGCGCTTCCACGAGAACCCGGACCAGTTCGCCGACGCCTTCGCCCGCGCCTGGTTCAAGCTGACCCACCGCGACATGGGTCCGAAGTCGCGCTACCTCGGCGCCGAGGTTCCGGCCGAAGACCTGATCTGGCAGGACCCGATCCCGGCGGTCGACCACCCGCTGGTCGACGGTGCCGACGTCGAGGCGCTGAAGGCGCGTCTCCTCGGAGCCGGCCTTACCCCGGCCGAGCTGGTCCAGACCGCCTGGGCGTCGGCATCGACCTTCCGCGGTTCCGACAAGCGCGGCGGCGCCAACGGTGCGCGGATCCGCCTCGAGCCGCAGAAGAGCTGGGAGGGCAACCAGCCCGAGCAGCTCGCCAAGGTTCTCGGTGTGCTCGAAGGCATCAAGGCCGCCTTCGATGCCGAGCAGACCGACGGCAAGAAGGTCTCGCTCGCCGACCTGATCGTCCTCGGCGGGGCGGCGGCCATCGAGCAGGCGGCCAAGGCCGCCGGCCACAGCGTGACCGTGCCGTTCGTTCCGGGCCGCATGGACGCCTCGCAGGACCAGACCGACGTCGCGTCCTTCGAGTTCCTCGAGCCGGTGTCGGACGGGTTCCGCAACTATCAGAAGCGGGCCTATACGATCTCCCCCGAGGAACTGCTGATCGACAAGGCGCAGCTGCTGACGCTGACGGCACCGGAAATGACCGTCCTCGTCGGCGGCCTGCGCGTGCTCGGCGGCAATGTCGGCGGCTCGCAGCACGGCGTCTTCACGAAGCGTCCGGGCCTGCTGACCAACGACTTCTTCGTCAACCTGCTCGACATGGGCACGGCGTGGAAGCCGACGACGGAGCATGCCGACGTCTTCGAGGGTCGCGACCGCAAGACCGGCGACGTCAAGTGGACCGCCACCCGCGTCGACCTCGTCTTCGGCTCCAACTCGCTGCTGCGCGCGCTGGCCGAAGTCTACGCCCAGCAGGACAGCGGCGGGAAGTTCGTGAAGGACTTCGTCGCCGCCTGGACGAAGGTCATGAACGCCGATCGTTTCGATCTCGCCTGATCGAAACTCATCCGAACCTGGAAACGCGGCCGCTCGTCGGCCGCGTTTTCGTTTTCCGAGCGCCCTTCGCGGCGGAATCCGGACCCTCAGTCCCGCGCCCGCGGCAGGCCGAACCGGTCGGCGAAGGCGTCGAGGCTTTCGACCAGCAGGCCCGTGATCTCGTCGATCTGCTCGCGCGTGACGATCAGCGGCGGGCAGACCATGAAGTGGTCGCCTTCGAGCCCGCCGCGGGTGCGCCGCGAATAGAAGATCAGGCCGCGCGCATAGGCCTCCTCGACGAGGTGCACGTGCGCGTCCATCGCCTTCGGCAGCGGCGCCATCGTCTCGCGGTCCGACACCAGTTCGAAGGCCGTCAGCAGGCCCTTGCCGCGCACGTCTCCGATGAAGGGATAGCGAGACATGAGGTCTGTGAGCCGTGCCATCAGCACCTCCCCCATGGCAGCCGCATTGCCGCACAGGTCGAGCCGGTCGATCTCGCCGAGCACCGCCAGCCCGGCCGCGCAGGCCAGCGGGTTGCCGGCATAGGTGAAGCCGTGGACGAAGCCGCCGGCCGCGAGCACCGGTTCGACCAGCCTGCGGTGCGCGACCATCGCGCCGAGCGGCACGTAGCCGGCACCGAACCCCTTCGACAGCACCACGATGTCCGGCGCGAGATCCCAGTGCTCGGCGGCGAGAAAGCGCCCCGTGCGGCCGGCGCCGGTCATCACCTCGTCGAGGATGAGAAGGATGCCGTGTTCACGGCAGATCTCGGACACGCGGCCGTAATAGGCATCCGGAGCGACGAGCGCGCCGGTCGATGCGCCGCCCACGGGCTCCATGATGAAGGCGAGGACCGTCTCCGTCCCCTGCCGCTCGATCTCCTCCCGCAGCATTTCGGCATAACGCAGTCCGCGCTCCTCGAGGCTGCGATTGTCGCGGTCGAGATAGCAGGTCGGCGTGGGAATCTTCGGCATGGCGCGGATCATCGGCTCGAACGGCCCCGTCATCAGGTCCATGCCGGTCAGTGCCAGCGCGCCGAGCGTCGAGCCATGATAGGACGGATAGCGCGAGATGATCTTCCATCGCTTCGGCTGCCCCGTCGCGACCGCCCATTGCCGGGCGAGCTTGGCCGCGCTCTCCACCGCCTCCGAGCCACCCGAGACGAAGAACACCCGGTCGAGCCTCTCCGGCATCTTCGAGGCCGTCAGCCGCGCCAGTTCCTCCGCCGGTTCGTTCTCGAAATGCAGCCGGTAGGCGAAGGTCGCCTTGTCCATCTGCGCGCGCATGGCGGCCAGCACGCGCTCGTTGCCGTGGCCGATGTTGGAGACCATCGCGCCGCTGGTGGCGTCGATGTAGCGCCTGCCGTCCACGTCGTGGATGTAGAGCCCGTCGGCCCGTGCAACCAGCGGGCGGCGTTGCCGCGTCTGGTAGAAGAGATTGGAAGGAAGCGCCCCGCTGCCGTTCATCGATCCTGTCCCCCGCCGCCGCCTTCGGGCGCGCGCAGGGAGTAACGCGCCGGGCGGGCCGACTGTCAACGGACAGGAGGGACGGTGGCGGCGGGCCGCTGCGGCCATCGCCCCGGCGCGGATCGCCCGGCGTCTCGTGCAGTCGTCTCAGCGCGAAAGGTCGGACGTCTCGTCTGCTGCCACCCGTCGGTCGAGCAGGTCGCCGTCATCGAGCCGCGCCTGAAGCTTCGCGAACTGCGTGCTGATTTCCCGCCAGGCCGTCTGCGTGTAGGCGCCGTCGAATCTCACGGCATCCACCCCCAGCGCGATCACGGCGACCAGAAGCAACAGGCGCATGTCGAACTCCATCCTCGGTTCGGAGGTGAACGTCCATCCTTGCCTTCCGTTCCGTGGCCCCCAGGGCCGGAATCCTAGTCTTTTCGCGCCAGCCAGCGGGACAGCTTGGCGAGGGGCGACGATGACTGCCGCTGCGGCCGGACGTAGTGCTCCTGCCGGCTCATCAGCTCGTCGTAGACCTCAAGAATCGCGTGAGCCTGCCGATCCGAGTCGGGGCGAAAGCCCAGCCCGTGCTCGAATCCGCCGAAATAGCGATTGTTGGTGCCGACGATCCCGAGGTGCTGCACCCGGCTGCGCTCGAACGCGACGATGCGGATGTCCCGCCGCGAGAAGAGGGTGCAGTAGGCGTCGTCGATGTTCACGAGCCGTGTGTCGCCGCCGAGCTCCGCCATCACCAGGTCGGCAAGCGGACGCGTCCAGAGGGTCCCCGCATTGCCGACGGTCCGTTTCGCCAGCCGGTCCTCGCCGCCGGGGACGCCCGGATGGTTGCGCGAGTTGTAGAGGGAGATGAGCCCGTCGAAACCCTTGCGAAGCCGCAGCCCGTCCGTCACCGCCGTCCGGTTGGCGATCATGTCGCTGTCGAGGATCAGCAGGTGCCGATGGCCTCCCTCGAGAAAGTGCCGCCATATCGCGCAGCTCGTCTGCGAGGCCCCGAGGCGGAGAGCGCTGCGACGGCACCGGACGGGAATCCCGGCCTCCTGCATCAGCGCCTCGACGTCGAGGGTCGGGCTGGCGTCGTCGAACACGACGACTTCGCTCCCGGGTGGCAGCGCCAATTCGGCGACAGTCGACAGGCAGTGCCGCACGAGCGGCGCCCTTTCGTGCGTCGGTATCGCGATCAGTACAGACATGGTCCCCCGTCCGGTTCGCTCCGGCAGATTAAGGCGGAGCGCCGGCGGAGTGAAATGATTCTCTTCTGCCTGGCGCATGTTCGACGTCGCTGGGCCGTCGGCGGTTCTGGCGCAAGGCATGGCCGAGGGAGGTCGATGCCGCCGGCACCGCCCGGCGTGCGGGAACCGCTTGCGGGCATGTCCGTCCTTGACCGGACAGGACGCGTCGAGTAGGAGTTCAGCCGCTGCGGGTATGGTGAAATGGTATCACATGAGCCTTCCAAGCTCTTGGTGCGGGTTCGATTCCCGCTACCCGCTCCAGCAGCCTGAAGCCTCCGACAGCCTTCTCCCTGCCGTGCACGGTCCGGCTGCGGTACGAAGCGGCGGCTGACCGGCGACAGGCCCTCGAATTCGCGATCCGCAGTCGCCGCTCCTCCTTCGGGCGTTTCTCGTCACGCACACGCGACGCGTCGGCGATTGTTGCCGACGGGAGCAACCCGAGGCGCGGCCGCCCGTTGTCTTCAGGATCCGGGGGTTCCATGTCGCGCCAGACCATCTCGCTGCTCGTACTTGCCGCAGTCCTTGCCGTCCTGCTGCTGCTCGTTCCCGACGTGCTCCTCATCGTCTTCGCCGGCATCCTGCTCGCCGTCTTCCTCCATGGCGGCGGCCACTGGATCGCCGCCAGGCTCGGCCTTGCGAACGGCTGGGGGGTCGGCCTCTTCCTGCTCTGCATCGTGGTGGCGCTCGTGGTCTTCGGGCTTGCGGTGGCGCCCGCCATCGGCGCACAGGTCGACGAACTGACCCGCCGGATACCGCAGGCCTTCGAAACGCTCCGCAACCGTCTGGCGGAGTATTCGTGGGGATCGGCCGTCCTCGACCGGCTGTCACCCGAGGCTCTCGCGTCCTCGGAAAGCCGCAGCGCGGCCATGACCGCGGTCTCCTCGACCTTCGGCGCGCTGGGCAATGCCGTGATCATCCTCTTTATCGGGCTCTATGGCGCGCTCGATCCGGCGGTCTATCGCAAGGGGCTGACGATGCTGCTTGCACCCTCGGTCCGCCGGCGCGGCGACGAGATCCTGCGCGCGACGGCCGCGACCCTGCGAAACTGGCTCGCGGCGCAGCTGATGGCGATGACCGTGGTCGGCGTGCTGACGGCATTCGGCCTCTGGTTCGCCGGGGTGCCGCTGGCCTTCGCGCTCGGACTGCTCGCCGGTCTGCTGGCCTTCATCCCCAACATCGGGCCGGTGCTCGCTCTTGCGCCGGCCCTGCTGCTCGCCCTCCCCGACGGCCTGTCCATGGTTCTGATCGTGCTGGCGATCTATCTCGGCGTGCAGGCGCTGGAGAGCTATGTCGTCACGCCGCTGATCCAGCAGGAGAAGGTCTCTCTGCCGCCGGCGCTCGTCATCGCCGCGCAACTGCTGTTCGGCGTGCTGTTCGGGATCCTCGGGCTCGCACTCGCCACACCGATCGCCGCCGCGCTGATGACGATCGTCGGCCTCGCCTATGTCGAGGACTATCTCGATCGCGGGACGCCGGCCCGCCGGGACGGCGACGGACGCTAGTTCCTGCGCTCCCGAGTCCCGGTCAGTCGCGCCGACGCTGAGCCCGCGCCTTTTCCCAGAAGTCGAGGCGCTTGCGGATGTCGCGTTCGAAGCCGCGTTCGTTCGGGCGATAGAAGTCCGGCCGCGCCGCGCCGGTCAGTTCGTCCGGAAAATACTCCTGGCCCGAATAGGCGTCCGGGAAGTCGTGGTCGTACTGGTAGCCCGCGCCGTAGCCGAGCTCCCGCATCATCTTCGTCGGCGCGTTGAGGATGTGCTTGGGCGGCGGCAGAGATCCGGTCCGCTGCGCCAGTTCAAGCGCGGCATCGAAGCCGCGATAGGCGGCGTTCGACTTCGGTGCCGTGGCGACATAGGTGATCGCCTGGGCGAGAAACAGCCGCCCCTCGGGCCATCCCACCCGCTCGAAGGCGTCCCAGGCCGAAAGCACCTGCGGCATCGCCTGGGGGTCGGCCATGCCCACATCCTCGGATGCCGCGCAGGCGAGGCGCCGAAACAGGGTCGCAGGGTCTTCCCCGCCCGAAATCATCCGCGCGGCCCAGTAGAGCGCCGCCTGAACGTCGCTCCCGCGCAGCGTCTTGTGGAAGCAGCTGAGCAGGTTGTAGTGGCCCTCCTGTGCCTTGTCGTAGACGGCCGCCCGCTTCTGGACCGTCTTCGCCAGCCCGGCGACGTCGAGGATTTCGGATCCGGTGAGGCCGAGAAGGTCCTCGGCAAGGTTCAGCAGATAACGCGCGTCGCCGTCGGCCATGTCGATCAGGGCGTCGCGTGCGTCCGGATCGAGCGGCAGCCGCCGGTCCTGGTGACGCTCCGCGCGGTCCAGCAGCAGGCCGAGCGCCTGACGGTCGAGCCGGTTGACCACCAGCACCCGCGCCCGCGACAAGAGGGCCGACACGAGGCTGAAGCTCGGATTCTCGGTCGTGGCGCCGATCAGCACCACCGTGCCATCCTCGACATGCGGCAGCAGCGCGTCCTGCGTCGTCCGGTTGAAGCGGTGCAGCTCGTCGATGAAGAGCGCCGTCTGCTTGCCCAGCGCGGAACGGACATGGCGCGCCGCCTCGATGACCTTCCGCAGGTCGGCGATCCCCGCATTGACCGCCGATAGCTGCAGGAACTCGATCCCCGCTTCGGCGGCCACCAGGCGGGCGATGGTCGTCTTGCCGGTGCCGGGCGGTCCCCACAGGACGAAGGACGACAGTTTCTTCGCCGCGACCATCCGGCTGATCGGCGAATCCGGGCCGAGCAGGTGATCCTGCCCGACGACATCGGACAGGCGCCGGGGGCGCAGCGTCTCGGCGAGCGGCCTCGGCGCTGACGACTCGGAGCCCGCCCGCGCAGGGTGTCTTGCCGCGGACCCGTCGTTCCCGCCGAAGAGGTCAGCCATCCCGCCCGTCCGTTCAGTAGCGCAGCATCTGTCGCATGATGTTTCCGTTGCGATCGACCGTGAAACGCCACCACCGGGTTCGTTCCGCAGCCGCCTTCTGCAGCGTCTCGGGCCTGTCGATTTCCGTACCGTTCACCTCGCGCACGATGTCGCCCGGCCGGAAGCCGAAGCCGGCCGCCGGAGAGCCGCGCGGCACCTCCACCATCACCACCCCACGCGTGTCGTCGCGCAGCCGCAGCTTGCGGGCGAGCCGCGGCGACAGTTCCGCGACCTTCGCGCCGGTGAACGGGCTCTGCCCGGAAATGTCGAGCGTGGCCGAAGACGCGCCTTCCGGCGCCCGCACCAGCGTCAGCGACACCGAGCGCTGCCTGCCCTTGGAGAGCACGTCGAAGGTGACGGTGGCGTTCAGCGGCTGCGTCGCCAGCCGGTAGCCGAGGGCGTCGACATGCTGGATCGGCACGCCGTTCATCGCCAGAACGACGTCGCCGGGCTCGATGCCCGCCGCTTCGGCCGGTCCATCCTCGTAGATGGCGGTCACGATCGCACCCTGCGGCCGCGGCATGCCGAGCGCCTCCGCGATCTGCGGCGTCACCTGGTCGAACTCCGCGCCGAGGAACGGCCGCTCGAAGCTCTGTTCGCCGGCCCGTGCAGCCTCCACGAAGGCGCGGACCATATTGGACGGAATCGCGAAGCCGATGCCGATCGACCCGCCGCTGCGCGAGAAGATCGCCGTGTTGATGCCGACCAGCCGCCCCGCCATGTCGATCAGCGCGCCGCCCGAATTGCCGGGATTGATCGCCGCGTCGGTCTGGATGAAGAACCCGAAGTCGGATACGCCGATGTGGTTGCGCGCCAGTGCCGAGACGATGCCGCTGGTCGTGGTCTGGCCGACGCCGAAGGGATTGCCGATGGCGAGCACCAGGTCGCCGACCTCGAGCGCGTCCGAATCGCCGATCGGCACCACCGGGAAGGCTTCGCTGCCGTTGATCTTCAGCACGGCGAGGTCGAGCGATTCGTCCTTCAGCAGAACCTCGCTCTCGAATTCGCGCCCGTCCGACAGCGCCACCCTCACCTCGTCGGCATCGCGGATGACGTGGAAGTTGGTGACCACGATTCCGCTCGGATCGACGAGCACACCGGAACCCAGCGACGACTGCACCCGCGGCGGCATCTGCTGGCGACCGAAGAACTGCTCGAAGAACGGATCTCCCGCGAAGGGAGACCGCGACTGCACGAGCTGCTTGGCATAGACGTTGACGACCGCCGGACCGGTCTCTTCGACGAGCGGAGCGAAGGAGAGCTGCACCTCGGCGCGCCCGAAGGGCACGCGCCGCTGGACCGTGTCGGCGTCCGGCTGCGCCTGCGGCGCCGCGGGCGCCTGCAACGGTGCGGCGGCGCCGGGAGCCGCCGGCTCTTCCGCGGGTCGGTCCTCGCCGCCGAACGGCAGGATTTCGTCGAGGAACCCGCGCAGCCCGCCTTCGGCCATCGCCGGCGTCGCCAGCACGGGAGACACCGCCATCATCACCGCAAGCGCGATGCGGGTGAAAGCCGGAACCATGGCTGCCATTGCGATTCTCTCCGCGTCAGTTCGAAAGGACACCCCTTTAGAGCCTGCAATGTGGGGATTGGAAGGCGTCACGCCACTCCCCCGCCATGACCCTGCATCGCCGCCCTCACCGATCGCGACGCAGAAACGGAAAAAGGCCCCCGGCTTTCGCCGCGGGGCCTTTCGAACCTGTCGAAGCCGGACCGATCAGGCCGCTTCGGCTTCCGACGCCGCCTCGGCTTCCACCCGGGCGCGGTCGGCCGCCCCCTTGGCCGACGTGTCGCGGTCGACGAACTCGATCACGGCCATCGCCGCGTTGTCGCCGAAGCGGAAGCCGGCCTTCATGATGCGCAGGTAGCCGCCGTTACGCTCGGCGTAGCGCGGAGCGATCGTGTCGAACAGGCGCTTGACGAGGACGGCGCTGCCGACCTGCGAGATCGCCTGGCGGCGGGCATGCAGGTCGCCCCGCTTGCCCAGCGTCACGAGCTTCTCCACGATCGGGCGGAGCTCCTTGGCCTTGGGCAGCGTGGTCGTGATCTGCTCGTGCTCGATGAGCGAGGCGGCCATGTTGGTGAACATGGCCTTGCGGTGGCTGGAAGTACGGTTCAGCCGGCGGCCGGAACGTCCATGGCGCATGGCTTGTCTCCTGAGTAGCGGCGCTCGGCGCCAGATGTTGCAAGGAGCGAGTTGCGAAGAGCCGACAGCGATCCCTATGCGCTGCCCGCCACTCCCAATTCGCTAGTACTGATCTTCGTAACGCTTGGCGAGATCCTCGATGTTCTCCGGCGGCCAGTCCTGGACCTCCATGCCGAGATGGAGACCCATCGCGGCGAGAACTTCCTTGATCTCGTTCAGCGACTTGCGGCCGAAGTTGGGAGTGCGCAGCATCTCCGCCTCGGTCTTCTGGATGAGATCGCCGATGTAGACGATGTTGTCGTTCTTCAGGCAGTTGGCCGAACGGACCGACAGCTCGAGCTCGTCGACCTTCTTGAGCAGCGCCGGGTTGAAGGCGAGTTCGGTGACCGCCTCCTCGGGCTGGGCCTTCTGCGGCTCGTCGAAGTTGACGAACAGGCCGAGCTGGTCCTGCAGGATGCGGGCCGCGAACGCGACCGCATCCTCGCCCGAGATCGAACCGTCGGTCTCGATCGACATGGTCAGCTTGTCGTAGTCGAGCACCTGGCCCTCGCGGGTGTTCTCGACCTTGTAGGAAACCTTCTTGACCGGCGAGTACAGGCTGTCGACCGGGATGAGGCCGATCGGCGCGTCCTCGGCGCGGTTGCGCTCGGCCGGCACGTAGCCCTTGCCCGTGTCGACCGTGAACTCCATGCGGATCTCGGCGCCCTCGTCGAGCGTGCAGATGACGTGGTCGGGGTTCAGGATCTCGACGTCGCCCACGGTCTGGATGTCGCCCGCCGTGACCAGGCCCGGCCCCTGCTTGCGCACGACCATGCGCTTGGGACCGTCGCCCTCCATCTTGATGGCGATTTCCTTGATGTTCAGGATGATGTCGGTGACGTCCTCGCGCACGCCGGCGATCGAGGAGAACTCGTGCAGCACGCCGTCGATCTGCACAGCCGTGACCGCGGCGCCGCGCAGCGACGACAAGAGCACGCGGCGCAGCGCGTTGCCGAGCGTCAGGCCGAAGCCCCGCTCCAGCGGCTCGGCGACGAGCGTGGTGAGCGTCTTCTTCTTGGAAGAGAACTCGATCTTGTTGGGCTTGATCAGTTCCTGCCAGTTTTTCTGGATCATGGTCTGTCCTTCCGTTTCCCCGCCACCATCCAATCGTGGCGGGCGATCTGGAGAACCGTAGAGGGGCACCGACAGGCGCCCTTGCGGCTATCGTGAAAAAGAGCCGTCAGACGCGCCGCTTCTTGCGCGGGCGGCAGCCATTGTGCGGGATCGGTGTCACGTCGCGGATCGACGAGATGGTGAAGCCCGCCGCCTGCAGGGCGCGCAGTGCCGATTCGCGGCCCGAACCCGGACCCGACACCTCGACCTCGAGCTGGCGCATGCCGTGCTCCTGGGCCTTCTTGGCGCAGTCCTCGGCCGCCATCTGCGCCGCGAACGGCGTCGACTTGCGCGAGCCCTTGAAGCCCTGCGCGCCGGCCGACGACCAGGCGATCGCGTTGCCTTGCGCGTCGGTGATGGTGATCATCGTGTTGTTGAAGGTCGAATTCACGTGGGCGACGCCCGACGAGATGTTCTTGCGTTCGCGGCGACGAACGCGGGCGGCTTCCTTGGCCATGCTGGTCCTTTCTCTCGATATCGACGCCGCCGTAATGCCAGCGGCTACACCGGAGGCAGTCGGGAGTTGGCAGCGGGCAGTCGGACGATAACCGACTGCCTACTGCCGATTGCCGACTGCCGCCAAACTTACTTCTTCTTCCCGGCGATCGCCTTCGCCGGACCCTTGCGGGTGCGGGCGTTGGTGTGCGTGCGCTGGCCGCGGACGGGCAGCGAGCGGCGGTGACGCAGGCCGCGGTAGCAGCCGAGATCCATCAGGCGCTTGATGTTCATGGACGTCTCGCGGCGCAGGTCGCCCTCGACGCGATAGTCGCGGTCGATGGTCTCGCGGATCTGCAGGACTTCCGCGTCCGTGAGCTGGTGGACGCGGCGCTCGGCCGGGATGCCGACCTTCTCCACGATCTCCTGGGCGAACTTGGCGCCGATGCCGTGGATGTACTGCAGCGCGATGACGACGCGCTTGTTGGTCGGAATGTTGACGCCAGCGATACGGGCCATGTCTCTCTCCATCTGGGCCGGCGGGCCGGCGCTTTGCTGTTGACCCGCGTCCGGTGGAGGCCGGCCCCTGCGGGTGTTCCCTTCGAACGACGAAGCCGAGCGTGGACGGCCCGGCTGACAGCCTGTGCGAGCGGGAGACGTGGCGCTATAGTCCAGCGCGCACGTCCCGTCAACCGGCAGACCTCAGTTTTTCCTGGCGACGCCCTCGAGCAGGCGCTCGATCTGCATCGTCACCGAATCCATGTCGTCCATGCCGTCGACCCCGGTGAGCAGACCCTTCGCATGGTAGTAGCCGATCAGCGGCGCCGTCTTCTTGTAGTACTCCCGCAGCCGTTCCTCGAACACCGCGGGATTGTCGTCCTTGCGGACGGGCTGGCCGGCCGCATGCGCTTCCTCGGCACGCTTGACGATGCGCCCGACCAGCGCCTTGTCGTCGACGACCAGTTCGATCGCGATGTCGAGGCCGATGCCCTTCGCCGCCAGCATCGCCTCGACCGCGTCGGCCTGGGCGAGCGTGCGCGGGTAGCCGTCGAGGATGAAGCCGTTCGCGCAATCCGGCGCGTCGATCCGCTCCGAGACGATGGCGTTGACGATGTCGTCCGAAACGAGTTCGCCGGCATCCATGACCGCCTTGGCGCGTTTGCCGACATCGGTCCCGGCCTTCACCGCCGCGCGGAGCATGTCGCCGGTGGAAAGCTGCGGAATGCCGTGCCTTTCCACCAGCCGCTGCGCCTGCGTCCCCTTCCCCGCCCCCGGCGGGCCGAGCAGTATCAGCCTCATTTCCCTCTTTTTCCTCCGCGGAGCTTCGACTTCTTGATCAGCCCCTCGTACTGGTGCGCGATCAGGTGACCCTGAACCTGCGCCACCGTATCGAGGGTTACACTGACGACGATCAGAAGCGAAGTACCACCAAGGTAGAACGGAACGCCAGTCGCCGAAATGAGAAACTCCGGAAGGAGACAGATGAGGATCAGGTAGATCGCCCCGATCACCGTGATTCGCGTCAGAACGTAATCGATGTATTCGGCGGTCCTCTCCCCCGGGCGATAGCCGGGAATGAAGCCCGAGTGCTTCTTCAGCTGGTCGGCGGTGTCCTTCGGATTGAAGACGATCGCCGTGTAGAAGAAGGCGAAGAACCCGATCAGCGACGCGTAGAGCAGCATGTAGAGCGGCTGGCCGTGGCCGAGCGTGGCCAGGACCGAGTTCGCCCACGAGGGAAGCGTCGTCGAATCCGAGAAGCCGGCAAGGGTGGCGGGCAGGAGCAGCAGCGACGACGCGAAGATCGGCGGGATGACCCCGGCCGTGTTGAGCTTGAGCGGCAGGTGCGACGTGTCGCCCTGGAACATGCGGTTGCCGACCTGGCGCTTGGGATACTGGATCAGCAGCCGGCGCTGGGCGCGCTCGAAGAACACGATGAAGCCGATGCAGGCGATCGCGATCAGAATGATCGCCAGGATGATGCCGGTCGAGAGCGCGCCGGTCCGGCCGAGCTCCAGCGTGCCGCCGATCGCGCTCGGCAGACCTGCCACGATGCCCGCGAAGATGATGAGCGAGATCCCGTTGCCGATGCCGCGCGCGGTGATCTGCTCGCCGAGCCACATCAGGAACATCGTGCCGCCCACGAGGGTGATCACGGCGGAAACCTTGAAGAACCAGCCCGGATCGGTGACGATGCCGGCACCGCTCTCCAGACCGACCGCGATGCCGTAGGCCTGGACGGTGGCGAGCAGCACCGTGCCGTAGCGGGTGTACTGGTTGATGACCTTGCGGCCCTGCTCGCCTTCCTTCTTCAACTGCTCGAGGGTCGGGATGACCGACGTCATGAGCTGCATGATGATGGAGGCGGAGATATAGGGCATGATGCCGAGCGCGAAGATCGCCATGCGCTCGACCGCGCCGCCCGCGAACATGTTGAACATGCCGAGCACGCCGCCCGCCTGCTGCGAGAAGGCCTGCGCGAAGGCGTCGGGATTGATGCCGGGAATCGGGATGTAGGTTCCCAGGCGATAGACCAGCAGGGCGCCGAGCGTGAACCAGATCCGCTTCTTCAGGTCCTCCGCCTTGGCGAAGGCCGAAAAGTTCAGATTGGAGGCGAGTTGCTCAGCAGCAGATGCCATGGAAAATTCTCCGCTTCGTGACGCAGACGAGCCGCCCGAGGGGGCGGCGCGCAACTGCGAAGCCCGGAAATAGGCTCCGGCCGGCCATCATGCAAGCGACGGCGCGAGCCGCGAGACCGCCTTACTCGGCGGCCTTCTCCGGAACCTTCACCGACCCGCCGGCCTTCTCGACCTTCTCGATCGCCGCCTTCGAAGCACCGGCCACGTCGAACGCGACCTTGCCCTTGAGTTCGCCGTCGGAGAGCAGCCGGACGCCGGCCTTGGCGCGGCGCAGCACGCCCGCCTTGATCAGCGTCTCTTCCGTCACGGTCTCGCCGGCGTCGAGCTTGCCAGCGTCGATCGCGACCTGGATGCGGCCCAGCGAAACGACGTTGTAGTCCTTCGCGAAGATGTTCTTGAAGCCGCGCTTGGGCAGGCGCCGGTAGAGCGGCATCTGGCCGCCCTCGAAGCCGTTGATGGCCACGCCCGAGCGCGCCTTCTGGCCCTTCACGCCGCGGCCCGCGGTCTTGCCGGAGCCCGAGCCGATGCCGCGGCCCAGCCGCTTCTTGGCATGGGTCGCGCCTTCGCGGTCGCGCAATTCGTTGAGTTTCATCGATCTATCTCCCGCGTCGGTCAAGCCTCGTCCACGACGCGGACGAGGTGCTGCACTTTCGCGATCATGCCGCGGACGGAGGGGGTGTCCTCGAGGGTCCGGCGGCGGTGCATCTTGTTCAGGCCCAGGCCGACCAGCGTCGCGCGCTGCTCGGAAGGCCGGCGGATCGGGCTGCCGATCTGCTCGACCGTGACGGTCTTCTTGTTCTCAGCCATGTGCGTGTTCCTTCTCGCCGGACGCGGACTATTCGTCCGCGACGGCCGCGCCGCGGCGGCTCTGGATCGCGGAGTACTTGATGCCGCGCTGCGCCGCGATGTCCTTCGGATGCATCTGGTGCTTGAGGGCATCGAAGGTGGCGCGCACCATGTTGTAGGGGTTCGACGAGCCCATCGACTTGGCGACGACGTCGTGCATTCCGAGCGTCTCGAAAACGGCGCGCATCGGGCCGCCTGCGATGATCCCGGTACCTGCCTTGGCGGTGCGCAGCAGCACGCGGCCGGCGCCGTGGCGGCCGGTGACGTCGTGGTGCAGCGTGCGGCCGCCGCGCAGCGGCACGAAGATCATGTCGCGCTTGGCCGCCTCGGTGGCCTTGCGAATGGCCTCCGGCACTTCGCGGGCCTTGCCGTGGCCGAAGCCGACGCGGCCCTTCTGGTCGCCGACGACCACGAGAGCGGCGAAGCCGAAGCGACGACCACCCTTGACCACCTTGGCGACGCGGTTGATGTGGACGAGCTTGTCCACCATGCCGTCGTCGCGTTCTTCACGCTCGCGGTCGCGGCCGCGGCCGCCGTCCCTGCGTTCCTGTGCCATATCCTCGTTCCTTGTTCTTTTCCGGTAGCACGGGTTGATGGATGCCGCGGGGACTCGGCCCGGCGGCGGCGAAAGATCAGAAGCTCAGGCCGCCTTCGCGGGCCGCCTCGGCCAGCGCCTTGACGCGCCCGTGGTAGATGTAGGCGCCGCGATCGAACACGACGTCGGTGACGCCGGCCTTGACGGCACGCTCCGCGACGAGCTTGCCGACGGCGGCAGCGGCCGCAGTGTCGGCGCCCGTCTTGAGCGAAGCCTTCAGGTCCGAATCGAGCGACGAGGCGGCAGCCAGCGTGTGGCCCTTCGAATCGTCGATGATCTGCGCGTAGATGTGCTTCGAGGACCGGTGGACGGACAGGCGCGGGCGCCCGTTCGCAACCTTCTTGATCTGCTTGCGGATGCGCGCGGCGCGCCTGGTGGTGGAAACCTTGGAAGCCATGTCTCTACGTCCTTGCCTTCAACAGACGGGAGCGGCCCTCTGCGGTAGGCTCGTGCCTCCCGCGACCGCCGCCCGCGGCGTTACTTCTTCTTGCCTTCCTTGCGGACGATCTTCTCGCCCGCGTAGCGCACGCCCTTGCCCTTGTAGGGCTCGGGGCCGCGATACTCGCGGATCTCCGCCGCCACCTGGCCGACCTTCTGCTTGTCGATGCCGGTCACCACGATCTCGGTCGGCTTCGGCGTCGAGATGGTGATGCCCTCGGGCGTCTGGTAGACGACGTCGTGGCTGAAGCCAAGGGCCAGCTGCAGGTTCTTTCCCTGCATGGTCGCGCGGTAGCCGACGCCGGTGATCTCGAGCTTCTTCTCGAAGCCGTCCTTCACGCCCGCCAGGATGTTGGCGATCTGCGTGCGGGACATGCCCCACTTCGAGCGGGCGAGCTTCGTCTGGTCGCGCGGATCGACGGCGATCGAGCCGTTCTCCATCTTCACCAGCACTTCGTCGTTGACGACGAACTTCAGCTCGCCCTTCGGGCCCTTTGCCGTCACGGTCTGGCCGTCGACTGACGCGGTCACGCCCTGCGGCACCGATACGGGTTTCTTGCCAATACGAGACATGGTCCTGTCCTCGTTCCTGTTCCTATCTCATGCCGGCCGGATCAGAAGATCCGGCAGAGCACTTCGCCGCCGACGTTCTGCTCGCGCGCCTCGTGATCGGCCATCACGCCCTTCGGCGTCGACAGGATCGAGATGCCGAGGCCGTTGGCGACCTGCGGAATGGTCTTGGCCGAAACGTAGACGCGCCGGCCCGGCTTGGAGACGCGGGCGATCTCGCGGATCACCGGCACGCCGTCGAAATACTTGAGCTCGATTTCGATCTCGGACTTGCCGTTGTCGAAGTCGGTCTGGCTGAAGTCGCGGATGTAGCCTTCGCTCTTCAGCACCTCCAGAACGCGTGCGCGCAGCTTCGACGCCGGGGTCGAGACCTTGGTCTTGCGGCGCCCGATCGCGTTGCGGATGCGGGTCAGCATATCGCCGAGAGGATCACTCATGGACATCGTTCGTGCTCCTTACCAGCTCGACTTGACCAGACCCGGGACCAGCCCGAGCGAGCCGAGTTCGCGCAGTGCGATACGCGACATCTTCAGCTTGCGATAGTAGGCGCGCGGACGGCCCGTCACCTCGCAGCGGTTGCGGATACGGTTGCGCGCGGAGTTGCGCGGCAGCGCCGCGAGCTTCAGCTGGGCGCGGAAGCGATCCTCCAGCGGCAGGTCCTGGTTCATGATGACCGCCTTCAGCGCCTTGCGCTTGGCGGCATAACGGTCCACGAGCTTGCGCCGCTTGTTGTTCTTCTCGACTGAGCTGGTCTTTGCCATTCTCGTTAAATCCTTCTATCGCCGCCGTTACTGCCGGAAGGGGAAGTTGAAGGCCTTGAGCAGCGCCCGGGCCTCGTCATCCGTCCTGGCAGTCGTACAAACGATGATGTCCATGCCCCAGATCTGATCGACCTTGTCGTAGTTGATCTCCGGGAACACGATGTGCTCCTTGACGCCCATGGCGAAGTTGCCGCGGCCGTCGAAGCTCTTCGGATTGAGACCGCGGAAGTCGCGAACGCGCGGCAGCGCGATCGTGATGAGACGGTCCAGGAACTCGTACATCCGGTCCTTGCGGAGCGTGACCTTCGCGCCGATCGGCATGTTCTCGCGGACCTTGAAGCCCGCGATCGAGGTGCGGGCACGCGTCACCACCGGCTTCTGGCCGGCGATCAGCGCGAGATCGGCCGCCGCGACCGAAGGCTTCTTCGAATCCGCGGTCGCCTCGCCGACACCCATGTTGATGACGATCTTGTCGAGACGCGGGATCTGCATCTCGTTCTCGTAGTTGAACTGCTCCTGCAGCGCCTTGCGGATGCTGTCGCGGAAGACGGCCTTCAGGCGCGGCTCGTAGGCTGTGTTAGACATCGATCGAGGCTCCCGAACGCTTGGCAACGCGCACCTTCTTGCCGTCCTTCACCTCGAAGCCGACGCGGGTCGGCTTGCCGTCCTTCGGGTCGGCGATCGCGATGTTGGAGACGTGGATGGGCGCTTCCTTGGAAATGATGCCGCCTTCCGTGGTCTGGGTCTGCCTCTGGTGGCGACGGATGATGTTGATGCCGCGCACGACGGCCTTGTCCTCGGACGGCATCATGCGCAGGACCTCGCCGGTGCGGCCCTTGTCCTTGCCGGCGAGCACGACGACCTTGTCGCCTTTGCGAATCTTCTGCATTGGTCGGGCTCCTTACAGCACTTCCGGCGCGAGCGAGATGATCTTCATGTGGTTCTTGGCGCGCAGCTCGCGCGGAACCGGGCCGAAGATGCGGGTGCCGACCGGCTCCTTCTTGTTGTCGACGAGGACCGCGGCGTTCTTGTCGAAACGGATCACGCTGCCGTCGGCGCGGCGGATGTCCTTGGCGGTGCGAACCACCACGGCCTTCATCACGTCGCCCTTCTTGACCTTTCCGCGCGGGATGGCCTCCTTGATCGACACGACGATGATGTCGCCGACGGAAGCGTACTTGCGCTTGGAACCGCCGAGCACCTTGATGCACATGACACGACGTGCGCCGGAATTGTCGGCAACGTCGAGGTTAGTCTGCATCTGAATCATGACTGGCCGCCTTCTTCTTCACCGGCTCGCGGGCCCCGCCCGACGGCCGTTCCTTGTTTTCGTTATGCCTGCGCTTCGGCCTGCGCCTCGGTCAGGACGACCCAGCACTTGTCCTTCGAAATCGGCTTCGATTCCTGGATGAACACCTGGTCGCCGACCTTGTGGGCGTTGGTCTCGTCGTGCGCCTTGTACTTCTTCGACATGCGAACGGTCTTCTTCATCACCGGATGCGTGAAGCGGCGTTCGACCTTGACGACGACCGTCTTGTCGTTCTTGTCGCTGACGACGGTGCCCTGCAGGATGCGCTTTGGCATGGTCTTGTCCTTAAGCCTTCTTGCCGGCCGACTTCTCGGCGGCGATGGTCTTGATGCGCGCGATGTCCCGGCGGACTTCCTTCACGCGCGCTGTCTTCTCGAGCTGGCCGGTGGCCTTCTGGAAGCGCAGGTTGAACTGCTCCTTCTTGAGGCTGGCGAGTTCGTCGTTGAGCTGGTCGGGCGACTTGGCCCGGACGTCGGAGGCTTTCATCTGTCGCCCTTCCCTATTCCGCAATGCGCTGTACGAAGCGCGTCCTGACGGGCAGCTTGGCGGCGCCGAGGCGCAGGGCCTCGCGTGCGATGATCTCCGAGACGCCGTCGATCTCGAACATCACGCGACCCGGCTTCACCCGGCAGGCCCAGTAGTCCACCGAACCCTTGCCCTTGCCCATGCGGACTTCGGTCGGCTTCGACGTCACCGGGACGTCCGGGAACACGCGGATCCAGACGCGGCCCTGGCGCTTCATCTCACGCGTGATCGCGCGGCGGGCCGCCTCGATCTGACGCGCGGTGACGCGCTCGGGCTCCAGCGCCTTCAATCCGAAAGCGCCGAAATCCAGGTTGGTCCCGCCCTTCGCAGCGCCATGGATACGGCCCTTGAACTGCTTGCGGAACTTCGTGCGCTTTGGCTGCAGCATCTCTGTCTACTCCGAATTCAATCCTGTTGCCGCTCAGGCGTGCTCGCGCTCGCGGCGGCGACCACCGCCGCCCGAAGACGCTTCGCCCTCGGTCGCGCGACGCTCCGACGCCATCGGGTCGTGCTCGAGGATCTCGCCCTTGAACACCCAGACCTTGACGCCGCAGATGCCATAGGCGGTGTTGGCCTCCGACGTCCCGTAGTCGACGTCGGCGCGCAGCGTGTGCAGCGGAACGCGGCCCTCGCGGTACCACTCCATGCGTGCGATTTCGGCGCCGCCGAGACGGCCCGAGCAGTTGATGCGGATGCCCTCGGCACCCAGACGCATGGCCGACTGCACCGCACGCTTCATGGCGCGGCGGAAGGCGATGCGGCGCTCGAGCTGCTGCGAGATCGACTGCGCGATCAGCGTGGCATCTATCTCCGGCTTGCGCACCTCCACGATGTTGAGGTGCGTCTCGGACTTCGTCATCTCCATCAGCTTCTTGCGGAGCTTCTCGATGTCGGCGCCCTTCTTGCCGATGATCAGGCCCGGACGCGCGGCGTGGATCGTCACGCGGCACTTCTTGTGCGGACGCTCGATCACGACCTTGGAGATCGCGGCCTGCTTCAGCTCGTTCATCAGATACTTGCGGATCTTGATGTCCTCGTGGAGGAGCTGGCCGTACTCGCCGGTGTTGGCATACCAGCGCGAGTCCCAGGTGCGGTTGATCCCGAGGCGCAGGCCGATCGGGTTGACTTTCTGGCCCATCAGGCAGCCTCCACTTGCTCTTCGACTTCGCGCACGACGATCGTCAGGTGCGAGAACGGCTTCTCGATCCGGCTGGCGCGGCCGCGGCCACGGGCGTGGAACCGCTTCATGACGATCGACTTGCCGACATAGGCCTCGGCGACCACCAGCGAGTCGACGTCCAGGTCGTGGTTGTTCTCGGCGTTGGCGATGGCCGACTCGAGCGTCTTGCGCACGGTTTCGGCGATCCGCTTGCGCGAGAACTCAAGTTCGGCGAGCGCGGTCGCCACCTTCTTGCCGCGGATGAGCGCGGCGACGAGATTGAGCTTCTGCGGGCTGACGCGGATCGTGCGCAGGACGGCGCGCGCCTCGTTGTCAGCAAGCCTGCGCGGAGCTTTGGCCTTGCCCATGATTACTTCCTCTTCGACTTCTTGTCCGCGCCGTGCCCGTAATAGGTCCGGGTCGGCGAGAACTCGCCGAACTTGTGCCCGACCATGTCTTCCGACACGTTGACGGGAATGTGCTTCTGGCCGTTGTAGACACCGAAGGTGAGGCCGACGAACTGCGGCAGGATGGTGGAGCGGCGGCTCCACATCTTGATCACCTCGTTGCGGCCGCTGTCACGGACCTTCTCTGCCTTCTTCAGCAGATAGCCGTCGATGAACGGGCCTTTCCAGACTGAACGGGTCACGTCTCTACCTCTTCTTAGCTCTTGCGCGCGTGGCGCGAGCGCATGATGAACTTGTCGGTCGCCTTGTTGGACCGCGTCCGCTTGCCCTTCGTCGGCTTGCCCCACGGGGAGACCGGATGACGGCCGCCGGAGGTGCGGCCCTCGCCGCCGCCGTGCGGATGGTCGACCGGGTTCATCGACACGCCGCGGTTGTGCGGGCGCTTGCCGCGCCAGCGGCTGCGGCCGGCCTTGCCGTCGTTGATGTTGCCGTGGTCTGGGTTCGACACCGCGCCGACGGTCGCCATGCAGGAACCGTGCACGATGCGCTGCTCGCCAGAGTTCAGACGCAGGATCGCCATGCCCTGGTCGCGGCCGACGAGCTGGACGTAGGCACCGGCCGAACGGGCGATCTGGCCGCCCTTGCCCGGCTTGAGCTCGACATTGTGCACGATCGTGCCGACCGGCATGGCCGACAGCGGCATCGCGTTGCCAGGCTTCACGTCGGCGCTCTCGCCCGCGATCACCTTGTCGCCCGCCACGAGGCGCTGCGGCGCCAGGATGTAGGACAGCTCCCCGTCCTCGTAGCGGATGAGCGCGATGAAGGCGGTGCGGTTCGGGTCGTACTCCAGGCGCTCGACGGTCGCGACCATGTCGAACTTGCGGCGCTTGAAGTCGATGATGCGGTACGTGCGCTTGTGACCGCCGCCGATGAAGCGCGCCGTCACGCGGCCGTAATTGTTGCGGCCGCCCGACTTGGTCAGGCCTTCCGTCAGGCCCTTAACCGGCTTGCCCTTGTAGAGGCCGGAGCGGTCGACAATCACCAGCTGGCGCTGGCTGGGCGTCACCGGATTGTACTTCTTGAGTGCCATATCGTTACCTCAAGCCTCTCAGAGACCGGTTGCGACGTCGATGGAGTGGCCTTCGGCCAGCGTCACGACCGCCTTCTTCACGTCGCTCAGGCGACCGACGGTGCCGCGGAAGCGCTTCACCTTGCCCTTGCGGACCTGGGTATTCACGGCGCGGACCTTGACCCCGAACAGCGCCTCGACGGCGGCCTTGATCTCAGGCTTCGTGGCCTTGCGGGCGACGTTGAAGACCACCTGGTTGAACTCGGAGGCCATCGTGGACTTTTCGGTGATCGCCGGGCTGACGATCACGTCGTAGTGGCGAAGGTCAGTCATTTGAAGCGCTCCTCGAGAGCCTCGACCGCCGCCTTCGAGAGGACGAGCGTGCCGCGGCGCAGAATGTCGTAGACGTTGATGCCCTGGATCGGCAGCACGTCGATGTTCGGGATGTTGGCCGCGGCGCGCTTGAAGCCGGCGTCGACCTCGGTGCCGCCGATCATCAGCGCGTTCGACAGGCCGAGAGACGTCAGGCTCTGCAGCAGCGCCTTCGTCTTGGCCTCGCTCAGCGCCAGTTCGTCGACGACGATCAGGCTTGCCGACTTCGCCTTGGCCGAGAGCGCGTGCTTCAGGCCGAGGGCGCGGACCTTCTTGGGCAGGTCGTGCTCGTGGCTGCGGACGACCGGGCCGTGCGCCTTGCCGCCGCCGCGGAACTGCGGTGCGCGGGCCGAATGGTGACGGGCGCGGCCCGTCCCCTTCTGCTTGTACATCTTGGCGCCGGTGCGGGCGATCTCCGACCGGCCCTTGGCCTTGTGCGTGCCCTGGTGCTTCTTGGCGAGCTGCCAGCGCACCACGCGCTGCAGGATGTCCTCGCGCGGATCGAGACCGAAAATCTCGTCCGAAAGGGAAACCTGCCCGGCGTCGCCGCCGCTCAGCGTCGTAATCTTGATGTCCATCACGCGGCTCCTTCGACGGCCGGAGCTTCAGTCTTGGCCCGCAGCGCAGCCGGCTTCGGCGCATTGTCGGGCAGCGAGGCCTTCACCGCGTCGCGGACGAGGATCCAGGCGCCCTTGGAGCCGGGAACGGCGCCGCGGATGAGGATCAGGCCGCGGTCGGTGTCAGTCGACACGATCTCGACGTTCTGGGTCGTGACGCGCGTGTCGCCCATGTGGCCGGCCATCTTCTTGCCCTTGAACACCTTGCCGGGGTCCTGGCGCTGACCGGTCGAACCGTGCGTGCGGTGCGACACCGAGTTGCCGTGCGTCGCACGGCCGCCACCGAAATTGTGCCGCTTGATGACGCCCTGGAAGCCCTTGCCGATCGTGGTGCCCGTCACGTCGACCTTCTGGCCGGCGACGAAATGATCGACGGTGATCTCGGAGCCCACCTCGAGCATGTACTCGGGGGAGACGCGGAACTCGGCGACCTTGGACTTCGGCTCGACGGAGGCGGTCGCGAAATGGCCGCGCAGCGACTTCGACGTGTTCTTCACCTTGGCGAGCCCCACTCCGAGCTGCACGGCGGTGTAGCCGTTCTTTTCCTGGGTGCGCTGTGCAACGACCTGGCAGTTCTCCATCCGGAGGACCGTGACGGGCACGTGTTCGCCCGCGTCGTTGTAGATGCGCGTCATCCCGATTTTCTGTGCGATAACACCTGAACGCATCGGTTCGAATTCCTTTTCAGGGTTCCAGGCCCGGGTAGCCCCTGCCTGCCTTTTGCCCGCTGCTTAGAGCTTGATCTCGACGTCCACGCCGGCGGCGAGGTCGAGCTTCATGAGAGCGTCCACCGTCTGCGGCGTCGGGTCGACGATGTCGAGGAGCCGCTTGTGGGTACGCATCTCGAACTGCTCGCGGCTCTTCTTGTCGATGTGCGGCGAGCGGTTGACAGTGAATTTTTCGATCCGCGTCGGCAGCGGGACCGGGCCGCGAACGCTGGCGCCGGTCCGCTTGGCCGTCGAGACGATCTCGCGCGTGGAAGCGTCGAGAACGCGATGGTCGAACGCTTTCAGGCGAATGCGGATGTTCTGACCGTTCATGCGTCAATTCCTTCAGATCTTTCGCGGGCGCGGGCGATGCCCGCCCGCGACAGACCGTTTATTCTTCTTGTTACTCGACGATGGTGGCGACGATGCCGGAGCCGACGGTGCGGCCGCCTTCGCGGATGGCGAAGCGCAGCTTCTCCTCCATGGCGATCGGCACGATCAGCGTCACGTCGACGGCAAGGTTGTCGCCCGGC
>Ga0208243_1000173_pt1 | contig 49502 bp, 49 predicted proteins | sample Subbio2Aug_QV12A_FD_184826 | JGI IMG/M metagenome (GOLD analysis project Ga0208243, IMG submission 184826) | Serpentinite rock and fluid subsurface biosphere microbial communities from McLaughlin Reserve, California, USA - CR12Aug_QV12A (SPAdes) | ecosystem: Environmental > Terrestrial > Deep... | reverse complement strand
ATCTGCCCCCGGTTGGGCCGCAGCACCCGTGCTCGCGTCTTCGTCATCGGCGCAAATCCAGCCCTTGCATTAAGACCTGATTATACCAAAGACATATCCGTGGCCGCCGATTTTTCACAGCCTCTCAGGTAAAATATCGGCATGACCCGCTCCGAACTCGTCGTTCTGCTTGCTGAACGCTTTCCCCAACTCGTCCAGAAGGATGCCGAGATGGCGGTGGCGGAGATTCTCGGGGCCATCCACGCCGCACTGGTTCACGGTGACCGAGTGGAAATTCGCGGATTCGGCAGTTTCAACCTGAATTACCGTCCTTCCCGCCGGGCCCGCAATCCAAAAACCGGTGAGCCGGTAGCGGTATCGGCGAAATGGGTTCCCTCGTTCAAAGCCGGGAAGGAACTGCGTGAGCGGGTGATGGTGATGGCGACGTCCTCTCCCCAGCGATCGTCCAGGCCTGATCGAGACACGCCATCCGTTTCGCTTTCGCCAACGCCCCTTCAGCGAGAACCTTCCACGCTTTTCAAGGACGGCATCGGCTGATCCGTCCGCCATACCCAGGCATCCTGTTTGGCCGCCGCAGTCGCTTTCTCTTTCGCCGCCCGTTCCTTCGGGTCCATGAAAGCGCTGACGACGTGCAAGGGAACCGGCGCCGGCCCGGCGTCCAGCAGCAGGGCATTCGGGAACGCCGCTGCACTCCGAGCGTCATAGCGGAGCGGCTTGACGAAGCGGCGGTGCTGGGCGACCAGTTCGTCGATCAGGGGCAGTTCATGCACGCCCTCGATGGGAATCCACTGCTCGCTCGTCAGCATCAGACTCACCGCATCGATCTCGTAGGTGTATTCGCGGCGGGCGCGGATCAGCGCGGCCATGACCAGGCGGACCGAGTGGCCGGTATCGGCATCGCGCGCCTCGAACAGCGGAGCGAACCCCCGCTCGATCCGCTCCCAACTCCGGCTGGCGATCAGCAGCGGCGCATCCGGCATGTGCCGAATCCAGATCCTGCAGCCTTGGCTCGTCACCTCGCTGGCCTTGAACTCGCCGATCACGATGGCCAGGGGCGTCTGCCCGTCCTTGGGGCGCAGTACGGCCAGTTTCTCGCGCCGGCGCTGTGCCGCCTCGGCCTTGGCGTTCTCGCTGAACGGTTCTGGCACGTACAAGCGCTCGGCCAGCGGCACGCCCTTGACCATGATCTCCTCGGCCGCCTCCAGCAGGTACTTGCGCAGCACGCCCTGGTTGCGTTTGCCCTCCATGGCCGGGCTCCAGCGATTGAAGCCCGCACGCTCGAACAGGAAGTGCATCAAGGCCCGCAACGTCATCCGCCGCCGTGGCACGCCGATCTCCGCCACCTCTTGGGGTTCGCCGCGCGGCACGCTGCGCCCGAGCACCCGTGTCCAGGGAAAATCCACCCGCAATTCGACCCGGCCTGGTTCCGACTCAAGCACCGCTTCACCGACCAGTTCCCCCAGTCCGGACTGCTGGACCTCCGGCTCGTAGGAGGGGCAGCCCGGATGGTGGGCGTTGCCGCTGTCCGGCATGCGCTTGACCACGAACTGGCGATGCCGCGCCACGTACATCTCCACGCCACCGGGCACGCATAGACATCTCGGCCGCTCGGGCGTCTCGTAGACATGGGCGAGCGCATCCTGCAGTTTCGGATCGTCGGCAGCGATCACGCGGCCCTTGATGGCGAAGCGTTGGGAGTCCATGGCGAGCTCAAATCAACTCATCGAGCAGTTCCGCCAGCGTCGGCTTGGGCCGGGGCAGCAACTCCCGCACCGCGCTGCGCTCGCCGATGCCCAGGATCGCGCCCACCTGATCCTCGTCGGCCCCGCGCTCATACATCCGCGATATCACGGTGAGGCGCGCCGACTGGGTGCTCAACCCCTTGAGTTCGGCGTAACGGAACAACTTGCGGTAGATCTCCAGCAGCGCCCGGCAGACGTAGCGGTTCTGCCCCGGCTCGCCATTGTTGGGCGTGATCTTGTAGGGCTCGCCGCTCGGGGAAAGGAATAGTCGGCTACCCGGGTCCAAGCCACGGTAGACGTCCGGCCCACCCAGGCCATGTTCGCCGGAGAGACGCTCGCGGAAATAGGCAGCCAGCGCATCGTCGAGCCGGCTGCTGCTGAAGTACAGCGGCCGGAGTTTGCCGTTGATCGCCGCGTCGGCACGCAGCTCCGATTCCCTGCACACGCTGCCGTCGGCATGCAGGTAGTCGCGCACCTCGATCCGGGCGATCTCGAGTGGGCGCAGGCCCGTGGCGAACAGCATGTAGTACAGGGCCAGGTCGTGCCAGGTGCGGCTGGTGCGGCCCTTGATGCGCACCGCTCCCTGGGCCACCTCCGCCGCCGACAATACCCGCGCCGGACGGGCGCCAGCCGGTGGCAGGGGCTCGAAGCCTTCCAGCGCGACCAGGATGGCGTCCCGATGCAGGCGCAGCCGCCGCACGAAAGCCGCGCCTTCTTCCTTGAGTCCATCCACGCCCACCACCTGGGTGAGTTGGACGGCGACGGACTTGATGCGCCGCTCGACCGCCGTGCGCGAAACGCCGAAGCGCGCGGCCACCGCCTCGTAGGTCTCACCGCCAATGACGGCACGGAGCATCTCGACCGATTGCAATGCGTTGTCGTGGTACCTGTCGACCTCCTGGTTGTCTTGCATGACTTGCTTCTCCCATCATCTCTCGATCGTCATGAGCCCGAATGTTCGAGCACCGACGCACCCTTAGCCAGGCGAAAACGCCGGGAAAGGCGCGGGATTTCGTCATCAGGCCGAGCGCGCCGCACTCAGTGAAGAACGGGCCAGCCGGACCGATGACCGCAGGCATGACGCACGTGGCGGGTCGGCGCCGACCCGGTCGATACCCGAACGACGCCGCCGCAGCGAGCCGAACCGTTTCCCGCTCATCACCATGCCCGTCACCCGGGCTGGCCTTGCTGCGCGATCCAGCGGCGGATGTCTTCCGCGCGCCAGACGGTCACCCGCTCCGAGAGCTTGACCGGCTCGGGAAAGGTGCGCGCCTGGATGCGCCGCCAGAGCGTCGATTTGGAGATGGGAACGAAGGCCAGCACCTGGGGCTGACGCAGGAAGCCGGTCTCGGGCAGCGTCAGGGTCGAAACCGGAGCGGCAGGCGGAGTCGGAAGAGCGCTGGAAGCCGCCACCTTCGCGGCGGACCTGGTACGGATGTTGGGCATGATCGGGCCTCGTCACGGCGGGTGCCGATAAAGGACATGACCTGCTCTGTTGCGGCCGCGCTAGGTCAGGATGGCGCGGGCCGATAGGGAACGCAGAACTCGACGACATGCCGCCGGCGCCCCGGTCGCGCGGCATGGAAGGATGCGCAAGAAAGTGACTCCCACCGCATGACGGCCAAGGGCGTCCGGGTCGGGAAAGATCAGCCGATCCGCACCGGCACCGCACAGCACGCGCGACAGCGGATCGTCGGGCAACAGGCAGGTATCGACTGCGACGCCGCCACGAGAGCGGTGAGGGTGCCCACGGTGTCAGGTCAGCCTGACGTGGAACCTGTCGATACGATATTGAGGTCCGTGGGCCGACGCAAGACGCCCCGGGACGCGCCAGCCGAAAGGGGCCGCACACGCCAGCGATTGGATATGGCACAGGTACCGAACCCATTCCGGCACGCCATCATCAAGGTTGCCGCTCAGGCGCCGGATCGCGAACAAAGCCGATCCGGCTCAAGCCCGCGTTGGCGGATAGGGCCATGATTTGTGCCCGCGTCTCATCAGGCGCCTTGGTGTCCGCCTGCCAGTCACCCCCCGGTGAGAGTGACTGGAGGGTTTCACGCACGACATTTCGGGGCCGTGCGGCCCGTGCTCCCCCTGTGGGTGGAAATATTGACTATTTCGAGCGGTTGCCCAAGTACTCACAACAATTCCGCACGACCGTCATAACGAATGCCCGATCATCAGGCCCCAGTTCGGAGATCCATGCGCCAAAGGTCGCCGCTTCGCTGGCCTCTTCGGGCCCTTCCTTCGATAACAGGTCGCCCGCAGCACATTGGAGCGCCACCGCAAGCCTGTCCAGTGTCGGCAGGGACGGCAGATGAGCTCCGCGCTCGATGCGCGAGATGGTTTCGGCATCGACGCCGACCCGCTCCGCGACCATCTCCTGTGTCCATCCCAGCTGTTTGCGCCGCCCGGACAGGTTGCCCCCCAGTCGCTTCGCCAGACGGGCGGATTCTTTCTTCTTGACCGCCATCGTGTTGTCCTTTCACTCAACAAGAATGACGGTCACTGGACTATCGAAACAGGGGTTCTTATGTGGTTTTGATTATCATCATCCTTGTTGAGATCAGGGCACGCATGACAAACGGGTCGCGATCGGATTGCGGCAATCGACGCTAATCACCAACTGAAGGCACCGTGCTTTGCAGGGCTTCCACTAGCCGTACATCGGCGTCCACCTCCGTCGAGACAACGGCCAGATCGCCTTCCGACCCGGGCGTGTCCGCGCCATTCACTACGCTCACGGCGACGGCCTCTTGCCGGCTTCCTTCGCTACGGCTGTCGCCACTGCGTGCGTCCATGGCGTTCATCCGCCGCCGCAGGCCCATCGCAAAGTTCCGTGCGCCATTGGCGACGTCGCGCACCTGCCGCTTGAGAGTTGCACGCTGGACGTCCACCGCCTGGGTGGTGATCACTTCGTGAATCTCGAGGGTCTGCAGCAAGGGCATCAGTTGGTCGAGTTTGCCCAACACCTCCAGGAAGCGTCGCCCGATCGACGACAGCACATGGACGTCCACATCCAGGGGCACGGTGTCGTAGGTCGCCGTGCTGGTAATGCCATGGACCTTGAATAGCGCTTCGGCAGCGTCGATGGCTTTATTGAGGTTCTCGGTCACTGTGTCCATCTGGGCTCGAATGGCCTCCTCGACCTTGGCGACGTCCTCGTGGTCGAGCCTCGTGCGAGCGATCACCGAGATGAAGTGAGTGTTGAGCTGCAGCGTGTTGAACAGCCGCGCGAAGAAGCGCTTGCCCTCGGCGCTGGTAAAGCGCGTCGGCATCTTCAGGCTGGCCGCCTCGACGCGTCGGAAGTCGGCCTTGGCCTCCTTGGCGAGAATGCGGGCGTTGACGGCCCCCTGGTCTACCTTGACGATCTGGATCTCCGACATGCCGTGCTCCTCGAAATACCGCGTTCGGAGCGATCTTCCGTGCCGGCATATACATTCGCCACCGGAAATGGCCGTGGCCTGAGGGGGCTTTCGGCATCGGGCCCAATTCGGGCAGGTTTTCGGGATTGAATCGGTAATCCGGCACCACTACCTTGACGTCATGCAGCAGCTGGCCCTGCATTCAAACAAGGCAAGCCCTGGAGTTCTCTGTCTGTCGCGTATGCCATCGGCTTTACCGCTGCCGCGTGCGCCGATCTTGCCGGCACCGATTAGGGTGCCTTTCGCACCCATCCCATCGAGGCAAGTTTTCGAGGCAGGGGCGAGGCGCTTCCCATTGACTCAGTAAACGCCCCTCCCCCGAAAGCCTTCCTCGATCGGTAGCTGGCATACCGGTCACCGCGGTTCTCACCGCCCGTTCAAGCCAGCCCTTGAGCATCTTCCCATAGCGCCGTTCCGCCCGTAGCGGGCCGGCAGTTTCTCACCCCACGGGGGCATATGCCCCTGTCGTGGTGCGCGTTGCCTCCAATTTTTCCTGGAGTCAACGATGCTGAATCAGAGCGTATCCCCCGGAGTTTCCCGTCCCACGCCCGTGGGCCCGGTTTTGCCGCCCATGGCAGCCACCTCGCGTCACCGTCCGGCGGCGATCCCCGATCGTGCAACGCTGGACGCTTTGCTCGACGGCGAGGATGCCCCTGTCGAATGGAGCGAGGAAGACATCGTCTTCCTGCATTGGCGCTTGCTGCAGGAGGTCAGCTATCTGGCCGACCCCACGACGCCGCTGGAAGAAAAGTTCGACACCCTGCGCTGGGTGTTCAGCGAGCGGGAGAAGGACGGCATGCCGTTCTCCTTCGTGAGTTGCCTGCGTGTCGTCGGCTGCAGTCCGCTGTCGCCGATCGCTTACTGCGGTCTGGTCGACGCGGAGGATGTGCGCGACCGCATCCGCCACGGCCTGAGGGCTTGGCTCGATGTCTCGCTCGAGCGCTACCCCGAGTGGGTGCGCGATGCCGTCGTCCACCACCCCGAATGGGTCGAGGCCCGGCTCGCCAAGAACCCCCAGTGGATCAACGAGCAAATCAAACGCATGGCCGTGCAGGGCGACCTGTTCGCCTGACGCCATCTTCCATTTTTTGGGCTTGTCGCCAACGCGAAAGCCCCACCCCTTTCAAGGAGTCGTCATGTCCACTTTCAAGGATGTCCTGTGCCTGATGGCGATCTTCGTCGCCTACGGCATCGTGGGACGCCTGGATTATGAAGACGCGGTACGGCTGGAACAGATCCGGCGGGAACGGCTGCACGCCGATTGCCTGACGGCGACGCCGGCGGACCGCGAGGCCTTGGCGCGGATCAACGATCTGCCCTTCGAGCCATTCACCCGACGTACGGACGGGGGCGCGCCCGAAGACGGGCAGCCCTGCACGCCGCGCGTGCTCTGAGGAGGTCGCCATGCACACCCAAACGCGCATCGCGCACGACGCCCCATCCCTGCTGACCGTCCAGGCGCCGGAGGACATCGAGTTCCTGGTCAAGGAAAGCGAAGTCCTCACCGGCCGGGCCGGCCGCACCTTCGTCATCGCCGGCGCCGACTGGCTGGCCTACCGGGTGCATTGGCATCCGATCGGCCTGAAGGTCGAGCGGCTCGATGCAAAGGGCCGAGTCCTGAGCACCCAGCACCTGCTGCCCCGGGAGTTCCTCGGCCACAGCCTGATCGAGGCCTTGGCCGCCGGGCAGTTATTCACCCCACCGGTCCGCTACGTCGGCTGACCGATCGTTCTTTTCCCCCTTGGCGGGTCCGACCCGCCAGGGCCGGGTGCCGCCTGCACTCATGGAGCACATCATGCAGATACAGGTTCGAATCAACGAGGAAGGCGCGCTGCGCAACCAGCGCTATGCCTTCACCGACCGCTTCACGCTCGTCTCCGAGCTGTTGCAGAACGCCCGCCGCGCCGGCGCGATGCGCATCGAAATCCATTACGACGCCAGTGCGCAGGTGCTGAAGGTGGAAGACGATGGCCGAGGCCTCGACGACTTTCAGAAGCTCCTGAGCTTCCACGAGTCGGGCTGGGATGCGGCGACCAGTGCCGAGGAGCGCCCTTTCGGAGTGGGCTTCTCGAAGTGCCTGTATGCCGCCACGCGTTGTATCGTCGCCTCAAAGCATCAGCGGATCGATATCGACACCGCGGCGGCACTGGCCAAGGCGTCCATCGAGGTGGAATCCATCGCCGAGGCTGTTGCCGGCACACGGATCGAACTGCACGGTGTCGACCTGCCCGACCTGGGCAATCGCATCGAGACCTTGTGCCTGGGTTATCCGGTGGCGGTGCTGTTCAACGGCAAGCCGCTGACGCGGCGCTTTGCCGCCGCGAACCTGGCGACGATGGCCAGCCCGATGGGCGCGGTCCATCTCGCCGGTACGCGGGACGGCCGGCACAGCCACGACACGATGGTCTTCCTGCAAGGCTTCTGCGTCATGAAGCCGAGCTACTGCCCGGACGACCGCGTCAATGTCGTGCACCTGGATTCGCGCCAGTTCATGGCGCACCTGCCGGATCGCGACAAGCTGATCGATGAGGATGTGCAGGGCAAGCGCATCGACGCCGAGTTGAAGGCCTGCTGGCGCCAAACCCTGGAGCTCGCCAAGACTCAGCTTCCCCCCGAACGCTTCGTCGAAACGTATTACGCGGCGATGCGGGCCTGGGGACAGTTGGACCTGCTGAACGACCTCGATGTCCTACCGGCTGAGATGTTCGAGGAGATCGTCGACTACCCGATCCAGCAGGACAGCGGCGACCGCGACTATGTCCGGCAAGTCACTGTGGCGCCCTCCCGACTAGCCATTGAAAGTGGCGCGGTGACTTTGGTGTCCCTCGACTGGGTGGGCGACGACAACGCGGCCCGCTGGATGCTGGCCCGGGCCAAGGGTTATCTGGTCTTCGACTGGCTCGGCCTGCATCTTGACCACTGGGCGTTGCGCCGTGTGCGCTTCCTGGAGGAAGAAGCAGTAGAGGTCGAAGCGGTGTCCGAACAGCTTCGCGTCCAGTTGGAAGGGCGCTGGGTATGGCCGACCGTGATCCTGTGCGAGGCCGTGCGCCTGCGCGCCGGCAACGAGGAGGCCGACATCACCGACATGGGTGTCTGCCACGAGGATGTCTTGTACATCCCAGCCGGCGAGACTTCCGGCGAGCCAGTACGTCAGGCCTCGTCCTTCATGGACGAGAACGACCAATTCCTGGAGTCGGATCTCAATGCCGACCGCGACGCGCTGGCGGACCTCATCCGTCGCCTGCGTTCGGTCGATCCGGTGCAGACGCTGGACTCGCTGCTGCAGGAATTGCGGCTGGGCCGGTATCCCCTGCTGCATGGCAAGGCATTCCAGGTCACCGTGGGGGTGGGTGCTGCGCCCGGCCATTCGGTGGCCTTGGTCGCCGAAGCGGGTTCTGCCAACACGGGAGCTTGCCATGCAGGATCGTGAGTACGCGGCCCGCATCGAAGCGGTCAAGCAGCGTGCCCATGGCCTGTGGACGGAAATCCTGGCGAGCTTGGGCGTGGATGAACGCATCCTCAAGCGGCGCAACCTGCCTTGCCCGTTGTGCGGTGGCACGGATCGGTTCCAGTACACCGACAAGTTCGGCGAGGGGAACTACCACTGCCGCCAATGCGGCCCGGGTGGCGGCTTCAAGTTGCTCCAGGCGGTCCTGGGGGTGGACTTCAACACTGCGCTGCGTGACGTCGAGCGCTGCCTGGGGATGATGCCGGTGACGGCACCGTCCCGAAGCTGCGAGCCTTCGGCCGAGCGCATGAAGAAGCTGGCCCAGCGCATCTGGAACGAAGCCCGGCCGGTGACGGTGGGCGACGAAGTCGATCGCTACCTGAGCGGACGGGGTCTCGCCCTGCCGGTGTACCCGAAGGTGCTGCGCTTCCACCCTGCCCTCGGCTATTACCAGAAGGATGCCGGCGGCAAATCACGCAAGGTGGCGGAATACCCGGCGATGTTGGCCTGCATTCAGGGTGCCGACGGCCACGCCGTGACGCTGCACCGGACCTATCTGCGGGACGGCGGCAAGCTCGCGGCGCTCGATGCGAAAAAGGTGCTCTCGGCCGGGATCAATGGCGCCGCGGTCCGCTTGTTCGATGCGACCGAGGAACTGGCGATCAGCGAAGGTATCGAGACCGGCCTCGCTCTGCATCTGGCGACCGGCAAGCCGGTCTGGGCCGGCCTCAACGCCGGCAACCTGGAGAAGCTGTGGCTGCCCGACATGGTGCGCAACGTTTGCATCTATGCCGACAACGATGCCGATGGCGACTTCGCCGGCCAGGCCTTCGCGTTCGCGCTGGCGCGCCGGTTGAAGCGGGAAGAGAAAACGACCGGTCGGCGGCAGGTGCGGGTGTTCCTGCCCAAGCATGCCGGCACCGATTGGGCCGATGTCTGGCGCCAACGCCTGGAAGCCCAGGCGCCGCGTGCGGCATGAATGTTTGATGAGGGGTGCGGCCGGTCGGCTGCACCCGCCTTTTCAGCGGCACTGCATCAGGCGGTGGCGGTGAAAAGGCCTCCTCATTTTCGTTTTGGTTTGCCCCACTGGTAGTTGTCACACCAGGCGGCGCCCCCACGGCACCGCAAAGACAGCCCTGGAGTTCCGGCGCGATTTCTCGCGCTCTTTCTGGACCGGCAACCGCCGGTCCGTCATCGACCCTGGCGGGGATGCGCATCCCCTGAGGGGTGATGCCGTCTCCGCTTTTCTTTTCCGACAAGGAGATTGCTATGAAAAACGGACGTTCTCTCGTCAGCCTGGCCCAGGAACTGGAGCGCCAGCTGCAATCGAAGAAGGACTTGATCGTGCCGTCGACGCTGGTGCGCCATGCCACCGACGATCTGGGGGGCACCCGACTCGTCATCGAGGAAGGCGGCAGCCCGGTGCACTACGGTGTCACCCCGCTGGCGCGCCGCCAGTTGGCTGACAAGCTGAAGATCCCGTATGCCTATTTCGAGCGCATGCGCGAAGACCAGCCGGCCCTGCTCGATCGCAACGTGAACACCTGGCTGCAAAGCGAGGAAGAGCGGCGCATGCTGCGCACCCTGGACGGTCAGGTGCGTGCCGTATTGTCGGATCGCTATCGCCGCCTGGACAACTTCGACCTGGCCGAGAGCGTGCTGCCCATCCTGCAGCAGCTGCCCGAGGTACGCTTCGAGTCGGTCGAACTGACCGAGACGAAGATGTACCTGAAGTGCATCACGCCACGCCTGAAGTACGAGATGGCGCCCGGCGATGTGGTTCAGGCCGGGGTCGTGATCTCGAACTCGGAGGTCGGCCAGGGGACGCTGTCGGTGCAGCCGCTGCTGTTCCGGCTGGTGTGCAGCAACGGCTTGATCGCTGCCGACCGCTCGCTGCGCAAGACCCACGTGGGACGCGCGCTCGGGGGCGAGGATGAACGCATCCAGGTGTACCAGGACGACACCTTGCGCGCCGACGACAAAGCCTTCTTCCTCAAGGTGCGCGACGTCTTGCAGGCGGCAGTGTCGGAGGCAACCTTTCGCCAGACGGCGCAGAAGCTGCAGAAGACGCTTGCCATCCCGCTGGTGGGCGACCCGGTGAAGACGGTCGAGGTGCTGGCCCAGCGCTACACGCTGAACGACAGCGAGCGCGCCGGTGTGCTGCGGCACCTGATCGCAGAAGGTCAGCTCTCGGGCTACGGCCTGGTCAATGCGGTGACGCATTACAGCCAGGAGGTCGAGGACTACGACCGCGCGACGGAGTTCGAAGCGCTGGGCGGCCGGCTGATCGACTTGCCGGCTCATGAGTGGAAGGGGTTGGCGGAAGCGGCCTGATCCCATAGATCGCTGAAAGCCGGCCGGGGCGATTGCCCCGGCCGGCTTTAGGCTATCCCAATACCAGGATGCCGAGGACGTGCTGCCCAGCATGACATCGAGTGGCAGCGGCCCCTCCACCGGCGCAGCAGGCCGGCGATCGCGCTGAGTCGCCGCGTCGGCTGCACCGCCGGTCTTGGTCTGATTCGTTGGAATCGTCGCCCCAAACTATGCCTTATCGATATGCCGAACAATCCTCCCTGCGGCGGCTATTCCCCAAGCAACAGATTCTGTCGGACCTTACGTGTGGCAAAAGGATCGCCCTCCAGATTTTTGAACAAATGTACCTGCCATAACACAATACCAATAACTATGCTGCTTCTTACTGTCGTAACCCAATCATCATGACGGGTCGCTCATAAAACTTTTTGATTAGCCACAATGTTCAGCCGCCCTCAAGAATCGCTCTGGACGCGGCGGCGTGACCACAGCCGCGACGAGCAGACGCTTCAGGATGGACGACAAATCGAAGCGACGATTGAAACGATATTGGACCTCGGCAAGATAGCGATGGGCGTACTTGGCAAAGTCGAAGGCGTGGTAGGTGCCCGAGTAGGCGGTCTTCAGATTGCCCAGGAAGGTATTGACGGCGCGGAACTGCTCCAGCTTGACGCAGGCCGGGCCGCCGCCGGTGACGGTGCGCTCGTGCGTCGCCCCCGCAGCGGTGACCGCCTGAAAGCACCACAGGCCGTCCGAGACCACGTGCGCCGAAGCGGCCAGTGTCGCCTTCGCCCATTCGGCAATCGCTTCCTTGGTGAATTCCAGTTTCTTCAGGCAGACCGTCAGCGGCCCTCCCGTTTCCGTTGTCTGCACCGCGGCGATGAACGACACCTTGTTCTCCGAACCCCGCCCGCTCTTGCCGCCAGGCAGTTCGCCACCCAAGTAGGCGTCGTCGATCTCGACCCGCCCATCCAACTGACGCGACGCTTCCCGCTCGCTCATGACTTGCATCAACTTGTGCTTGAGCAACCAGGCGGTCTTGTAGCGCACGCCCAAGTGGCCCTTATTGATTCCCATCGCGCATCTCCTTCGCTCAAGATGCGCCCATTCTTTACCCTGCCAGGCTCACCAGATGAGCCTGCTGAACTTTGTAGCTAATCAGGTAAAACTTTCCGCCTTCGATGCTCAGACACCCGTTTCACCATGACCAACTGGAGAACATGACCATGAGTTGCGTGACGCTTACCGATGCCGAATGGATCAACCTGAACGTGCTCGTCGTCATACGCGCAGGTCTTCAGTATGACATGGCTTCGACCTGCTGTAGGTACGGGCTCAATACGGAGCAAGCCAACTATCTCCGGAGCTTGAGCCTCGACGATCTGTGGTCCCTGGTGATCCACGTCGGCGACACGACCCTGTTCCCGCCGCGCGCCGACCTGGTGACGCTCTTGAGCGCGCCGCGGCCCCTGGCAGGCCCCATGGCACTCGTTCATCCACCCAAGCCCTTGGAAGGCCGGCGGTAGGAACCGTTATCCATGCCGACGCGCGGCGACCGGCACCTGCGCGCCATGCAGCTAGCGAAGCAATTGGCGGCGCTCGGCGCACGGCTGAAGACGATCCACCTCATCACCGGCATCCCGCCGCGGCAGGTGCAGTCTCTCTTCTTCCCCGATCCCCGATCCATCCCCCGTGGACGCGCCCCCGATTCGGCCGAGTGGTACCACGGCGCCAACCTCATTCTGCGTAGCGACGCCTGCCTCATTGGTGCCAGATACCGCCAGTTGCGCAACCAGGGGCTCGCGGCTGGCGAAGCCCTGGTCTTCGCCTACCGCGCCTACCAGGCTGCCACGCTCCCGCCTTACCGCATCAGCCTGGACCGGGCCTTCAACCTCGTCTCCTATATCGATGGCATCTGGCTGACCAATGCACCAGCGCTGTCCGTGCTGACCTGCTCCCAGTGCGGCTGCGAGTTCCTTGCCGCGGTCGGCACCGTGGCACACCCCGGCGAGGCTTGCCCCTTCTGCAAGCTGCTGGAACGCTTTCACCTGGACCATCGCATCCAAGCGTCCTACCCGGCTCGCCCCACCCTCGACATGACCGAGCGCCAGATGGGCATGCTCGCGCTCTTTCACATGCTGAGCCCCGCGGCCGAAGGCGATACCCCTTCTGAATAGGCTCCATTTCTGCGGGACGGGCAAGGTAGCCGACACCGAGAATGGCCACTGCGCATTCTCGCCGGAATTGCAGTACCGCCATGCCCGTCACGCCAACGCATGTCACTTCCTACCCCGCCTCCGACCCAGGGTTCGCCGCCGTGCCGGTCGATGATCTGCTGGCCGGCGAAGCAGACCTGATCGCACGCATCAAACTCTGTTACGGCATCGACCGAGACAGCTTTGAGCGCGACGTGTTGGCGCTGGTGCGCCGCTATGCCGCCTGCGTACATCTGCTGCCGGCGACTGCCGACAACTACTTCAGCAAGCCCGGCGGGCTCCTGCGGCTCGGCCTGGAGACCGCCTTCTTCAGCCTGCAAGGCACCGACGCGCATATCTTCTCGGGGCGAATGAGCATCTCGGCACGTCGCCAGCTCGAGCCCCGCTGGCGCCATGCGACCTTCATCGCCGGGCTGTGTTGCGAATTGCACCGGCTGATGAGCCATATCAGCGTCACCGATGCCGCCGGCGAGGCGTGGCCGGCCTTCCTGCGGCCGCTGGCCGACTGGCTGGCAACCCGGGGCAGCGAGCGCTATTTCCTGCGCTGGCGGCCCCAAGCCGTCGAGGCGCGCGGCCTGGGCCTGTTCGCCCTGCCCCATGTGGTGCCGCCCGCGGTGATGGCCGACCTCTCCGAGGGCAACGCAGTCATCGTGCCGCATCTGCTGGCCAGTATCGGCGGCATTCCGGTCTATCGCGACCACAACATCCTCGACGAACTGGTCCGCCGCTCGCTGGCGCTAGTCATCGACCGCAACCTGGCCGCCAGCGCCGACCGCTACGGTTCGCCGCAATACGGCTCGCACCTGGAGCGCTACCTGGTCGACGCCCTGCGGCGGCTCACCAGCGGCAACTCGGCCTGGATAGCCAACCGCGAGAAATCGCGCCTGTGGTTCGGACAGGACGGTCTGTTCCTGGTCTGGCCTGGCGCCGCCGAGGATATCCACCAACTACTCGAAGCGGACCAACTGACCGGCATCCCCAAGGCGCCCGAGACCATGCTGGAACTGCTACTGGCCGCTGGCGTGTTCGAAGCGGCAGCAGCGGGCCGCGCGACTTGGTCCATCCAGCCGCCCGGCGCCAAGGCCCCGCTGGAAGCCGTCAAGCTCTCGGCCCCGGCCATTCTCCTCGCGGGAATCGAACCGCCCCCCGTCGCCTTGCCCCAGGCACTGGAATTCAAGCCGGCGCCGGCGTCTGCGCCAGTTGCGCCGCAGACCCCTGCTCCCGGGCCACCGCTGGCACCCCTGAAGAGCGACACCCAGTTGTCGCTCACTCCGCCGCCCGAGAAGCCCGCCGAGTGTGACGTCCACGTGACGTCGGTCGAGGAAACACCCGAATCACTCTCGCTGGAACCGGCGACATTCACATTGCAAGCCCCGATGCGTCTGAACCCGGTCGTTCGCGACGCCCTGGCCGATGCCGTTCGCACGCTGAACGATGGCATGGGTCCGCCCACCGTGTGCACCGTCGCCCAGGGAGTATTCGTACCGCTGGAGGAATTCGGGCGGCGCGGCGTCCAGCCATCCCTCGCCATGCGTGCCCTCACCGAGGCGAACCTGCTGGTGAAACCAAACCGCAACGGCTCGCCGACGCTCTCGCGCGAATTCAACGGCAACCCCACCGTCGGCATCGTGCTGGACCCACGCTGCGTGAGCGGACTCGATCTGGCGGGCTTTGCCGCGCCACCGGCGGAGGGAAGCTGAGATGCTGGTTCGCCGCTACGAGATGCCCTGGCGCCGGGCCTACGAGGTCTATGCCGGCATCACCTGGTGGCTGGCGCTGGTCTATTTCGTTGGAGTCGGCGTGACTGGCGCCCTCCCCCGGCAATTGTCCCTGCCGCTGGGGCTTGTCTGCTTGGCGATGGGCGCTTTTCGGGTAACCCAGGCCCTGCGCATGCTGGTCTTGCGGGCGTCGCTGGGCGGGCGCGGCATCGAGGTCATCGGCACCGATGACCTGGCTCGATGGTGCAAGGACCCGGCGTCGGTGTTCCTGGGGTTCGGCTTCGAATGGCGGCCCGTGCATTCGCAGCGGCTCTACGAGCTTGCAAAGATCGACTACCGCGAGTACGCGGTGTCGCCGCGCCTGCTGCGGCTCTTGGGCTACGACAACAAACCCCAGCCAGACGCCGAGATCGGCCTGCCCTATATCCATGGCGTCGAACCCAAGGAAGGCCCATTGCACCGGCCGCTGCAGAACTTCGAGGGCGGCACACTGCTGGTGGGCACTACCCAGTCCGGCAAGGGAGTGGCACTGGCCAATCTGATCACCCAAGCGATCCGGCGCGGCGACGTGGTGATCGTCATCGATCCGAAGAACAGCCGGCGCCTGAAGCGGGTTGTGGAGCGCGCCTGCGCGGACTACCGCGAGCCGGACACCTTCCTGGAGTTCCACCCGGCCTTTCCGGAGCGGGGGGTACGGCTTGATTTCACCTTCAACTGGCAGAAGCCCACCGAGATCGCCTCGCGTATCCAGTCCATCATGCCGCCGGACACGGCCGGCGCCTTCTCGGCCTTCGGCTGGGATGCCGTCAATGTCGTGGTGCAGGGCCTGGTCGAGATCGAAGAACGGCCGAACCTGATGAAACTGACCAAGTACATTGAGGGCGGCATCGAGCCGGTGCTGGAGAACTCGCTGCGCCGCTACTACGACCAGACCCTGGGTGCCGGCTGGCGCGAGTTACCCGAGATGAAGAAGCTGCTGCACGATGCCCACCGCGGTAACCTGAAGCGGCCGTCGGAGGCCGCGAGCGCCGATCTGATGGCCTTCGTCGCTTACTACGAGCACCACATCGCCCAGAACCAGCGCAACAAGGTGATCGACGCCCAGGTGCGCACATTCCGCCACAATCGCGAGCACTACCAGAAGATCACCGCCAACCTGCTGCCCATCCTGTCGATGCTGACTTCGGGCGACCTGGGACGCAGCCTCTCGCCCGATCCCTTCGACGCCGACGATAGGCGGCCCATCATGAACTTCGAGAAGATCGAGCGCGCCGGCCACGTGCTCTACATGTGCCTGGACTCCCTGCCCGATCCTTCCGTCGCTTCGGCCATCGGCGCCCTGGCGCTCGCCGACCAGGCGGCCCGGGCCGGCATGCGCTACAACCTGGGCGGCTACCGACGGATCGCGCTCTTTGTCGACGAGGTTTCGAACGTCATCAACCAGCCGCTGATCGAGATCCTCAACAAGGGCGCCGAGGGCGGCATCTTCACCACCTGCGCGATGCAGACCCTAGCGGACCTGGCCAAGCGGCTGGGCAGCGAAGACGCGGCGCGCATGGCGCTGGGCAACCTCAACAACCTGATCGCGCTGCGCACCAAGGACCGGCCGACCCAGGACTTCGTGGTCGAGACCTTCGGCAAGACGGCGATCCATACGGTGCGGGTGGGACTGAGCCACGGATCGGATGCCCACCTGGGCGACTTCTCATCGAGCTATTCCACCCAACTCACCGAGAGCTTCGAGGAGATGGTGCCGGCGGATGTGCTGGGCAAGCTACCCAACCTCCAGTACTTCGCCTCGGTATCGGGCGGACGGATCATCAAAGGGCGTTTTCCGATCCTCGATCCCGATACGGATTCGCGCCGCGCCCCGGAAAAGGCGGTCGCATGATCCGCGCCGTCGCCGTGTTGTCGTTGCTCGTCCTGCTGGTCCTGGTGCTGTACGTGCCGTCGGCCCATCCCCCGGAACGCTTCCTCGCACAGCTACGCGCCGAGCATGAAGCGGCCACCGCCTACTGGGGCGCCGCGCCCGCCACCCGTATGCTGGATCGGGCGATGCGCATGCAAGATTCGACGGCCGAAGTCACGCCGATTCCTACCGCGAAGGATGCGCCTTCTCCAGCGAGCGTGAACGGCGCGGTGTCCCGAGAGATGTCCTCGGTCAACCAGCGCCTCTTCAACAACGCCTACTTCCGCTCGGTCGATGCGCTACTGCTGCTCGCCAGCTTTCGACTCTCCACCCTGCGGGAATGGATGCCCTGGCTGGCGGTATTCGTCTTGGCTGCAGTCGTCGACGGCGGATTCGCGCGGCTCATCAAGGCCAAGGAGTTCCTCCAACACGATCCGGAGATGTTCGCGTTGTATGCCAGCCTGGGGATCGTCACGCTCTGCGCGACGGTCGTTGGCTTCGTGCTGCCGGTGACGCTGCCTCCGCTGCTGCTGCCGTGCGTGCCACTTGTGGTCGGGGTGCTGGCCGGACGGGCGCTGGGGTGCTTTCACCGACGTGGGTAACAAGCAATCCCAGGCCGTGCAATCAGCAGGCGGAAATTTCGGTTGCCGACGTTCTCATGCTAGCGTTGTCGGAATGGGGATGAACGGTTCGACTTTCTCGACGAGGAATTCGCTTCTCAAGTGTCGGCAGTGCCTCGCGAGCGCACGCTTGTCCCAGTCCACGCAGGCGATTGATCATAGTCCAACTCGTCCAAGTCACGGGATTTCTTGGCCCCGCGGCTTGGGTCGTGCTGACCAATCATCAGGGTGTAACTCTCACACTGACGCTACCCTATATGCATTGATCGGGACGACGTTTCTGGGAAAAGAAACGTCGCGTCGATACACTGCGGAGACCATCTGCCAGGCGGCGTCAAAGCGATCGCTTTGGGCGAGAGCGCGGAAGGTGAGGATGGCTTGGCCGCCATCGGTAGTCCAACGCTGTCCGGAGCGCTTCATGCGCTGGGTGACAAGGGTCTTGCAGGTGGCTTCGACGACGCCGGAACCGATCGGCAGATTCTGGGCGCGCAGCCGCGCATAGTCCATGCGCGAGCGATTGCGTCGGAAGTACGTCAGTTCCTGCTTGAGCGGACCGCAGCGCGGCTTGCGTTTGTGGTGATAGGCCAAGGTGCGGATCACCTTCTCAACACCATCGTCGACTTCCAGCAACACGTGTCGGTACTCGGCGAAACTGGCGCGGGCCTTGACGGACGCCTCGCCGTAGGCATGCTCGAAGGCACGCTTCAGATGTTCGGCAGCGTGATAGAAATCCACCACTTCCTCCCCCGGCGGCAAATCCTTGGCCAGGAATTCCCAGTTGTCGCGCGCCCCATCGGCGACTTTGACCAGCCGCAACTGCGGCTGCTGCCGAAATGCGTTTTCCACCTCCGCCACCAATTGGCGCTTCAAGGTCTGCTTCTTCGACTCGGGCATGCGGGCATGACGCACCGTGCGCAAGCGCTCGCCTGTCTTGTCGTAGTGGCTGACGCTGCCGCAACCGACTTCGCGGTGGCCCGCCGGACCGCGGGTTTGCTTCCCTTCCAGCCGGCTCTGCTCCCGGCGGGACTCACGCTGCCCGTCTTTCATCGGCGCCATCACGCCGTCCAGCGACACCGCCAGCACGGCGGCCCCGGCCACCGCTTCTTCCTGCGCCCGCAACGCGTTTTCCCAGTCCTTGCGCCGCGCTTCCCACTTCTCGCTGAGGCCCTTCGGCAAGCGGTCCAAGCTGCTGCGCGAGGGGCTCATGCCGCCCAGCTCACGAAACAAGCTTTCGCTTTCCGCTGGCGTCAGGTGCGTGACCGCCCACACGCCCAGGCGCGCCGCCAACGGCGTGAAATATCCTTCGACGATCCCGGCGCGCCATTCCAGCGGGCATTCGCTTTCCCCATTCGTTCCCACCGCTCGATAGCGGTGCCGCAGCACGCTCACCGGCCCGGCCGCCGTCATGTAGTCGCCGCGGCCACTGACGACCCGCCGGTGGCGTATGCCGTCGATCACCACCTCCGGCAGCGTGACGTCCAGTCGCTCCAACTCCTCGCCGATAAATTCCCGCTCCGCTTCACTGAAGCGCTTGCGGACCTCGCGCTCGAAGGCTTCGAAACCGCCTTCAGCAACACCTCCGCTGCGCCGACGCTCCTCCATAAACTTCAGCAGATTCTCCAGCGCTTCGCCGACAACACGAGTTTCTCCCGTTACCGCACTGACTTTCGCTACACTTCCCATGGGCCGATCTCCGGTGGTGATCTCTCGACAAGACAACTACCGTTTAGCATAGAGATCGGCCCACCTCCAGCCGGGTCAGACAAAATTCGTCTCGATCAACCATGCGTGTCGTCGCAACCTGCTGTTTTTGCAATCAGTCGTAGACCTACACCCAATCATCAGGGTCTCGCGGCGCTCTCACATCAAGCGAATCTTGATGTAGCGCTTGATGTCCCGCAAGTTGGCCAGAACCACGAACACGATCAACAGCACTAAGACGATCCAGAACAGGGTCCACCCGCTCATAGGAAACCTCCTTCGCATCACAATCGATTGTGACGGCAAGTCCTACCTCATATTGCATTTCTTCTGCATCTGCTTCACCATGGATTCGATTAGCCCCACCGCCTCATCCACTGCCGCCAGCACGGGTTCGCTTAGCCCCATCCACCCTTCCTCCCACGGGCGAAACGAGGCCGGTTCACAGGCCACCAGCACGATCCGGCAGCAGCTTCCGCCCATGGTCTGCACAAAACGCAGGGTGCTGGTGGGGTCCATCTGGTGAGGTGAGATCGGCCTATGCTGGAACGACGGATCGTCCGACGTTTCAGGCTCCGGCTCAATCACGTAGAGCGTTCCCGGTCTGCCGCCCTGGCAGGTGGTGTCCACCAGGATCGCCGCCCGGTAATCATCCAGGAGCGCATAGCTCAGGTCGAGCCCACGTATCCCGAAATCCACCACCTCCACCTCGGGGGGGAGCGGACGTCGGGCCAGACGCTGGACGACCTCGACCCCGAAGGCATCGTCGCCGAGGAAGATGTTGCCGATGCCGGCGATGAGGATGGGTTTCTCGCTCACCGCCGCGCTCCGTTGCTGGCGAGCGGCTCGATCTCCTCCGGAGAAAAGAAGAACCGGTGACCGGGCAGCCGCTGCATCCCCAGATCCTTGCCGGGATCCTCATCCACCACCACCGCGATGTGGACTTGGCCCTCCAGGTCGCGTTCGATGCCTTCGACGATGGCCTCCTTGCCCGCTAGCGCCAAGTCCAGGATATCGGCACCGACTCCGGGATGCAGGCGGACGCGATCCCCGGCCTTGAGCTCGACACCACCCACCTGCCAGCGGGCCAGCCGTACCGTGTCATCCCAGCCGATCCAGGCATCTGCCGCATCGTCCGCTCCCGGGCGGATACCGCGCATCGTGCCGTGCAGCCGCTGCAACTGCGCCTGGGACAGGGACCGGGTCCGCTCCAGCAGCGCACGGGCATGCTCGTCCACCGCTGCCATTTCCCGTTGCTCCTGTTCGGTCAGGGTCAAGATGCGCAGTGTAAGCAGTTCGTCGATCTCCGTGCTGTCGAAGAGGCTGCCCGGGCTCTCGGGGGCGATCCGGGGATAGTCGTAGAGGATGATGGAGGAGGAGAACAGAGTATCGGTCTGCCCTGGCTCGCCGACCAATACCGGCCAGGCGCCGATGTTATCGCAACAGGCCGCCGCCTCGCGTAGCGGGCCCGGAGGGTCCAGCAACGATATGAACGCGCCCTGCTCTAGACCAAGAATGGTATGGGTCGACACTAGGGCATGCCGCAAGGCCTGCTCCCGGGCAAGATCCCCGGTCACCTGGGTGAGGTTTTCGACCCGCACCGTGATCCGGAACACATCCGCTACGACTGGCTCCGCCATCATCTCGACATGACCGGCCAGCGCCTGCCAGGTTCGCACCAGCAAGGCCACGACCGCGCCCGTGGCATCGCGTACGGGCTCCACCTCGCGACCACCGGCAACGGCAAAGGGAATCCGCTGAGGGGCGTCGAGTAGTTCATCTAGGCCAAGCCTGGCCACAGCCAGGGTCTGCTCCCGGGCTTCTTGCCAGGGAAAGTAGCGTCGGTCACCGATCTCGAGCAGGTCGACCCCATGCATTGGGGGCTCGACCCCCGCTGCCAGTTCCGGCAGCGGCTGCGGTAGGGCACCGACCTCGCGATCGATGAGGTGTAGGAAGCGCACCAGCATCTGCAGCACCGTCTGCGGTGTCCCCTGCAGCAGGCACTGGGTCTGCAGGCTGTAGGGCTCGGCACCACCCTGGGCCTGGCTGTAGGCTCGGGGATAGACCCCGCCGAAGCTCCAACGCTGTTGGTTCTTCACCGCCGACGGCCGATAAGGGTAGAGGATGTAGCCCTCGTAGAGGACGGCCTCCACGATCTTACTCACTTGGGAGAGATTCATGCTTGGTCAGCTTCTCCGCAGGGCCCAACAGGCGTTCCAAGGTCTGCTCCCAGGTGGCGAGCCCTTGGTGTCGCTTGTACTGGTAGAGTCGGTCGAACACATCCTGGCGCACCACCAGCCAGACGCTGTTGGGGTAGTAATGGGCCATCATCTCCCGCCACATCCCCACGGGAAGACGACAGGAGACCTCCTTGTCCCAATGGATCCGGTCGATCTGCAGGCCACCCCACGGGTCCTCATAGAAGATCGAACCACTGAACAGGAGGGTCAGCGGGACCTCACCCGTTTCCAAGGCATAGAAGTACTTGGTCGCCGCCACGTTGAAGTCGTAGCTGCAGGGGACCGGCAAATCGACCGTACAGTTGCCCTGAAACCGCGGGACCAGCGCGCTGGTCGAGGTCCAGAGCAGGCTGTGCAGAGTCTGGCTCCAGCGCTCGGGGGCACCAAACAGCTCGAGCAGCCTCTCCTGCTCCTGGGGCTCATAAGGCCGCTGCATGGCCTCTATCCGGACCTGACACTGGAGCATGACGTTGTGGATGGGCGTCTCGGTATCGGCCGCGGTTAGCAGCAGCTTGAAGACAAGCTGCGGTGAGGCAGCGTAGCGGGCCACTTCTGCGCCCAGTACCTGGAAGTCGAGCTCAGGCATGGGATCGCAACCCCGGCGAATGCGCACTCGCCTTGAGTCGGGTGAAGAAGCCCTGGATGGCCGCCTCGAACCCCGGTCCTCCGGACAGGTCCTGCCAGTCGGCGCGGATCAGCCCGACCAACTCGTAGCAGCGGTCGATGGCCACCCAGCCTTGGGGTGAAGAGGAATAGGCCGCGCTCATATTGGCGGTAAGCTCTGGAAGGTGCCGGAGACTGGGGTACCAGTCCCGGGTTCCTGCCGTTGCCCGGCGGCCCGTTTGGGTAGGCTCGGGATCGGGACCCGGACCTCTTGGACAGGCCGAGGACTCACGACTTGGACGCCCGGCCGAAGGTGGGCGAGTGGATGGTCTCGAGCGTCCTCCCCTTGCCCAGGTACATATGGACCCCACAGGGCAAACAGGGATCGAAGCTGCGCACGGTGCGCATGATGTCGACGCCCTTGAATTTGCCCATTCCGTTTTCCTCGAAAATCGGTGTGTTCTGCACAGCATCCTCAAAGGGACCCGGTGTGCCATAGATATCCCGCGGGCTGGCGTTCCAAGGGGTCGGCGGGTAGGGATGGTAGTTGGCGATCTTGCCATCACGGATCACCATGTGGTGGGACAACACGCCGCGCACCGCCTCGTGAAAGCCGCAGCCGATAGCCTCTTGGGGGACCTTGAACGCGGTCCAGGTCTCGGTCCGGCCTGCGCGGACCTCCTCCAAGGCCCGCTCGACGAAGTAAAGGGCCGCGGCCGCCGCATACGCCTGAAAATAGGTGCGCGCGCGATCGCGCTCGAGGGTATTGCTCCACTGCGGGATCCGCCACTCGAATTCGACCTCCGGCAGCAACGCGGTCTTCGGCAGATAGATCTTCACACTCTGGCCGGTTGCCTTGATGTAACCGATATCCACCAGCCCGGCCAAGGCTGTCACCCACAGCCTGGCGAGGGCCCCCCCGCCGGTATCCAGCGCCAAGTGATCGCCGCTGCGCTTATCAAGCCAGCGCGGCGACATGACCCAGGTGTACTTGTCGTCAAAGTCGCGCTTCTGCGGCCGTGGAATGGTGGTCTGGTTCCAGGGATGGAGTTGATCAACCGGGTTGCCCAGAGGGTCGGTCTTGACGAATCCTTCCCTGCTCTCCCAGCCGTCATAGAAGGAGCTGCCCAGCAGGATGCGCATCTGCAGGTTGATCTCCACCAGGTCGGTGGTGACCAGGTCGTTGTCAATCACCACGCCCGGGGTAACGAACATGGCGCGCCCCCATTGGCTCATGGTCTTGTAGTCGTAGTCGCAGGCCGCAGGGTCCTGGAACGCCCCCCAGCAGCCAAGCAATACCCGCCGCTTGCCCACCTCCTCGTAGCCCGGCAAGGCCTGGTAGAAGAAGTCGAACAAGTCATCGTGCAGGGGCACCACCTTCTTCATGAACTCGACGTACCTCATCAGCCGTGTCAGATAATCGGTGAACACTTGGACCGTGGCCATCGTCCCCACGCCGCCTGGATAGAGCGTCGAGGGGTGGACATGGCGCCCTTCCATCAGGCAGAACATCTCCCGGGTCAGGCGGCTCATCTGCAGGGATTCGCGGTAGAAATCGCCGCTGAAGGGATTGAGGGCCCGCATGATTTCGGCGATGGTGTGATAGCCGTGCAGGTGGGCATGGGGTGACTCGGTCTGCTCGGCTCGGGCCAGCAGGCCTGGGTTGGTTTCCTTGACCATCTGCTCGCAGAAGTCGACTCCCACCAAGTTGTCCTGATAGAGGCAGTGGTCGAACATGTACTCGGCAGCCTCACCGAGGTTGATGATCCACTCGGCCAAGGGCGGCGGCTTCACCCCGAAGGCCATGTTCTGGGTGTAGACGGCGCAGGTGGCATGGTTGTCGCCGCAGATGCCGCAGATGCGGCTGGTGATGAAGTGGGCATCCCGGGGGTCCTTGTTCCGCATGAAGATGCTGTAGCCGCGAAAGATGGATGAGGTGCTGTGGCACTCGGCAACGCGGCGATTCCCGAAGTCGATCTTGGTGTAGATCCCCAGGCTCCCCACGATCCGTGTGATCGGATCCCAGCTCATCTCCACCAGTTGGTTCGAAGTAATGGTCTTGGTCGGTCCGCTTTCCGGCACAGTGGACATGGTCTCTCTCCCAGGCTTGGCCAAAGCTGCTGCTGTACATCATTTCGCCTTGTAGCCAGTGGTAAGCTCCGCACGCTTGTGGCGCCACTTGGGTTCCTTGTTGAGGGTGGAGTTGGTGAGCCGGCGCAGTGCCCGAATCAGCCGGCCGTACGGTTGGATCAGCTTCGAGGACAGGGCGGCCCCGGGGGGCGGGTCCATGAAGGGCATGAACTTGTCCGGAAACCCCGGCATGGTGCAACCAATGCAGATGCCGCCCACGTTGGGGCAGCCGCCGATGCCGTCCATCCAGCCGCGCTTCGGTACGTTGCACTGCACCACAGGCCCCCAGCACCCCAGCTTGACGAGACACTTGGGCGAGCCGTATTCCCTGGCGAAGTTCGCCTGCTCGTAGTAGCCAGCTCGAGGACAGTTATCGTGCACGCTCCTGTCGAATAACCACTTGGGCCTCAGGGCTTGGTCCAGCGGGATCATGGGGGCGCGTCCGGCGAGCTGATAGAGCAGATACAGGAGCGTTTCCATGAAATTGTCCGGCTGGACCGGGCAGCCGGGGACATTGACGATGGGGATACCGATCTTCGACTTCCAGTCCCACCCCAGGTAATCGGCTAAACCCATGCAGCCGGTGGGATTGCCGGCCATGGCATGAATCCCGCCGTAGGCGGCACAGGTGCCGGCGCCCACTACGGCCAAGGCCTTGGGGGCTAGACGATCCAGCCACTCCGCGGTGGTGATGGGCTGCCCGGTCTTCTCATCCACACCCATGGCAGCCCAGTAACCCTCAGCCTTGATCCGCTCATTGGGGATGGAGCCTTCGACCACCAGGATGAAGTTCTCGATCTCGCCCCGGTCGGCCCTGTGCCACCAGGCCATCCACTCGTCGCCGTTTTCATAGGCGAGGACCGGGTTGTGCAAGTGGACCTTTGGGAGGCCGGGGATCGCCCCCAGGACAATGTCCTCGATGCTGGGCTGGGTGGCGGCGGTGATGGAGATGGTATCGCCATCACAGCCGAGCCCTGCCGTGATCCACAGGATGTGGACTTCTGCCAGGGCCGGTGCGGTCTGGGTCTTGCGCCCATAGGGGATGGAAGATGATGCATGTGCCATGGTGCTCCCTTCTCTGCGATCGTGTGGCTATGGGGGGTCACTCCCCCAGAGTAGCGACTGCGCTCGTGAGCTTTGCAGCGGGTAAGTATCATCCCCCGACAACGCCCCTTTGCTAGCCTAGTCCAGGACACTCTGGAAGTACAAGATCCGTTTGCACATGGGTGGGCAGGGGTTTGCCCGCATCCCGGGCAACCTGGGCGAGCCTGTTACTGTAATGAGGGTCTGTGCAGTCGGACCAAACTCGCGTGAGAGCCGCGTAGCGCCATCTGCTTGAATCGCTGGATCAATGCATAGACCAAGGGGACGCCTTGTTGGGTAACTTCAAGACCGCCCTCACTGGGTTGCTTGCCTGCATTCGAGGAGGAGGCCGGGCGCAAGTTGGCAAATGACGGCGGCCGTTTCCTCGTCATTCAGGGCCCGGGCGAGCGTCGCCTTGTCGAGCACTTCGAAGCTTCCATTCCGTGCTCGGGCGTAGACGGTGTCGCTCGCTGCGTCCGCGAAATTTACGACCGCGATCCGCCTGACGCATTCTTTCAGAAAGCCGGCGTTCCAGACGACGTCCATGATATGCGCCGCCGGGTAGACCTCCTCGCGTGTGCGCGCATTCACATCGATTTTTTGGTAACGCTCGATGTTGATGAACGCCACCGGATCATAAATCGTGATCTCGGCCCGATTTCCGAAGGCGATGGTCTTTGGAAACGTCCCCTTCGGCACCCGGTTGTCCAGAAAGAAGTAGCGGTACGCGGGGCGTGGGCTGGCAAGCCACTTGAAGAGGATCTTCGGCATGCCCGTGTAGGCCTCGACGCTGTGGCCGAGGAAGTCCTCCACCGCCTTGTAGCGTCCGCGCTCGACCGCCCGCTGCCAGCCGCGCTCGACCGTTTCCTCGGGAGGCGTGACGACAAAATACATGTACAAGGTGTCCACGTACTTGGCGTAGGTATCGTGCAACACCCGGGCGACCGACTCGGTGGAGAAGCTGTCAAAGCGGAACCGATCGACAAAGAAGTGCGGGATTGCCTGGGCCCGGTTGGCCTTGTCGCGGATGTAGCGGTCGAGTTTACCGTCGATGACCATCAACTCGCGGCCGGTCAGGTGGCCCGCGTACTTGTAAGCCGGGCCGAGGGACCCGTAGTCGAGAAGCATGCGCCGCCAGACATCGGGGCTGATGGTAACGTAACCGTCCGGTTCTATTCCTTGCTCGCGCATCATCTGTTTGAGCATCGGCCGCAACGAGCTCTTTCCAGCAGCCGATGCGCCTTTGACGCTGATCAGGATGGGCGCCGCACGATTGGGAACGCGGGTATAAGCCTCCCGCTCGATTGCCGCGTCGATGAACGGCCCGATCGCCTGACCAATGAGTTTGCTGCCATAGCTGTTGCAGACGTGCCGGCTTACCAGCATCGCCAGCAGATCCCGGTTCGCGCCGAGGCTTCCGTGTCGACCGGCGATCGCACCAAGAACGCGGTACAGGCTCTTGAATACAGCCCGTCGCAAAGGGTCGTCCGTTGAAAAACCCGCCGCCTTGTACCCCAGGATGACCCGGTGCTCGTGCTCTGCAAGCGATTCGGGAGGTCGCGGCGGCTTTCTTTTGGGCCGCCGCAAGAGATTGAACGGGAATGGCCACGATTCTGGCTGCACGGGCGGCGGATAGAGGGTTTCTTCGAGTATTTGCCGTACACAGGCATCGGCGCGCAAACGCAGATCGGCGTAGGAGCATTCGATTGCCTCCATGTGGGCCGCGATGTACTGATCACGGATCTGCCCGGCAATCCGGCGGAAGTTGCGGCCGAATACTTCCTCGGTCGCGCCTTCGCTCACGGCGATGTCCGCCGTAACCCGTATGATGACTTCGTGCAGCGCCAGCCGCGCCGGACGAAACACCGTCAGTTCCTCGTACGGCAGACCGGTCAGGCCCGCGAGTTCCTTGACTTCATCGGGATTGCTGGAAACGCACTCCGGGCGGAAGATTGTCTCCAGCGATCGAAACTCGCCCGGGATTTCCGTGCCGATGCCTGGATTCCATGCAGATCCGCCGTCAGGGCAATGATTCGTTCCGTCCATCACATCGCGAAATATGCGCAAAGCGCTCCTTTAACGCAGGCCCGATGATCCACTACGCGTCGAGTTGTTTCAAGAGCGCATCGACCGTGCTTTTGGCATCGCCGAAGAGCATGTGCGTGTTGTCCTTGTAGAACAGGGGATTCTCGACGCCCGCGTAGCCGGTGGCCATGCTGCGCTTCGAGACCACCACCGTGCGCGCCTTCCACACCTCCAGCACCGGCATGCCGGCGATGGGGCTGTTGGGGTCTTCAAGCGCCCCCGGATTGACGATGTCGTTGGCGCCGATCACCAGCACCACGTCGGCGCTGGGAAAGTCGTGGTTGATCTCCTCCATTTCCAGCACGATGTCGTAGTGCACCTTCGCCTCCGCGAGGAGCACGTTCATGTGCCCGGGAAGCCGCCCCGCGACCGGGTGGATCGCAAAGCGCACATTGACCCCCTTGGCGCGAAGCTTCCGCGTGATCTCGCTGATGGTGCCCTGCGCCTGGGCGACCGCCATGCCATAGCCCGGCACGATGATGACCTCGGAGGCATCGCGCAGCATCCCCGCCACATCCTCCACGGAAGTGGCGACCACCTCGCCCCCGGCGTCCGCGGAAGCCGTGGACGTGCTGTTGCCAAAGCCCCCGAGGATCACGGCGAGGAACTTGCGGTTCATCGCACGGCACATGATGTAGGAAAGGATCGCACCACTGGAGCCGACGAGCGCCCCCGTGACGATCAGCAGATCGTTGCTCAGCATGAAGCCGGTGGCGGCCGCCGCCCAGCCCGAATAGCTGTTGAGCATGGACACCACCACCGGCATGTCGGCGCCGCCGATCGCCATCACCAGATGCACGCCGATGGCGAGCGCGATCGCCGTCATCGCAAGCAGCGGAATGAGCCCGGCCAGCATCGAATCGGCGGTGAGGACGAGGTAACCCAGCCCCACGCACACCAGCACGGCGGCAAGATTAAGCCAGTGCCGCGCGGGCAGCAGCAGCGGTTTGCCCCCGATCGTGCCCTGCAGTTTCCCGAAGGCGATCAGCGAGCCCGTAAAGGTAATGGCCCCGATGAACACGCCCAGATAGACCTCCACGTCATGGATCACCTTCTCCACACCTTCGAACGCGGTGTGGGGCGACACATAGCCGCCGATCCCCACCAGCACCGCGGCGAGGCCCACGAAGCTGTGGAGCACCGCCACAAGCTGGGGCATCTGGGTCATTTCCACGCGCTTGGCAAGGAACCACCCGACCGCGCCCCCCACCACCATGGCGCCGATGATGACGGGCAGCCCCGCCCCGCCGATGGCGAGCACCGTGGCGAGGATGGCGATCGCCATGCCGATGGCGCCATACAGGTTACCGCGGCGCGCGGTCTCGGGATGGCTCAGCCCCCCCAAGCCCAGAATGAACAGCACGCTCGCGCCCAGATAGGCCACCGCTCCCATTCCGTATGTCATGATGATCTCCTCAGGTGCGCTGGAACATTTTGAGCATGCGCCGGGTCACCAGAAAACCCCCGACGATGTTGATGGTGGCCACCAGCACGGCCAACCCCGCAAGCAGCGCGACCGACACGGTGGGGCTGCCGAGCTGCACGAGGGCACCGATCACGATGATGCCGCTGATCGCGTTGGTGACGCTCATGAGGGGCGTATGCAGCGCCGGGGTGACATTCCACACCACCTGGTAGCCGATGAAGATCGAAAGCACGAACACGGTGAAGTGTCCCATGAAGGCGGGGGGCGCCACCGCCCCCAAGGCGAGCAGCGCCGCGGCCCCGGTGAGCGCGATCACGAGCGATTTGAGTGCGCTCGGGCGCTGCGGCATGGCCTCGGCCGGCGCGGAGGCCATGGGCGCGGCGGCGGGCTTCGCCGGTGCGATGGCCTGCTTCTTGGGCGGGGGCGGGGGCCAGGTGACGGCGCCTTCGTGGGCGATGGTCGCCCCGCGGAACACGTCATCGTCCATGTTGATGACGATCTTCCCGTCCTTCGCCGGTGCGAGATCAGCGAGGAGGTGGCGGATGTTGGTGCCATAAAGCTGGCTCGACTGGGCGGCGAGCCGGCTCGGCAGATCCGTGTAGCCGATGAGGGTCACTCCATGGCGCACCACCACTTCCCCGGGTTGCGTGAGCTCACAGTTGCCGCCCTGTTCGGCCGCGAGATCCACGATCACGCTCCCTTCCGTCATGGAGGCGACCATCTCCGCGGTGATGAGCTTGGGGGCGGGCTTGCCCGGAATGAGCGCAGTGGTGATGATGATGTCCACCTCTTTCGCCTGCTCGGCAAACAGGGCCATCTCGGCGGCGATGAATTCCGCGCTCATCTGTTTGGCATAGCCGCCGGCGCCGCTTCCATCCTCGTCGAAGTCCAGCGCGAGGAATTCCGCCCCCATGCTCTCCACCTGCTGTTTCACCTCGGGACGGGTGTCGAAGGCGCGCACGATGGCGCCCATGGCGCGGACGGCCCCGATTGCGGCCAGGCCCGCCACGCCCGCACCGATCACAAGAACCTTCGCCGGCGGGACCTTGCCCGCGGCGGTGATCTGCCCGCTGAAAAAGCGGCCGAAATGCTGGGCCGCCTCCACCACCGCGCGGTAGCCGGCGATGTTGGCCATGGAGCTCAGCGCATCGAGCTTTTGCGCGCGGGAGATGCGCGGCACGCAGTCCATGGCGAGCACCGTGATACGCCGCGCGGCCAGCCGCTCCAGCAGCGCCTTGTTCTGCGCCGGCCAGAAAAAACTGATGAGGGTCGCCCCTTCGCGCAGCAGTTCCGCTTCCTCCACGCCCAGCGCCGGGTGGTGTTCGGGGCCGCGCACCTTGATCACGATGTCGGCCCCGGCCCACAGGGCACGGCTGTCCGCGACGATCTCCGCGCCCGCTTCGCGGTAGGCCTCATCGGCAAACGAGGCATCCGCCCCCGCGCCCGCCTCCACCGCCACGGCGAAGCCCAGCTTCGCAAGCTGGCGCACGTTCTCGGGAGTGGCTGCCACACGTTTTTCTCCCGCGTGAACCTCCTTGGGCATAGAAATCTTCATTGTCATAACTTTCCTCCTCCGGTCGGGGGCTCTGATTCAACACTGTGCTCCGCTACGCCGCATGGATCGGCCCAATGGTGGGCGAACTCAGGCGTGGCGAGTAAGGCTTGCGCGGCATGCGCCCGGCAGGCGTGAAAAAGTTGCATCATGCCGTCTCCAGTCCGTAGCGCGACAGCTTGGAGCGCAGGCCGACGCGCGACAGGCCCAGCTCCTGGGCGGCGCGGGTCTTGTTCCAGCGGTGACGGATCAGGGTCTCCTTCACCAGCCGCGCCTCCAGCGCCTCGAGCCGGTCCTTGAGGCTGCCGTCGAGGCCCGCCAGCAGGTGCAGCTCCTGCTCCTCTTCCTCGGCGGCAGCGCGCAGCACGCGGGGGTTGAGGTGCTCCGCCGAAAGGCGCGGACCGTCGGAAAGGGCCAGCATGCGCAGGATCTCGTTCTGCAGGTCGCGCACGTTGCCGGGCCAGCGGTAGGCTTTGAGGCATTCAATCACTTCCGCGCTGAACGAAGCACCTTCGAAACCGAATGCGCCGCTCGCGCCGTGGAGAAACTTGGTGGCGATGCGCGGAATGTCCATGGGCCGCTCGCGCAGCGCCGGCACCTGCAGGGTCACGGTGGCCAGGCGATAGTACAGATCCTCGCGGAAGCGGCCTTCGCGGACCTCCTGCTCCAGGTCGCGGTTGGTGGCGGCGATGACGCGCACATCCACCGACAGCGACTTGGAACTGCCCACCGGACGGATCTCGCCTTCCTGCAGGGCGCGCAGCAGCTTGACCTGAAACGCCGGTGAGGTCTCGCCGATCTCGTCGAGGAAGATGGTGCCGCCGTCGGCCTGCTGGAACAGGCCGATGCGGTCCTCATAGGCGCCGGTGAAGGAGCCGCGCTTGTGGCCGAACAGCTCGCTTTCCAGCAGCTGGTCGGGCACGGCGCCGCAGTTTTCCACCACGAACTGCCTCTCCGAGCGGCTGCTGGCGTAATGGATGGCGCGGGCCAGGAGTTCCTTGCCGGTGCCGGATTCGCCGATCAGCAGCACCGAGATGCCGTGGGGTGCGACGCGGGCGATGAGCTCGCACACCTTGTTCATGGGTGAGTCCGGCGCCCGCACCAGCTCGGCGATGGCGAAGCGCTTCCTGGCCGTATCGCGCTTCGCCTCGACGCGCTTCTTCAGCACCGGCTCGCTGGTGCGCAGCTCCAGCACCAGGCGCTGGTTCTCGCTCTGCAGGCGGTACAGCTCGGCGGCGTTGCGCAGCGTGAGCAGCAGCAGCTCCGGCTGCCAGGGCTTGAGGATGTACTGGTAGATGCCGGCTTCATTGAAGCCGGCGATGACATCTTCCGAATCCGTGTAGCCGGAGATGATCATCCGTACCACGTCCGGCCACTGGCTGCGCACCTGCTTGAGGAACTCCACGCCGGACATGCCGGGCATGCGCTGGTCGCAGAGCAGGAGCTGCACGAAGTCGCGCTCCATGATTCTCCGCGCCTCCTCGGCGCTGGAGGCGGTGAGGACCTCGAATTCCTCTTCTAGCGCGCGGCGCAGGGCCTCCTGGGATCGCACCTCGTCATCCACCACCAGCACGGTGGGCAACCTGTTTTTTTTCCTCATGGCGTCACGCCCTTCACAGCAGCCTTGCATGTGCCCCCGCCGCTGCGCGGCAACCCCCCGAGGGGGTGAGTAACGGTCTTGGGGCGGCCCGGCGGTTGCTCTCCCCAGTCGAGCTCCCGGTGCACGGCCAGATGCCGAGGCGTCCACGAATGCGGTGTCCTCCGCACGAAATGACAGCGCGCGACGTGGTAACTGGGATCGAAGCCGTAGAAGTTGCGCCGCATGTGGGCCAGCTCCTCCTCGCGGTAGGCGGCCAGCGGCTTGGCAGCCTCGTCGCGCTCGCGCCGGGCGCGCTTGTCCTCAAGACGCTGCGCCAGGTCCGGCGCCGCGGCCAGCGCCTCGGCGCGGGTCACCACCTGCGCCGTGAAGGCTGACACGTCGCCGGACAGACAGGCGTCCACCACGCCCTCGCGGACCGCCTCGGCGGCGCCCAAAGGCAGGCGATTCTGCACGATGGCCCGGGCGCGCTCCATGCCCACGCGTTTGGGCAGCAGATAGGTCCAGTACTCGGAACCGTAGAGGTTGCCCATGTTCTTGTAGTGCGGATTGAGGATCACCGCCTCGCGCGCCCACACCTCGTCTGCCGCCAGCGCCAGGAAGGCGCCGCCGGCGCCGGCATTGCCGCGCAGCGCGGCGACGGTGAGCTGGCTGCCGGTCTCGATGACCGCCCGGGCCACATCGTCGATGGCGTTGATGTTGCGCCAGGACTCGTCCGCGGCGCTGTCCGCCGCCTCGATGAGATTGAGGTGGATGCCGTTGGACCAGAAGTCCGCGCCGCCCAGGAGCACGATGACCTTCGTGGGCCGGCTGCGCGCGAATTCGTAGGCTTCGAGCAGGTGCTGGCACTGCGCCGTACCCATGGCGCCGTTGTAGAAATCGACGTGCAGATAGCCGACACCGTTGGCCTCGTGGTAGCGCAGCGGGCTCCAGTCGTCCTCGTCCTCGCGCCACAGGGGTACGGCAGACTCTGGAAGATCCTTGGTTTCGTCAGCAAAGGCCAGGGCGGCGGGCAGTTTCAGCGCATCGTCACGGTCGGCGCGCTTCACATGGCCGAGCCACACCGCGCCGTCCACCGTGGCGCGCAGGACGGCGCCGTCACGCCGCCCCAGCAGCGCACCCGGCGCGCCGCGCAGGCGGTGCTCCACATGGGCGTCGAAGAGATGGCAGGGCACGCCGAACAGTTCGTCGCACACGCCGGGAAAGCCGTCCGCCGCGTGGAGCTTGCGCAGCACCTGCTCGGTGCTGTCGCACTGCCAGTCGATGCGGCGGTCTTCCTGCCTCATGAGCGGGCGCAGCCGGCCGCGCGCGCCTGGATTCGCGCAGTCCAGCGGGCGCGGGCGGAATGTGCCGGAACGGTAGTCGGCGTAGCGCCCGACCGCCGCCAGCACGGCGCGGGTCGCCGCCGTCGTCACCTCGTTGCGGTAGAGGCTGCCCTTCTTCGCCAGGCGCATGGGAAAAGTTTCAGCGGCCCAGATGTCGCCGGCATCCATCTCGCCGTTGGCCTGCAGCACCGTGACACCCCACTCGCCTTCGCCTTCCTGGATCGCCCAGTCCAGCGCCGAAGGCCCGCGATCGCCAACAATGCCCGGATGCACCACCAGACAGACGTGCTTGCGCCAGATGGATTCGGGTATCGCCCGGCGCAGATAGGGGGCCACGATGAGGTCCGGCCGGAACAGCGCCACGGCCTCCTCCGCCACGCTGTCGGCGATGTCGAACTCGATGGAGACCTCATGCCCGCGCCCTGTGAGCTCCACGTAGAGGCGCTGGGTGAGGCTGTTGAAGCTGTGGGTGAGGAAAAGTATTCGCATCTAGCAGATCCTGGGAAGTTGCTCGCCGGAGAGCCAATCGACGATGCGCCGTCCGCCGAAGCCGGTCTTCATTTGCACGAAGTGATGGGGATCCTCATGGACTTCATCGATGACGGCGGCGCGGGTACCCAGGGGATGGGCACGCATCACTTCCAGCAATCGATCTGCATCGTCCGGCCCGCAGATAGCAACGAGTTTGCCTTCGTTGGCGACGTAGAGTGGATCCAGGCCGAGGAACTCGCAGGCGGCCGCCACCTGCGGATTCACCGAAATCGCCGCCTCGTCCAGCAGCATGCCCACGCCGGCCTGCCTGGCGATCTCGTTCAGCGTGGTGGCCACGCTGCCGCGGGTAGGATCGCGCACCCGCGCCTCCTGCGAAGCCTGCGCCATGGACTTCAGCCAGTCGCCTTTACCCAGCCACAACGGGTATCGCACCAGGGCGATGATGGCGATGAGGCCGACCGTCAACCAGCGCATCGACTGTGCTTAGCGCAGGTTGTAGAAGGTTTCGCGGCCCGGATAGGACGCGGTATCACCCAGATATTGCTCGATGCGAATGAGCTGGTTGTACTTGGCGATACGGTCGGAACGCGACAGCGAACCGGTCTTGATCTGGCCGGCATTGAGGCCGACGGCGATGTCGGCGATGGTGCTGTCTTCGGTCTCGCCGGAACGATGCGAGATCACGGCGGTGTAGCCGGCGCGCTTGGCCATTTCGACGGCGGCGAATGTTTCGGACAGGGTACCGATCTGGTTGATCTTGATCAGGATCGAATTGGCTATGCCCTTCTTGATGCCATCCTTGAAGATCTTGGTGTTGGTGACGAAGACGTCGTCGCCGACGATCTGGACCTTGTCGCCGAGGCGGTCGGTGAGCAGCTTCCAGCCATCCCAGTCGGCTTCGGACATGCCGTCCTCGATCGAGACGATCGGGAACTGGTCGGCCAGGTTGGCCAGGTAATCGACGAACTGGGCCGAGGTCAGTTCCAGACCTTCACCAGCCAGGCGGTACTTGCCGTCCTTGTAGAACTCGGAAGCGGCGCAGTCGAGCGCCAGCAGCACATCCTGACCCGGCACGTAACCGGCCATTTCAATGGCTTCCATGATGACCCGGAGGGCTTCGGCGTGGCTGCCGAGGTTGGGGGCAAAGCCGCCTTCGTCGCCGACGGCGGTCGAGTGGCCCTTCTTGTTGAGCAGCTTCTTCAGCGCATGGAAGATTTCAGCGCCGCAACGCAGGGCTTCGCGGAAATTGGCAGCGCCGACCGGCATCACCATGAATTCCTGGATGTCCAGGCTGTTATTGGCGTGCTCGCCGCCGTTGATGATGTTCATCATCGGCACCGGCATCTGCATCGGGCCCATGCCGCCGAAGTAGCGGTAGAGCGGCAGGCCGGATTCTTCGGCAGCCGCCTTGGCGACGGCCATGGAGACAGCCAGGATGGCATTGGCGCCGAGGCGGGATTTGTTCTCGGTGCCGTCGAGATCGATCATGGTCTGGTCGATGAAGGCCTGCTCTTGGGCATCGAGACCGATGATGGCTTCGGAAATCTCGGTATTGATGTTCTCGACAGCCTGCAGCACGCCCTTGCCGAGGTAACGGCTGGCATCACCATCACGCAACTCGATGGCCTCGCGGGAGCCAGTGGAGGCGCCCGAAGGAACAGCCGCCCGCCCCATGACGCCGGACTCCAGCAGGACATCGGCTTCGACCGTGGGATTGCCCCGGGAATCAAGAATTTCACGGGCTACAACATCAACGATTGAACTCATGATTATTCCTTCTTGTCAGAATGTTAAATAGAAAACTTAAAGTTAATTATGGCTTTTTAAATCGGGCTTCGATTTACTTCAACTCTTCGAAACCGCTGGCCTTGACCGCCTTGTCGAGCGCCACCAAGCTGGCCAGGAGGTTTTCCATGCGGTCCAGCGGCCAGCTGTTCGGACCATCCGACCAGGCCTTTTCAGGGCAGGGGTGGGTTTCCATGAACAGGCCGGAAATGCCGACGGCCACAGCGGCCCGCGCCAACACCGGAACGAACTCGCGTTGCCCGCCGGAAGTCGTACACAAGGAAGCTAGCAAATCCTGGGCAGTTGTTCCCCCGAGAGCCAATCGACGATGCGCCGCCCACCGAAACCGGTCTTCATCTGCACGAAATGATGGGGATCCTCATGGACTTCGCCGATGACGGCGGCGCGGATACCCAGGGGATGAGCGCGCATCACTTCCAGCAGCCGCTCCGCATCGCCCGGCGCGCAGACGGCGATGAGCTTGCCTTCGTTGGCCACGTACAGCGGATCGAGGCCGAGGAATTCGCAGGCGGCCGCCACCTGCGAATTCACGGGAATCGCCGCCTCGTCCAGCATCATGCCCACGCCGGCCTGCCTGGCGATCTCGTTCAGCGTGGTGGCGACGCCGCCGCGGGTGGGATCGCGCAGCACGTGGATGTCCGGCACCGCCATCACCATCGCCGCCACCAGCCCGTGCAGGGCCGCCGTGTCGGAGACGATCTCGGTGTCGAAGCGCAGGTTCTCCCGCTGCGACATGATGGCCATGCCGTGGTCGCCGATGGTGCCGGAGACGATGATGCGGTCGCCCGGCCGCGCCCGCTCGCCGCTGATGTTCACGCCCTCGGGCACCACGCCGACGCTGGTGGTGGTGATGAAAACACCGTCGCCCTTGCCCTGCTCCACCACCTTGGTATCGCCGGTGATGATGGGCACCCGCGCCTCCTGCGAAGCCAATGCCATGGAGTCCACGATGCGCCGCAGGTCCGCCAGGGGAAATCCCTCCTCGATGACGAAGCTGGCGGAGAGGTAGAGCGGCCGCGCGCCGGCCATCGCCACATCATTGATCGTGCCATGCACCGACAGGCAGCCGATGTCGCCGCCGGGGAAGAACAGCGGCGACACCACATGGGCATCGGTGGCCATCACCATGCGCCCGGTGGTGACGGCGAAGCAGGCCTGGTCGTTCAACTGCCGCAGCCACTCGTTGTCGAAGGCGCGCAGGAACAGTTCGTCGATCAGTTGCGCCATGGCCCGTCCGCCGCTGCCGTGGCTCATGTCGATGCGGCCGTGCTTGAAATCCAGCGGCCGGATGTAGCCCTTCTTCACTTCGCTCATGCCGCCACCACTTTGATATCCTTGAACCGCCCGTAGCTGTAATGCGCGGCACACGCCCCTTCGCTCGACACCATGCAGGAGCCCATCGGATTCTCCGGCGTGCACACCGTGGCGAAGAGCTTGCAGTCGGTGGGCTTCTTTACCCCGCGCAGGATGGCGCCGCATTCGCAGGCCTTGTTGTCCGGCACCGTGCGGTAGGCCAGCTCGAAGCGATGCTCGGCATCGAACAGGCGGTAGCGGGCGCGGATGCGCAGGGCGCTGTAGGGCACCTCGCCCAGGCCGCGCCATTCGAAGGAGCTGCGCAGGTCGAACATTTCCGACACCAGCGTCTGGGCCTTCTGGTTGCCGTCGCGGGTCACGGCGCGGGTGAATTCGTTCTCCACCTCGGTGCGGCCCTCGTTGACCTGGTTCACCAGCATGAGGATGGCCTGCATCACGTCGAGCGGCTCGAAGCCGGCGATCACCACCGGCTTGCGGTATTCCTCGGCAAAGAATTCGTAGGGCCGGCTGCCGATGACGGTGCTGACATGGGCCGGGCCGACGAAGCCGTCCAGCGGCACGGTGCCCAGCGCGCGCACCTCTGGCGATTCCAGGATGGTGATGATGGCCGAGGGTGTCAGCACGTGGTTGCACAGCACGCTGAAGTTGGTGACGCGCAGCGCCTCCGCCTGCTTGATCACCAGCGCCGTGGGCGGCGTGGTGGTCTCGAAGCCGATGGCGAAGAACACCACTTCGCGTTGCGGATTCTGCTGGGCGATGGTCAGCGCATCGGCGGCGGAGTAAACCATGCGGATGTCCGCCCCGCGCGCCTTGGCCTTGAGCAACGAAAGGCCCTCCGATGCCGGGATGCGCAGCGTGTCGCCGTAGGAGCAGAGGATCACGCCGCGCTCTAGCGCCAGCTTGATGGCCAGGTCGATGCGGCCGATGGGCAGCACGCACACCGGACAGCCGGGGCCGTGGATCATGCGCACGTTGGCGGGCAGCAGATCGGTGACGCCATAGCGCGAGATGGCGTGGGTGTGGCCGCCGCAGAACTCCATGAAGCTGTAGCTGCGCCCCGTGTCGGCTGCGCGGGCGATCTTCGCCGCCAAGGTGCGGGCCACCTCTCCATCGCGGAATTCGTCTACGTATTTCACGGCTGATCCTCCGTCTGCAGGGCGCCCATCTCGGCGAAAAGCTTCAGGGTGCGCTCCGCCTCATCTGGGTCGAGCTTGGTCAGCGCATAGCCGACATGGACGATGACGTAGTCGCCCACCGCCACGTCATCGACCAGCGACAGCGAGATATCCTTGCGCACGCCGCCCAGGTCGATGAGGGCCATGTCGTTGTCGAGTTTTTCCGCAATGCGTGCAGGTATGGCCAGGCACATAGTTCTACCCTCTCGTTAGTTTGACGCCCGCTGCAGCGCCACCCAGACCTGACCGAGGGCAATGCCTCCGTCATTGGGCGGTAGCTGGCGCGCTGTCAGCACGGTCAGTCCCCGCGCAGCCAGGCGCCGGCGCAGGTTGCGGGCGATGATGTGGTTAAGGAAACAGCCGCCGCCGAATACGACCGTACGCACGCCGGCGTCCTGGACGGCCGTGACGGTCCAGGCCTCCAGCGCCGCCACCAGGGTGGCGTGGAACTGTGCCGCGCCGCGCGCGGCATTCGTTTTGGCGGACAGCGCATCGAGCAGCGGCAGCAGGTCCAGGGTGTTGCCCGCATCGATGCGCCAGGCATCGTGCAGCGCCAGCGCGTCGCCAAAGCCCTCGGCCAGCCCTTCCAGCAGCATCGCCGCCTGCCCCTCGTAGGCCATGATTTCCCGCGCGCCCAGCAGGCCGGCGGCGGCGTCGAACCAGCGGCCCATGCTGGAGGTGAGGGGCGCGTTGAGCCGCTGGGCCAGCATGCGGTTCACCATCGGTGCCCCCGGCTGCTGCGGGAAGCGCGCTTCGATCTCCTCGCCCCGGCCCATCGCATGCAGCGCGGCGGCGGCCATGCGCCAGGGCTCGCGCGCGGCGCGATCGCCGCCGGGCAGCGGCAGCTCGCGCAAATGACCGAGGCGTTGGCAGCGGGCGCCGTCCACGTATAGCAGTTCGCCGCCCCACGCTTGCCCGTCGTCGCCCAGGCCGACGCCGTCCAGCGCCAGGCCGATGGCGGGTTCGTCCGCGCCGTGCTCGGCCAGTACCGCCGCAATGTGGGCATGATGGTGCTGCACGGCTACGGCGGGCACGCCCCATTGCGCCGCCAACTCCGCTGCGTGGCGCGTGCTGAAGAAGTCCGGATGCAGGTCGTGGGCGACGAGCTGCGGCCGGATCTCCAGCACCCGCTGCAGATGGGCCACCGCCTCGATCAGGGCCTCACAGGTGGCGGCGTTGTCGAGATCGCCCACATGCTGGGAGACGAAGGCCTCGTCGCCGCGTGTCAGGCACACCGTGTTCTTGAAGTAGCCCCCCAGCGCCAGCACCGACGGGCCCCTGCGCGCCAGCTTGATGGCCCGCGGCGTGTAACCCCGCGCGCGGCGAATGAACTGATAGCGAGGAATGGATTCGTTATCGCCCCTCACCACCGAATCATCACAGCGCACCAGGATCTCGCGATCGTGGAGCAGGAAGGCGTCGGCGATGCCGCCGAGGCGCTGCAGCGCCTTGTCGTTGCCGGTAACCAAGGGCTCGCCGCCGGGGTTGGCGCTGGTCATCACCAGCACCAGCGGCTGCTGCTGGGCCAGCCAGGCTACCCCGTCGGGGCGGCCGGCGGCCTCGTGGAACAGCAGATACTGGAGCGGCGTGTAGGGCAGCATGACGCCCAGCCAGGCCAGTCCCGGCGCCACGCCCGCGAACCGCCCATCGACGCCGCAGCCCTTGCGCAGCAGCACGATGGGCCGCTCCGGCGCCGTGAGCAGGGCCGCTTCGCCGCTGCCGATGTCGCCCCACTGCGCCGCCGTCGCCAGATTGGCGACCATGACGGCAAAGGGCTTCTCCTCGCGCTGCTTGCGGCTGCGCACCCGCGCCACCGCGTCGGCATTGCGCGCGTCACAGGCGAGATGGAAGCCCCCAAGGCCCTTGATAGCGACGATCTCGCCGCGCCGCAGGCGCACCACCGTCTCGGCGATCGGATCAACGTCCTCCACCGGCATGCCCTTGGCATCGAGCAGCGCCAAGCTGGGGCCGCAGTCCGGACAGGCGTTGGGCTCGGCGTGGAAGCGGCGATGCTCGGGTGCGCGGTACTCGTCGAGACAGGGCGGGCACTGGGGGAACAGCGCCATGCTGGTGGTGGCGCGATCGTAGGGCAGCGCCCGCGTCAGGGTGTAGCGCGGGCCGCACTGGGTGCAGTTGATGAAGGCGTAGCGGTAGCGCCGGTCCGCGGGGTCGAACAGCTCCGCCAGGCAGTCGGGGCATACGGCGGTGTCGTGGCCGATGGCGGTGTGCACGGCGGCATCGGAACGGCTGCTCTCGAGGATGGCAAAGCCGTCGGCGTCGGCCTGCACCGCGCAGCGTTCCTCACCGATCTCATCCACCCGCGCCAAGGGCGGCGCGTCCCGGCGCAGGCGCTCGCACAGCTCGGCAAGAACCGCGGCGCTACCCTGGGCCTCGATGTCCACGCCAGCGCCGTCGTTGCGCACCCAGCCGGCGAGGCCCAGCTCCCGCGCCAAGCGATAGACGAAGGGCCGGAAGCCCACGCCCTGCACGACGCCGCGCACGCCGATGCGGACGCGGACGGTGCGCGGGACGATGCGCGAATTGAGAGGACGGCGCGGCATCAGCATGGGCGCTACGCCTTGAGCGCCGCCAGTTGCGCTTCCAGCCCGGCGATGCGGCTACGCAGCAGCTCCATGCTCTGGCTGCGCCTGGCGGACTGGCCGGCCAGGCCATCGGCGATCCACGTCAGCCATGCGTCGAAGCCTTCACCGGTGGCGGACGAGGTCCGGATCACGAGCAGGCCCGGATTCACCCGCTTCGCATACTCGATGGCCCGCTCCACGTCGAAGGACAGGTGCGGCAGCAAGTCGCACTTGTTGAGCAGCATCAGGCTGGCGGCGCGGAACATGTCCGGATACTTGAGGGGCTTGTCTTCCCCCTCGGTGACCGAAAGAATCACCACCTTGTGGGCTTCGCCCAGGTCGAAGGCCGAAGGGCAAACCAGGTTGCCCACGTTCTCGATCAGCAGCACGCTCTCGTCCTCCGGCCCCAACTGCCCCAGCGCGTGGCCCACCATGTGGGCATCCAGATGGCAGCCCTTGCCGGTGTTGATCTGCAGCGCCCGCACGCCGGTGGCGCGGATGCGCTCGGCATCGAAGGAAGTCTGCTGGTCGCCTTCGATGACAGCCAGCCTGGAAGTGGACTTCAGCGCCTCGATGGTGCGCACCAGCAGAGTGGTCTTCCCGGAGCCGGGGCTGGAGACGAAGTTCAGCGCGAATACGCCGTGCTCGTCGAACCAGCGGCGGTTCTGCGCCGCGTAGGCATTGTTCTTGCTCAGGATGTCCTGCTCGATCTTCACCATGCGCGCCTGGCTCATGCCGGGAACATGGGCCCCGGCGGGTCCGTGACCGTAATGCAGGTGGTCGGTGCCGCGCACGGGGCGATAGGCAGGGCCGTGGTCGTGATGGTGATCGTGCTCGCCGTGATGATGATGGGCGTGGGCATGGACGGTGCCGTCGGCATGGACATGCTCGTCGGCATGCTCCAGCGCCTGGCCTTCGATGCGGGTTTCGCCGGCGGCGCAGCCACAGGTGGTGCACATGATCCTATCTCCTCGTATTCTATTCCGCGTGACTTCCGCGTTCCGTCACGCCACTTCCAGATCCAGGACGCGCATTTCCGTGCCGCCGGTGGGCTGCACCTGGTAGCCGCCGCACTGCGGGCAGGGATCGTACAGCGCTCCGATCGCCACCGTCTCGCTGCAGTGCAGGCACCAGCCGGCGCCCGGGGTGTCCACGATCTCCAGCCGCGCGCCGTCGGCCACACTACCGCGCACTACCGCCTCGAAGCAGAAGCGCAGCGCTTCCGGCTCGATGCTGGACAGCCGGCCGATCTCCAGCCGTACTGCCGTTACGCGGGAAAAACCGTCGCGCTGCGCCACGTCCTCGACGATCTGCAGCACACCCTCGGCCAGCGACATCTCATGCATGATCGGCTCCTGCCATGTCGGTCACGCGCTGAGATCCCACTCGACGGGACACACGTCGCTGGCGCTTGAGGGCTATGCTTTCTTGCATTTCAGCTGGATCCGGAGAGTGACTAACCCCGTCCCCTCCCCCCCGTCGCGATGTACTGTCGCAACTCCATCTCGTGTTCTCCCACAGTGGCAACCACGGTGTGGACACGCTTGATGACGGCACGCATGAAATTGAAGATGAGCGTCGGATGCTCCGTGATCAGCGGCTTGATGTCGTCCGCGTCGAAGCACAGAACCGCTGCTTCGCCCAGCGCGCGAGCCGATAACGTATGCGGGAGCTGGTCAATGAAACTTAACTCACCGGTCAGATCCCCTTTCTCAAGCACGTGCACGATGATCTCCTTGCCCACATTGTTTCTCTCCCTGACAAGGGCCAAACGACCCTCAGTCACGATATAGAAGCTGCGTGCCTCCTCCCCTTTCCGGTAGAGAAACTCATCACCCATGAGGCGGCGTTCACTAGCGACATGCTCCGCTAGGATGCCAGCGCCCTCCCGCCCGATATACTCGCCCAATGGGGCCTCATAAATCATCGTGGCGATCCTGTCGATTTCCTGCTCTTTCATCACGTTCTCCTTCTAACTGATTTCACACAAATTGACGCTCGGCCCGCTTCGATAGATGGGCGATCGCATCGTCCAGGTTATGCCCTGCCTGCGGTGTCAGCCCCATGCGGAGTTCCCACTCGTACCCCCGGATTGCCAGCACATAGACTTCCGGCAAGTGCTCAAAGCACCTCTGGCAGGTCGCCATGATCGACGGAATCGAGATCGCGTGCGACGTAAAGCTAAAGTCCATTCTCGGTTCCGCGCGCTCCAGGCTGAATGACGCCACCGACGCATCCTTCGTGGCATCGATGAACAACACCCTTCTCTTGCGGCTGATGAGGTCGGCATCCTCGAGATGAAGCTGATAATGCCTCTGGGTTTCCGCCTTCGAGCAGAGGGACTCCGCTTCCAACCGGTCGATGAAAGCCCAGCCCAGTCCGTCGTCCTGCCGGCCCACGTTGCCAATGCCGTAGATCAGCGTCGACGGATCATCGAAATCGGCAAGGGTCATGTAGGGAAACTCAGCGGGCGCGTTCATCGATCAGGTGCCCCGCCGCATCAAAGACCGAGACCACCAGCGGCATCTGCCCCAGTGCGTGTGTCGCGCAACTCAGGCATGGATCGTAGGCGCGAATACCCACCTCAATGGCATTCATCATACCCTCGGTGATTTCGCCCTGTCCGCCCAGGTAGTCCTCGGCGACGCTGCGCACCGTGCGATTCATGACCTGGTTGTTCTGGGTGGTGGAGACGACCAGGTTGGCAAAGGTGATGTTTCCCTGCTCGTCGGCACGATAATGGTGGAGCAAGCTGCCGCGTGGCGCTTCGACCACGCCGATGCCCTCACCTGTCCACGCGTTGGGGGGCGGTGTCAACACCAGCTGATCCTTCTGCAGGTCCGGGTCATGCAGCAGTTCCTTGATCACCTCCGCGGCGTGGAGGATCTCGATGGCCCGCGCCCAGTTGGTGTGCAGCGTCATGTTGTTCGCCCGCCTCTTGGTGTAGGCGTGGAAGCGTTCCAGCGCCTCCTGGGCGAGCGGCGTCGGCAGCGATTTCGTCACGTTCAGGCGGGCAAGCGGCCCGACGCGCACCGATCCCGCCTCCCTTCCCAGGTCCTTGAGGTAGGGGAACTTCATGTAGCTCCATTCCTCCACCGCTTCGGAGAAATGATCCAGGTAGTCGTGATAGTCGAATTCGCGGACGATGTTCTTGTTGTCGTCGACAATCCTTAGCCTGCCGTGGTAGTAGTCCACGTTGTCGTCGTCGCCGACCAGGCACATGCTGAGCGCGGGCACGTCCGCGAAACGATCGACCTGCGCCCGGTGTTTCTCATGGAATTCGTAGAACAGGTGCAGGCCATCCTGAGCGTAGTCGATGACCTGATCCATTGATGGAAGCCCTTCCTCCCCGTTCAGGAAACGGTCGCGCTCGGCAATGCTCAAGTTGTTGTTGACGCCGCCCGGTACCGAATTGATGCCATGCATCTTCTTGCCGAACACCGCCTTGATGACTTCCTGTCCCCACTTGCGCAGCATCACGACGCGCTTCACCAACTCGGGATTGGCCTCGACCAGGCCGAGCACGTTGCGCTGTTCGGGCGGTGCGTCCATGCCAAACAGCATTTCCGGCACGATCAGGTAGAAGTAGGCCGTCGTATGGGATTGGAGCATCTGCGCGAAGTGGCCGAGCCGGCGCATTTTCTCCGCCGTCGGGGTGACATTGATGCCCGACTTCAAGCCGACGCCGACCATGTCATCCAGCACCTTGGCCCCGCACAGGTGATGACTGACGAAACAGATGCCGCAGATGCGCTGCAGGAACATCGGCGCCTCCCAAAACGGATGGCCCTGAACGAACTTTTCGAAGCCCCGGAACTCCACGACGTGCAGTTTGGCGTCGACGACCTTGTTGTCGTCATCCAGGAGCACCGTCACCTTGCCGTGTCCCTCGATGCGGGTCACGGGGTCAATAACCAGTTTTCTGCTCATAACAAATCCTCCGTTGATCAATCGTAGCGATTGATCGAGCTCGGTAAATCGAATGGCCGACCATTCACCAGATCGTCCAGCACCTTGAAGATGGCATCTCCATCCGGCGGACAACCCGGGATGAAATAATCCATCTTGACCACCTCATGACAGGGGTAGACCTTGGTGGTGATCCTCGGGATATCGGGATGGAATGGAACGACGGCCTTGGCGCCCGGGACGGCAGTCGCCGAGTTGACATAAGCCTCTGCCAGACAATCTTTCAGCTCGACCACGTTGCGCATCGCCGGCACACCGCCCCACACCGCGCACGCCCCGACCGAAATCAGGATGTCGCAGTTTTCGCGGAAGTGCTCCAGCGTTTCGATGTTCTCCTCGTTCGCGACGCCGCCTTCCACGAAGCCGATCGCACAGCGCTCGGTGATTCTTTTGATATCGGTCAGCGACGAGCGCAGGATGGTGACCTTTTCCAGCAGCGGCAGGAGCCGCTCGTCCAGGTCGAGAAAGGACAGGGTACAGCCCCAACAGCCGCACAGACCGATCATGGCCACCTTGATCTTGCCTTCACGGTTTGCGGCCAGCGCTGGATCCATCGGCGTCGCAGGCAATTCGTGCGACGCAATCTCGTCTTTGTGGGGTGCTCTCATTTGTCTTCTCCTTCCAGCGCGCGTGCGCGCACCGACTGGATTTCATACTTGCGTCGTCCAATGGGATCGTCATAACCGACCCGTTTCTCGAGAATGGTGCCCACCGGGCAGATCGCAACCGCCTCTTTGACTTGCTCCGGCGGCATGGCGTTCGCCAATTCGACATCGATCTCGATGCGCGATTCGGGACCGCGATGGCTGATGCTGAAGATCTTCCTGCCGCTGGCCTTGTCGCGGATGAACTCGACACAGCGCTGACAGAAGATGCATCGATCGCGCTCGAGCCAGATCTTTTCGGATCCGTGGTCCACCACGCGGACCGGGAACCGGTACGGAAATCGCGAGACCATCATGTCCACCTCGTAGCCGACCGCCTGCAACTGGCAACGGCCGCTTTTCTCGCAACTCGGGCAGTTGTGGTTGCCTTCCGCAAACAGGAATTCGACCAGCGCCTTGCGCATGTCGACCAATTCGGGGTCATTGACCTCGACATTGAGACCCTTCGAAACCGGCACCGTACATGCCGCAGCGACATTGCCATTCACCCTGACCGAACACACCCGGCACGTGCCGAGACAGGGCTTGCCCTTCAGGTAGCACAGCGTCGGGATGTAAACGCCGTTCTCTGCGGCGACGTCCACCAGCGATCGTCCTTCCTCGGTCGTGACCGTCTTGCCGTCGATCGTGATTTGAATGCTCATCTTCTCACCTCCTCCAGTTCCTTCAGCGCCTTCTCATGCCCGCCCAAGGCGGCATCGAGGTCGAACGACGGTAGCAGCGGGCCTTCATGCTTCACCAGTTGGTCCTGATAGATCTCGGGAAACTTCTCCAGCGTCGTCAGGATGGGCTTGGGCGAGGTGGCCCCAAGGCCACAGCGACTAGTCCTCCGCACCAGCGCTCCCCAACGGACCATATCGTCCAGGTCCTTCTGGCAGGCTTTGCCGGCGATAACCCATTCGACCTTCCGGTGCAGATCAACGTTGCCGGCGCGACATGGCACACAAATGCCGCAGGACTCATCGACGAAGAACTGCATGTGGTCACGCACGATTTCCAGCAGGTCGCGCTTGCCGTTGAAAATGGTGAAGGCGCCATTGCAGGAAAGATCTTCGTACGCGAGCTTGCGCTCGCCGTCCTTTTCCACTGACACACATTCACCGGAAGGACCGCTGATCTGGACGGCCCGCGCATGCTGCGCGCCGACCATCGCCAGCACTTCGTTGAGGGTGACCCCCCATTCCACCTCGTAGATGCCAGGCTTGCTGCAATCGCCAGCCACGCTCAGCAGCCGGGTGCCGGCGGAGTCCGGCGTTCCCATCGCCCGGAACCAATCGGCGCCTTCCTCCATGATCCGCGACACGGCGGCAAAGGTCTCGACGTTGTTGACGCAGGTGGGCTTGCCCAGATACCCCTGCTGCACCGGGAAGGGAGGTTTCAGCCGTGGCGTACCCCGTTTCCCCTCGCAGGACTCGATGAGCGCCGATTCGTCGCCGCAGATATAAGCGCCGGCCCCCATTTGAATGCGGATATCGAAATCAAAGCCCGACCGGCCACCGATGGCACGCCCCAGCACCCCGTCCTCCCGGAGTTCCTGAAGCTGTCGCTCCAGATAATCCTTGAGGTAGAAGTATTCCGCCCGCAGATAGACGATACCCTTCCGGCTGCCGATCGCGTACGCGGCGATAGCCATTCCGACGAAAACATTCTTGGGAGCGCGTGTCAGGAGGACCCTATCCTTGAACGTGCCGGGCTCACCTTCGTCGGCGTTGCAGATTACATACTTGGTGTCACTCACGACACCTCGGCAAAGCCGCCACTTCAGCCCGGTTGAAAATCCGGCGCCACCGCGTCCACGCAGGCGGGATTCGTCGATCGTATCGATCACCTGTTCAGGCTTGAGCAGCAGGCATTGATCGAGCACGGCCTTGAAGTCCGTCCTGCCGCGAAAGAATACCGGCCCCTTGGTGCGGACGTTGGACTCGACCATGGCATCGACATAGGCGATGTCCTGACTGGGCAAACCGGCCGGGTTCGCGATCTCGGCCGGAGATCTCCCTTGTTTCAACTGCGCGATGATGTCTGTGATCTTTCCGGGTCGCAGACGGGTGAATACCACCCGGTCAATCAGCATCGCCGGTTCCTGATCGCTGAGTCCGATACAGGGGGTGTCGAACAGGCCAAACATCCCGTTCGGATCGGTCTCGCCGAAGCGAACCCCAGTCTCGTGTTCGATCGCCTCACGCACCGCCTGATAGCCGTTCATCTTGGCAATCACGGAATTGCACAAATAGATCCGATACTTTCCCGACGGCTTGTCGGGGAAGAAGTGGTAGAACGACGCCGTTTCGCGAATGTCCAGTGGGGACAGCTTCAACCCGGCCCCCAGTTGCGGCAGTACCGCATCGGGAATGTACCCGTACTCATGCTGAACATCCCAAAGCATGTCGATCAGCCGGGTTCTGTCTGAGCGGTAGCGCTCGAGTATTGTCGTTATGCGTCTATCCATGTTGCCTCCTCCTTAGTCATTTTCTCCCCTTGGTGCTTCACTTATCCTTTAACCAGGACGGGGAACGCCTGGCGAGCCGTTGCAGATAACTTAGACCGCGAATATGTCTCTGAAATTCCTGCGCAACTACCGCGGGATCAACCGGGCCACCACAAACCGTCAGTCGCGATCGCCATCCAGCCAAGGATACTAAACTCCAATCTCCTTGAAAAACGTTCCTATTATCATTGGATCCATGTTTTCGGTTATAATAATCCCCCCATATCCGATGGTGGCGAGCGCCACGATTCCTTGCGTGCAGCGGCGCAAGCGACTGAGCCTTCCGGCGGAAAGCCGCAGTGGCAGCGAGATGGCCACCGACAGCAATCCCATGCCCAGGATGGATCCCACGCCAAACACGAGTATGTATGCGAAGCCCCACTTGGGCGGGCCGACTCCTTCGAGGGCAATCATTACCAGCGCCGCAGAGCCGGCCAGGCCATGCACCATCCCCACCCCGACGGCTCGCAGCGGGAAATGCCCGCCAGCATGCTCGTGCCGCGCCGACTCATGCGGACCGCTTTCCCCTGCGTCTGAATGGGCATGGTGGTGCCGTGCGCCGCAAACGTGGAGGTGCGCGTGGGAATACACCCGCTCCCGCACCAGGCGCCGCAGCAGATCGACGCCGAGTACCACCAGAATGACGCCGACCAGCGCTTCCAGGCTATGTGCGGTCGCCTCGGATATGGCGGCACCGAGCAGCAGCACCGCACCGCCAAAAGCCAGTAAGGTAGCCGCATGACCGATTCCCCAAGCGACGCCATGTCGAAGTGCGCGGCCGAGATTGCACTCGCGCGCCACCAACGCCGCCACTGCTGCAAGATGATCAGCATCGAGTGCGTGCTGCGCGCCTGCAAGCAAACCAAGCACGAGGATCGCCTCGGCCGTCACGCCCGCGCGCCCATCGAGGCCTGCTGTCCGGAGTCAGCGAGAAACGGCCAACGTGCGCGGGTAAAGTACAGCAAAGCGGCCACATCCTTCTCTTTAAGCGGCCTGGACGCGGGCCGCGGCGAATTCGCCGCGCAATGCATCGATGATTGACTTATAGTCGGGCCAGCCGAAGATCGCGCTGCCGGCCACGAAGGTGTCGGCACCCGGTTAGCCACGCGGCGGATGTTATCGACCTTGATACCGCCGTCCACCTCAAGCCGTATGTCGCGGCCGCTGGCGTCGATATGCCTCCTGGCCTTCTCGACCTTGCGCAGCGTGCTGTCGGTGAAACTTTGCCCGCCGAAGCAGGGATTGACGCTCATGAGCACCTCCTCGCCCAGTCGGGCAAAGTCAGCGAAGAGGATGGACGGAGCGATAAAAACATGGATAGCCTCGCAGCGGGTTCTTGTCATCTGCCTGCATCATGCGGACAACCAGCCCGCGCTGCAGCCGGTTTTCGCCTTGTTGGTGGCACAACAGGCGTGCCCCCCCACGGCACTCCCGCGGCCTGATGCGAAACAGCCAACTGGGGTCGCCAACCCGGTTGGTGGCCGAGCGGCTGGTTGCGGAAGCCCTGTTCATGGAATACCTCATCGCAGATTGAGAAGTAGTTGCATTAACTGTATCTACTCGACAAAATTAGTAAATACATTAAAACTTAACAAATGGATAATAATTTACTTAAGTGTCGCAATCTGATGATCACCGCGGGATGGCGAGCAGCGACTACATCACCACCGCCACTCGAATTTGTGACAAGTCGAATCGTGAGCACGAAATTGAGCATACCCTCCCCCACCGCACGGTTAGCAAACGTCAGCCTCAGAGTTTGTGAATCTTTCGTTCGCAGAACCGATTAGACGCGCGAGCGGGGTTAACACCTTTTTGCTGGGCGCGATTGGGTTTTTGCATCGTTTGTGCTGCTATCGACGGTTCATTTGACGTTTT
>Ga0208243_1000172_pt1 | contig 49895 bp, 43 predicted proteins | sample Subbio2Aug_QV12A_FD_184826 | JGI IMG/M metagenome (GOLD analysis project Ga0208243, IMG submission 184826) | Serpentinite rock and fluid subsurface biosphere microbial communities from McLaughlin Reserve, California, USA - CR12Aug_QV12A (SPAdes) | ecosystem: Environmental > Terrestrial > Deep... | reverse complement strand
CGGCGCGGCCGCTCCCTCCGACGGCGGCGAAACGCTGCCGCCGATCCAGCCCGCCGATCCGGCGCAACCGGTGCAGCCCGCGCAGTAGCCGCGCGGCGGACGGAGACAATAAAACAAAGGCCCCGGCGCGTCGCGGCGGGGCCTTTCGCATGGTCGACCGGGCGACGTACCTCAGATGTGGATCGGCTTGAAGAAGGTGGCGAGCGCCGCCTCCTTCACGGTTTCCGACATGGTCGGGTGGGCGTGGCAGGTCCGCGCCAGGTCTTCGGACGAGCCGCCGAATTCCATCAGCACCGCCGCCTCGTGGATCAGCTCGCCGGCGCCGTGCCCGATGATGTGGACGCCGAGCACCCGGTCCGTCGTCTTGTCGGCGAGGATCTTCACGAAGCCCTCGGTCTTCAGCATCGCGCGGGCGCGGCCGTTGGCGGAGAAGGGGAACTTGCCCGCCTTGTAGTCTATACCGGCCTTCTTCAGCTCTTCCTCGGTCCTGCCGACGGCGGCGATCTCGGGGCTGGTGTAGACGACGCCCGGGATCACGTCGTGATTCACGTGCCCGGCCTGGCCCGCGATGATCTCGGCGACGGCGACGCCCTCGTCCTCGGCCTTGTGCGCCAGCATCGGCCCGACGATCACGTCGCCGATGGCATAGACGCCGTCGAGCGTGGTCCTGAAGTGTCCGTCCGTCTTCACTCGCCCGCGCTCGTCGAGTGCGATTCCGGCCTCCTCGCAGCCGAGACCGGCGGTGAACGGCCGGCGCCCGGTGGCCACCAGCACGACGTCGGCCTCGATCGCCTGCGCCTCGCCGCCCTTCACAGGCTCGAAGGTCACCGTCGCGCCCGCTTCGCCCTTCTCCACACCGGTCACCTTGGCGCCGAGCTTGAACTCGATGCCCTGCTTGCCGAGGATGCGCTGGAACTGCTTGGCAACCTCGCCGTCCATCCCGCCGAGGATCGTGTCGAGATACTCGACCACCGTCACCCTGGCCCCCAGCCGCGCCCAGACCGAGCCGAGTTCGAGCCCGATCACGCCGCCGCCGACGACGACGAGATGACCGGGCACCTTGTCGAGCTCCAGCGCGCCGGTCGACGACACGATCACCTTCTCGTCCATCTCCAGGCTGACGCCCGGTATGCCGGCGACGTCGGAACCGGTGGCGATGACGATGTTCTTCGTCTCGATCTCCGATACGCTGCCGTCTTCCGCCGTCACGGCCACCTTGCCGGCGCCGAGGATGCGGCCGGTGCCGCGGATGCCGTCGATCCTGTTCTTCTTGAACAGGAATTCGAGCCCCTTGGTGTTCTGGTCGACCGTGTTCTGCCTGTGCGCCATCATCTTCGGCAGGTCGAGCACGGGCTTGCCGGTGGTGAAGCCGAGGTCGTCGAAACCGTGGCTGGCCTCGGCATAGAGTTCGGTCGCGTGCAGCAGGGCCTTGGAGGGAATGCAGCCGACGTTCACGCAGGTGCCGCCGAAGGTCGGCCGCTTCTCCACCACGGCGGTCTTCAGGCCGAGCTGGGCGGCCTTGATGGCGCAGACGTAGCCGCCCGGCCCGCCTCCGATGACGACAACATCATATGCCATGAGAAAACCCTTTCGTTCGCGCGTTCAGCGTCCGCCGCCGACATCCAGAATTGCGCCCGTCGTATAGGACGCTTCGCGTGACAAAAGCCAGAGTATGGGCCATGCAATCTCGTCGGGGCTGCCTTCCCGCTTCATCGGCACGAAGCCTTTCATGCGCTCGATCCGGTCCGGCTGGCCGCCCGACGCATGGATGTCGGTGGCGATGATGCCCGGCCGCACGGCGTTGACGCGGACCCCCTCCTCCGCGAGTTCGCGCGCCAGGCCGATGGTGAAGGTGTCGACGGCGCCCTTCGAAGTGGCATAGTCGACATATTCCGACGGGCTGCCCAGGACGGCGGCGACCGAGGAGACGTTGACGATCGCCCCGCCGCCGCCGCCATGGCGCGTCGACATGCGCTTCACGGCCTCGCGGGCGCACAGCATGGTCCCGATCACGTTCACGCGCATCATCCGCTCCAGCCGGCCGAGATCCATCTCGTCCAGCCGCGCCCTGGGCGCGACGATGCCGGCGCTGTTGACCAGTCCGTGCAGTTCGCCGAAACGGGCGTCGACCGCCTCGAACAGCGCCAGCACCTCGTCCTCGGAACCGACGTCGCCGCGAACGGCGAATGCCTCCCCGCCCCCGTCCTCGATTTCCCGCGCCAGCGCCTCTGCCGAGAGGGAATCGCGGGCGTAGTTGATCGCCACCCGCCAGCCGCGTCGTGCGGCATGGCGCGCCACGGCAGCACCGATGCCGCGCCCGCCTCCGGTCACCAGGAGGTTGTGCCTGCGGTCCGTCATTCCTGGCACCCGCTGATGTCGAAGACGTCCCACGGCAGGATGCTGATGCCGCCCTCCCCGTACAGCGACGAATGGCGCACCGAAGGTCCGAAATCCGGCAGCAGCAGCTTCGTGGCTGCGGCCCCTTCCCTTGGCAGGAGCCCCACCTCGCTCGCGTCGTCGACCGTGTAGATGACTCCCTGCCATACGGTGCAGGCCGCGAGCTCCTCGCCCGTCACGTCGCCTTCGGGGCAGCCGTGCATGACGATCCCCGTCGGGCGCGGCACGCCCTCGGTCCAGAGCACCACGCCCTCGGCGGCAATGCCGTTCTGGGAAAACAGCACGCGGAAGGTGTTCGTATGGACCGCCGCGTCCGGAGCGACCGGGCGGAATTCGATCGAAGCGGCCCCGTCGCGGTCCGTGTAGACGGCGAGCTCCTGCGGGCAGGCGCTCAGCGCCGGCCCCGCCCAGACGGCAAGAACGGTGCAGGCTGTGGCGGCGGCCTGCTTGGCGCGGCGGGTACGGCCCCGCATGTCTCCCGCGGCGCGGTCGGGTCGATCAGTGCGGGACGGGTCTGGCATTCGGCATTCTGTCCGGGGTGTTGCGTGCATCGCCGACTTTGCCGCCTGCAACAGGCCCTGTCCACCCGCCCGGCCTTTGGTCTGCCCCGCCGGCTGCACGCTGCGCGGCGGCGCATGCGGCTGTCCGGGGCCGGTCTAGGCCGCGCCGGCGAGAACGTTGCGCGCATCCATTTCGATGCGGACCACGAGGCCGCCGGGCTCGTAGGTCAGGCTCGCATCGCCGCCGAAGCTGCCGGCCATGCGACGGATCAGGTCGGTACCGAAGCCCTGGCTCGACGGCGCGGCGACCGGCGGACCGTCCTGCTCGCGCCAGACGAGCTCGATCATCTTCGGCGACGGCGCATCACGCTGCCCGCCCGGCGCCTCCATGGGGCGCCACGAGATGTGGATGCGGCCGGTTTCCCCGGACAGTGCACCATATTTCAGCGCGTTGGTGGCCAGTTCGTGAAGGATCAGGCTGAGCGGCACGATCGACGCATCGTTCAGCTCGAGCTCCGGGCCGCGCAGGACCAGCCTCTCGCCTTCGGTGACGCCGAGCGGAGCGGTCGCCGCCTGCATCACAGCGCGCATGCCGGCACTGCCGCGATGCGAGGATCCGCGCAGCAGGGAGACCGAATGCCCCATCGCCTGGATTCGCTGCCGGATCTGCGCGCCGAGCTGCTGCGGCGTCGCCGCATGGCGCTGCGACAGCGCCACAAGGCCGCTGATCGTCGACAGCAGGTTCTTCAGCCGGTGGTCCACCTCGGTGGAGACGAGCTGCTGCATCCGCAGGTGCCGGGTCAGTTCCTCCCGGGCGCGAACCTGCGCGGCATAGGCGGTCAGCAGAAGCTGCAGCAGCCCGAGGTCGATGCCGATGACAAGAAAATAGAAGCAGAGCGCGGTAATCGACTGCGACGTCAGCGCGAAACTGCCTGCCGGCAGGATGAACCAGTACCAGGCGGCGAGCGCCGAGATGGCCGTGTTCATCAGGGCGGGATAGATGCCGAAGAAGAACCCGGTCAGCACCACCGCCGGGAAGAAGGTCAGATAGGGAAAGCCGGGGGGAAGATAGGGATCGACGACGAAACGGGCCGCGATGGCGAGGAGGATGATGGCCAGCGAACAGGCATAGGCCAGCGCACGTTCGCGGGGCGTGGCGCTTTGGACGGTGGCGCGGAACGCCGGGAGGCGCGACAGCAGTGACGGCAGACGGCTGATCGCCGAGGCAGGAGTCCCCGCGTCCGCCGCCCGCGCATCCCGCCCGCGGGTCGTATCTCCCTCTGGTGCCATCATGGAGACGGGCCTGTCCCTTCTGCGGCGCTTGAACCACCCCTGGAGCGACATCCGGACGGATAGAACGGTCCCCCGGGCCGGGCCCGGCGCGAGGTCGAGCGGCTTCCTGCTCTAGCGCCTCGCCCTGGACATTGCAGCAACTTTCTTGAATTCACGCCGGCGCCCGATGCCACCCTCGCGCGAATGGCCCGCCCGAAACCGTCGTTCCTGCGGGCAAGGACGTCCGCCTCATCCGGCCGAGCGCCCGATCGACTGCGGCAGCAGATACGGCACGCCGCCGGGCGGCGGCACGTTCACCTTGAGATCGCACTCGAACACCCGCGCGATCAGGTCGTCGCGCAACACGTGGGCGGGTGTTCCGGTCGCGGCGATCCGGCCGCGATGCATGACGTAGATGCGATCGGAATACATGGCCGCGAGGTTGAGGTCGTGCAGGATCGCGATCGCCCCGCCGCCGCGGCGGGCGAAGTCGCGCGCGATGTTCATGATCACGAGCTGGTGCTTGATGTCGAGGCTGGACACCGGCTCGTCGAGGATCAGGTAGCGCGGCGCGCCGTCGAGCACCGGCGCCCACACCTGGCAGAGCACCCGCGCCAGCTGGACGCGCTGCTGCTCGCCGCCCGACAGCTCCTGATAGAGCCGTCCGGCGAAGCCTTCGAGGTCCACCTTCGCCAGCGCCCGTTCCGGCAGCCGCTCGTCCTCGCCGGGCAGCGCGCCCGACCGTCCTGCGGTCAGGCCGAGCTTCACCACCTCGCGGACGGTGAAGGGAAAGGCGAGCGTCGCCGCCTGCGGCAGCACGGCGCGGATGCCGGCGAGCTGCCACGGCTTCATCTGCTTCATGTCGCTTCCGCCGACACGGATCTCGCCCTCGTAGCCGAGATCACCCGACAGCGCGCGCAGGAAGGTCGTCTTCCCCGAGCCGTTGGGGCCGACGATCGAGACGAACGCGCCGGGCGCCGCCTGGAAATCGGCACCGGTCACGATCCGCTTCGATCCGATGTGGACGGAGACGTCCCTGGCTTCGATCACGATGGGTCTCCGGACGTCACAGGTCGAGGATTCCGCGGCGGCGCAGCAGGATCCACAGGAAGAACGGGGCGCCGACGGCCGCCGTGACGATGCCGATCGGCAGTTCGGCCGGTGCCACGATGGTGCGGCTGACGGCGTCGGCGACCAGCAACAGGCAGGCGCCGAGGAGGGCGGAGGCCGGCAGCAGGTAGCGATGGTCCGGGCCGATCATCAGCCGCAGCAGATGCGGCACGACGATGCCGACGAAGCCGATCCCGCCCGAAACGGCGACCGAGGCACCGACCGCTGCAGCGACCATGACGATGGCGACGTTCTTCAGCCGTTGCACCGGGATGCCGAGATGGTGTGCGGTCGATTCGCCGAGGCTGAGACCGTTGAGCCCCCGCGCCAGGAAGGGTGCTGCCAGCAGCGCCAGCGCGATGATGGGGCCGGCCGCCGCGATCTTGGTCCAGGTGGCGCCGGCCAGCGAGCCGAGGTTCCAGAAGGTCAGGTCGCGCAGTTGCCGGTCGTCCGCGATGAAGGCGAGGAAACCGGTCCCCGCCATCGCCAGCGCGCCGAGCGCAATTCCCGCGAGCAGCATGGTCGCCACCGAGGTCTGCCCGCGCCGCGTCGCCACCCGGTAGAGCGCCATGGTCACCACGAAGCCGCCGAGGAAGGCCGCGACCGGCAGCGCGTAGATGCCGAGCGGCGCGACGAACGGCGCCAGCGCCCCGGTGCCGAGCACGATCACCGAGATCGCGCCGAGGCTGGCGCCGGCCGAGACCCCGACGAGGCCGGGATCGGCGAGCGGATTGCGGAACAGGCCCTGCATGACGGCACCGGAGACCGCCAGTGAGGCGCCGATCAGGATGCCGAGGATCACCCGCGGCAGCCGGATGTCCCAGACGATGATGCGGTCGCGGGCCGGCACGCTTTCGGCACCGCCGGAAACCATGTCGAGGACGACCCCGAGAGCCGACGCGTCCGACGCGCCCCAGCCGAGGCTGATGGCCGCAGTCACGACCAGCAGTGCGGCGCACGCCAGCGTCGTCGCCAGCGCCCGGCCGCTGCGGTCGCCCTCCGGCCGGCGCAACGCCGCCGGCGCGTCCATCACCTGGTCGGCCATCGCCGTCAGTCGCCGGCGCCGGCGCCGTACAGATCGGCGGCGAGATCGCGCGCGGCCTGCGCCGTCCGCGGGCCGAATCCGAGCAGGTAGAGCCCGTCCATGGCCACCACCGCGCCTTTCTCGCCGGCCGGCGTCGCCGCGATCGCCGGATGCGCGATCAGCTCGTCGCGCGAGATGGCGAGGTCGCCCTCGCGCGCCATCACCAGCACCACGTCCGGCTGCGCCTCGATCACCGCCTCGTCGGTCAGCTGGCGATAGCCCTTGAAGCCGCCAACCGCATTGTCGGCTCCCGCGAGTGCCAGAATGCCGGCCGCTGCGGTGCCTTCGCCCGACGCCAGGATCTTGCCGCCCTGCAGGCTGAGCACGAAGAGCACCCGCTTTCGCTCGGTGATCTTCGCCGCCGCCGCCGTCGCCTTGTCGAGATCGGAGGCGACCTCCGCCGCGAACCGCCTGGTCTCGTCGGCGAGTCCCAGCGCCTCGCCCACTGCGCGGATCTTTGCCAGGATGCCCTCGCCGTCGAAGCGCTCGGGCACGAAGACCATCGGCACGCTCGCCTTGCGCAGCACCTCCACCGCCTCGGGCGGACCGCTGCCCTCGAGCAGCAGAATCGCGTCCGGCTGCACGGAGAGCACGCCTTCGGGCGACAGCGCGCGCATGTAGCCGACGTCCGGCAGAGAGCCGGCCTCCGGAGGGTAGGTACTGGTGGAATCGCGCGCCACGAGCCGATCCTGCGCGCCGAGCGCGTAGACGATCTCGGTCAGCGAGCCCCCGATCGAGACGATCCGCTTCGCCTCGGCCGGGACGGCCTGAACCTGCGAGGCGCGTGCCGTGTCGCCACGTTCCGGTGCCACCAGCGGTACCAGAGTGAGGCCGAGCGTGAAGCACACGGCGCCGGCGCGGCGAAGCATGCGCCGCGGGTTCGATACGGTCATGAGAAATCTCCTCAGGCTGCGGACGGCTGCTGGACGCGCGGCAGGCCCTCGACGAGGCCGCGCCACTCGCGCCGCTCGTCCGATCCTTCCTTCCGCTGGCCGAAGAACTGGATGATCATCGAGCCGTCGGCGCCATAGGCCTCGATCGACGAGACATGTCCGTCGACGTTCGGTTTCCGTACGGCCCAGACATCCGTGATGTGGTCGGTCCGCAGGTGCAGGTGGAAGGTCGGGTCGAGCACGTTGATCCAGGGACCCATCGGCTTGACCTCGGCGATCGGTCCCGAATGGATCTGGATGCAGCCGCCATTGCCCACGAAGCACATGATCGGCAGCGTCTCCGCGGCGGCGAGCCGCATCATCGCCGGCACCGCCTCGTCATCGATGCGCCAGGCGAATTCCGGCCCGACCAGTTCCACCGCCTGCCGGCGCGACAGCTTCAGGTCGCGCAGGATGCCGACGAACTGGTGCACGTCGGTCATGCGGCTCCACCGCTCGCGCAGGTCGTCGGCATGCGGCCGGGCCGCGTCGTCGTTGTCGGCGGTCCTCGGCTGTTTCGCCGCCACCGAAACCGCGTCGGACTGGTCGTCCGCCAGCATCGACGCCACCAGGGCCTCGTAGGCCTCGACGTTGGAGGCGTCGCGCAGGTGCAGCTTGTGCACCGCCTCGCCGGCCCCGCAGAAGAACTGCAGGCTGCGCTTGACGTCCGCGCCCTCGCCCTTCTCCACCGCGAAACCGTGCACCCAGTCGCGCGGGAAGATGCGCAGGTCGATCTGCGAGCCGAGCACCATCGACGCGTGCCTACCGAGCACCGGCTTTTCGTAGGTTCCGATCTTCTCGTGGACGGCGCTTTCGTTGCGCGTCAGCGCCATCACCTCGCCGAGCGCCGGCGCGCCGGTCAGGAAGGCGTCGACGTCGGCACGGATGCGGCGAACCCCCGCGCCGCATGAGGCGGCGACGAGATCGGCTTCGGAGACGCCCAACTGCTTGGCCACGTCGCGCTCCCGCGCTTTCGGATTGTCCGCACGCGCGCGCCGGATCTCGGCCGGAGAGGGCTTGGTGGTCGTCGAGGTCATTCGGGCACCTACTTGTTGAGGATGAGCTTGCCCTGACGGGTGATCTTGAGACGGTAGAAGGCGCCGTGGTGCTCGATCCCGATCTCGTGCTCGCCCAGGAACAGCGACTGGCTGGTCAGCGTGCGCACCTGCGGCCGCACGGCCTCGTAGGTGCGCTGCTGGCGGTCCTGGTCGTGCGGCGCGGCATAGGGCGCCCGCTCGCGGCGGTCGGTGAAGTCGGCACGATTGAAGTGTCGGGTCATGGCTGACGGGACCTCTGTTCGCACCTGGCTCGCCGGAGGGGCTGGCTGGGCGTGTCGGAAAGCGCGATTGATTTCTTGACAGATATTATCAGGTTTAATACGGAACGCAATACCGGAGTGCGAGACTCATGTTTCGAGCATTCGACGGGGATTGACAGGCGAGCGAGCCGCTCAGGCCAGCCAGCGCGAAGCCGAACGAACAGGAGTGGGGTATGGGGCTGCTGAGCCGGAATGCGACGAGACTGCTGGGAAGCGCTGCGCTGTGCGTGGCTGCCTCGGTCGGCATCGCGCACGCGCAGGACAACACGGACAAGCCGGCCGAGACGGCCGCGCAGAAGCAGGAACGCGTCACCGCGCTGCAGCGCCTGATCCTCGGCGCGGGCGTCGAGAAGGTGGCGATCGACACGCCGCAATCGGTGACGGTCGTGGAGCAGGAGGACATCGACCAGCTGCAGCCGCAGACCATCGGCGACGTGATGCGTTCGATTCCCGGCGTCAACGTCACCGGATCCGACCGCCTGCTCGGCCAGAGCTTCAACATTCGCGGCATCGGTGCCCCGGAAAATGCCGGCGACGGCGGCCGCATCATCATCAACGTCGACGGCGTGCAGAAATTCTACGAGCAGTACCGTCTCGGCTCGTTCTTCTCCGACCCCGAACTCTACAAGCGCGTCGAGGTGCTGCGCGGCCCGGCCTCGTCCACCCTCTACGGCTCGGGCGCGCTCGGCGGCGTCATCAACTTCCAGACCAAGGACGCCTCCGACTTCATCGCCGAGGGCGAGACGACCGCCGTGCGCCTAAAGTCCAGCTGGAGCAGCAACGGCAATTCCTGGCTGTCCTCCTCCACCTTCGCACAGCGCTTCGCCAACGGCGCCGATCTGCTCATCACCGGCAACTACCGCGCCGCCGACACCTATGAGGACGGCGCCGGCAACGAGGTCGTGGGCTCGAACTTCGAGGCCTGGTCCGGCCTGATCAAGAGCACCTTCGACGTCGGCGACGAAGGCCGCATGAGCGCCTCCTACCAGCGCTGGAACTCGAACCTCGAAGACCAGCAGCTCTCGCAGACCAGCACCGCCACCTATTTCGGCCTGATCGACCGCCACGTCATCGACCAGACGGCGATCCTCTCCTACGAGAACCCCTTCTCCGACAACGACATGCTGGACGTGAAGGTGTCGGCGTCCTACTCGAGCACCAGCAACGAGCAGCGCAACGCCGACCTGCGCGCCTACTGCAGCAACAGCAGCTACGCCATCGTCTGCGATTCCGACTACGCCTACGACACCTGGCAGTTCAACGCCCAGAACACGATGGAATGGAGCGGTGCGAACTGGGAGAACTTCCTGACCTTCGGCTCGCAGACCACCTACCAGTCGCGCGTCGCCGAAGCCTGGCTCAACGACGGCACGCTGCTGCCGGTCAGGTTCCACCCGGAGGGTACCGACCTCAAGACCGGCGTCTTCGTCCAGAACGAGTTCGTCTGGAACGAGAAGCTGACGCTCATCCCCGGCGTCCGGCTCGACTGGCACCGGCTGTCGCCCGGTGACGGCGTGGTGGACTACAACGGCAACACGCCGGACGATTCCGACGACACCGCCATCTCGCCGAAGATTGCCGCGCACTACAAGTTCAACGACACCATCGCCATCTTCGGCTCGATCGCCCATACCGAGCGTTTCCCGACCATCGACGAGGTCTTCTCGACCACCAGCTCGTCGTCGACGTTCCTGCCGAGCCTCAGCCTCGAGAAGGAAAAGTCGAACAACTTCGAAGCCGGTGTCGCTCTCTCGGGATATGATCTGGTTCAGGCGGGCGATGCCGCACAGATCAAGGTCACCGGCTTCTACAACGACGTGACCGACCTGATCGCGCTGCGGTCCGGCATGGTGTCCGGCCAGAACAACGTCGAAGGCTACATCAATATCTCGAACGCCGAAATCTACGGCTTCGAGGTCGAGTCGGCCTATGACAGCGACTTCGTCTTCGCCAACGCCGCCTATTCCTACGTCGTCGGCAAGGATACGGATGCCGACACCTATCTCACCACCATCGCCCCGCACGAGCTGTCCTTCACGCTCGGCGGGAAGCTGCCGCAGCACGACCTGAAGTTCGGCTGGCGGACCCGTATCGTCGCCGATCCGCAGGACGAGGAGCGCCGTTCGGATACACCGATCGGGAACTCGACCCGCTACTCCACCGCCTTCGACGTCCACGACGTCTTCCTGACCTGGAAGCCGGACGAGGGTCAGATGAAGGGTTGGGAGCTCAATGCCGGCGTCGATAACCTCTTCGACCAGGACTACAAGGAATTCCTCAACAACGACCGCGCCATCGGCCGGACGTTCAAGCTCTCCCTCGCCAAGCAGATCGGATGGTAAGATGACCATGGCAGCGGTATCCCGACGCATTCTGACCGCGTTCCTGGCGGTGTCGCTGCCTGCGGGCGGGGCGGCGCTGGCTCAGCAGCCGGCGTCCGCCCCCTCGCTCCGCCTCGAGTTCAACGGGCTCGAGCCGTCCACGGCCGGCTGCCGGCTGACCTTCGTTGTCGAGAACGGCCTCGGTGCCGCGCTCGACCGGGCCGCCTTCGAGATCGTGCTGTTCAACCGGGCCGGTCTCGTCGACCGCCTCACCGTGCTCGACTTCAAGGAACTCCCGGCAGGCAAGACCAAGGTGCGCCAGTTCGACCTGCCGGGCGCCGACTGCGCCGGCATCGGCCGCGTGCTGGTCAACGACGCCGTCGCCTGCGAGGGCGGGGGCGTCGAAGCCTCCGCCTGCATCCGCAGCCTGAAGGCCGAGACGAAGTCGGACATCTCCTTCGGCAGCTGACCGCCCACCGACCGAACGTACCTCCGAGGGATAGGACCCAGACCATGACCGAAAACATGTTCCAGCAGATGCGCGACCTGCTCGCGCTGGGCGGCCCCGTCGTCGTCATCCTCCTCGTGCTGTCGGTGATCGCGCTCGCGCTGATCCTGCTCAAGCTCGTGCAGTTCTGGCGCGAGCGCGTCGGCTTCCACGGCCGCTCCGAGCGCGCCATGTATCTCTGGGTGCACGGCAATGCGGTCGAGGCGCGGCGCGTGGCCGAAGAGGACCGCTCCGCGGTCGGTGCCGCGCTCGCCACCGCCATGCGACTGTCGATGGGCCGCAGCCTTCCCCGGCAGGTCGTGGAGGAAGAGGTCGGCCGCGTCGCGCTTCGCCGCCTGCACGACCTCCAGAGCGGGTTCCGCGCGCTCGACGCGATCGCGCAGATCTCGCCGCTGCTCGGCCTCTTCGGCACCGTGCTCGGCATGATCGAGGCCTTCCGCCAGCTTCAGGGTGCCGGAAGCGCCGTCGATCCGTCGATCCTCGCCGGCGGCATCTGGGTCGCCCTGCTCACCACCGCCGCCGGCCTCGCCGTCGCCATGCCGGTCTCGCTGGTGCTCACCTGGTTCGAAACCCGCGTCGAGAACGAGCGCGTGGCGATCGAGACCACCGCCACCGGGTTCTTCTCGCAGACCGCGATGGGCGAGCTTCGCGACGCGCAGCCGTCCGCGCCGATCTTCGCGGCACCGGCCCATGCGCATTGAGGCCGCGACCCTCCGCAGGCGCAGGCCCATCTCGGTCACGTCGCTCATCGACGTGATCTTCCTGCTCCTGCTGTTCTTCATGCTCACCTCCACCTTCGCCAAGTTCGCCGAGGTGGAGATCACCGGCGGCCGCGCCGGCCAGGGTGCGGCGGGCGGCGTTCCCGACGTGATCATCCGCCTCGTCGACGAGGAATGGTCGGTCAACGGCCAGCGCCTGCCGCGCGAGCAGGCGCTGGCCGAACTCGTGCGGCTGCAGGACGCCGGCGCGGCGTCGGCCGTCATCCTCGTGCGCGAAGGGCTGACCTCGCAGGCGCTCGTCGGCGCGGTGGAGGCGATCCGCGGCGCCACGCGCCTCAATCTCCAGGTCGCGAGGTGATCCGATGCGCCTTGCCCGCCCCCCGAAGCGCAGCCCGCAGGAAAGCACGATCACGCTGATCAACGTGGTCTTCCTGATGCTGGTATTCTTCCTGATCGCCGGCACGCTGACCCCGCCGCTCGACAAGGACGTGACGCTGATCTCGACGCTGCAGTCCGAGCAGGCCGAGCCGCCGGACGCGCTCTTCGTCACGAAGGACGGCGTCATGCGCGCGCGCGGCGCCGAGGTGACTGCGTCCATGTACGTCGCCGCCGTCCGCCAGATCAAACTGCTGCTGCCGGAAGACCCGGTGACGGTGAAGATCGCGGCCGACCGCGACCTGCCTGCCGAGCGGCTGATCGCCATCGTCGGCGAACTGCGCGACGCCGGCGCCACCCGGATCAGCGTCGTCACCGAACGGACCATGCCATGAGACGCGGCCTGAAGTGGGCGACCGCCCTTCTCGTCTCCGGCGTCCTGCATGCCGGCGCGGCCGCCTGGATGCTCCGCGAGGAGCCGCCGAAGATCCAGATGGCGGGCTCGGCGTCGATGGAGGTCGCGCTGCTCGGCTCCATGGAGGACGCCGTCTCGGCGGGCGAGGAGGTCGAGGCGGACGTCGCTCCCCCGGTCGAGGAGGTCACCGAGACGATCGAACCGCAGCCCTCGGAGCAACCGGTCGCGCCGACGCGGACGGCGATGGCCGAACCCGTCCAGCCGCCGCCCGTTGCCCAGGCGGTGGAAGCCCCCGCGCCCGAGACGGTCGAGACGCCGCCGCCTGCGGAGACTGCCCGGGCCGAACCCGTGCAGGCCGCACCCTCGCCGGTCGTCGAGGCGATCGAGCCGGACGAGGCGCTGCCCGCCCAGGTGAACCTGCCGGCCCAGGCGGTCGAACCGGCCGAGACGGCGGAACCGGTCGACGTCACGGCTGCGGCGACCGTCGTCCCGGAGGACGAGGCCGATGAGATCGAACCCGTCGCCGAAGCGGTGCCGGTCAAGCCCGAGACGACACCGGTGGAAACCCCGCGCGCCGCGGAGGCCCGCCCGGTCGAGCCGGACGTCGCCGAGCCGGAGGTCGAACCAGAGCCGGCACCCGAGACCGAGACCGCGCTGGCAGTCGTTCCGCCGGTTGCGGAAGCGCTCGAGCCGGAGGAACCCGTCGAGACGGTCGATGCCGTGGACGAGATTCCGCTGCCGGACGACGTTCCGCTGCCGACCGCCCGCCCCGAGCCGCCGGTGGTGCCCGAGCCGCCCGTCGTGCGCGAGGCCGTCGTCCGGCCGGCGGTCGTCGAGCCGCGTGCGCAGCGCCGTCCCGCCCCCCAGCGCACCATCGGCTCCGGCGGCAAGCAGGACCGCGATTCGCGCCGCGGCCAGGCCGACGGCAGCGAGCGCGGCAACGCGGACGCCGGAGGCACGGGCCGCGGCGGCGGCGAGGCCGGCAATGCCGCCGTTTCCAACTATCCCGGCCAGGTCCGTTCGAAGCTGAGCCGTGCCCTGCGCTTGGTCTCGCGCAGCGCGCAGCGCTCGGCCCACAGCGACGTGCACGTCTCCTTCGTCGTCACGGCCGACGGCGGACTGGGCTCGTTGCGCCTCACCCGGAGCTCCGGCTCGTCAGAGCTCGACGAGGCAGCGCTCGCCGCGGTGCGTCGCGCCGCGCCCTTCCCGCCGATACCCGCCAGCGCCGGCCGGAACACCTGGAACTTCACCTTTCCGCTCGGCCTGAAACGCTGAACCACTTCCACTGGCGCGGCCCACTCGCCGCGCCGGTTTGATCTGGATCAAGGCCGCCTCATCCCCCTCCAATTAGTTACACTCGCAACCAATTGGAGGATACGCCATGACGCTCGCCGGAATTCACCACGTCGCCTATCGCTGCCGCGATGCAAAGGAAACCGTCGACTGGTACACGAAGATGCTCGGCATGGGCTTCGTCCTCGCCATCGCCGAGGATCACGTGCCCTCCACGCACGAGCCCGATCCCTACATGCACGTGTTCCTCGACGCCGGGAACGGCAACGTGCTCGCCTTCTTCGAACTGCCGACGAAGCCGGAGATGGGTCGCGACGAGAACACCCCGAAATGGGTCCAGCACATCGCCTTCAAGGTGAAGGACCGCGACGCGCTCATCGCCTGCAAGGCGCATCTGGAGAAGAACGGCGTCGACGTGCTCGGCGTCACCGACCATTCGATCTTCCACTCGATCTATTTCTTCGATCCGAACGGCCACCGCATCGAACTCGCCTGCCCCGACCCGGAGGAAGAGGCGCTGATTAGGCGGCTCGATGCCGTCAAGTGGGACATGCTGGAGGAATGGAGCCGCACCAAGAAGGCGCCGCGCCATGCCGACTGGCTGCACGCCAAGGAACTGGCGAGCGTCTGACCGCGCCCGCGGTTGCGTCGCCTTCGCCGCGCCTCTAGCCTTCCCGGATCGGAGGCGCGCATGACGACCGACTTCATCCTCGACGGCCCGGACGGCGCAGCGGCGACGCTGCTGCTGGCGCATGGCGCGGGCGCGCCGATGGACTCGGCCGGGATGACCGCCATCGCGAAAGCCCTGGCCGGGGCCGGCCTGCGCGTCGCGCGCTTCGAGTTCTCCTACATGGCCGCCCGCCGCTCGGGCGCGCGCAAGCCGCCACCCCGCGCGGAGACCCTGCTGCCGGAATACCGAGCCGCGATCGAGGCGCTGGCGACCCCAGGGCCGCTGGTCATCGGCGGCAAGTCGATGGGCGGCCGCGTCGCCTCCCTGCTCGCCGACGAGGCCTTCGCCGAAGGGCGCATCGCCGGCCTGCTCTGCCTCGGCTATCCCTTCCATCCACCTGGCCAGCCCGACAGGCTCCGCACTGCCCATCTGGAAGGACTGGCGACGCCGGCCCTGATCTGCCAGGGCACGCGCGATCCCTTCGGCACGCGCGAGGAGGTCGCCGGCTATGCGCTCTCGCCCTCCATCGACATCCTCTGGCTGGACGACGGCGACCACGACCTGAAGCCGCGCAAGTCCGTCTCCGGCTTCACCGCCGCCGACCATCTGAGGACCATGGTCGATGCGACGGCGCAATGGATCGCGCGGATCACGGCCTGATGCAACTCGGCATCCTCTCCGACACCCACGGCCTGCTGCGGCCCGAAGTGCTTCCCGCCCTGGCTGGCGTCGGGCACATCCTGCACGCGGGCGACATCGGCCGCTCCGACATCGTGCCGGCACTCGCGGCGATCGCCCCGGTCACCGCCATCCGCGGCAATGTCGACACCCAGGCCTGGGCGCAGGCATTTCCCGAAACCATCCAATTGACCCTCGCCGGCCGCCGCATCCTGATGCTGCACGACCGCAAGGCGCTCGCCGGCGATCCCGCCGACGACGGCCTCGACCTCGTCGTGTCCGGCCATTCGCACCGCCCCGGCGCCGAGACGCTGGCAGGCGTCCTGCATCTCAATCCCGGCAGCTGCGGCCCGCGCCGCTTCCGCCTCCCGGTGACGCTGGCGCTCCTCGATCTCGCGGTCATGCCGCTGGCGCCAACCTTCGTCACGCTGGTCGACTAAAGCATGTCTCCCGAAAGTGGGCACCGGTTTCGGGTGAAAGACATGCGCGAAAACAACGACCTAAAGCGTGCGGAGCGAATCTGAAAGATCGCGACACGCTTTAGGCCTCGCCCACCGGCGCCTCGAAGCCGTAGCGCACCGCGTGCCGCCCTATTTCGCCCGGCTCGAGCAACCGCATCGACGGCTTGTCGGCAAGCTCGCCCGAGAATTCGACCGGATCGCCATGGCCGGTCCAGCTCTCGATCGACACGAAGGACGCCGGCGGCCGCGACCAGATCGCGCAATGCGGGAAGTCCTCCCAGTCGATGCGCAGGCCGGAGCCGTCCGGCGCGGCGTAGCGCAGGGTGCGGCTGCGGACGCCGAGGAAGCAGAGCGCCTCCTGCGCCAGCACGGCATCCGTCAGCGCCAGCCGCCCGCCGTCGAGCGGGACCGGCCGCCGCTCCTCCGAAAACAACCCGCCCGGCGCGATCACCGGGACGGAAGGCTCTTCCGGCGTCTCGAAGACGATGGAATGCCCCTCGCGCGCCTCTCCCGAAAGCGGCCAGCGGAAGCCGGGGTGGATGCCCAGCGCATAGGGCATCGTCCGCTCGTCGCGGTTCTCGACGGTGAACGCGACGGTGAGCGACGGCCCCTCCAGCCGGTAGTGCAGCGTGAGTCCGAACCGGAACGGATAGTGGATCCTCGTCTCCGCGCCGTCGCAAAGCCGCAGCTCGACCTGTGGCCCGTCCTGGGAGACGACCTCGAAGTCGAGCCCCGCGGCGAAACCGTGCACCGGCATCGGATAGGCTCGTCCGTCGACCCGCACCGTCCCGTCCCGCGCCCAGCCCACGACGGGAAACAGGATCGGGCTCACCGCCGGCCACACCGCCGGGTCCGGCGTCCAGGTCAGCGGCTGTCCCCCGACCGACCAGTGCACCAGCTCCGCGCCGCGCCGGGCGATGACCGCCCGGCTGTCCCCGTCCACGAGTTCGATCCGCATCGCGTCGCTCCGTCCCTCTCCGTGCGTCGGCCCACCGCCATCAATCCGTCGGACCGTCTCCGGCCGCAAGATAGTGCCCGGCCCATTCGCTCTCCGGGATCGGCTCTCCCAGCACGAATTCGAACGCCACCACCGCCTCCATGTCGGCGGCGACCTCGCATCTGTAGCGCATGGCGTACCAGGCCCGATGATTGCGCAGCGCAGCCCCGTCGGCCACCAGCGTGAGGCCGGTCAGCGCGATGTCGCCCATCGCATAGGCGACGACGTAGTCGGGTTCGAACGCCGGCCTCCAGGCGTGGACCTGCTCCATGGCTTCGAGATTGCACAGCTGGATGATCCGTTCGTCCGGATAGAGCTTGCGCCATTCGTGCAGGGCGTCCCGGCTGCGCGGATCGGCGAGCGCGCGGGCCGCCAGCATCGTCCTCGCCCGCACGACCGCGCCGTCCTGTGCCCCTTGGCCCGGCGCAGCCTGCGGCGGTTCGGTCGGCGGATGTGGCGCCTCGACGGCCTCGCCTCCGGGTTGCGCCGCGCTTGGCGTCAGCGGCGCCGGCATCGCCTCGATCAGAATCTCGACGCTCACCGTCTGCTCCGCCGAAGGCGGCAGCTCGGGCGCCAGCAGCAGGGCGAGAGCAAGGACCAGCAGATGAAGCGCAACCGAGATCGGAAGGACGCGCCAGGGCGGCATCCCGTCCTCGGGACCTCCGGCCGGCCTCACCCTCTCCACGTCGATCGGCATCCCGGCCATGCAACCTCCGGGCATTCCCGCCGCCCGCGGCGACGCGCCGCGTGCACTCCCCTCTTTGGAAACGATCTTGGCGAGGATGCGGCGAAGCCCGGGAAGGCAGGGACTTCGCTAGTCGGGCTCTTCGCCCATGCTGGCGAAATCGGCTTCGATCCGGCAGACGATGCCGGCCGGCTCGAAGTCGACGGTCACGGTGCTGCTCACCGTTCCGGCCAGCCCCGCCCGGATCAGCCGCGTCCCCGCCCCGCTGCGCGCGGGCGGCGACACCGGCGGTCCGCCCGTCTCCCGCCAGGTCATCGCGAAGCGGCGGGCGTCCCCTTCGCCTGACACGCTCCAGGCGACATGGACGCGTCCCTGCTCGCTCGCCAGCGCGCCGTACTTCACGGCGTTGGTCGTCAGTTCGTGCAGGATCAGCGACAGCGACAGCGCCGGGCGCGAGGCGATCTCGACATCCGGCCCATCGATCCCGAATCGCTGCAGATGCCCGTGCTCGTGGATCTCGGCGGTCATTCGCACGATCTCCCGCACCGAGGTCAGCCCCGTCGTTCCGGTGACGAGGCTCTCGTGCGCGCGCGACAGGGCTTGAAGCCGCCCGGCGATCGTCGCGCCGGCGACGGCGATGTCGTTCGAGCCGCGGATCGTCTGGTTGACGATCGCCTGCACCATCGCCAGCTGGTTCTTCAGCCGGTGGCCCAGCTCGCGGTGGCGCAGCGACTGCAGGCGCTCGGCCTCCACCTGGTCCGTCACGTCGTGACCCTGGACGAAGATCCCGCTCACGCCGCCGTCCTCGCTCACGATCGGCTGGTAGATGAAGTCGATGTGGTGCTTGCGCGGCGCCGCATCGCCGGGCTGCCGCAGCATCACCGGCACGTGCTTGCCGATATACGCCTCGCCCGTGGCGTAGACCCTGTCGAGCAGGTCGACGAAGCCCTGCCCCACGACCTCCGGCAGCGCCTGCGCGACGGTCAGCCCCACGAGTTCGCGGCCGCCCACGAGGCTGCGATAGGCATCGTTGGCCAGGAGGAAGGTATGCGCCGGTCCGGCCAGAATGCCGATGAAGCCGGGCGCCTGCTTGAACATGTCGCGCAGCAGCTTCCGTTCGGCGTCGATCGCCTGATTCGCTGCCTGGACTTCGCGGGCGCGGTGCAGCACACCGGCTTCCACGAACAGTTCGTGCGCCCCGCGCTCGCGCAGCCGCTGCAGCTCCGACACGTCGACCGTATGCTGCAGGATGTAGCGGAACGTGCCGTCGCGATCGAAGATCGGGGTGTGGGTCGCGCTCCAGTAGCGCATGTTCGGCGGTTCGCCCGGCTCCGACGTGTCATAGGGGATGACCGCGATATGGTCCGGCTCATGCGTCGCCAGCACGCGGTCGAGCGATCGGCGCAGCAGGCGGTAGCTGGCGCTGTCGGTGGAACTGGGGAACGCGTCGAACAGGTAGCGGCCGACGATCTCCTGCCTGCTGGCCCGCCCGACAACCTTCAGGTAGGCCGCATTGCAGCCGACGATCGTCAGCGCCTCGTCGAAGATCACGTAGGCGTTGGGCGATGCGTTGAACAGGGCTCCAAGATCCAGCGCATGGAGATCGGCATTTCGAAACAGGCTGCGTCTCCAGGCGTCCGGCAATCGTGTGTGTCGACCTTAGTCCCGTCTGGCGACCGGGTCCATGCTGACCGAACGTCAACCGCCGCAATATGTTTCATCGGCACGTGGCGCCGGCGTCAGCGCACCGGCGTCCAGAAGCCCTCATGCACCACCGCCGACTCGTCCGGAAGCAGCGGCCCCACCACCTCGACCCTGCGCTGTCCGGCATCGAAGATGGTACGGCACGGCAGGTCCATCGTCAGGTTCTCCGGATCGGGGCCGATCAGGTCCTTCAGCGCCTTCTCGCTCATCCCGTGCACCACGCGCCCCACACCGGCCCAGTAGACCGAACCCGCGCACATCGCGCAGGGTTCCGCGCTGGTGTACATGGTGCAGTCCGCCAGATACGCGGCGCTGAACTTCAGCGATGCCTCCGTCATCAGGTTGCGCTCGGCATGGCCGGTGCGGTCGCCCTTCGTGCCGCAGGTGTTCATCGCCTCCAGGAGCACGTTGCCGTCGGCATCGGCCAGCAAGGCGCCGAAGGGATGGTCCCCGCGCGCCCGCGATTCGGTCGCCAGCACGATGGTTCGGCGAAGCAGTTCGATATCCCGGTCGGCGCTCGTCGGCATGCCAAAATCCCCTCTGTTTCGCCAGTCCTAGCGCCGCCGCCGCGCCCAGGCAAGACCAGCATGAGCACGCATTAGGCACGGGAATCGCATGCACATTTTGTGATCAGGCATCGCCGTCGCCTGCACAACGCGGCGGCACCCGCCGCGCTGACGGACCCGCGATTCCCGCCGGACCCGTCGTCCCGGCAACTGGCACGGCTCATGCATGGTCAGGGGCGAGTAGAAGCGGTCAGGGCGGAAAGGCCCGGGACATTGCTCGGCACCGATGATCTTGCTGGCCAAGGGCATGACATGCCGCTTCTGACTCTGCCTGCCGAAACGCGACCCGAACCACGTCCGCCGTCCGCACGTCCGGGGCGGAGGGCCGGTTGCGTCGGCCATCCATCTCTTCAACAGGGGAATCCAGGAATGCTGAAATCCATCGCTCGTATTCTGTTCGGCGGCGCGCTTGCCGCAACGGCCGCCATGACCGCCGCTCAGGCGGCCGACAAGGTCGTCTACCAGCTCGACTGGCTCCCCGGCGGCGACAAGGCGCCCATCTACGTCTGCATCCAGAAGGGCTTCTGCGCCGAGGCGGGACTGGAGGTCACCATCGAGGGCGGGCGCGGCTCGTCCGAGGCCATCACCAAGATGGCCACCGGCGTCTCCGACATCGGTTCGGCCGGCATCGGTGCCCTGATGGCAGCCAAGGCCGGCGAGGGCGTGCCGGTAACCGCCGTCTTCTCGATCTTCAACAAGGGTCCGCATGCCTTCTACACGATCAAGGGCACCATGGAGAAGATCGAGGACGTCAAGGGCAAGACCGTCGCGACGTCGCCCTTCACCGAATCCAACATCTACCTGCCGCTCGTCCTGGCCGACATCGGTCTGACCGAGGCCGACATCACGCTGACCAAGACCGATCCCGGCGCGCTCGGGCCGATGCTGATGACCGGTGCGACCGACGTCATCATCGCCTGGCTCACCGACGTCGCCCGCTACACGGGCCAGGCCAAGGAAGCCGGCAAGGAACTGACCATCCTGCCCTGGTCGGCCGCCGGCCTCGAACTCTACTCGGCCTCGCTGCTCGCCTCCGACAAGTTCCTGACCGAGCGGCCGGACGTCGCCCGGCGCTTCGTCGCCGCCTTCAAGAAGTCGGTCGAATTCGCCAAGGCCAATCCTCGCGAGGCTGCCGAGGCGGTGGCTGCGATCGTGCCGGAACTGTCGGTCGAGAACGTCGAGGGGTCCTGGAAGGACGCCAGCGTGCTGGTCTTCAACGAGGTCACCGACAAGGACGGCCTCGGCGCCCTGGAATCGAGCCGGCTCGCCGCGACCTGGGAGCGCGTCTCGGCCGCCCAGGGACTCGACCCTGCCAAGCTCGACCCCGAGACGGTCGTCGACCGCAGCTTCATGCCCGGGAACTGACGCCATGACCGCCGCGCAGCACGCCATCGACTTCTCCGGCGTCGGCCAGGTTTTCCGCACCGCGTCGGGCGCGCTGGAGGCGCTGCGCGGCGTCGACATGACCATCGGCCGCCACGAATTCGTGGCGGTCCTCGGCCCTTCGGGCTGCGGCAAGTCCACCTTGCTGCGGCTCACCTCGGGCCTGATCCGCCCGACCAGCGGCGTCGTCTCGGTCTTCGGCCTCGCCGTGACCGAGCCGCGCGACGACATCGGCATCGTCTTCCAGAAGCCGACGCTGCTGCCCTGGGCCAGCGTCGAGGACAACGTCGTCTTTCCGGTCCGCCACAAGACCGGCCGCGTCACGCCCGAGGATCGGGCAAATGCGCGGATCATCATCGAGAAGGTCGGCCTCGCCGGCTTCGAGGCGCGCCTGCCGGCAGAACTCTCCGGCGGAATGCAGCAGCGCGTCGGCATCGCCCGGGCGCTGTTCATGAACCCGGACATCCTCCTGATGGACGAGCCCTTCTCGGCGCTCGATGCCCTCACCCGCGAGGAGATGGGTTTCGAGCTGCTGCGCATATGGGAAGCGCAGCCCAAGACCGTGATGTTCATCACCCATTCGATCAGCGAGGCGGTGCTCCTCGCCGACCGCGTGCTCGTCATGAGCGAACGCCCCGGCCACATCGTCGAGAATCTCGTCATCGACCTGCCGCGTCCGCGCGGCATCCAGACCAGCAACCAGAAGGCCATGCATGACTATGTCGGACACCTCCGCGGTCTCCTCCTCAAGCGCGCCGCCTGAAGCGGCCATGCCCGGGCGCTCCTGGGCGGCGTGGTTCGTGCAGACGCCCGGCGTCCTGCCGGCCGCGACCTTCGTCGCCATCATCCTCGTCTGGGAGGCCTCCTGCCGCCTGTTCGATATCCCGGCCTTCGTGCTGCCCGCGCCGACGCGCATCCTCGGCGGCTTCGACGCCGTCACCACCGGCCGCTGGATCGAGCACGTCTGGGCGACGCTGCGTGTCGCGCTGATCGGCTACGTCCTGTCGATCGCCATCTCGCTGCCTATCGCCATCATCCTCGCGCGGTCCGAGATCCTGTCCCGCGCGATCTATCCGATCCTGGTCGTGGTCCAGTCGACGCCGATCGTCGCGGTGGCGCCGATCATCATCGTCGCGCTTGGATCGGGGGACCTGCCGCGCGTCGTCATCACCTGCCTGATCACCTTCTTCCCGCTGGTCGTCTCCACCACCACCGGCCTGATGGCGACGCCGCCCGAGCTGATCGAACTCTCGCGCAGCCTGCGCGCCCCCGTCATCCGTGAGATCACCCAGATCCGCCTGCCCTTCGCCATCCCCTACATCTTCTCGGCGCTGAAGATCTCGGTCACGCTCGCCGTCATCGGCGCGGTGGTCGCCGAGTTCGTCGCCGCCGACAAGGGGCTCGGCTACTTCATCCAGTTCTCCACCTCCATGTTCCAGGTCCAGCAGGCCTGGGCCGGGCTGATCGTCCTCGTGCTGCTCTCGCTGATCCTCTTCCAGGCCGTCACCGCCGTGCAGCGCATCTGGTTCCCCTGGAGCCTGCCCGCGGAGCGCGCATGACCGATTTCCTCATCCAGGGCGCGCTCGGCATCCTCACCGGGCGGCCGGGTGACGCGGCCCGGGCAACCGGCGACATCCGCGTCAGGGGCGGCGTCATCGCCGAACTGGGCACGCTCCGGCCGCTGGCAGGCGAACGCGTCGTCGACGCCTCCGGCGCCGTCGTCACGCCGGGGCTCGTGAACGCCCACCACCACCTCTTCCAGAGCGTGCTCAAGGCGGTCCCCGAGGGCATGAACGCAGCACTGGCCGCCTGGCTCAGGATGGTGCCCTACACCTACTGGGACCGCATCGACGAGGAGGCGCTGCGCGTCTCGGCCACCATCGGCCTCGCCGAACTCGCGCTGTCGGGCGCGACCACGGTCGCCGACCACCACTATTTCTTCTCCGACCGCTACGACTACGATCCCTGCGAGGTCCTGTTCGACACGGCCGACCGTTTCGGCATCCGCTTCCTGCTCGCCCGCGGCGGCGCCACCAAGGCGCGCAGATTCGACGGCGACGACATCACCCCGCTGCCGACCGAACCGCTGGAGGTCATGATCGACCGCATCGGCGCCGCGGCGAAGCGCTGGCATGACCCCTCACCCAATGCCATGAGGCGTATGGCCTTCGCGCCCACCACGCCCACCTTCTCTCTCTACGAGGAGGAGCTGAAGCCCGCCGCTGCCGCCGCCCGCGCCATTGGGCTCAGGATCCACACGCATCTGTCGGAGAACATGGACTACGTCGAGCACACGCTCGCCAACTACCGGAGGCGGCCGGTGCACTGGCTGGCCGGGCACGACTGGCTCGGCCCCGACGTCTGGTTCGCCCATCTCGTCGAATGCACGCCCGACGAGGTGGCGGTGCTCGCCGAGACCGGCACGGCCATGGCGCACTGCCCGCAGGCCAATTCCCGCCTCGGCTCCGGCATCGCCCCCGCCGATGGCCTGCACGCGGCAGGCGGCATCGTGTCGCTCGCCGTCGACGGCGCCGCCGCCAACGAGGCCGCCGACATGGCGTCGGCCCTCTACCACGCCTTCTCCATCCACCGCGCCGCCAAGGGCGTCGCCGCCACGCGTGCCGAGACCGTGCTGCAATGGGCGACCGCCGGCGGAGCCAGGGCGCTCGGCTTCGACACGATCGGCACGATCGAGGTGGGCAGGCAGGCCGACATCGCCATCTTCGACCTCGGCTCGCCGCGCTATTTCGGCCAGCACGACCGTGTGCTGGGCCCGATCGTCTCGGGCGGCGACGCCCGCGTTCGTCATTCCTTCGTCGCCGGAAACGCCGTGGTCGCCGACTACGCGCTGCCCTGGCTCGACATGAGCCAGCTCGCCGCCGACGCCGTCCGCGTCGTCGACCGCATCGCCCGCAAGGGTTGAAGAGGAGGAGACCGAGGGCCATCGACGACAGGGAGCGCCCCTCCCGCACAGAGCCACATCCCGGAGTAGAAGCAGTCAGCGCCCCCGGCAAACGGCAGACGGCGTCGGTCATTGCTCCCTTTTTCCAGCGGCCGCGGCCGCGATCGACAGAAACGGAGTACATCCATGGAAAGCACGGCACTCAAGAAGGACTACGGTCTGGCCGAATTGAACAAGGAGGCGACCTTCGGCGGCATGGGCCGGGAGAAGGCGCGCGACGTCCCGCAGATCGACCTGTCGGATTTCGAGAAGCGCAAGCCCGAAATCGCCGACCAGCTCTGGGAAGCCTCGACCGAGATCGGCTTCTTCCAGCTCGTCAACCACGGCATCCCGCAGAGCCAGATCGACGAGGCCTTCAAGTTCACCGAGAAGTTCTTCGATCTCCCGATGGAGACGAAGGGCAAGTACCCGCTCGAGAAGGGCACCAATTCGGGCTGGGAGTACAAGGCGCAGGTACGCCCCTCCACCGGCACCGCCGACAACAAGGAAAGCTATCAGATCACTCTGCCGCGCATGGCGAAGCTGTGGCCCACCGGCGAGGAACTGCCGGGCTTCAAGGCCGTCATGCTCGCCTTCGAGCGCGCCAACTGGGCGCTCGGCATGAAGGTTCTGTCGTGCTTCGCGCTCAAGCTCGGCTTCGCGCCGGACTTCTTCACCGACGCGCACGACCCGATGTCGCCGGAATACCAGAGCACGCAGCGCATGATCCACTACCTGCCGATGCTGAACGCCAAGCCGGAAGACTTCACCGGCTGGCGCGCCGGTGCCCACACCGACTTCGACTGTCTGACCCTTCTTCACCAGCGCGTCGGCCAGGGCGGGCTCCAGCTCTGCCCCGGCAAGGAAGCCGTCGGCGGCGAACTCGAATGGACCGACGTCGCGCCGCTGCCGGGCGTCGTCACCTGCAACATCGGCGACATGCTGATGCGCTGGTCCGACGATCAGCTGCAGTCGACGCTGCACCGCGTGCGCATGCCGCGCCAGGACGAGTATCTCGGCCCGCGCTACTCGCTGCCCTTCTTCTGCCAGGCCAACAAGGATGCCGTCATCCAGGGTCCGGGGAAGAAATACGCGCCGATCAGCGCGCACGACTATCTCCAGCAGCGCATCGCGGCCAACAGCCTCTGAGGCGATGATCTCCTGGACGGCGGGCGGGGATGTCCGCCGTCCTTCATTTTAGCAATCGCTTTCCTGTTTGCTCCGGCGCAAAGAACAATCCACGCGTTTCTCTACCTTCACCTCATCGACAACCGATGATCCGAAGGAGAAAGACAATGTTCACGCGTCGCCAGGCACTGATGGGGGTGGCGGCCGCCGGTCTTCTGGCTGCCATGCCGCCGATGACGGCCGCAATGGCCGCAGAGACCGACCTGTCCGCGCTGCCGCGCCAGAAGATCGCGCTGGTCGCACCGCCCTTCGTGCACGCCCACGAGCAGGTGGCGACCACGGGTCCGCGCATCATCGAATACACGATGGCCATCGAGGAGAAGACCGTCGTCATCGACGACGAGGGCACCACGCTCCAGGGCATGACCTTCAACGGCTCGATCCCCGGCCCCATGATGGTGGTCCACCAGGGCGACTACGTCGAACTGACGCTGGTCAATCCCGAGACAAACTCCCTGCCGCACAACATCGACTTCCACGCCGCGACCGGCGGTCTCGGCGGCGGCGCGCTGACGCTGATCAATCCCGGCGAGCAGACCACCCTGCGCTTCAAGGCCACTCGCACAGGCACCTTCGTCTATCACTGCGCCCCCGAGGGCGCGATGATACCGTGGCATGTCGTGTCGGGCATGAGCGGAACGATCATGGTGCTGCCCCGCGACGGCCTCAAGGACGACGCCGGCAGGCCGATCCGCTACGACAAGGTGTTCTACGTCGGCGAGAACGATTTCTACGTTCCGCGCGACGAGGAGGGCAACTTCAAGAGCTACGATAGCCCCGGCGAGGCCTACGCCGACACGCTCCCGGTCATGCGCGGCCTGATCCCGACCCATGTCGTCTTCAACGGCGCGAAGGGTGCGCTCACCGGCGACAACGCGATGACCTCCAAGGTCGGCGAGACCGTGCTGATCGTCCATTCCCAGGCCAACCGTGACACGCGGCCCCACCTGATCGGCGGCCATGGCGACTATGTCTGGGAGGAGGGCAAGTTCGACAACCCGCCCCGGAAGGACCTCGAGACCTGGTTCATCCGCGGCGGCTCTGCGGGCGCCGCTCTCTACACCTTCCTGCAGCCCGGCATCTACGCCTACGTCAACCACAACCTGATCGAGGCGGTCGAGCTGGGCGCCACGGCGCACTTCGTGGTCGAGGGCGAGTGGAACGAGGACCTGATGAAGCAGATGGCCGCTCCCGGTCCCATCCCGCTGAACTGACGAACCCCGTCGGCCGCTCCATCCCGGGCGGCCGGTCCGGGAGGCGGGCCGCAACGCGGGCCGCCTCTTCTCTGGAGAAGACCCATGCCCTGGCATCTCGCCGAAGCGGCCGCCGGCAGTCTCGCAGCGGTCGCCCTCTCCCTCGCAGCTTTCGCTCCCCACGACTTCGACCGGAGGGCCGATCCGGTCACCGAACCGGCGACCGTGACCATACCGGCGAGCCGCCTCTCCTTCCCCGAGCCGGGCGAGTTCCTGGTCGAGGGTCGCCCGATTCCGGCTCCGCTGCGCGACGCGGCCGTTCCGGCCTTCCGCATCATGACGCACCAGGTCGGCCTTGCGGACTATGGTCGCTGCGTCGCCGCAGGCCGTTGCCCGGCCCCCGATGCTCCCGCGCCACGCGCGGCGGTCGACGTGCCGGTGACCGGCGTCAGCCATTTCGACGCACTCGCCTATGCCGCCTGGCTCGGCGAGGCGACCGGCACGACCTGGCGCCTGCCTTCTGCACTGGAAACAGCAGCAGCAGCCGGCGAGCGCTTTGCCGCAGAGACCTTCTCCGATGCGGCGGATGATCCGAAGAATCCCGCCGTGGCCTGGATCCGTCGCTATCGCGAGGAGGCCGCCTCGAAGCGGCCACCCGACCCTGCGCCGAGGCCGATCGGCCATTACGGCGTCAATGCGCTCGGCCTTGCGGATTTCGGCGGCAACGTCTGGGAATGGACCTCGACCTGCTACGTGCGGGTCAGCTACGACACCGACCGCATCACCGAGCGCAGCCGCACCGAGAACTGCCGCGTCCACGTGCTGGAAGGCCGCCACCGCGCCATCATGTCCGACTTCGTGCGCGACGGCCGCAGCGGCGGCTGCGCAGTCGGTGCCCCGCCCGACAATCTCGGCTTCCGCCTCGTCCGCGAGCCCGGCCGGCCGCCGCTCGTCGCGCGTCTGACGCGTCGCGTGGCCGGCCTCCTCGGCCGCTGAACCGCACGATACACCCAGAAAGGCTGCCTCATGCACCGGTCCCGCGCCCCGTTGTCGCCCTCCCCCCTCGCCGCGCCACCGATCGTCGACGGGGCGTCCACGCACCTGCGCCGCGCCATGGCCGGAGCCTCGCCCGACGACGGCTTGCGCCATGCCGCCGGCGCCGCGCTCGACCGCCCCGACGCCGAGGAGGATCTCCGCCGCCGCACCGCGGCCATCGCCGACGCGAGGCGCATGCGCGACGCGATCGTGCTGGTTCTCGGCCTGCTGTCCGATCTCGACGAGCTGACGCCGGACGAGCCCGATCGGACGGCCTTCCGGTCGCTGGCAGACCTCTTCCGGGACATTTCGGACTTCGCCGCCTTCGCGGCCGTTGCCGCCCGGCGGGCCGGCGGGCGCGGAGAGCTCCTGTGAGCGCCGCCGCGCCCGCGCCCGATCGCTCGGCCCTGCGCCGCCTCGCCCGCTCCGGCGATCGCTCCCGCGACGGTCGCGGACGCGTGCGCGCCATGCCGCCGATCCTGCACTACGGCTTCCGGCCCTTCTTCTTCCTGGCCGCCATGCATGCCGGCCTCGCAATCCCCGCCTGGCTCTGGATCCATCTGCGCGGCGGCGACCTGCCCGGTGCCTTCGCAGGGCTCGACTGGCACGTTCACGAGATGCTCTTCGGCTATCTCGCCGCCGTCATCGCCGGCTTCCTCCTGACCGCGATCCCCAACTGGACCGGCCGCCTGCCGCTCAGCGGCTGGCCGCTCGCCGGCCTCGCCGGGCTCTGGCTCGCCGGCCGGGCCGCCACGACCTTCCTGTCCGACCCCGCGGCCGCGATGGCGGTCGATCTCGCCTTCCCGGCGGTTCTGGCGCTCTCGGTCTGGCGCGAGGTCGTGGCCGGGCGCAACTGGCGCAACGCGCCCGTCGCCGTCATGATCACGCTCATCGGCGCCGCCAATGCGCTGCACCATGCGGGCAACCTGGATCTCGTGCCGCAAGGCCTCGGGACGCGTCTCGCGCTCGCCGCCGCGGCCATGCTGATCGCGCTGATCGGCGGGCGCATCGTGCCGAGCTTCACCCGCAACTGGCTCGTCCGCACCGGCGCCGCCTCCCTCCCGGCGAGCTTCGGCCGGCTGGACAAGGCTGCTCTGGCGGCAACCGGACTTGCGCTCGCGCTCTGGGTCGCAGTACCGGACGGCCCCCTCACCGCCGCTTGCATTGCAATCGGCGGGGGGCTGCTTCTCGCACGCCTGGTCCGCTGGCGCGGCCACCTCACCCTTCCCGAACCGATCGTGCTGATCCTCCATCTCGGCTATCTCTGGCTCGCCGCGGCCTTCCTGCTCTTCGGCGCGAGCCTCGCCGGCGCCCTGCCCGGATCGGCCGCGCTGCACGCGCTCACCGCCGGCGCCATCGGCACCATGACGCTCGCCGTCATGACGCGGGCAAGCCTCGGCCACACCGGTCGCGCCATCGTCGCGGACAGCTCCGTCAAGGCGATCTACGCCCTCGTCACGCTCGGCGCCGCCCTGCGGGTCGCCGCACCACTCCTGCCCGATGCCTACATAGCCCTGCTCGCCACCGGCGGCACGCTCTGGAGCGCCTCCTTCCTGCTCTTCGCCATCCGCTACGCCCCGGTTCTGTGGAGCAAACGGGCGGCGTGAGCAGGGACGACGTCGACGCCCACGCATGGCGTCTTCGTCCCGAACCACGGCCGCTTCAGGATCCTTCCGCGAGAGCCCCCTCCACGCACGGCGTCATCCTGTGGCTTGTCCAGAGGATCTGCCGATGGCGGCGGGCCAAGCGTGGGCCGACATGCCCGTCCTGCGATTGAAGCAGATCCTCTGGACAAGCCAGAGGATGACGGCGTGCGTGAGCTTGGACCCTGGGCCGCGTCCCCTGACGTCAGTTCGATAGTCAAGAGAAGAGCCGCGACGCCCGGGAGCGTGCGACTTCGTCCCGACCAGAATGCCGAACGAAATACAAAGGGAGCAGGGAGCCACCGCCCCCTACTCGCCACTCGCCCCTGCCTACTCCCCGACCCGCGCGAACAGCGCCTCGAACGCAGTCTTCGCCTTGCCGGTCTGCTTCACCGCCTTGGCCTCGTCGAGATTGACCGGTTCGCCGACGGCGATCAGGGCGACCATGCCCATGGCGTAGTGCGGCGCGCACTTGAGGCCGTAGACGCCTTGCTTGTCGAAGGTCACCGAGATCGGCTCGTTGAACTTGGTCTTGAAGGCCTCGGCGCCCTCCGGGATCATCCCCTTCATCGTCTCGACGTTGTGGCCCTTGTCGGTCGGCACGAAGTGCACGGTGTCGCCCGGCGCGAGCTTGAGGAAGTCGGGTTCGAACACCATGGCGCCCTTCTCGCCCTTGTTCAGCATCTTCACCTCGAACTCGGCGGCCTGCGAAGCACCCGTCAGGGCAAGCGCGGCGCCGATCGCCAGCGCGGCAATGATCTTGTTCATGATTCTTGTTTCCTTTCTTGCGACGGCTTGCTCGCAGCCGTTGGCGGACTGATAGCGCCGGGCTGCGCTCACGGCTTTGCGCAAACGCAAACTGCCGGTAGAAGGGACGGGAACGGACAGGAGGCAGGCCCGTGCCGCAACTCGACAGAAGCCTCATCGCCGGTCTGCCCGCCTTCGCCGGCCTCCCAGCGGACCAGCTCGACGCGATCCTGGCCCAGGCCCGCTCGGCGCGCTTTGCCCGGGACGCCGAAATCTTCGGCCAGGACGAGGAGGCGACCTTCTTCCACCTGCTCCTGTCGGGCCACGTCCGGGTCGTGCGCAGCTCGCCGGAGGGCCACCAGGTGATCGCGCGCTACATCGCCGAGGGCGAACTCTTCGGCATCGCCATGGCTTTGGGGCGCACCACCTATCCCGCCAGCGCCATCGCAGCGGTCGACTGCGTGGTGCTGACCTGGCCGAACGCCGCCTGGCCGGACCTGCAGGCGCGCGTCCCGACCTTCGGCGCGTCCGCCTGGCGGACCATCGGCACGCGCCTTCAGGAAACCCAGGCGACCGTGATGGAGATGGCGACCGAGCAGGTCGAGCAGCGCATCGCGCGCGCCGTGCTGCGCCTGGTGCAGCAGTCGGGGCGCCGGACGCAGGACGGCATCGAGATCGATTTCCCGATCACCCGCCAGGACATCGCCGAGATGACGGGAACGACCCTGCACACCGTGAGCCGCCTGCTCAGCGGCTGGGAGCAGCAGGGCCTCGTCCGCGGCGGCCGCCAGAAAGTGACGGTCGTCGATCCGCATGCGCTGATGCTGATCGCCGAGAACCGCCGCAAGGGCTGAAGGCGCGGCTTCACCGGCGGCCCGCCGATCCCGCGGCACCTTCGTCGGGCGCGGCGGGACGTTCAGCCCGGCCGCATGCCGCCCGGGCCCGCGATGGCCGCCTCGAGCTCCGCCACGAAGAGGACCTCCGCCACGCCATGTTCGCGGCAGGCATCGGTGACGGTGTGGAAGCCGCCGATCGGGCAGCCGATGCAGAGCATGCCGTGCCGGATTATCACGGCGATCGTCGACGGCCAGCGGCGCATGATCTCGTCGACCGGCATGTCGGGGTCGATAGGGGGTCGGTGCGGCATGCTCTGTCCTCGTCGAAGGAAGCATCGAGCATGAGGCGTCCCGTCCTGCCGGTCGTTGTGCTGGCGCAAACACGCCGCCGCGGCCGAGGCGGTCTAGAGGCGCAGCCCGTCGGCACCTTCGGCGACGCCCGCTTCCGGTGCCGGACGGGAAAGGGCGGGCACCGCGGGCGCCGGCGCGGCTTCCGCCTCCCGCACCCATTCCCGCCAGATCGCCACCAGCAGCGCCATCAGGACCGGCCCGACGAACAGGCCGAGGAAGCCCATGGTCTTGACGCCGCCGATGAGGCCGAAGAAGGTCGGCAGGAATGGCAGGCTGATCGGCCCGCCGACGAGCTTCGGCCGGATCGTCTTGTCGACGATGAACAATTCGATGCTGCCCCAGGCGAACAGCGCGAGGCCGGCGAAGGGCGAGCCGCTGGCGACGAGATAGATCGAGACGAGGGTCATCGACAGCGGCGCCCCTCCCGGCACCAGCGCCATGAGCCCGGTCAGGACGCCGAGCGTCACCGGCGAGGGAACGCCGGCGATCCAGTAGGCGACCCCGAGCACGATTCCTTCGCCGATGGCGATCAGCGTCATTCCCACCACCGTCGAGCGGATCGTCATCGGCACGACGCGCGAGATACGCTCCCAGCGGGCCGGCAGGATCCGCTCGCCGATCGTATCGATCTCCCCGGCGAAGCTCTCGCCGTCGCGATAGACGAAGAACAGCACGATCATCATGAACAGCAGCGTCAGGACCGCATGGAAGGCGCCGCTGCCCGTCGCCAGGACGGCCCGGTAGATGTTGCCGATGTTGGCGCCGCTGACCATCTGCGCGAGTTCGCCCAGCGCGCCGGGATGGCCGATGTGGCGCGTCCACTGCTCGTCGAACCATTTCCCCGCCAGCGGCAACTCGGCGATCCATAGCGGCGTCGGCGCGCCGGATTCGTTGGTCTGGACCGCCCAGCCGAACCAGAGCGCCACCTCGTCCATCGTGTAGGCGATGGCGACCACGATCGGGACCACCAGGAAGACGAGGATGAGCGTGATGGCGAGGGTCGCGCCGATCGTCGTGCTGCCGCCGATCCGGACGAGCAGGCGCCGGTAGAGCGGCCAGCTGGCAAAGCCGATGACGAGCGCCGCCAGCACCGGAACGAGAAAATCCTGGAAGAAGTAGATTCCGGCCGCGGCGATCAGGACCAGGAGCCAGCGCGCCGCCGACAGCGGCGGGATCAGCGCCGCCCGCGTGGGTAGCGACGAGCCAAGCCAGGGTTGCTCGCTTCGATGGGCCCGGGTGTCCATGGATCGGGGCTCGCTGTTGTGCCTCGCTTGTCTCTCATGTTCCAGCGGTTTGCAAGCAAGCAGGCTGCCACCGGCCCCTCCCCTGGCATGCCGCAGCGGAAGCGGGCGTCACACGACCGGCGCCGCCAGCGGATGCGACAGGGCCGTGATGATGCCGCGCAGCTCCGCCAGGCCCTTGAGCCGGCCGATGGACGGATAGCCCGGCTGCGCCCTGCGGTTCAGGTCGTCGAGGATGTCCTGGCCGTGATCCGGCCGCATCGGGATCGACCAGTCAGAGCGGCCAGCGGCCTTCCGCCGCTTCTCCTCGCGCAGCGCCGCCGCCAGCAGCGCCACCATGTCGGTGTCGCCGCCCAGGTGCTCCGCCTCGTAGAAGGAGCCGCGGATGTCGCCGGTCTCGCGCTTGACGTTGCGCAGATGCAGGAAATGCACCCGCTCGCCCAGCCGCTCCATCATCCCCGGCAGGTCGTTGTCGGGACGCGCGCCGAGCGAGCCGCTGCACAGCGTGATGCCGTTGGCCGGCGTGTCGACCGCCGCCATGATCGCCTCGTAGTCCGCCTCCGTCGACATCACGCGCGGCAGGCCGAGCAGGTCGAAGGGCGGATCGTCCGGATGGCAGCAGAGCCTCAGTCCGAGGTCCTCCGCCACGGGCGCCACCTCCGTCAGGAAGTCGATGAAATGCGCCCGCAGCCGCTCGGCCGGGATCGAACCATACTCGTCGAGGTGCCGCCGCACGTCGTCCAGCGTGAAATGCTCCGCAGCCCCCGGCAGGCCGAAGACGACGTTGCGGGCGAGCGCCTCGCGGTCGGCCTCGGACATGTCCGCATGGCGCGCCCGCGCGGCCTCGGCAATCTCGGCGGGATAATCCGCGGCGGCGTTGCGGCGGGCCAGGATGTGGATGTCGAAGGCGGCGAAATCGGCATAGTCGAAGCGCATGCAGGTCGCGCCGGTCGGCACCCGCCAGGCGAGCGCCGTGCGGGTCCAGTCCAGCACCGGCATGAAATTGTAGCAGATCACCTCGATGCCGGCGTTCGCCAGATGCTTCAGGCTGATCTTGTAGTTGGCGATGTGCTCGCGCCAGGCGCCCTTCTGCTTCTTGATGTCCTCGGAGACGGGCAGGCTCTCCACCACCTCCCAGCGCAGGCCCGAGGGTCCGCCGTCCTTCATCACCGAGAGTTCGCGCTGCCGTCTGGCGATCTCGTCCGGCGACCAGACGTTGCCCGTCGGCACGTGATGGAGCGCGGTCACCACCCCCTGGACCCCGGCCTGGAGCATGTCGTCGATCGAAACGAGGTCCTTCGGTCCGAACCATCGCCAGGTCTGTCTCATGCGGTTCTCCTCTCGCCGGGCCCTTCTTCTAGCCGAAGGCCTCGTGACGTGCCGATATCAGAACGCTGCGTGCCGCGACACGGGAAAATGGGCACCCGCGACCGCCGAACGCCCGGCCTGCGGGGAAAGGCCGTCGGCGTCGCGGGGCGGCGGCGGAGCGCCGGCGCTGGAAGGCGGCGCCGCGGCCTGCCGCGGAGCGGGAGCGGGAAGAACTCCTCCCTCCCGCTTCCGACGCGCCCCGTTCCCCCCGCCCGGCGGCGCGGGCCGGTCAGATCGCCTGGTAGGCGGCCAGGACGGCCGCGACCTGGCTCGAGTTCATCGACTGGATCTGCGCCGAGGTCAGCGCCTGCACCTGATCGGTGCTCAGTTCGCCGATGTCGTCCGCCGACAGGCCGGTGATGCCGGCGGTGCTGATGGCCGCGATGTCCCCGGTCGAGAACTCGGCCAGATCCTCGGTCGCCATCGCGCCGATCTGGGTGCCGTTCAGCGCCGCCGTCTGGGTCTCCGAGAAGGCGCCGACCTGCTCGGCCGACATCGCCTCGATCTGCGCCGCCGTCAGGCCGGACACGGCATCGGCGCTCAGCGCGGTCACCTGGTCCGTGGAGAGCGCGGCGACCTGGTCGGTGGTCATGCCGGCCACCTGCGTCGAAGTCAGCGCCCCGACCTGGTCGGTCGACAGGTCGCCGACCTGGTCGGTGGTCAGCGCGGCCACCTGGCCCGCGGTCAGCGCGGCCACCTGCGCCGTCGACAGCGCGCCGATCTGGTCGGTCGAAAGCGCCGCCACGGCGTCGGTCGAAAGACCCGCGATCGACTTGGCGCTGATCGCCGAGACCGCGTCCGTCGACAGCTCCGCGATGTCGTCGGCGCCGAGCGCGCCGAGCTGCGCCGAGCCGAGCACGGCCACCTGCCCCGTCGTCAGCGCCCCGACCTGATCGGTCGACAGCGCGCCGACCTGCGTGGCCGTCAGACCGGCCGTCGCTTTCGTGGTCAGTGCGCCGATCTGGTCCGTCGACAGCGCGCCGATCTGATCCGTCGTCATGGCGGCGACCTGCGTCGCCGTCAGCGCCCCGACCTGGCCGGTCGAGAGATCGCCGATCTGGTCGGTCGTCAGCGCCGCCACCTGGCCGGCGGTCATCGCGGCCACCTGCGTCGTCGTCAGCGCACCGACCTGGTCGGTGGAGAGCGCGGCCACCGCGTCCGTGGAGAGCCCGCCGATCGACTTGGTGCTGATCGCGCCGATCGCATCCGTCGAGAACTCCGCGATGTCGTCGGCACCGAGCGCGCCGAGCTGCGTGGCGCTCATCGCCCCGATCTGGGCCGTGGTCAGCGCACCCACCTGGTCCGTCGACAGCGCGCCCACCTGCGCGGCCGTGAGGCCGACCACCGCCTTGGCACTCAGCGCACCCACCTGGTCGGTCGACAGCGCCCCGATCTGGTCGGTGGTCATGCCGGCCACCTGCGTCGCCGTCAGGGCGCCGACCTGGTCCGTCGACAGGTAGCCGATCTGGTCCGTCGTCAGCGCCGCCACCTGGCTCGCCTTCATCCCCGCGATCTGGCCGGTCGTGAGCGCGCCGACCTGGTCTTCCGACAGCGCGGCGACGACGTCGGACGACAGGCCGGAGACCGACTTGGCGCTGATCGCGCCGATCGCGTCGGTCGAGAACTCGGCGATGTCGTCGGCACCGAGCCCGCCGAGCTGGGCGGCACTCATGGCGCCGATCTGCGTCGTCGTCAGCGCGCCGGCCTGCTCGGTGCTCAGCGCCTCGATCTGCGTCGGCTTGAGCCCGGCGACCGCCTTGGCGCTCAGCGCCGCCACCTGGTCGGTGGAGAGCGCGCCGATCTGGTCGGCGGTGAGCGAACCCGCCTGCTCGGCGGTCAGCGCGCCGATCTGGCCGGTCGACAGGTCGCCGATCTGGTCGGTGGTGAAGGCCGCCACCTGCGTGCCCTTCAGCGCGGCGATCTGGGCGTTCGTCAGTGCCCCGATCTGGTCGGTCGAGAGCGCGGCAACCGCGTCGGTCGACAGTCCGGAGATCGCCTTGGTGCTGGTGGCCGCGATATCGTCGGTGGTGAACTCGGCGATGTCGTCAGCCCCGATGGCCGCGATCTGGGTGGCGCTCAGCGCAGCCACCTGCGTCGCCGACAGAGCCTCGACCTGGTCGGTGCTCAGCGCCCCGATCTGCGTCGCGGTGAGGCCGGTCACCGCCTTGGCGCTCAGCGCCGTGACCTGGTCGGTGCTCAGCGCCCCGATCTGGTCGGTCGTCAGGGCACCCACCTGCGCCGCCGTCAGGGCGCCGATCTGGCCGGTCGTGAGATAGCCGATCTGGTCGGTCGTGAACGCCGCGACCTGGCTCGGCTTCAGCGCCGCCATCTGCCCGTTGGTCAGGGCGCCGACCTGGTCTTCCGACAGGGCAGCGATCGCGTCGGCCGAGAGACCGGAGATCGCCTTCGTGCTCATGCCGGCGATCTCGTCGGTGGAGAACTCGGCGATGTCATCGGCCCCAAGTGCGCCGAGCTGCGTCGCACTCAGGGCGCCCGACTGGGCGGTGTCCAGCGCCGCCACCTGTTCGGTGCTCATGGCGCCGATCTGCGTGGCCGTCAGGCCCGTCACCGCCTTGGCGCTCAGCGCCGCCACCTGGTCGGTCGTCAGCGCGCCGATCTGGTCGGTCGTCATGCCGGCGACCTGTGCGGAGGTCAGGGCGCCGACCTGGTCCGTCGACAGATAGCCGATCTGGTCCGTCGTCAGCGCCGCTACCTGGCTCGCCTTCATCCCCGCGATCTGGCCCGTCGTCAGCGCACCCACCTGATCTTCCGACAGGGCCGCCACCGCATCGGCCGTGAGCCCGCCGATCGCCTTGGCGCTGATCGCGCCGATCGCATCGGTGGAGAATTCCGCGATGTCGTCAGCGCCGAGGCCGCCGAGCTGCTTGTCGGTGAGCACCGCGATCTGGCCGGTCGTCAGCGCACCCACCTGCTCGGTCGACAGCGTGCCCACCTGGGCCGCCGTCAGCCCCGTAACGGCTTTCGTGGTCAGCGCACCGACCTGGTCGGTCGACAGCGCGCCGATCTGGTCCGTCGTCAGCGACGTCACCTGCGCGGCGGTAAGGGCGCCGGCCTGATCCGTGGTCAGATAGCCGATCTGGTCCGTCGTCAGCGCCGCCACCTGCTTGCCCGTCATGGCGGCGATCTGGCCGTTCGACAGGGCCCCGACCTGGTCCTCGGACAGCGCTGCCACCGCATCGGTCGACAGACCGCCGATCGCCTTGGCGCTGATCGCGCCGATGGCGTCGGTCGAGAACTCCGCGATGTCGTCGGCGCCCAGCGCGCCGAGCTGCTTGTCATTCAGCACCGCGATCTGCCCGGTCGTCAGCGCCCCGACCTGCTCCGTCGACAGCGCCCCGACCTGGGTGGAGGTGAGGCCGGTCACCGCCTTGGTCCCCAGCGCGCCCACCTGGTCGGTGGACAGCGCGCCGATCTGGTCCGTCGTCAGCGACGTCACCTGAGCAGCCGTGAGCGCACCGACCTGGTCCGTCGACAGATAGCCGACCTGGTCCGTCGTCAGCGCAGCGACCTGCTTGCCGGAAAGCGCGGCGACCTGGCCGTTCGACAGGGCTCCCACCTGGTCCTCGGACAGTGCCGCGACGGCCTCCGTCGACAGGCCGGAAATCGCCTTGGCGCTGATCGCCGACACGGCGTCGGTCGACAGCTCCGCGATGTCGTCGGCGCCGAGCGCACCCAGTTGCTTGTCATTCAGAACAGCGATCTGGCCGGTCGTCAGCGCCCCCACCTGCTCGGTCGACAGCGCGCCGACCTGGGTCGCCGTCAGGCCGGTGACGGCCTTGGTCGACAGCGCGCCGATCTGATCGGTGGTCAGCGCACCGATCTGGTCGGTCGTCAGCGAGGCGACCTGCTCGGCGGTCATCGCGCCGACCTGGTCGGTGGAGAGATAGCCGATCTGGTCGGTCGTCAGCGCGGCGACCTGCGTTCCCTTCAGGGCCGCGATCTGGCCGGTCGTCAGCGCACCGACCTGGTCCTCCGAGAGCGCCGCGACCGCCTCGGTCGACAGTCCGCCGATCGCCTTGGCGCTGATCGCGCCGATCGCGTCGGTGGAGAATTCGGCGATGTCGTCGGCGCCGAGACCGCCGAGCTGCTTGTCATTGAGCGCGCCGATCTGCGCCGTCGTCAGCGCCCCCACCTGTTCGGTCGACAGGGCGCCCACCTGCGCCGCCGTGAGGCCCGTCGCCGCCTTGGCACTCAGCGCGCCGACCTGGTCTGTCGAGAGAGCGCCGATCTGGTCGGTCGTCATGCCGGCGACCTGCGCCGCCGTCAGCGCACCCACCTGGTCCGTGCTCAGATAGCCGATCTGGTCGGTCGTCAGAGCAGCCACCTGGGTGGCCTTCAGGCCGGCGATCTGACCGGTCGTCAGCGCCCCCACCTGGTCTTCGGAAAGCGCCGCAACCGCGTCCGTCGACAGCCCGCCGATCGACTTGGCGCCGATGGCCCCGATCGCGTCGGTGGAGAACTCGGCAATGTCGTCGGCGCCGAGAGCGCCGAGCTGCTTGTCATTGAGCGCGGCGATCTGGCCGGTCGTCAACGCACCCACCTGCTCGGTGCTCATCGCGCCGACCTGCGCGGCCGTCAGGCCGGCGACCGCCTTGACGTTGAGCGCACCCACCTGATCCGTCGTCAGCGCGCCGACCTGGTCGGTGGTAAGCGCCGCCACCTGGGTCGACGTCAGCGCGCCGACCTGATCGGTCGAGAGATAGCCAATCTGATCGGTCGTCAGCGCCGCCACCTGCTTGCCGGAGAGGGCGGCGACCTGCGCATTGGACAGGGCACCGATCTGGTCCTCCGACAGCGCCGCGACGGCATCGGTCGACAGGCCGAAGATCGCCTTGGCGCTGACCGCCGAGATGGCGTCGGTGGAGAGTTCGGCGATGTCGTCGGCACCCAGCGCACCGAGCTGCTTGTCGTTCAGGACCGCGATCTGCCCGGTCGTCAGCGCACCCACCTGCTCGGTCGACAGGGCGCCCACCTGGCCGGCCGTCAGCCCGGTCGCCGCCTTGGTGCCGATCGCCGCGACCTGGTCGGTCGAGAGCGCGCCGATCTGGTCCGTCGTCAGCGCGCCGACCTGCGCCGCCGTCAGGGCGCCGATCTGGTCGGTCGAGAGATAGCCGATCTGGTCCGTCGTCAGGGCCGCCACCTGCTTGGAAGCGAGTGACGAGATCTGGCCGGTCGTCAGCGCGCCGATCTGGTCTTCGGAAAGGGCCGCGACCGCCTCCGTGGACAGCCCGGAGATCGCCTTGGTGCTGATCGCCGCGATCTCGTCGGCCGAGAATTCGGCGATGTCATCGGCGCCCAGCGCCGCCAGCTGCGAGGCGCCCAGCGCGCCCGTCTGGCCCGTGTCGAGCGCCTCCAGCTGTTCCGTGCTCATGGCGCCGATCTGCGCCGCCGTCAGTCCGGCCACTGCCTTGTCGCCGAGCGCCCCGATCTGATCCGTCGTCAGCGCACCGATCTGGTCCGTCGTCAGCGCACCGATCTGGTCCGTCGTCAGCGCACCCACCTGCGCGGCCGTCAGAGCTCCGACCTGGTCGGTCGACAGATAGCCGATCTGGTCGGTGGTCAGCGCCGCGACCTGGCTTCCCTTCAGCGCCGCGACCTGCCCGGTCGAAAGCGCACCCACCTGGTCCTCCGAAAGCGCCGCCACCGCGTCGCTGGACAGTCCGCCGATCGACTTGGCCGTGATCGCGCCGATCGCGTCGGTCGACAGTTCAGCGATGTCGTCGGCGCCGAGCGCGCCGAGCTGCTTGTCGTTCAATGCCGCGATCTGCGCCGTCGTCAGGGCGCCGACCTGTTCGGTCGACAGCGCCCCCACCTGCGTCGCCGTCAGGCCGGTGACAGCCTTGGCGCTCAGTGCACCGATCTGGTCCGTCGTCAGCGCCCCGATCTGGTCCGTCGTCAGGGCGCCAACCTGCGCCGCTGTCAGTGCGCCGACCTGGTCGGTCGACAGGTAACCGATCTGGTCGGTCGTCAGCGCCGCCACTTGCGTCGACTTCATGCCCGCGATCTGGCCGGTCGTCAGCGCACCGATCTGGTCTTCGGAGAGCGCCGCCACCGCGTCGGTTGACAGCCCGCCGATCGACTTGGCGCTGATCGCACCGATCGCGTCGGTCGAGAACTCGGCGATGTCGTCGGCGCCGAGCGCACCGAGCTGCTTGTCGTTCAGCGCACCGATCTGTGCCGTCGTCAGCGCGCCCACCTGCTCGGTCGACAGCGCCCCCACCTGAGTTGCGGTCAGGCCGGTGACGGCCTTGGCGGTCAGCGCCGCGACCTGATCGGTCGTCATGGCGCCGATCTGGTCGGTCGTGAGCGCACCGGCCTGAGCCGCCGTCAGTGCGCCCACCTGGTCCGTCGTCAGATAGCCGATCTGGTCCGTCGTCAGCGCCGCCACCTGAGTGGCCTTCAGGCTGGAGATCTGGCCGGTCGTCAGCGCGCCGATCTGGTCTTCCGAAAGCGCTGCCACCGCATCGGTGGACAGGCCGCCGATCGACTTGGCGCTGATCGCGCCGATCGCGTCGGTCGACAGTTCGGCGATGTCGTCGGCGCCGAGCGCGCCGAGCTGCTTGTCGTTCAGCGCACCGATCTGTGCCGTCGTCAGCGCGCCCACCTGTTCGGTCGACAGCGCGCCCACCTGCGCGGCGGTGAGGCCCGTCACCGCCTTGGTGCTCAGCGCCGCCACCTGGTCGGTGGAGACCACGCCGATCTGGTCCGTCGTCAGCGCACCCGCCTGCGCGCCCGTCAGCGCGCCGACCTGGTCGGTCGACAGATAGCCGATCTGGTCGGTCGTCAGCGCCGCCACCTGCTTGCCGGCGAGCGACGAGACCTGGGCATTGGTCAGCGCGCCGATCTGGTCCTCCGAGAGCGCGGCGACCGCATCGGTCGACAGGCCAGAGATCGCCTTGGCGTTGATCGCACCGATGGCGTCGGTGGACAGTTCGGCGATGTCGTCGGCGCCGAGCGCACCGAGCTGGGCGGCGCTCAGTGCCTTGATCTGGTTCGTCGTCAGCGCACCGACCTGTTCGGTCGACAGGGCTGCCACCTGCGTCGCCTTCAGGCCGGTCACGGCCTTGGCGCTCAGCGCGGCGGTCTGGTCCGTCGTCAGCGCGCCGATCTGGTCCGTCGTCAGCGCACCCGCCTGCGCGGCCGTCAGCGCGCCCACCTGGCCGGTCGACAGGTAACCGATCTGGTCGGTCGTCAGCGCCGCCACCTGCTTGGCGCTCAGCGCCGCCACCTGTCCGTTCGACAGCGCGCCGATCTGGTCTTCGGAGAGCGCCGCGACCGCGTCGGTCGTCAGGCCGGAGATCGCCTTGGTGCTGATCGCCGCGATGGCGTCGGTGGAGAGTTCGGCGATGTCGTCGGCGCCCAGCGCGGCGAGCTGCTTGTCGTTCAGCGCCTTGATCTGCGTCGTCGTCAGCGCCCCGACCTGCTCGGTGCTCAGCGCCTCGATCTGCGTCGCCTTCAACCCGGCGACCGCCTTGGCGCTCAGCGCGCCGACCTGGTCCGTCGTGAGCGCACCGATCTGGTCGTTGGTCATCGCCGCGACCTGGGCGGCGGTCAGTGCGCCCACCTGGTCGGTCGTCAGCGCACCGATCTGGTCCGTCGTCATCGCGCCGATCTGGCTCGGCTTCATGCCGGCGATCTGGCCGGTCGTCAGCGCTCCGAGCTGGTCTTCCGAAAGGGCGGCCACCGCGTCGTTCGACAGGCCGGCGATCGCCTTGGCGTTGATCGCCGCGATCTCGTCCGTCGAGAATCCGGCGATGTCGTCGGCGCCCAGCGCGCCGATCTGCGCGGCATTGAGCGCACCGATCTGTTCGGCGTCGAGCGCCTCGATCTGGTCCGTCGTCAGGGCGCCGATCTGGCTGCTGCTCAGCGCCGCCACCTGCGTCTTGCCCAGCGCCTGGATCTTCGTCTCGTCGAGCACCGCCAGCTGGTCGACCGTCAGCCCCTTCACGGATCCGGCCGCGATCGACTTCAGCTGGTCTTCGGTCAGCGCCTCGAAGTCTTCGACCTCGAGGGCCCCCACCTGCTGAGCGCTCAGTGCGCCGACCTGTGCCGTGCTGAGCTCTGCAATGTCGTCTGGCGTCAGCGAGGCGATCGTGGAGGTCGACATCGACCGGATCTGTGCCACGGAGAAGGACGAAACGATCGATGTCATCTACGGCGCCTTTGTCGTTACACGGTTACACCAGCCGCATCTCCGCGAAAGCGGTGCGCGGGCCATCCGATAGGCTCCGCGCGCACTGCGCCTTCTGTCGACGAGTATCCTTACGACCGGTGCCCGAGGGCGACGGCCGTCCGGTCATCCTTGCGGATGCGACCTCATGCTGCCTGAGACATGGCTCTCTCGCAGGAGCCCGTGCGTGGGGAGATGCATCATGCATGCGAAGCGCCTGGCGCTTCGGTCCCGAGCCTGGTTATGCGACGTCTGTCGTGGGAAATCCGCGTCACCCGTTTCCGCCCCAAAGCCCGCAGGACCTGCGGTTTCGGAACGGAGTCCCTTACGAAACCTCTAGCAGGGGATTTGCTAATTTTTGGTTTAACGCAAACCTTGCCTGGCCGGCGCCGCACGATCCGGCAAAGGCGCGGAGCGGCAGGCCGTCGTCAGCCGAAGAGCGCGCCCGGATTCATCAGGTTCGACGGATCGAGCGTCCGCTTGATCTCGCGCATTACGGCCAGCCGCACCGGATCGACGAGCCGCTGGAGCTCCGTCACCAGCTTCCGGCCGATGCCGTGCTCGGCCGAGATCGTCCCGCCATGCCGCGCCGCCACGTCGTGGATCGCCATCTCCACCTCGAGCGCCTTCGCCTCCGGGTCGGGCAGAGCCTTCCAGAAGCCATGCGGAAACATCACCGTGAAATGCACGTTGCCGTCGCCGAGATGGCAGACGACGAGCACGCGCGCCTCTGGAAACCGCTGCGCCGTCACCTCGCCCGCCGCGGCGATGAAGGCCGGAACCGCGGAATTGCGCACGGCCGTGTCGTGCACGATGCCGATGCCCTCGATCTTGTGCGCCTCAGTGACCGAATGGCGGAACCGCCAGATCTCGGCCGCCTGGGTCTCGTTCTGCGCGATCACCGCGTCGGCGACGAGGCCGGCCTCCATCGCGTCGGCCAGCACCTCCTCCAGCGCCGCCTGCAGCGTCGCGTGCGGATCCACGTCGCCGAGTTCGATCATGACCGACCAGGCGGGCGTCGCGGCGAAGGCGCTCCGCACCCGCGGAACGTTCCGGCTGATGCAGTCGACCTCCGCCGCGTTGAGCATCTCGAAGGCCTCGATCGCGTCGCCGCAGCGCTGCTGCAGCCGCGACAGGAGGTCGACGGCGGCTTGCGGATCGGTGACCGCCACCCAGGCATGGGCGCGGCTGCCGACCGGCGGGTGCAGCCGCAGCGCCGCACCGGTAATCAGGCCGAGCGTGCCTTCGGCGCCGATGAACAGCTGGCGCAGTTCATAGCCGGTGTTGTTCTTCTTCAGCGCTTCCATCTCGCTGAGGATGCGGCCGTCCGGCAGCACCGCCTCGAGGCCGGCGACGAGGCTGCGCATGGCGCCGTAGCGCACAACGCCCGTCCCGCCCGCATTGGTCGAGATCAGCCCGCCGATCTGCGCCGTCCCCTCCGAGCCGAGGTGCAGCGGAAACTGGCGGCCGGCACCCGCTGCCGCCTCGTGCACGGCTGCGAGCGTCACGCCGGCGTCGACCGCGAGCACGTTGCCGGCGCGGTCCAGGCTCCGGATCCGGTTCATGCGCCGCATGCCGACCACGATCCCCACAGGACCGTTCTCTCCCGTGGTCGGCACCGCACCGAAGCAGAGCCCCGTGTTGCCGCCGAGCGGGAACACCGGCACGCCGTGCGCGCTGGCGAGCCGCATCACCGCCGCGGCTTCGTCCGTGCTCGCGGGCAGCACGACCGCCTGCGCGCGACCCGTCATCCGGCCGCGGAAATCCGTCACGTGGGCCGCGATGTCGGCGTCGTCCGTCAGCAGTCCTTGCCGACCGAGGGCGTTGCCGAGACCCTCGAGAAATGCGCTCATGCCGCCTCTTCCATGCCCCGCATCGCCAGATGAACCTCTTCCAGCGCCTTTCGCGTCTCGCTCGACGGACCCGTCAGCGGCAGGCGCACGCTGCCGGCGCGCAGCCCGGCGAGGTTCATGTAGTATTTCAGCGGGCCGGGGTTGGTCTCACGATAGATCGTGTCGATCACCGGGTCGAGCTTCTGCTGCATACGGATCGCGGCGGCGAGTTGGCCGGCGCGGGCGAGGCGGAAGACCTCGATCCAGAGCCGCGGATAGACGGACGCGGACGCCAGCACACCGCCCTGCGCCCCGAGCGCGACATGGGTGGCGAACAGCGGCTCCTCGCCGCTCAGCATCGCCATCGAGCCGCCGGCGAGCTTCATCGCCTTGATGAATTCCGGAACGTCGTAGGACGAGCATTTCATGCCGATGATCGACCCGTCCTCGGCCAGCCGGGCGATCGTCTCGGCCTTCAGCGCCACGCCGGTGCGGCGCGGGATCTCGTAGGCCAGCACCGGCAGTCCGACCTCCTCGCGCAACGCGCGGAAATAGGCGATCATCCCGTCCTGCGGCCCGGCGGCATAATAGGGCGTCACCGCCATGACGCCGCTGGCCCCGGCGGCGCGGAAGTCGAGCGCGGCCTCCACCGCGTCCTTGAAGCCGGTGGCGAGCACGCCCGGCAGCACCGGCGCTCCCGCCGCCACCTCCACGCAGGCCCGCACCACGTCGGCGCGTTCGCTCCGCGACAGGGCCGGATACTCGCCGGTCCCGCCGATCGGCACGATGCCGGTGGCGCCGCTCTCGAGCTGGAACCGGACGAGCGCCTTCAGCGCCTCGAAATCGACCGTCCCGTCTTCGGCGAACGGCGTCACGATGGCCGTGAAGAGGCCGGTCAGGTCGTCCTTGGTCAGTGTCATGCGAATATCGATCCCGGGATCAGTCGACGAAGCCGAAGAGGCGTGGAAGGGTCAGCGAGACGGCCGGCACGTAGGTGACGACCATCAGGACGGCGAGGTTGGAGAGGAGGAACGGCACGCTCTGCCGGACGATCGCGCCCAGCGGCACCCCGGAGATCGAGGAGCCGAGATAGAGCGCCAGCCCGTAGGGCGGCGTCATCAGCCCGATCATGACGTTGACCACCATGATCACGCCGAAATGCACCGGGTCGACGCCCATCGCGGCCAGGATCGGCGTGAACAGCGGCGCAAACAGCAGGAGCTGGACGGAATCGCCGATCCACAGGCCGTTGACCAGGAAGAACAGGTTGAGCAGCAGGAGCAGCATCCAGGGCTCGAGCTGCAGGTCCCTGACCAGCCCGCTCAGCTCGGTCGGCACGCGCTCGTTGGCGAGCACCCAGCTGATGATCGTGGCGAAGCCGACGATGAGATAGACCGAGGCCGACGTCCGCGCCGCCCGGTCGAGGATGCCCCACAGGGTCTTCAGCGACAGGTTCCGGTAGGCGAGCACGCCGACCAGCGTCGCGTAGGCGACTGCGATCGCGGCGGCCTCGGTGGCCGTGAAGATGCCGGAGATGATGCCGCCGATGATGATGACCGGCATGATGATGGCGAAGAAGGCATTGAGGACGATGCCGAGCGCCACCGCCACCGACAGGTCGAGGATCGGGTTGCGCGGGAAGCCCTTGCGGCGCGCCATCACGAAGAGCACCGCCATCTGGCCGAGGCCGAGGAGGATGCCGGGCACGGCGCCGGCGAGGAAAAGCGCCGCCACCGACGTGTTGGTCAGCGCCGAGAACACGATCATCGGGATCGACGGCGGGATGATCGGCCCCTGGATCGCCGAGCTTACCGTCAGCGCGGCGGCGAAGTCGGAGCGGTAGCCGTCCTTCTCCATCATCTTGATCTCGACGGGGCCGAGCGCGGAGATGTCGGCGAGCGCCGAGCCGGAGACGCCAGAAAACAGCATCGAGCCGACGACGTTGACGTAGGCGAGCCCGCCGCGCAGCCGCCCGACGAGCAGGCGCGAGAGGTTGAGCAGCCGGTCCGTCATCCCGATAGACGTCATGATCTCGCCGGCGATCACGAACAGCGGGATGGACAGCCAGATGAACACGTCCATGCCGGTGAAGAACTTGTGGACGTAGATGTCGAGCATGCCGATCATGCCCGGCTTGACGACGAAATAGGCCATTCCGGCGAAGCCGATGGCGAAGATGACGGGACTGCCGAGCAGCATGAGCACCAGCAGCAGTCCGATCACGACGAGCAGGGAGTGATCCATCGGGCGCTCTCAGATCTCGGCTTTGAGGATGGACGGACCCGACCTTTCGGTCCGGCCGAGCAGGTCGCGCAGGGCGAGCACGAGCATGTGGAACATCATCAGCCCCGACCCGACCGGGATCGAGAGATAGACCCAGTAGAAGCTGACCCCCAGCGTCACCGCCGAGCGCCGGGCGCCGAACTGCGCATTCTCGTATCCCTTCCAGACCATGACGCCGAGAAGCACCGCGAGCAGGATGCGGAAGATGGCGTTGCGCAGCGACATCAGCCGCGCCGGCCAGTAATGGTCGAAGAAGTCCACGCGGACGAGCTGGTCGTCCTTCACGAGCAGGCTGCCGGCCAGCATGACCACCCAGATCATGCCGTAGCGCGCCGCCTCTTCGGGCCAGGGCAGGGAGAAGCCGAAGCCGTAGCGCAGCACCACCTGCAGGAACAGGATCGCCGCCACGAAGACCAGCAGCAGCCGGGCGACGGCGGAGGCGACGAAGCCGAGCAGGTCGGCGATACGATCGAGGGTCTTCAGCATGCGGATTCCTTGGCGGAAGGTGACCCGCGCGCCTCCGCGGGAGGCGCGCCGTCGTTGCCGGAGCCTACTCCTGCGCGGCCTTCACCGCCGCCTGCAGATCGGTGACGAGCTCCCTGCCGACCTGTTCGGCCAGGACGTCGGCGATCGGCAGCTGCACCTTGTCGACGAACATCTGGAACTCTGCCGGCGTCGGCTGGTAGATCTCGACCCCGGCATTCGCGATCACCTTCAGATCCTGCGATTCCTTGGCGGCGATGATGCCGAGCATGGCGAAGGTCGCCTCGCGCGAGGCATAGTCGAAGATCGCCCGGTCGTCGTCGGTGAGGCTCTTGTAGAAGTCCTCGTTGATCGTGATCAGCGGCATGTTGATGAGGTGATGATCGAGCGTATAGTACTTCTGCACCTGCTGCAGGTTGGCGAGCAGCATGGTGTAGGGCGCGTTCTCCTGCCCGTCGACGACGCCTGTCTGCAACGCGCTGTAGAGTTCGGCCCAGGCGATCGGCGTCGGCGACGCGCCGAGGAGCTCGACCATCTTGATGTGGATCGGCACCTGCTGCGTGCGGATCTTGAGGCCCACCATGTCCTGCGGCGTCTTGATCGGCCGCACCGAGTTGGAGAAGTTGCGGAACGCCGACGGCAGGTAGCTCAGGATGCGCACGCCGCTCTGCTCGGCGATGGTGTCGGCGAGCTTCTTTCCGAACGGACCGTCGAGCACCTCGCGCGCCACTTCCGTGGTCGGAAAGGTGTAGGGCATCTCGAGCACCTGGGCGGCGGGCGCATAGGCGCCGACATGGCCGGCATTCAGGCCGCCGACGATCTGCAGCGAGCCCTTGACGTTCTGCTCGAGCAGCGACTCCAGATCGCCGAGCTGCCCGCTCGGGAAGACCTGGACCTCGTAGCGCCCGTTGGTCTGCGTCCTGACGATCGACCCGAACACTTCCGTGAAGGTCCAGTAGGGATTGGCCAGAAGGTCGCCCTCGCCGTCGACATGGCCGAAGCGGACCACGGTCTGCGCCTGGGCGGGCGCCGCCGCGAAGGCGGCCGCACCGATCAGGGCCACCGCCGTCAGGGCCCGGAGTTTACGTAGAAGCGTCGTCATCTGCCATTTTCCCCATGAGTTCCGAGCGGACGCGAGCAGCCTGTCACGCCGACGGAGGATCGGCGCGGCGAGAAAGCTCACCCTCGGTCTTGTTTGCTTGTCGAGCCGGTCGGGCGTCGCGCGCGCCTCGGCACTCGTCCACCATACGAAACGCTTCCCTTGTGTCAAGTCGGATCATGGAATTCGTTTCCGATAGTGGATGATTGGTCGTATCCGCTTCCGTCAGACCCGGCGAGCCTGTATAGACCCGGGATATCCCCGCACGTGCACGATTCCATCAGCCGGAGCCAGGTATGAACACGAGGTCGGTCGACACGCTGGACGCGGAACTGCCTGACATCGGCGCGGGCATCGACATCGGCGCGCGGCTCTCGCAGCTGCGCCAGGAGCGCAGCTGGACGCTGCAGCAGGCGAGCCGCCAGACCGGCGTTTCGGCTTCGGCGCTGTCGAAGATCGAGCGCAACGAGCTGTCGCCCACCATCGCGACGCTGCAGCGTGTAGCGCGCGGTTACGGAATGGACCTCGTCGACCTTCTCGCCGACAAGGAGGCCCCGCGCAGCCTCGCCGGCCGGCGCAGCGTGACCCGCGCCAGCGGCGGCCGCGCCTATCAGTCCAACAGCTGCGCCAACACCCTGCTCTGCGCCGACCTCATCGACAAGAAGATGACGCCGATCCGCAGCCGCGTCACCGCGCGCAAGCCGTCCGACTACGGCTCCTGGCCGGTCAGCGACGCCGAGATCTTCCTGACCGTGCTGCGGGGCACCGTCGTCGTGCACAGCCAGATCTACGAGCCCCTGACGCTGCAGGAAGGCGACTGCCTCTATTACGACGCCAGCACCCCGCACATCTGGCTTTCCGACGGTCCCGAGGACGCGGAAGTGATCTGGGTCCTGGCGTCCTGACGCGATGGCCGCCCTGCTCAACGCCGACGATTTTCGCCGCCGCGCCCGCCGCGTCCTGCCGCGCGGCCTCTTCGAATACATCGACCGCGGCACCGAGGACGAACTGGCGCTTCGGCGCCTGCGCTCCAGCCTCGACGCGGTGACGCTCACGCCCTCGGTGCTGACCGGCCACCGCGCGCGGTCGATGGCCACGACGCTGTTTAGCCGCGATCTCTCCGCCCCGCTCGTCGTCGCCCCCACCGCGCTCGCCGGCATCGTTTCGCATGACGGCGAGGCCAGGCTCGCCCGCGCCGCCGCCGCCGTCGGCATCCCCTTCTGCGTCTCCACCCAGTCGGTCACCACCATCGAGACCATCCGCGCCGGCGCGCCCGACGCCGAACTCTGGTTCCAGCTCTATGTCTGGCAGGACCGCGCGCTGACCGACCGCCTGCTCGACCGCGTCGCCGCGGCCGGCTGCGACTGTCTCGTGCTGACCGCCGACACCGCCGTGACGCCAAATCGCGAATACAACAGGCGCAACGGTTTCTCGGTGCCGTTCCAGCCCTCGCTGCGCTCGGTGGTCGACGGGCTCCTGCATCCACGCTGGCTCGTCGGCGTGTTCGGCCGCACATGGTGGGGCGGCGGCATACCGACCTATGGACACTATCCCGACGCCTATCGAAGCTCGGTCACCCGCCCCGCGATGGCGGATGCGGTCCGCCTCGACGGATCGATCGACTGGAGCGACGTCGCCCGCCTGCGCGACCGCTGGCAAGGCCGGCTGATCGTCAAGGGCGTCCTGTCGGTCGAGGACGCCCTGAAAGCCATCACCGCCGGCGCGGACGGCATCGTCGTCTCCGCCCATGGCGGCCGCAATCTCGACTGCCTCCCCTCGCCGGCCGACTGCCTGCAGGAGATCGCCGAGGCCTGCGCCGGCAGGATCGCCGTCCTCGCCGACAGCGGCGTGCGCCGCGGCACCGACGTCCTGAAGTATCTCGCGCTCGGGGCGGCGGCGGTCCAGGTCGGGCGCCTGCCGCTCTGGGGCCTCGCCGCCGGCGGCGAGGCCGGCGCGGTCGCGATCCTGCGTCTCCTGCTGCAGGAGATGGACACCGCCATGGGGCTCCTCGGCATCCGGGAACCGCGGGAACTGCCTGGCCGGGTCCGTCGGCAGAGTACGGCCGGCGGAGGCGGG
>Ga0208243_1000171_pt1 | contig 50248 bp, 57 predicted proteins | sample Subbio2Aug_QV12A_FD_184826 | JGI IMG/M metagenome (GOLD analysis project Ga0208243, IMG submission 184826) | Serpentinite rock and fluid subsurface biosphere microbial communities from McLaughlin Reserve, California, USA - CR12Aug_QV12A (SPAdes) | ecosystem: Environmental > Terrestrial > Deep... | reverse complement strand
CGCCACCGCCACCCGCGGTGATCGAGTGATCGGCGCAGACCTGGGTGGAACAGCCGTGGTGTCCACCGGTTCTGCTGTCCGCGGGCGAGGTTCGCGGTCGAAGAGACGCGGTCGGTCCAGGGGACGCTCGGTGCGTTCGACAGGGGCCGGCGCACCCTCCGGCTCCGAAGCATCCACGGCGACGCCCCGATCGGCCTGGAAGCCTTGCTCCGCCACCGCTTCGGGTTCAGTCGGCTCCTCCGCGTCGAGCTGGCCTTCCTCCAGCGCCGCCTCCATCTCCTCGGGAGTGGCGCGCAGTGAGGACAGATCGGGCAGCGGCAGATCCTCCCGACCTGTTGCGGCGGGGCGCCGCGCACCGAAGAGTTGCGGGCGCACGGCCCGCGGGGATTCGGCGGCGGGTTCGGGTCTTGGGGTCACGGCGCGGCCAGGACGGTCGCGCAAGCGGGGACCTTCGCCAGGAGCCGGCTCTTCTGCCGCGGGCTCGTCCGCCACGAGGTCAGCGTCGGGACCGGCTGCGACCGGCTCATCCCCGGGCCCGGGCAGCTCCTCCATCACCGGGGGCGACGGGGCCTCCTCGACCGCAGGCTGGACAGGTTCGTCGACCACTGGCGCGGCGGCGGTGGCGCGCGGACGGCGGGTTGTTTCTTTGACCGGCTCAGGTTCCGGCTCGGGAAGGGCGCCAGCCGGGGCTTCGGTCTCGGTCTTGGATTTCCAGGTCGTCCGGAGCGGCACTGCAGGGGCTGCCGCTGCGTCACCGTCCGTCGCCATACGCTTGATCCGGTCGGCAAAGCGCCGCCGCGTTCCCGCGGGCTCGGCGTCCGGTTCCGGCGTGCTGGACGCGGCTTCCGGCTGCGGCTCCGGTTCGACCGCGGGCCTGGAGGCCAACGGCTCGGGCTCCGGTTCCGGTTCCTCGACCGGCTCTGGCGCTTCCGCCGGCGCCACGACCTCGGCCGCCGGCTCTGGAGCTGCCTCCGGCTCGGGCTTTTGGACGACCGTATCGCCGGTCTCTGCCGTGACCTCGGACATCGGATCGGACGCGGGCTCGGGTTCCGCCACCGGCTCGGGCGGAGGGGTCCATGCCTTGGGTGCCTCGTCCTCGGCATCGGCAAAGCGCTTGGCCACCAGTTCGCTTGCCTCGACGTGCCGAGCCAGAAGGAGCTCGGCGGTATCCATGTCGGCGCGGCGTCCGGACTGGACCCGGGTCTTGATGGCAGTGATCACCGCCGAGGCGCCGCTGTCGCGGAAAAGCTCGCGGTTCACCTGGCCTCCAGGGGGCATCGCCGCCCGTGCCTGCTTGGCCGAGATCGACAGGATCTGGCGGAACTCCTCGCTGGCGCGAAGCTCGACCCGGTCGTGCATCGCCTGCGCCGCATCCCGGCTGCCCAGAAGGTCGACCTTGGTCAGGAACATGAAGCTGTTGTCCTTGACCGCGTCTGGCAGGCTTTCCCAGACCGACTGCTCTTTCGGCAGGTACGAGGTCGTGCACCAGATCACGATGTCCGAACGCTTGCTGGCCCAGGTCGCGGCCCGCTTCTGCTCGGCCTCCATCGGCCCGGCGGACACTTCCAGCAGGCTGATCACCCGCAAGGCGGGAAGGTCGACCTCCAGAGTCACCAGTGCAGGCCCAAGCGGCAGGGCCGCAGCCAGGTCCGTGCCCGGAACGATCTTCGTCGTACCGTCGGTCAAGGTGCACAGCATTCGTCCGACGACACCGTGCTGGACGATGATCGTCGGCAGACGCAGGGTTTCGGGAACGACGACGGTTCCGACCAGCAGGTTCAGGATTGACGACTTTCCCGATCCCGGCAGGCCAAGCAGCGCTATCCGCGCCGGGCGTTCCAGCCGTTCGATAAGACGCTCTGCAGCCTCTGCCGGACCGCCGGCAGGCAAGAGCCCGCGGTCAAGTGCGCGGCCAAGCCGCTGGGCGACTGTCAGTTCTCCGTCAGTATCTGCCATGACTTACTTTATGACGGTGACTCGCCGTGGCCGCAACCTTGCAGGGGACAAATCCTCAACCGCCGCTTCGGGGTTGCTTTCTTGCACCGCCTCGACAATCCGGCGGGGCGCGCGCGCGGGGCTGCTCTCGGGCACCGGGTCCGGAGCGACGACAGGCGCAGAGACCGGCGCAGGCGCAAGGCTCGGTGCGGCAATGGGCTTCTGAACCGGAAGACGCACATGCTCGGGGGCGACGGTGGTCAGCCGCCTCGGCCTGGCCACAGCTGTCGAAGGTCCATGCGGCCGGGCCTGGGACTCGCGGACCGAGGCGTCGTTCACCTTGATCACGGTGAAGCTGATGTTGTCCTGGTCCGGGTCGTCAAGGCGCGTGATCTCCTCAAGCAGCCGCTCGGCGATCTCGGTGGAGCGGGTCTTGCGATACTTGTTCAGCACCTTCTCGATCTGCGGATTGGTCAGGAACTGCAAGCCGTCCGACGCGCAGATGACGATGTCGCCCGCCTTCAGTTCGAACGGTTTGGCCGGGCAGTCGATCTTCGGAATCCGCGTGCCCATAAGCACCGAGATGAGGCAGTTGCGGTCCGGATGGTTGGCCGCCACCTGCGGGTCCATCAGGCCGGACTTCACCATGAAATCGATCTGCGGCGCCATCGAATGGTCTTCGTTCAGCTGCGTCAGCCGGCCGTTGCGGAACAGGAACAGCGGAGAGTCCCCGATCGAGATCCACCACAGCCGGTTCTCGATCAAGGCCGGCACCACCAGCGTCGCACCCATGCCTTCCGTCTCCGGATGGGTGCGGGTGTGCTGACGAAGCGTGTCGTTGGCAAGGTCAGCGACAGACCGCAGTATTTCCGGCGCGCGCGTCTCGAAGGCAGAGACATCGGCAAAATGGAACTTCAGCTCGCTGAAGACCTCGGTCAGGACGATCTTGGACGCGACGTCGCCGGCCGCATGACCCCCCATTCCGTCTGCAAGAACGACGAAGCCGGCCTCGGCGCCGACCGGGAAGTCAGCTGTTATCGCATCTTCCTGATAATCGCGCGCACCCTGGCTTATGCCGGACGCCACGTCGTACCGTGGCTCACGCGATCGCCATATCATTACCGTCTCCCTCGGACTCGACCGCAGACCAGTTAAAGTCTGGCGTACACAATACTTTCAACATCAGCGTCGTTTCACCGATCTGGATGACGTCCTTGTCGGCGACAACCGAGGTAGTGAGAAGGGGCTTTCCATTCAAGCGCACCAGGTTCGACTTGCCGCCGTGGCCAAGGTGGAACTGGTGCGTCGCGGGATCGTAGGCGATCGCTGCATGGTTCTGGCGCGAGATCGCCATGTCGCCGAAGTCCAGCGAGATGGTCTGGTCAGTGCCACGCCCGATCTGTGACACGCCCCGCATCACCGGGAATGCCGCTCCCCGGCCGGGACCCGAGACGATGACAAGCCAGCCGGTGGGATACATCACCACGCCCGCCTTGTCGCCCGGCTCGATCGGCTCCTCCATGCGGCCTTCGTCGAAAAGCGGGACAACGGCCGCCGGCTGGGGCTCGAAGCCAAGGACACGGGTCTTGGTACGGGTCGCGCGCCGCCGCACGCCCGCATCGGCCGCGATCTCGCGCGCCGGAGTCGGGGCCGGGGCCGCCGGAACGGGCTCTTCCTCAAGCTCCCAGATATTGACTGCGGGGGTAGGGCCTTCCTTGGCCACCACCGCGCTGTTCTGTGTCTGGGTCAGCACTTCGGGGCTGCCGTCGGAAAGCTTGGGGAAACGGCCCGCCGCCGGCCCGTTGCCCTGCGCGACCGACTTGATCGCCGCTTTCGTGGCCTCGATCTGTTCAGCCTCGTTGCCGTCGAAGCGTGCCGCACGCTTCGATTTCGAGGACCGTCCGAAAAGCCAGCCGAAGAGATTCATGTTCTGCACCCATCACCCCGGGCGCTGCCCGAGGCTTCTTCATTGTTGCCGGTTCAGGTTACCAAGGGCTGAAGGCCCATGGCGCCTGCCGAACTACTGCATCCAGAAACCAACCGCACCGCCCGAACACCCGTGGCTGTCTCCCCAGCCGAGACAATCTGATGAAACAGACCACCTCATTTGCCACCGATTATTCAAGAACTTTGTCCAAAAAATGATCCTAATTCGGTCATTTCACGGATCAAGGCGGATCCCGAAGCTCAGTTCACGCGGCTGACCACGAAATCTGCAAGCTGAGAGAGAATGTCGCGCAGCGGATGCTCCGGAAGGGTGTCCACGGCCGCTTTTGCCTTTGCCGACCAGGCAAGCGCATCAGTCCGGCAAGCGGATATTGCATCATGGCGGCCAAGAATCGACATGGCTTCAGCCAGATCCCCGTCCTGCTGATCTCCCTTCTCGATCACCCGGGTCCAGAAGGCCCTCTCCTCGGGCGTGGCGCGTGCAACTGCCTTGATCAGGGGAAGGGTCAGTTTCCGCTCGCGGAAGTCGTCGCCGGTGTTCTTGCCGATGACCGCGGTCGACCCGCCATAATCCAGCATGTCGTCAACAATCTGGAAGGCGATGCCAAGGGCGTCGCCATAGTCTCGCAGGGCTGCAACATGGCTCTCGCGGGCCCCTGCGATGACGCCGCCAACCTCGGTCGCCGCCGCGAACAGCGCCGCCGTCTTGCCGCGGATGACCTGCAGGTAGATCCCTTCATGCGTCCCGAGATCCTGCGCCGCGGTCAGTTGCAGCACCTCGCCCTCGGCAATCGTCGCCGACGCATTGGCCAGGATGTCCAGAACACGCAGGCTGCCCGTCTCGACCATCAGCTGGAAACTGCGGGCGAAAAGGTAGTCCCCGACCAGGACCGAGGACTTGTTGTCCCACAGAAGGTTCGCCGTCGGCCGGCCGCGCCGCCGCTGGCTTTCGTCCACCACGTCGTCGTGCAAGAGCGTGGCCGTATGGATGAACTCCACCGTCGCGGCCAGCTTGACGTGGTCCTGCCCGGCGTAGCCAAGCATCCGCGCCGCCGCGAGCGTCAAGAGCGGGCGCAGCCGCTTGCCACCGGCCTCGACCAGATGTGCCGTCACCTCGGGAATGCGGGGGGCGTGTTCGCTGGCCATCCGCGCGCGGATCAGCGCGTTTACGGCGGCCATGTCCTCGGCCAGCAGGACACTGAGCGCGTCCTGCGGCGCCATTGCGTCGTTCACCGCCTCGTTCACGCCCCGCTCGCCCGCCCCGTCCATGCTGCCGCTGCCCTTGCCCCGCGCGAAGGGCGGGATTAACTGAAATCCATGAAGGAACTTCTGCGCACGACCGACCCCACGGTGATCGCCTTCGCCACGGTCCTTCTTGAGGGCGAGGGTATAGCGGCCTTTCCGCTGGACGTCCACATGAGCGTCCTGGACGGGAGCCTGGGCATCCTGCCGCGCCGGTTGATGGTGGCCGAGCGGGACCACTTCCGTGCCGCGGCGATCCTGCGCGACAACGACATCCCGCTGGGCCAGTGATGTTCGCGGACGAGGAACTTTCGGACGACAAGTTCCTCTGCGGGCGCCTGCGTCTTCTGCAGCCCCTGAAAGGCTACCGTGCCGCGACCGACCCCGTACTGCTTGCGGCAGCGTGCCCGGCCGAACCGGGCCAGTCCGTGCTTGACCTCGGCTGCGGGGCAGGGGCTGCGGCGCTGTGCCTCGGTCACCGCGTCCCCGGGCTTGGCCTTGCGGGGCTGGAACTGCAACCCGCCTACGCCGACGTTGCCCGCCGCAACTCCCGACGGAACGGGATTCCGGTCGAGGTGCATGAAGGCGACCTTTCCCACATGCCGAAGGCGCTGCGCCGCGATTTCGACCATGTCATTGCAAACCCGCCCTATTATCGTGCGGGCGGCAGCCCTTCGCCCGTCGCCGCCCGGGCCAGGGCAATGCAGGTTGATACGCCCCTTGCGGACTGGGTCGCCGCCGCCACCCGCCGCCTCTGCCCCGGTGGCTGGCTTACGCTGATCTGCGGCGCCGACGGTCTGCCCGAGGTTCTGGCTGCCCTGTCGCCCAAGCTCGGCTCGGCCGCCGTCCTTCCCCTTGCTCCGCGCGAGGGTCGCGCGGCGCTTCGTGTCATCGTTCAGGCCCGCAAGGGCGGCCGAGCACCCTTCCGCCTGCTCGCCCCCTTCGTGATCCACGCCGGCGCGGCACATGACGGCGACCGCGAAAGCTACACGCCCGCCGCCAACGCGGTGTTGCGGGACGGTGCCGACCTGCTGGCAGCGTTCCGCTGAATTCTCCGCATCATTCTGTCACACAACCGTAACAGGTGATGACACGACTCTCGTTTCGTGGTGCACTGGTCCCATTAACAACCAAGGAGGGATCCATGACGATCGCATCGCATCTGGTGGAACTGCGCAGGAAGCACGAAACCCTCTCCGAAATGGTCGAGCAGGCGCAGCGCAGCCCAGGGGTGGATGACCTGAAGATCGCCGAGTTGAAGAAGCAGAAGCTGAAGCTGAAGGAAGAGATCACCCGCCTCAGCGCGCACTAATCCTTTCCGGCGCTGGCCCGCGCGGCCAGCGCCGCTCCCCCGGCAATCAGCACCGCCGCCAGGGCGATGGTCCAGGTCGGTTGTGCAATGCCCGCAGCGACAAGCGCCAACGTCGACAGCAGGGGCGCCGCATAGCTCGCCACGCCCAGAAGCTGGATGTCCCCCCGCTTCATGCCAATGTCCCAGGTAAAGAACGCCGCGCCCACCGGTCCGATCCCGAGGGCCAGCACGGCCGCCCAGCCCAGCCCGCTGTCCGGCCAGACCGTCTCCTCCAGGGCCAGATGCGCAATGACGGACAGCACCGCCGTCGCAAGGCAATAGATCGTCACGCTCTCTGTCGGCACCGCGCCAAGCCCCCGCGACAGGACCGAGTAACCCGCCCAGGTCAGCGCGCAGCCGAAGGCCAGCATCATGCCCAGCGCCGACCCGTCCGCTCCGTCCGCCCGCCCCAGCACGATCAGCGCTGCGCCCGCAAAGGCGATCGCCGCGCCGACCACATGCGCGGTGCGCAACCGCTCGCCTGGCAGAAGCCCCGACATCAGCACGATGAACAGTGGCCAGAGATAGGCGATCAGCCCGGTTTCTGCGGTGGGCGAAAGCCGGAAGGCCGTGAAGTACAGGAAGTGATAGCCAAAAAGGCCGATGGTACCGAAGGCATAGACCTTCCAGCTGATCCCCCGCAGCACTCCGAATCCCTGCCGCGCTGTCCAAACCAGCCCGATCAACCCGCCGATCCCGAAGCAGATCGCGTTCAGCAAGAGCGGCGGGACCGGAGCGCTGCCGATGGTGAACAGCGCCAGCAGCGACCACATCAGCACGGCCGAAAATCCGATCAGCGTTGCGCGCGGCTTGGTCATGCGTCCCCCTTTGCCGCTGCATAACCTCGCGCCCGGAAAAGGAAAAGGCCGCCCCGAAGGACGGCCCCGCAACGCTGTTCGTCGATTTCGTCGCTCCCCTCGATTGGTCGCCCCCGTTCAGAAGGCGAGGCCGCACGAGGAGGATCGCGTCAGACGAAGAACTGCCCGCCGTTCGCGCTGACGGTCGAGCCGGTAATGAAGCCCGCGTCGTCCGAAGCGAGGAAGACGACAATCCGCGCGATCTCGTCCGGCTCGCCCAGGCGACCGACGGGGATCTGCGGAATGATGCGCTCGTTGAGCACCTTCTCGTCGATGGCGCGGACCATCTCCGTCCCGATATAGCCCGGGCAGATCGCGTTCACGGTGATCCCGGCCCGCGCGCCTTCCTGGGCAAGCGCCTTGGTGAACCCAAGATCCCCGGACTTGGCCGCCGAATAGTTGGCCTGCCCGGCCTGACCCTTCTGGCCGTTGATCGACGAGATGTTGATCACCCGGCCGAACTTGCGATCACGCATGCCGGACCACAGGGGATGGGTCATGTTGAACAGACCGGTCAGGTTCGTGTCGATCACCTCTTTCCACTGCGCGGGGGTCATCTTGTGGAACATCGCGTCGCGGGTGATGCCGGCATTGTTGACCAGCACGTCCACCGGGCCAACCTCGGCCTCGACCTTGGCGATCCCGGCAGCGCAGGCGTCATAGTCCGCGACCGACCACTTGTAGGTCGGGATGCCGGTCTCCTTGGTGAAGGCCGCCGCCGCCTCGTCGTTGCCGGCATAGTTCGCCGCGACCTTGTAGCCCGCCGCCTTCAGCGCGACCGAGATCGCCGCGCCAATGCCGCGCGACCCGCCCGTGACCAATGCAACCCGTGCCATCGTGATTCTCCTCCCTTGGGGTATGCTACCGTATGTCGTTGAAATCCTGTTACCGAAACGAAAACGGGCGCGCAACATTATTGCGCGCCCGTTTCGCTATTGCGGCGATTTGCTGCGCCGCAGCAACACCTTCCGTTCAAGCCCGCTCAAGGCACATGGCAACACCCATGCCGCCGCCGATGCAAAGCGTCGCCAGGCCCTTGTTCGCACCCCGCCGCGCCATCTCGAACAGCAGCGTGTTCAGGATGCGCGCACCCGAAGCGCCGATCGGGTGGCCGATGGCAATCGCGCCGCCGTTCACGTTCACGATCGACGGGTCCCAGCCCATGTCCTTGTTCACTGCGCAGGCCTGGGCGGCAAACGCCTCGTTCGCCTCGACGAGGTCGAGGTCCCCGACCTTCCAGCCTGCCTTCTGCAGCGCCTTGCGCGAAGCATGGATCGGGCCGACACCCATGATCGACGGGTCAAGCCCGGCGGTCGCATAGGAGGCGATCCGCGCCAGAGGCGTCAGTCCACGCTTGGCGGCTTCCTCGGCCGTCATCAGGACCACCGCCGCCGCGCCATCGTTCAGGCCCGAGGCGTTCGCCGCGGTGACCGAGCCGTCCTTGGTGAAAGCCGGGCGCAGCTTCTGCATGCTTTCCAGCGTCGCGCCGTGGCGGATGTATTCGTCGCTGTCGACCAGGATGTCGCCCTTGCGGGTCTTGACGGTGAAGCCGACGATCTCGTCCTTGAACTTGCCCGCCTTCTGCGCGGCTTCGGCCTTGGTCTGGCTGGCCAGCGCGAATTCGTCTTGCATGTCACGGCTGATCTGCCACTGGTTGGCGACGTTTTCCGCCGTCTGGCCCATGTGATACCCGTTGAAGGCGTCCCAAAGGCCGTCCTTGATCATGCTGTCGACGAAGTTCATGTCGCCCATCTTCTGGCCCGCGCGCAGATGCGCGACATGGGGGGACAGCGACATCGATTCCTGCCCGCCCGCGACGACGATCCGCGCATCGCCGAGCTGGACATGCTGTGCCCCAAGCGCGACCGCGCGCAGGCCCGAGCCGCAGACCTGGTTCAGCGACCAGGCGCTCGCTTCCTTCGGAAGACCTGCCTTGATATGCGCCTGCCGTGCCGGGTTCTGGCCCTGGCCAGCAGTCAGCACCTGGCCCAGGATCGTCTCCTCGACCTCGGCCTTGTCGATGCCGGCGCGGGCGACAACCGCCTCGATCACCGCTGCACCAAGGTCATGCGCCGGAGTGTTGGCGAACGAGCCGTTGAAGCTGCCCACGGCGGTGCGGCCCGCCGACACGATTACGACATTGGTCATCTGGTTCCTCTCCCACTAGCGCCAAGCACGGCACCACGGCACGAGGGGCTTCGCGCCGCGTCAATTCTGCCCTAAGGGCATATTGCTGCACTTGCAAGAACGATGGAGTCGCAGCGGCGATTCCCGCTTTGCGTGGCGCAAAACGACCCGTCCTGCTCAGGCATTTCTCCCCAGACGCCTGTTCGGCGCGAAGGGGAAGATGCGACAGCCCGCGAGCGTTCTGCGGGCCGGTATCCTCTTCCCAAGGGCCATGCCCCGGCCGGCATCGGTCCGGGCCGCCGCCGGTTGAACTTAGGCCTTCAGATTGGGCCGGCCGTGGCGAAAGGCCCGGAAGTCCGGCGTCACCGTCGGCGGACCGAAGAGATAGCCCTGCAGGCAACCCACGCCGGCCTGACGCAGCCATTGCGCTTCGCCCTCGGTTTCAACCGATTCGGCGACGATATACATCCCCATCTCCTGCGCGATTGCGATGGCGGCCTTGGTTGCACCCTGGCCTTCCGGAAGTCGGTCGATATTCCTGATCAGGCTGCCATCGACCTTTGCGATTTCGAACGACATTTCCTGCAGCACGCGCAGTGATGTCATCCCGGCCCCGAAATCGTCCAGCGCAAAGACGATCCCATGCTCCCGCATCTCGGCCATGAAGGGCTTCAACACGTCGGGGACCTGCATCGCCGAAGCTTCGTTGATCTCAAGGATCAGGTTCTTCCCCAGCCGCGGCGCCTCCTGCAGGGCGCGGCGCAGGATCTCCACCCAGGGGCGATAGCCGACCGACCGGGCCGACATGTTGATCGACACCCGGATCTGCGGGTTGCGCTGCATCGCCAACAGGCCGAGTTGCAGCGATGCGCAGTCGATCTCGCGGCCGAGTTGCCGTTCTTCGACCGCCGGCATGAAGTCGCGCGCCGGAATCACCTGGTCGCGCAGGTTCAGAAGCCGGATGAATCCCTCGAAGAAGCCGATGACCGAAGGGTCCGCCGCATAGACCACCGGTTGGAATGCCAGCCGCATCCGGCCATCCTTCAGCGCCGACGCGACCATCGACAGGGTTTCCCGGTCCTGCGCCGAGATCGCGGCGTTCAGCGGGCTGGAGACCAGCGGGTCCCGGTCGAACTTCGACACCTTCGGTCCCTTCATGTAGCTCATGTCCTGCCCCCGGTCGCTGACTTCACGCTCGACACCCTAGGCGGTGATGGGTAAACGGAAGGTCAACATTCGCATTTTGTTCCAATTCTTCCCACCGCCGCAGCCCGGGGTTTCCCATGCAAAATATCGACAATTCTACCCGTTGCTCCTGGTGCGGAGCCGATCCGCTGTACATCGCCTACCACGACCACGAATGGGGCAGACCCGAACGTGACCCCCACCGTCTTTTCGAGCTCCTGATCCTCGAAAGCTTCCAGGCCGGGCTCTCCTGGATCACCATTCTCCGAAAGCGCGAAGGCTTCCGCACCGCCTTCGCTGGCTTCGACCCCGCCGTGATCGCCACCTGGGGCGAGCCCGAGGTCGCTCGCCTTCTGCAAGCCCCCGGCATCGTCCGTCACCGCGGCAAGATCGAGGGCACCATCCGCGGCGCCCAGGCCTTCCTCCGGATCGAGGCAGGGGAAGGCTTCTCGCCGTTCGTGTGGTCCTTCGCCCCACCGCCCGGCCCCCGGCCGGCCACGATGGCGCAGGTCCCTGCCCAGACCGCCCAGTCCCAGGCCATGTCGAGGGCGCTCAAGGCCCAGGGCTTCAACTTCGTGGGCCCCACCATCACCTACGCCTTCATGCAGGCCTCCGGCATGGTCAACGACCACATCGCCGCCTGCGACTGGGGCTGACCCCTTGGCCTTTCCCGCCCAAGCGGCCATATAGGGCCAAACATCGGAACGGAGGTTCAAATGCTGGGTCTGGGCGAAAAACCGCAAGCCGACGCGAACCTGATCAAGGACGCAAGTGAAGCCACCTTCATGGCCGACGTGATCGAGGCCAGCCGCGAGGTTCCCGTCATCGTCGACTTCTGGGCCACCTGGTGCGGCCCCTGCAAGACGCTCGGCCCGATGCTCGAGGCCGCCGTGACGGCCGCCAAGGGCAAGGTCAGGATGGTCAAGGTCGACGTCGACCAGAACCAGCGCATCGCGGCCCAGCTCCGCATCCAGTCGATCCCCACCGTCTACGCGTTCTGGCAGGGCCAGCCCGTCGACGGCTTCCAGGGCGCAGTGCCCGCCTCTGAACTCAAGGCCTTCATCGACCGCGTCTCGGCGCTGGGTGGTGACGGCGGCCTTGCCGAAGCCCTCCAGGCGGCCGAGGACATGCTGGTCGAAGGCGCCGCCGTCGATGCCGCCGAGACCTTCGCCGCGATCCTGGGCGAAGAACCGGAGAATGCCGCCGCCTACGGGGGGCTCGTCCGCGCGCATCTCGCACTGGGCAACCTCGACCAGGCCGAGGCCTTCATCGCCGCCGCGCCCGACAAGGTGGCCAAGTCCAAGGAACTCGATGCCGCCCGCGCCCAGCTTGAACTCGCCAAACAGGCCGCCAATGCCGGACCCGAGGCCGAACTGCGTGCAGCGGTGGAAGCGGATCCCAACGACCACCAGGCGCGCTACGACCTTGCCGCCGCGCTTCTCGCCGCCGGGAACCCGAAGGACGCCGTCGACCAGCTTCTCGAACTTTTCCGCCGCGACCGCGAATGGAACGACGGCGCCGCCAAGGCCCAGCTCTTCACGATTTTCGAGGCGCTGAAGCCGCAGGACCCAATCGTCCTTGCCGGTCGCCGCAAACTATCGTCGATGATATTTGCCTGACCCAGTCAACGGGCTAACTAGATGCCCATGATCACCGCAGCCGACCTGCCGGACACCATTCCGGTCTTCCCCCTGCCCGGAGCGCTGATGCTTCCCCGGGCGCGTCTTCCCCTGCACATCTTCGAGCCGCGCTACCTCGCGATGATCGAGGATTGCATGAAGACCAAGCACCGCCTGATCGGCATGATCCAGCCGCGCGAGACCCCGGGTGGCGAAAAGCGCCTCCAGGCCATCGGCTGTGCCGGCCGCCTGACCGGCTTTTCCGAAACCGAGGACGGGCGTTACATGATCACCCTCTCGGGCATCTCGCGCTACCGCGTGAAGGAAGAGGTCCAGGGCTTCACCCCCTACCGCCGCTGCCTCGTCGACTGGGCGCCCTTCGCCCGTGACCTTGGTCCGACCGAGGAAGATCCTGGCTTCCGGCGCGAGGATTTCATGGGCCTCCTTGGCCGCTACTTCACCAAGCTGAACCTGTCGACCGACTGGAACAGCCTGAAAGAGGCCGAGACCGAGCTGCTCATCAACTCGCTCTCGATGCTTTGCCCCTTCTCGCCCGAGGACAAGCAGGCCCTCCTTGAAGCGCCCACCCTTGTGACCCGCCGCGAAACGATGGTCACCCTTATCGAGTTTGCCCTCCGCGGCAGCGGCGAGGAGGAAATCCTGCAATGAGCGAACCCGCCGACCGCCGGATGCTCGAGGCCCTGGTCTGCCCGGTCACCAACGCCGTCCTCACCTACGACGCCGAACGGCAAGAGCTGATCTCCAAGGCCGCCCACCTTGCCTTCCCGATCCGCGACGGGATCCCGATCATGCTGGTCAGCGAAGCGCGGCAGCTGGACTGACGCGTCCCGCGTAGGGTGCGCTACAGCGCACTGACCCCGCCAATCCAGCCCGACACCCGCCACGCACCGCCCCCGCGTAGGGTGGGCGACCCGCCCACCGCTTCCTAGAACGACACTACCGCCGCGCCCGCCTTGATCTCGGCATGCATCGCGCTTGCGCCCTGGATCGTCACGCCATCCAGCAGGTCCTCCGCTGCATAGCCCCGCGCCTTCACGCACGGCGGACAGGCCCAGATCACCCCGCCGCGGCCCATGAAATCGGCGATCAGCGCCGCCAACGGGTCCAGGGGCGGCACATGCGTCATCGCCTGCCCGCCCTTCCGCACCAGGTCCACCGCGTTCGAGGTCAGGAACACGCTGACCTTCAGCCCCGCCGTGATCCCGCCATTCGCAATGGTGAACCCGACCGAGGACAGTTCGGACGCAATCCCGTTCGTCATCACCACCACCAGCTTGTCGCAGACGTCTGCCATGATACCCTCCATTGCCTGACGCCCCATCCTCAGCGAATCCAGGGGACCCGTCTTTGGCCGACCCGCCGAAAAGCTTGATCGATCCGCCAGATGCGGCGGGGCAGCTCCTGTCACAGGCGCTGCGACGGGTGCGCATTTCGGGCTCGCTGCAGTATTGCTTCATGCCGCAGGGCGACTGGACCACCGACGCCACCCCCGCGCCGTGGCGACCGAAGGATGCCATCGGCTTCCAAATCGTCGCCGCCGGTCCATGCTGGGTCGAGCTGCGTGGCAAAAGGACCATCCTGGAAACCGGCGACATCGCGGCCTTTCCTTTCGGCACTCCGCATCTTCTGGGCGGCGGTGCGGGCGGCCGCCTCATCGACCCGGGCGGCGACCTTCCGCCCCAGCCCTGGCCCGCGACACCCACGCTCCACTACCCCGCGCCGGGCGCCCAGGTCCGCATCCTTTGCGGCTATGTCCAGTGCCAGGCCACCGGCTTCGCGCCCTTCCGCGCCGCCCTGCCCGAGTTCATCCACATCCGCACTGGCGGTGCCGAGGACTGGCTTTCCGGCACCATCGCCCAGATCGTGACCGAGGTGGACCAGCCCCAGCCCGGTGGCGGCCCGATCCTGGAACGGCTGACCGAGGTCGCCTTTCTGGAAATTCTGCGCCGCCAGTTCCAGACCGCCGCACCGAAGGGCTGGCTTGCCGCGATTCTCGACCCGGTGCTGTCCCGCGCACTTCTTGCGCTGCATGATGCACCGGGGCGGGACTGGACGCTGCCGGTGCTGGCCGAGGCCGCAGGAACCTCCCGCTCCGCGCTCACGGCCCGCTTTTCCGATCTCCTCGGCACCTCGCCCATGCGCTACCTGCGCGACTGGCGGCTTTACCTTGCGGCCGAGGCACTGACCGCCACCCAGGACCCGATGATCACCATCGCTACACGGGCGGGTTACGGGACCGAGGCCGCCTTCACCCGCGCCTTCTCCCGCCAGTTCGGAACGCCGCCCGCCGAATGGCGAAGGACACGCTCCGGACAGGCGTAGCGCACCGCCGGTTGATCGGGCTCAGGACGGACGCGCCGCGACACCCGCAGGACCGGGCCTGCCCCGACTCTGCGCTCAGAACAGCCCGTCGCCGCCCTTGTCCTGCTCGACAACCTCGTCGGCAACCACCGCCCCGGCCCCGCCGATGATCAGTGGCGCGCAGCCCGCCAGTGTCAGCATCAGAAGCGCCGCCGTCAGCATCAATCCCGTATTCCGCATCCTCGCCTCTCCTGCTTTTTCCTTGGTTGCCAATTCCCTAACGCCCACGGCCATCCCCTTGTTCCCGAACCTGAAAACCCGGTCTGTCCACCGTGGACAGGTTTAGAACTCCACCCCCGGCTGGCCCTTGATCCCGGACCGGAACGGGTGCTTGACCAGCGTCATCTCGGTCACCAGGTCCGCCGCCTCGATCAGCTCTTCCTTCGCATTCCGCCCGGTCAGGACCACATGAGTCAAGGGCGGCTTCTCCGCCTTCAGGAACTCCAGCACCTCGCCGATATCCAGGTAGTCATACCGCAGCGCGATGTTGATCTCGTCCAGCAGGACCATGCGGATGGACGGGTCCCGGATCAGCTCCTTCGCCTTCTCCCACCCCGCCCGTGCCGCCGCGATGTCCCGCGCCTTGTCCTGCGTCTCCCAGGTGAAGCCCTCACCCATCGCGTGGAACTGGCAGAGGTCCGAGAAATTCTCGGTGATCAGCCGCCTTTCCCCGGTGTCCCAGGCCCCCTTGATGAACTGGACGACGGCCGAAGGCATCCCATGCGCGATGCAGCGCAGGATCATCCCGAATCCGCTGGACGACTTCCCCTTCCCCGCCCCGGTGTGGACGATGATGAGGCCCTTCTCGCCCTCTTTCCCCGCCATGATCTTGTCCCGCGCGGCCTTCTTCTTCGCCATCTTCTGGGCGTGTCGGGCAAGCTCGTCCGTGGCAGGCGCGGTCTCGGGTGTCGCAACAGTCTCGGTCATGGTCGGTCGTGTCCTTGACAAGGGGGGGTGCGATGGCTCAGGTGGACTGGCGCTGGTTCCTGTTTATGACAGGCGAAGAGGGAATGCGACAGGTCGGAAGCGACCCAGGCAGCCGCCCCCGCGACCGTGACCGGAGAGGTCCCATGGCCACTGGCGAATGCCGGGAAGGCGGGGGCCGTGGGGGCCATCCCCGTATCCGCAAGCCGGGAGACCTGCCAGCGCGGAAGGCAACCGGCGGACGGGGTGTTCCGCGACCGGTGATCGGCGGAAACGCCCCTCGCTGGCCCACCCCTTTCGCCTTTGAGGCAAGGCACCGATGGGCACGACCCTTTTCGTCTGCACCACCTGCAAGGCCGGGGAACCGGTCCCCGAGGGCACAACGCCCCCCGGCGCCCAACTGCACTCCGCCCTCACCGCCGAACCGGCGCCCGAGGGCGTCCGCATCGTCGGGGTGGAGTGCCTGTCGGCCTGCAACACCGGCTGCGCCGTCTCTCTCACCAAGCCCGGCGCCTGGTCCTACGTCTACGGCCGCCTCACCCTCGACGACGTCCCCGCCATCCTGGAAGGCGCCGGAAAATACGCCGCCAGCCCTGACGGCATCGTCCCCTGGCGCGACCGCCCGACCGTCTTCCGCAAGCAATCCATCGCCCGCATCCCTCCCCTCCCGCCGCTCGAAGAGGCCGCCGAATGACCGATCTGACGAAAATCCCCGTGACCGTGATCACCGGCTTCCTTGGCGCGGGCAAGACCACGCTGATCCGCCACCTGATGCAGAACCCGCAGGGCAAGCGCCTGGCGATCCTCGTCAACGAGTTCGGCACCGTGGGCGTCGACGGCGACATCCTGAAGTCCTGCGCCGATGAAAACTGCCCGGTCGAGAACATCGTGGAGCTCGCCAACGGCTGCATCTGCTGCACCGTCGCCGACGACTTCATCCCAACGATCGAGCAGCTGATGGCCATGCCCCAGCGCCCCGACCACATCCTGATCGAGACCTCGGGCCTCGCCCTGCCGAAGCCGCTGCTCAAGGCATTCGACTGGCCCGCGATCCGTTCGAAGATCACGGTCGACGGCGTCATCGCGCTTGCCGACGCCGAGGCCGTCGCGGCGGGCCGCTTTGCCCCCGACGTGGGCGCGGTGGAGGCCCAACGCGCCGCCGACTCCTCGCTCGACCACGAAACCCCGCTCTCCGAGGTCTTTGAAGACCAGATCCTCTGCGCCGACCTCATTCTCCTGTCCAAGGCCGACCTCGCCGGGGATGCGGGCCTTGCGGCGGCGAAGGACGTGATCACCGCCGAAATGAACCGCCCCGTCCCCATGCTCCCGATGACCGACGGCGTGATCGACCCGCGCGTGATCCTCGGCCTCAACGCCGCCGCCGAGGACGACCTCGCCTCCCGCCCCTCGCATCACGATGGCGAGGACGACCACGAGCACGACGACTTCGACTCGGTCGTCATCGACCTGCCCGAAGTCACGGACCCGGAGGCCCTGACCACCGCCATCCAACGCCTTGCACAAGACCTGAACATCCTCCGCGTGAAAGGCCACGTCGCTGTTGCCGGCAAACCCCTGCGCCTTCTCGTCCAGGCCGTCGGCGCCCGCGTTCGGATGCAATACGACCGCCCCTGGGGCACCGCCCCGCGCAAGTCGCAGCTGGTCGTGATCGCCGAACACGACGACATCGACGAGGCCGCCATCCGCAAGGTCCTGGGGGCCTGACCGACGTGAACCACACCTTTCCATCCCGCAGGCCCAAAGCGCCTCCCTCCCCCCGCCGTGGGGGAGGGCCGGGGTGGGGGGGATTGCCCGCAGGAAGGGCGTGAGCCATGCACGTCGTCTTCCGCGAATCCCACGGGCTGGAGGAAACCGAGACCCCCTTCGACCTCGGCCAGGACCCCGCTGACCTCATCGTCCTCAGTTTCTCCGACAGCGACCTTGGGGCCTTCACCGCAGGCTATGAGCGCGCCCGCAGGATGGGGTTCCAACCGACCGTCCGCCTCGCCAACATCATCGCGCTCAAGCACCCGATCTCCGTCGACACCTACGCCGAACGCACCCTGTCCGGCGCGAAAGCGATCCTCGTCCGCCTGATCGGCGGAGAGGCTTACTGGCCCTACGGTCTGGCCACCCTGCAGGACCTTGCCCGCCGCAACGGCATCGCCTTGGCGGTCCTCCCCGCCGACGGCCGCCCCGACCCGCGGCTGGATGAACTGTCCACGCTCCCCGTCTCCACCCTCCGCCGCCTGCAGGCGCTGTGTGACGAAGGCGGTGCCGTCGCCGCCCACGCCGCGCTGGCGCAACTGGCGCTCGCCGCAGGCATCTACGCCGCCCCGGTGATGGGCGAAAAGACCGTCCCGCAGATGGGGTTCTACGATCCCGACCGGGGGGTCATCGCTGCACCGGAGGCCCACCCGACTGAAGGGAAGGGGGGGACGCACGCGAAAGGCCCCATCCTCGTCACCTTCTACCGCAGCTACCTGACCTCCGGCGACACTGCGCCCGTCGACGCCCTGATCCACGCCCTCCGCACCGCCGGCTTCCAAGCCTACGGCGCCTTTGCCCCCAGCCTGAAGGCCCCCGGCGTCGCCGACTGGCTCTCCGCCCACCTGACGCAGAACCCGCCCGTGGCCGTGATCAACGCCACCGCCTTCTCCGCCAAGTCCGACGACGGCGCGACCCCATTTGACGCGGCCCGATGCCCCGTCTTCCAGGTCGCCCTCTCCACCGCCCGCCGCCGCGACTGGGCGGCTTCGGACCGCGGCCTCTCCCCCGCCGACCTCGCTATGCACGTCGTCCTGCCCGAGGTCGACGGCCGCCTCTTCGCCGGGATCGTCAGCCACAAGTCCCCCGGCAAGAAGCACCCCGAGTTGCAATTCTCCCGCTTCGCCCACCGCGCAGATGCCGCCCGCATCCAGGCCGTGGTCGACCGCGTCAGCCACTGGCACCGCCTCGCCACCACCCCCGCGCCGGACCGCCAACTGGCCATCATCCTCTCCACATACCCTGGCTGCGCCCACCAGATGGCCCACGCCGTCGGCCTCGACGCGCTGGCCTCGACCGACCGCCTCCTCGCCACCCTTGCCGCCGAGGGCTACCATGTCACCGAGGGCGCGCCCCTCACCGAGGCCCTGACCGGAACCCTCACGTGGCACCTCACTGCCTACGAAGCCGCCCTCGCAACCCTCCCCGACCAACTCCGCCAGGACCTGACCCAAGCCTGGGGCGACCCCGCCACCGACCCCTCGGTCCGGGACGGCGCCTTCCACTTCCCCGCCACCCACCGCGGCCACACCCTCGTCGCCCTGCAGCCCGAACGCGGCGAGATCCAGACCCGCGACGACAGCTACCACGACCTCTCCCGCACCCCGCGCCACGCCTATGTCGCCTTCTACCTCTGGCTCCGCGCGCAGGGCCTCAACGCCCTGATCCACATGGGCGCGCACGGCACGCTGGAATGGCTCCCCGGCAAATCCGTCGCCCTCTCCGACACCTGCTGGCCTGAGGTCCTCATCGGCCCCACCCCGGTCATCTACCCCTTCATCGTCAACGACCCCGGCGAGGCAGCCCAGGCCAAACGCCGCATCAGCGCCGTCACCCTCGGCCACCTGCCGCCGCCGCTGACCACCAGCCAAGTCCCGCCGGAACTCCAACGCCTCGAACGCCTGCTCGACGAATATTCCACCGCCGACGGCCTCGACCCCGCCCGCCGCACCCGCCTGATCGCGTCCATCCGCGATGAGGCGTCAGCCTCCGGTGTCGCCGCCGACCTTGGCCTCGCCCCCAACGCCACCCCCGCCGAGGCGATCACCCGGATCGATCGCTTCGTCTGCGACCTGAAGGAAAGCCAGTTCGGCCAAGGCCTCCACATCTTCGGCGACGGAGCAGGCGAGACCCAAGGCCTCCTCACCGCCCTCAACGGCCACCGCGTCCCCGCCGGTCCCGCCGGTTCCCCCAACCGGGGCCGCTCCGACGTGCTGCCAACGGGGCGCAACCTCTTCTCCGTCGACCCCCGCGCCGTCCCCAGCCGCAACGCCCACGCCCAGGGCGTCAAACTGGCCGAGGAACTGATCCGCCGCCACCTGCAGGACCACGGCGACTACCCGCGCGGCCTCGTCGTCGACCTTTGGGGGTCAGCGACCATGCGCACCGCCGGGGAAGAGTTCGCCATGGCCCTCCACCTCGCCGGCCTCGCGCCCAAATGGGACGAAGGCTCCGCGAGAGTCTCCGGCTTCGAAATCCTCCCCCTCGCCCTCCTCGGCAGGCCCCGCATCGACGTCACCCTCCGCGTCTCCGGCCTCTTCCGAGACGTCTTCCCGACCCTCGCGCAACTCTTCGAAGCCGGGGCCGAGGCCCTGTCCCAACGCCACGAGACCACCGAGGACAACCCCTACACCACAAGGCAATCCCGCGTATTCGGCCCCAAACCCGGCCTCTACGGCCTCGGCATGGGCACCGCCGCCGACACCTTTACCGACGAGGCCCGCGCCGCTGCGGGCGAAGCCTGGCTCAACGCCTCAAGCTGGGCCATCGGCTCCGACGGCCAGTCCACCGAGGCCCGCGCCGCCCTCGAAGCCCGCGTCCTTTCCGCCGACAGCTTTGTCCACGCCCAGGATCTCCCGGAAACCGACGTCCTGATCGCCGCCGACTACGCCGCCCACGAGGCAGGCTTCGCCGCTGCCGTCGCCAAGCTGGGCGGGGCCAAACCCACCCTCTACCACCTTGACGCAACCCGTCCCGACACCCCGCACGCCCGCACCCTGACCGAGGAAATCGCCCGCGTCGTCCGCGCACGCGCCGCCAACCCGCACTGGGCGGAAGGCATGATGAACCACGGCTTCCGGGGAGGCGCGGAAATCGCTGCCACCCTCGACCACATGGCCGCCTTCGCCCATCTCGCGCAGGTCGTCCCCCCGCATCTCTTCGACCTCTACCACGATGCCACCCTCGGCCGCGACGAGGTCCGTAACTTCCTCCAGCGTGAAAACCCGGCAGCCCTCGCTGCGATGGAAGACCTCTTCCGCCGCCTCCGCGACGCAGGCCTCTGGCAGACCCGCCGCAACTCCATTGCCGCCCGGCTGGATGGTGCCGCATGACCGCTGTCCATTCTTCGTCCCCAAGTATCCCCGCCGGAGGCCCTTCGCCCGAGCCGTTGCGCGTCCTTCACGCGCAAAAGGCGAGACAAGGGGCTTGCGCGTCAGCGCTCAATCTGAAACCCGCCCCAACCCAAGGGCGCCCCGCATGACCGCCTGGGAGATCAAGGGCTGGTGCCCCGGCGCGCTCCGCCCGATGCAGTCCGGCGACGGCCTCGTTGTCCGCATCCGCCCCCCCTTGGGTCGGCTGACCCCGGCACAAGCACAGGCCATTGCGCAGGCCGCCGAGACCCACGGCAACGGCATCATCGACCTCTCCGCCCGCGCCAACCTGCAACTGCGTGGCGTGACCGAGACCTCCCACCCTTACCTCATCGAAGACCTCCGCGCCCAGGACCTGATCGATCCGGACATCGAGACCGAAACCCTCCGCAACCTGATCGTAACCCCCTTCCGCGACGCCGAGACAACCCACCTCGCCGCAACTCTGACAGCCGCGCTTGCCCGGATGCCCACGCTACCCGGCAAGTTCGGCTTCGCCCTCGACACCGGCCCGCGCCCGGTCCTGACCCAAGCCTCCGCCGACATCCGCATCGAACGCGCTGGAGACGGCCGCCTGATCCTCCGCCCCGTCGGCCACACGCTGGGTCAACCCGTCACCGACCTCGCGGCTGACGCCATCGCGATGGCCAACTGGTTCGTCGCCAGCGGCGGCATCACCAACGGCCGCGGACGCATGGCCGCCCTGATCGCCCGTGGCATCACCCCGCTGAATTGCACCCTCGCCCCCACCGATCCACTGCCGACCCCCTCCCCCGGCCTCCACCCAGACGGAGCCCTCGTCGCCCTCGCCTTCGGCCAGATGCGCGCCGAGACGCTCCACCAACTCGCCGCCTTGGGCCACGAGATCCGCCCCACGCCCTGGCGCATGCTCCTGCTCGTCGGCGCGACAGCACTCCCGGTAATCCCCGGCCTCATCACTGACGCCTCGGACCCGATCCTCCGCGTCACCGCCTGCACCGGCGCGCCCGCCTGCCCGCAGGCCCTCGGCGACACCCGCAACTTGGCCCGCCAGGTCGCCCCGCAACTGAGCGCGACCCAAAGCCTCCACATCTCCGGCTGCGCCAAGGGCTGCGCCCACCCGACCGCCGCGAAGACCACCCTCACCGCCACCGGCCAGGGCTACGACCTGATCCGAAACGGCACCGCCCATGACACGCCCAGCCTGACGGGCCTCTCCCCCCAGGCGATCCTCGACCACCTGAAGGCCCCGAATGCCCCACAGCTATGAAACCGACGGCGCTGCGATCTATGTCCAGAGCTTCGCCATGATCCGGGCCGAGGCCGACCTCGCCCGCTTCACGCCCGAGGAAGAGATCGTTGCCGTCCGCATGATCCACGCCGCCGGGATGGTGGAGCTTGCGCCCCACATCCACTTCACCCCCGGCATGGCCATCGCCGCCCGCGCGGCACTGGAAGACGGCGCGCCGATCCTGTGCGACGCGCGCATGGTAAGCGAGGGCATCACCCGCGCCCGCCTGCCCAAGGGCAACGACGTCATCTGCACCCTGCACGACCCTAAGGTCCCGGCGCTGGCCAAGGAAATGGCCAACACCCGCTCCGCCGCCGCCCTGGAACTCTGGCGCCCGCACCTTGCCGGGGCCGTGGTCGCGATCGGCAACGCCCCCACCGCGCTTTTCCACCTCCTCAACATGCTGGAAGACCCCGCCTGCCCCCGCCCCGCCGCGATCATCGGCTGCCCCGTGGGCTTCGTCGGCGCCGCCGAATCCAAGGACGCGCTGATGGAGGCCCCTCCGGCCCCTAGCGTCATCGTCAAGGGCCGTCTCGGCGGCAGCGCCATCACCGTCGCGGCGGTCAACGCCCTCGCCTCCCGGAAGGAATGAGCATGGGACGCGTGATCTGCGCGGGCCTCGGACCCGGCGACCCCGAACTGATGAGCCTCAAGGCCGCCCGCACCATCGGCGCGGCAAAACACGTCGCCTACTTCCGCAAGGAAGGCCGCGCAGGGCAGGCTCGGCGGATCGTCGAAGGCATGCTTCCGCTCGACGCCATCGAATACCCGATGGAGTACCCCGTCACCACGGAACTGCCCTTCGACAGCCCCGGCTATATCGACGCCTTGGCGCATTTCTACGACGACTGGGCCAACCGCCTCGCCACCCTCGCCGCGACCGAGGACGTGGTGGTCCTCTGCGAAGGCGACCCGTTCTTCTACGGCTCCTTCATGCACCTCCATTCCCGCCTGCAGGGCCGTGTCCCGGTGGAGGTCATCCCCGGCATCACCGGCATGACCGGCTGCTGGAACGCCACCGACACGCCGATCACCTGGGGCGACGACGTGCTGACGGTCCTCATGGCCACGCTGCCCGAGGACGACCTCGTCCGCCACATGGAGCAGGCCGACGCGCTGGTCATCATGAAGACAGGCCGCAACCTGCCTCGCGTCCGCTGCGCGCTCGAACGGACCGGCAGGCTGGACCAGGCCTGGCTTGTCGAACGCGGCACCATGCCCAACCAGCGCGTCGCGCGGCTGGCCGAGGTCGACCCGAACGACTGCCCCTACTTCGCCATCGTCCTCGTCCACGGCCACGGCCGTCGCCCGGAGTTGCCCGAATGAGCGGCTGGCTTGCCATCGCAGGCCTAGGGCCGGGCAACGACCGTCTGGTTACCCCGGAGGTCACCGCCGCCTTGGCCGAGGCCACGGACGTCGTCGGCTACATCCCCTACGTCGCCCGCATCGCTCCGCGACCGGGCCTGACCCTCCACCCCTCCGACAACCGCGTCGAGCTTGACCGTGCCTACGCCGCGCTGGAGATGACAGCTGCCGGTCGGAAGGTCGTCGTCGTCTCCTCCGGCGACCCCGGTGTCTTTGCGATGGCCTCCGCCGTGTTCGAGGCGCTGGAGGGTCGTCCCGACTGGCAGGCGCTCGACATCCGCGTCCTGCCCGGCATTACCGCCATGCTCGCCGCCGCTGCCGCCGCGGGCGCCCCCCTTGGTCACGACTTCTGCTGCATCAACCTGAGCGACAACCTGAAGCCCTGGAAGGTGATCGAAACCCGCCTCCGCCACGCCGCCCGCGCCGATTTCGCGATGGCGTTCTACAACCCCCGCTCCGCCTCGCGGCCCGAGGGGTTCGTGAAGGCCCTGGCGACCCTCCGCGAGGAATGCGGGCCAGACCGCCTGATCACCTTCGCCCGCGCCGTCTCCACCCCGGAGCAGCGGCTGACCACTGTCAGCTTGGGCGAGGCCACCCCCGAAATGGCAGACATGCGCACCGTCGTGATCGTCGGCAACTCCGCCACCCGCCGGGTCGGTCCCTGGGTCTATTCGCCCCGGAGCGTGACATGAGCCGGACCAAAATCCTTCGAAGGATTTTGCAAGACTTTTCGAAAAGTCTTGGGCACGGTTCAACCGTTCAGCCAAGCCATGACTGCTTGAAAGCTCCGCGTCACCGGACGCTCCGGCACCCAGGGCCGGTCGATCAGGATCACCGGCAGCCCCAACTCCCGCGCGGCCACCAGCTTCGCCTCGGCACCTTTGCCCCCGGCATTCTTGGCAACGATCACCTCGATGCGGTGCTCCTGCAGCAGCGCCCGGTCGCCCTCCACCGTGAAGGGACCTCGCGCGATCAACGCCTCGGCTCGGGGCAGGGGCAGCGGTTCGGTCGGGGGATCGACCAGCCGGAGCAGGTAATGGTGCTGTGGCGCGACGGCGAAAGTGTCCAGGTTCTGCCGCCCGATCGCAAGGAACGCCCGGCGCGGGGTCTCGCCCAGCGCCGCCACGGCACTGGCAAGGTCCGGCACGTGCCGCCAATGGTCGCCCTCGACGGCCTGCCACGGCTCACGCTCCAGCGCGATCAGCGGGGTTCCCCTGGCCGCGCAGGCTTCCACCGCGTTCCGGCTCATCTGCGCCGCGAAGGGATGGGTCGCGTCGATCAGATGGGTGATGCCCTCGGCCTTCAGATAGGCTGCCAAGCCATCCACACCCCCGAACCCACCCACGCGCATCGGCAACGGCTGCGCCACGGGCGCCTCCGTCCGGCCCGCATAGGAGTAGACCGCGTCCACCCCGGCCTCCGCCAAGGCGCGGGCCATGCGGGCGGCCTCGGTAGTGCCGCCCAGAAGAAGGACACGGGGCGGAAGGAGGGGGGGCATGGCTGATCCCTGGCTCACGGTCATCGGTCTGGGCGAAGATGGACCGGCTTCGCTGTCCCCCGCAAGCCGCGAAGCGCTGGCGTCCGCCACCGCGATCTTCGGCGGCCCGCGCCATCTGTCGCTGGTGGACGCCGGCGACCGAGGCCACGCCTGGCCTGTCCCCTTCGACGCCACCCCCGTCCTTGCCCACCGGGGAACTCCCTCAGTCGTCCTCGCCTCGGGCGATCCGTTCTGGTTCGGTGCGGGTGGCAGCCTGATGGCGCATCTTTCCCCCGGCGAATGGACCTCTCACCCCGCACCTTCCACCTTCCAGCTTGCCGCGAACCGCCTCGGCTGGCGGCTGGAGGAGACGCTTTGCCTCGGCCTCCACGCCGCCCCGTTTGCCCGCCTGCGTCCAGTGCTCGGGCGGGGCGTCCGCGTGATCTGCACCCTCCGCGACGGCGCAGCGGTGGGAGAACTTGCCGCCTGGCTCGCCAACAACGGCCACCCGAACGCGCGCCTCACCGTCCTCGAACGGCTCGGCGGCCCGCAGGAACGGATCACCCACGGCCTGCCGTCCGGCCCGATCGCGGCACCGGTCTCCGCCGCCCTCGAAGCCATCGACCCGGGCCTCTCCCGGGCCTCGGGCCTGCCAGACGACCTTTTCGAGCATGACGGCCAGCTCACCAAGCGCCCGGTCCGCGCGCTGACCCTATCCGCCCTCGCCCCGCACGTCGGCGAAACGCTCTGGGACATCGGCGCGGGCTCCGGCTCGATCGGGATCGAATGGCTTCTCGCCGGGGGCGCACGGGTCGAGGCCCTGGAGGCCGACCCCACCCGCGCCGCCCGCGCCCGTGGCAACGTGGACAGCTTCGGCCTGTCGCATCGCCACCGCCTGACCGCGGCCCGCGCACCCGAAGGTCTGTCGGCCCTCCCCACCCCCGACGCCGTCTTCATTGGCGGCGGAGCCTCCGACGCCCTCCTGACCGCCCTCTGGGACTTGATCCCCCCCGGCACGCGCCTCGTCATGAACGCCGTCACGCTGGAAACCGAGGCGCTGGTCCTTGACTGGTCCGCCCGCCACGGAGGACAGCTCCTCAAGATCGACCTGGCCGAGCCCACCGCCATCGGCCGCAAACGCGGCTGGAAAGCTGCCCTCCCGATCCTGCAATGGAGCGTCAGCCGATGATCGTCGCAGGGTTCGGCTTCAGGACGGGCGCAACGCTTTACGCGCTGCAGGACGCGCTGGAAAGGGCTGGCGGGCCGGAAGGCGTGACGCATCTGGCGACGGTTGCGACCAAGGCCGAAGAGCTGCAGGTCCTTGGAAAGGTACTTGCGCTTCCGGTGGTTGCCCTTGACATGGAAGCGCTTCGCGGGGTCTGGACTCCGACCCGGTCCGACCGCGTAGCCGCGCTGTTCGGAACCGGATCGCTGGCCGAGGCAGCGGCCCTTGCGGCGGCAGGCAAGGGCGCGCGGCTGCGTGGTCTCCGGGCAGTGTCTGCGGATGGAATGGCGACAGCGGCCATAGCGGAGGACATGGGGTGAGGGGCGGCCTTGAAATTGAGCGCTTCGCGCAAGCCTCTTGTCTCGCCTCTGCGCGCGAAGGGCGCGCAACCGGCTCGGCGGGCCTCCGGCTGGGATACTTGACCAAATGTGAAAGGGCAGGGGTCCGCCTCTGCAACGGTGTGGCATGACCGTCCATTTCATTGGGGCCGGGCCGGGCGCGCCGGATCTTCTGACGCTGCGGGGACGCGATCTGATCGCTTCGTCCCCAGTCTGTCTGTATGCTGGGTCGCTGGTGCCGGAGGGCGTCCTGTCGCATTGCCCGCCTGGCTGCCGGATCGTGAACACCGCGCCTCTGTCGCTGGACGAGATCGTGGCCGAGATCCAGGCGGCGCATCAGGCCGGGCAGGACGTGGCGCGCCTTCATTCCGGGGACCTGTCGGTCTGGTCGGCGATGGGCGAGCAACTTCGGCGCCTGCGCGAGCTGGACATCCCCTATGACGTGACGCCGGGGGTGCCTTCCTTTGCGGCAGCAGCGGCGGCGCTCGGGGTGGAACTGACGCTGCCTGGCCTGGCGCAATCGGTGGTGCTGACGCGGACCGAGGGGCGGGCGACGCAGATGCCATCGCGAGAAAACCTCCCCGCCTTTGCTGCGACGGGGGCGACGCTGGCCCTGCACCTCTCGATCCACCTGATCGACAAGCTGACCGCCGAGCTGATCCCGCACTACGGTGCCGACTGCCCCGTGGCCGTGGTCTGGCGGGCAAGCTGGCCCGACCAGCGGATCATCCGGGCGACTTTGGCCACCCTCAAGGACGCCGTCCCGGAAGAGGTCGAACGTACCGCCCTGATCCTCGTTGGCCCCGCCCTGGCGCAGGAGGGATTCGAGGAAAGCCGCCTTTATGCGGGCGACTACGACCGCCGGTATCGCCCCGTCGGCACACATCCCCGCTTTCCGGGGACGGGCAGATGATCCCCGGCCTTCTCATCGCGGCACCGGCCAGTGGCACCGGCAAGACCACGGTCATGCTGGGGCTTCTGGCCGCGCTGCGCCAACGGGGGCTGCAGGTTCAGCCGTTCAAGAACGGGCCGGACTATATCGACCCGGCCTTCCACCGGGCGGCCTCGGGGCGGGAGTCCTTCAACCTCGACACCTGGGCGATGCCGGGGGCGATGCTGGACGGGATGCTTGCCGCCGCTGAAGGGGCGGACCTGGTGCTGACCGAAGGTTCCATGGGCCTGTTCGATGGCGTCGCCGCTCCGGGGGCCACGGGGAACGGGGCCTCGGCGGACCTTGCCGCGCGGATGGGCTGGCCGGTGGTGCTGGTGATCGACGCCTCCGGTCAGGCGCAGACGGCGGCGGCAGTGGCGCAGGGGTTGGCGCGGTTCCGCCCGGGGGTGACGGTGGCGGGGGTGATCCTGAACCGCATCGCCTCGCCCCGACATGAGGCGCTGATCCGCAACGGGATGGAGGAGGCGGGGCTTCCCGTTCTAGGCGTCCTGCCGAAACGCGCGGCCATCGCGATGCCGGAACGCCATCTGGGGCTGGTGCAGGCCGAGGAGCAGCCCGCCCTGCAGGCCCTGATCGCCGAAGCCGCGCAGCTGATGCGCGAAGGCGTGGACCTCGACGCGCTGATCGCTGTCGCCCGGACAACTGCCTCGACCCACTCCGCAGCCAAGATCACCCCACCCGGCCAGCGCATCGCCCTCGCCCGCGACGCGGCCTTCAGCTTCGTATACCCCCACCTCCTCCACGGCTGGCGCGCCGCAGGGGCCGAGGTTCTGCCCTTCTCGCCCCTCGCCGACCAGGCCCCGGACCCCAGTGCCGACACCTGCTGGTTGCCCGGCGGCTACCCGGAGCTGCACGGCGCGACCCTGGCCAATGCCGACCGCTTCCGCACCGGCCTCCGCGCCTTTGCCGAGACGAAACCAGTCCACGGCGAGTGCGGCGGCTACATGGCGATGGGCGAGGCGATCATCGACAAGGACGGAACGCGGCACCAGATGGCGGGGCTGCTGGGTCTGGTGACAAGCTTCGAGAAACGGAAGATGCACCTGGGCTATCGGCTGGCCCAACTCTCGCAGCCCATCCCCGGCAACGCGGCAGGTACCCGGCTGCGCGGACACGAGTTCCACTACTCCACCATCGTCGACCAACCTGATACCCCCCTTGCGCAGGTGACCGACGCCACCGGCGCGACCGTCGCCGAAACCGGCTCCACTCGACTCCAGAGCGGAGGCGGGCTATCGACCGGCACCTTCTTCCACCTGATCGCAAGCGCATGACCGGTTTCGTCACTTTCGTCTCTGCCGGGCCCGGCGACCCGGACCTTCTGACCGTCAAGGCGGTGAAGGCCCTTCAGCGTGCGGATGCCGTGCTGTTCGACGACCTCTCCTCAGGTCCGATCCTGGCGCTGGCGAAGCCCGGGGCGGACATGGTGGGCGTTGGCAAAAGGGCAGGCCGCGCCTCGCCCAAGCAGGACCACGTGAGCCGCCTGCTGGTCGATTACGCCCTCACTGGCGCCCATGTCGTGCGGCTGAAATCCGGTGACAGTGGCATCTTCGGGCGGCTGGAGGAGGAACTGACCGCCGTCCGCGCCGCCGGCATCAGGTGCGAAATCATCCCCGGCGTCACCTCCGCCTCGGCTGCCGCTGCCGCCGCCGGGATACCCCTCACAAGACGCCAGCACGCCCAGCGCGTCCAGTTCATCACCGCCGCCGACGTGACCGGCAACCTGCCCCCCGGCCTGAACCTGCCCGCACTCGCCGACCCCCAGGCCACGACCGTCATCTACATGGGCAAGCGCACCTTCCCCGCGCTGGCCGAGGCGCTGATCGCTCACGGCCTGCCGCCTTCGACCCCCGCGCTTCTGGCCGAAGCTGTCTCGACGCCCGAGCAGGTCCTCCACCGCTCTACCGTCGTCGACCTGGCCGCCCGGCTGACAGAGGACCGCTCGCCCCTTCCCGGCCTGATCCTCGTGGGCGCGCTGGCCGAGGGGACGGAATGACCACCCTGTGGCTGATCGGGATCGGCACCGGCAATCCGGACCATGTCACCGGCCAGGCCATCAAGGCCTTGAACGGGGCCGACCTGATCCTGATCCCGCGCAAGGGCTCGGCGAAATCCGATCTGGCCGAAGTGCGGCAGCAGATCCTGTCCCAAGTCCTGACCGCCGCCGTGCCCGTGGCCGATTACGACGTTCCACAACGGGCCGACCAGGACGACTACCTGGGCGCGGTGAACGACTGGCACGACGCCATCGCGCAAGTCTGGGCCGACACCATCGCCGCCCACCGCCCTGACGCGGCGAACGTCGCGCTGATGGTCTGGGGCGACCCCTCGCTGTACGACAGCACGCTCAGGATCGCCGCCCGCTTGCCCGGCCTGACCGTCAAGGTCGTCCCCGGCATCACCAGCCTGCAGGCCCTGACTGCCGCCCATGCCATCCCGCTGAACACCCTCGCCGCGCCCGTGACCATCACCACGGGCCGCCAGCTCCGCGACCATGGCTGGCCCGAAGGCGCTGTGACACTCGCGGTCATGCTGGACAAGGGCGGGGCGTTCACGGTCCTGCCGCCCGATACCGAAATCTGGTGGGGCGCCTATGTCGGCATGCCGGAGGAGACGCTGATCCACGGCCGTCTCGCCGAAGTTTCGGATGAAATCCGCGCCACCCGCGCCCGGCTGCGGGCCGAGCATGGCTGGATCATGGACATCTACCTCCTCCGTCGGGGCGGCGATGTCTGACCTGCTACGCCGCGCCCTCCCGGTCTACGGGCTGGCCGAGGACACCCCGCTCACCCTCCTCAACCGCTCGGAAAACGAGACCTGGCGGGCGGGGGACCTGGTCCTCCGTCTCCACCGGCAGGGCTACCACACCAAACCCGAGATCGCCTCCGAACTCGCCTGGCTGACCGCCCTGCAGGACCTCCCCGGCCTCAACGCCGTCCGCCCCATCTCTGGCGCACAGGGACTTGTCACCGAACTGGAGGGCCGCTTCCTTGTCGCCTTCGCACCGATCGACGGTCAGGAACTCCAACCCGGCGACGATCTCGCCCGATGGTTCGCGCCGTTGGGGGAAATAACCGCCCGCCTGCACCTTCAGTCCCGCCAATGGACCCCGCCCAAGGGCTTCACCCGCAAGCGCTGGGACGTGGAGACAATCCTGGGACCGGACCCGCACTGGGGCCACTGGCGGCAGGCGCAGGGCCTCGACCCGCAGGGAGAGGCGCTGCTGGCCCGCGCGACCGAAGCGCTTGCCGCCAAACTCCACGCCTACGGCACCGGACCCGAGGTCTTTGGCCTGATCCACGCCGACCTTCGGCTGGCGAACCTGATGGTGGACGGCGACACCCTCACCGCCATCGACTTCGACGACAGCGGCTTCGGCTGGTGGGCTTACGACCTCGCCTCGGCGCTGAGCTTCATCGAGACCGACCCGCGCCTGCCCGACCTGATCGCCGCCTGGGTCACAGGCTACACCCGCATCGCCCCCCTGCGGCCCGAGGATCGCGCGATGATCCCCTCGCTGATTTTCCTGCGCCGGGTCCTCTTGACCGCCTGGCTTGCGACCCGCGCTGACAGTGATACCGCGCAGTCGCTTGGAGGCCCGGCCTATACCCGGGGCACGCTGGAGCTGGCGGATCGCTACCTGACTGAGGGCCTGACGGCATTCTGCCCCTGACCGCTCCTCGTTCGACTCCGTCTCCTCGTCGCCCGCGAGGAGTGACGAAGTCATCGACGAGCTATTCCTTCAAGAGGAGCCCCAGCGCCAGCACCGTCATCGCAACGCCGACCAGCACCAGCCCAGGCTGCACCATCCCGTGCAGGACCAGCTCCCACAGCGCGACCCAGCTTGGAACCAGGTAGGTATAGGCCATGACCTTTGCCGCGGGCAGCCGGAGCGTTGCGTACTGAAGAAGGACAAATGTCAGCGCGCTGGCGGCCACGGCGACATAGACCAGCGTCACCCAGACGATCCCCGGCAAGGCGGCCCAGTCGGTCGCCATGACTGCGGGCCAGGCGTAGATTGCCAGCAGCACCGTGCCCGCCACCATCATCCCGAAGGTGAAGACCACCGCCGGCTCGCCCCGGTTCAGCTTGCGCACCAGCGGCGCATAGGCCGCGTGGGCGACACAACCGACGAAATAGATCGCCTCACCCCGCCCGACCTGAAACGCCATCAGCGCTGCAAGGTCCGCCCGGAAGATCACCCACAGCGCGCCGAGGCCCCCGATCCCCAGCGCCAGCGCCATCCGCCCGGTCAGCCGTTGCCGCAGGAACAGCCAGCCGAACCCCGCCGCCATCAGCGGCGTCAGGGTGAAGACGGCCGCTGCAGAGACCGGGGCAGCCGTCTTCAGCCCCTCGAACATCAGCACGAAGTAGGCACCCAGAAGCCCGCCCAGCACGGCATAGCGCCAGGGGGCTGCCCAGGCGGACCGCGGAATCCCCGTAGTGGCTGCAGCTGCTGCCCCGACCAGCACGCCCGCCAGAATGAACCGCACCACCGACAAGGCACCCGGATCGATATGCGGCGCGGCCAGCACGCCCAGCGAGAAGGACCCCGCGACCAGCGCCGAGAACGACAGCATTGCCAGGTGGCCGCGTGCGGGCTGGGACAGTCCGGCCAGTGTCAGGCGCAGGATTTCCACTCCTTCGCCGCATCCTTGAGATGCGCGAGGAAAGCCTGGACCTTGCGGGTGCGATGCAGGTCAACGTGCGTGACGATCCGCAACTGCGACTCCCATTCGGGCCGCGGGGGCAGGATTTCGACAAGGTCCGGGTCCTCGGTCGCACGAATGCTCATCATGAACCCGATTCCCGCCCCCTGCCGCACGGCCTGCTCCAGAGCGGCAATCTCGGTCGCGGCATAGGTGATCTGGTCGGGCTGGACCGTCGCCCGCAGCCAGCGGTGGAAGGGAGCCCGCGTGACTTCGGCATCGGTGCAGACGAAACGGTGACCGGCAAACTCGGCCTCGGACGCCGGCCGGCCATGCTTCTGCACATAGGACCGCGAGGCGTAAAGGCCCGCCTGCATCCGGGTCAGCGGCTGGACGACGTTGTCCGGCTCTTCGGGCGCTGTCCCGGCCCGGATCGCCACATGTGCCTCGCCGTAGTCCAGGCGAAACACCCGCATGTCGGTCAGGAACCGGACCCGGACATCGGGAAACTTCTCCTGGAAGCTGACCATCACCGGGGTCAGCAGGTCCGCGAGCCCCGCGATCGAGGTCACCACAAGCTCGCCGGCGACTGTCTCGCCCTGACCCTTTATCCGGCTGACGAGATGGGCGAACTGCTCCTCGGTGGTCTGCGCCACGGCCAGCAGGTCGCGCCCCGACTCGGTCGGCGTGTAGCCCCGCGCATGGCGCTGGAAGAGCTTCACCCCAAGCCGCTTCTCCAGCGCGTCGATGTGGCGGATCACCGTCGCATGGTGAACCCCAAGCACCTCGGCCGCGCCCGAGACCGTGCCCAGCCGCGCCACCTGGAATGCCGTGCGGATTTCGTCCCAGTTCTCCATCCCCGCCTCCTTGTGGTGCATATGCGCACATGAACCCAGCTTGAGCGGCGATTTGCAAGGGCAAAGCCCAGAGCGGCACGCTTGACGGTCCGACCCCGGACCAAGCAAGACTGTCGGACGGAGGGACGCATGCAGGTCACCCACGAAACCCCCGACCGCCTTGTGCTCGAACAACGCCCCTGGGTCCTGGGTGCGGTCCTGATCGTCTGCATCGTGATCCTCCTCGCACTGGCGATGGTCCTGTGGAGCGCGACGGCCTGGCTGACCCTGGGCTTCGGCCTTGCCGCCCTGCTCCTCGCGGTCTGCTTCGTGGTTTTCGTCCAGCGGGTGATCGTCATCTTCGACCGCCCGACGGGTGCGCTGGTGATCCGGACGCACAGCCTGACGGGCGAGGACGAAAAGACCTTGGCCCTCGCCGACGTGGCCCGGGCCGAAGTCGAGACCTCCCGCTCCACGTCGACGTCCAACGATGGCAGCAGGTCGGTCAGCGTCACCCATCGCACCGTCCTGGTGACAGGTTCCGGCCCCCTGCCGCTGACCAGCAGCTCAAGCTCGGGGAGCTCTGCCGAGATCAATGCCACCGCGATCAATCGCTGGCTTTCTCAGCCCGGAAACGGGTTCACTGGCGCTTGACTTGATGCGGGGCATTACCCTTTCTGTGCTTCAAAGCTGAAAGGTGAGCGCTTGTTTGAAGATCGGCCCATTTACGGCCACATCCGGTTTTCCTTCTACGGTGTCACCGACACGCATGAGCGTCCGGATGAGGACGGCACCGCATTCGACAGGCTTTATGCTGAAACCCGGATGGCGCGGCGATTCTTCCTGTTCGAGAACCTGACCCTTCCCAGCCTCGTCCACCAGACGGACCGCGCCTTCAAGACCGTGATCATGTCCTCGGACGTCATGCCCGACCGATACAAGGACCGGCTCAGCAAGCTGGCCGAGCGTCTCCCCGGCGCCGTGGTCGAATTCTCCGAGCACCGGCACGGCGACCAGGCCTTCCAGAAGTTCGTGATCGAGGCGGCGGGCTACAAGGTCCGCGGCAGTTCGGTGCACTTCCGGCTGGACGACGACGACGCCGTATCCGTCAACTACATCTCGCGCCTGCGCCATGTCAGCCGGGTGCTTTCACCCTCGACCCACATCACCTTCCCGACCGGCATCTTCCTCTTCCCGGCCCGGCCCGATGCGCCCGAAGGCGTTTCGATGGTGCAGCAGCGCTTCCTGACCGCGATCGGTCTGGCGACGGTGAACGGCGGCGGCTTCCAAAAGAATCCCTACCAGATGATGCACGGCAACGTCTGGACCCGCTGGCCGGTCGTGTCGGACCCTACCTTCTTCTCCCACATCCGCACCCAGCATTTCGAGAATGACACCGCGCTCCGGCAGGACAAGATCATCGGTGCCCTGCAGCGTGAGCGCGCCAGCCGCCGGGGCCACCGCCATGTCGGCCACGTCGAGCAGGCACTTTCCGTGAACTTCCCCTGGATCGACCGCGAGACGCTGGACGGCCTTCTCGCGCGCTGCGAGGCGGTCCGCAGCCTGGATGACCTGCCGCCTGTTGCCTGACGCCCGGTCAGGTCGCAGGCTTGACCCGGAAAACGTGCCTGTCAGACTGCCAGAAAGTCAGTGAGGGAGAACTCGGGTGCCATCCGGACCGGATATCGCGACGCCAAGCCGCCGGCGGACCCCATGACCGACCTGCTGCACCTGCCGATGGGCCTGATGTGGAACATGCCTATCCCGGTGGCCTGTTCCCTGGCCGTCGCTGCCGACGGTATTGCAGCGACCTGCGGTCAGTGCCCCCTGGACGATGCAGGCCAGGTGCAGTCACCCGGAGATGCCACGGCCCAGGCTACGCTGATCGCCCGGATGGGGCAGGGGGTCCTGTCTCATCTGCCGGGTTTCCAGCCCGCGTTTCTGACCGTCTACCACGACTGTCCGGACCCGGCGGAAGTCTTGGGCCCTCTCGCCGCAGCCTTTCCACAGGCCGCTCTGGCGCCCGTCCGGCTTCCCCATTTCTACTATCCCGGCATGCGGGTCGAGGTGGACATCTACGCAGTCGCCACCCAACCCAAACGGACCTGCTGGACCGAAGGAGCCGCCCAGTTGACCATCGTCAGAGGCGGGCCCCTTGCCTTCTGCCATTTCTCCGGCCCCGATATGAGCGCATGCCTGCCGCTTCTGAACCGGCTCGACGAAAGGTATCTGCTCGGCGCGCAGTGGTTTTCCTCCGAAGCGCCACCCAGCCACCTCCCCGACCTGGCCTCACGGGTGATCCCGCCGGACTCCGGCGTCTCCGCCGTGCTGATCTTCGCCAACGAACCCGCCGGTGCCACCACCACCCCCGGCGGCGCGATCCTTCGCCAGGCGGGGCGCTTCGCCTGGGTCTCGGCCCACGGTACCACATCCGACCTCGCACAGGCGGCACATCAGGCAATGGACGCCATCGCGCTGGACCGGATGCCGGGCTTCACCCCCCTCAAGGCAACCACCCACTACGCAGGCGGGGCTGGACCTCAGGACCTGCACGGCAACCTTGCCGTCCGACATGCCCGCTTCCCCCGTCCCGGCCCCGGCTCGACCGGTGTTCCGGTGACCGGCCTCGCCCGGGCCACACTCGCGATCGACATGCTCGGCCTCATTGACTCCCCCGTCGCTTCGGCGTAATCCCCGCCGCAATTCCCCGGAGGCATCAGCTTCCGGTCCCTTGGGCATTGCCCGGGATCGCCATCCGTCAGCGCGTCTGCGCCCACGGGTGCGGTTCGGCTTTGCGGCAAGGCTTCGCCGCCCCATATCGGGGCGAACGCTAACGAAAGGGTGACGCGATGTTCGAAAGTCTCTCCGAACGCCTTGGCGGCGTCTTCGACCGTCTCACCAAGCAGGGGGCGCTGTCCGAAGCCGACGTCGTCACCGCCCTGCGCGAAGTCCGCGTGGCCTTGCTCGAGGCCGACGTCTCCCTCCCCGTCGCCCGCGACTTCATCAAGCGCGTCACCGAAAAGGCCACCGGGTCCGCCGTCACCAAGTCGATCACCCCCGGCCAGATGGTCGTGAAGATCGTCCACGACGAACTGATCCGCGTCCTTGCTGGCGACGACGCCCCCGAGGCGCTGAAGATCGACAACCCGCCCGCGACGATCCTGATGGTCGGTCTGCAGGGCTCGGGCAAGACGACCACCACCGCCAAGCTGGCCAAGCGGCTGAAGGAAAAGAACGGCAAGAAGGTCCTGCTTGCCTCGCTCGATACCAACCGCCCCGCGGCGATGGAGCAGCTGGCGATCCTCGGCACCCAGATCGGCGTCGACTCCCTGCCCATCGTCAAGGGCGAAACCGCCGTTCAGATCGCCAAGCGCGCGAAGACGCAGGCCAACCTCGGCGGCTATGACGTCGTCTTCCTCGACACCGCCGGACGCCTCCACATCGACGAAGTCCTGATGGACGAGGTCCAGGCCGTCCGCGACATCGCCCAGCCGCGCGAGACGCTGCTGGTTGTCGACGGCCTCACCGGCCAGGACGCCGTCAACGTCGCCACCGAATTCGACGGCAAGGTCGGCATCTCCGGCGTGGTCCTCACCCGGATGGACGGCGATGGCCGCGGCGGTGCCGCCCTTTCCATGCGCGCCATCACCGGCAAGCCCATCCGCTTCGTCGGCCTCGGCGAAAAGATGGACGCCATCGAGCCGTTCGAGGCCGAACGGGTCGCGGGCCGGATCCTCGGCATGGGCGATATCGTCGCCCTCGTCGAAAAGGCGCAGGAAACCTTCGAGGCCGAACAGGCCGAACGCATGGCCAAGCGCTTCGCCAAGGGCCTGTTCAACATGAACGACCTGAAGATGCAGCTCGACCAGATGCTGAAGATGGGCGGGATGCAGGGCCTGATGGGCATGATGCCCGGCATGGGCAAGATGTCTGCCCAGGCCGAGGCTGCGGGCCTGAACGACAAGATGCTCCATCACCAGATCGCGCTGATCAACTCGATGACCAAGAAGGAACGCGCGAACCCCGACATGCTGCAGGCCAGCCGCAAGAAGCGCATCGCCGCTGGCGCGGGCCTCGACGTCGCCGATCTCAACCGCCTGCTGAAACAGCACAAGCAGATGGCGGACATGATGAAGAAGATGGGCAAGGGCGGCATGATGAAGAACATGGTCAAGCAGCTCCTCGGCAAGGGCGGGATGCCGGATCCGTCCAAGATGTCCCCCGAACAGCTGGCCGAGATGGCCAAGGGCATGCAGCAGGGCGGCGGTCTTGGCGGGATGGGCGGCGGCCTGCCCCCCGGCATGGGCGGCCTCCCGCGCGGGATCACCCTCCCTGCGGGCCTTTCGGGACTGATGCGGAAGAAGTGATGGCGGCCCAGGCGCACCAGATCAGCATGACGATCCCGGTCCTCGAGACCGAGCGTCTGATCCTGCGCGAACCGCGCGAGGCGGACTTCTCCGCCATGCTCGCCTTCAACGACAGCCCCCGCGCCAGCTTCGTCGGCGGCGGGCGCGACCGGCAATGGGTCTGGCGCGGTCTCCTCGCCAACATCGGCCACTGGGTCCTGCGCGGCTACGGTCTCTACTCGGTCGACACCAAGGCGGGCGAGTTCATCGGTCGCATCGGCATGATCTACCACGACGGCTGGGACGAACCCGAACTCGGCTGGCACCTCTTCGACAGCTACGAAGGCCGGGGCTTTGCCGTGGAAGCCGCCCGTGCGGCCCGGGCCGACTACCACGCCCGCATCTCGACCCACCCGCCGATCAGCTACATCGATCCCGAAAACGCGCGCTCCGAAGCCCTTGCCCGCCGTCTCGGCGCCGCCCCGGAACGCGAGGCCGAGGTCTTCGGCAAGTTGATCCGCGTCTGGCGCCACCCGGCCCCGGAGGCGCTCGCATGACCGCGCGCCCCCCCCATGAACGCGCCATTCCCGGCCCCGCCGCCGACTTTGCCGCCGCGCTGTCGGCACAGCTGCCGGTGATCGAGACCGCCCGCCTGCGCCTGCGCGCACCGACACTTGCCGACTTCGACGCCTGGGCCGAGATCTTCACCGGACCCGCCGGTCCCCACCTCGGCGGCCCGTTCACCCGGGACGAGGCCTTCACCGAATTCGCAGCCACCTGCGGCCTCTGGCTCCTGCGCGGCCACGGCGTCCTGACGGTCGAAGCAAAGGCAGGCGGCGCCCCGCTGGGCTTCGTCCTGATCGGCTTCGAGCCCGGCGACCAGGAGCCCGAACTCGGCTACCTCTTCCGCCCCGCCGCGGAAGGCCAGGGCTATGCCACCGAGGCTGCCGCCGCGCTCCGCGACCACGCCTTCGACGCTTTGGGGATGGGCCGACTTGTCAGCTACATCGACCCGACGAACGCCGGATCGGTCAACGTCGCCCGCCGTCTTGGCGCGACGCGGTCGGCCGATTTCGACGGGGCAGAAGTCTGGGTCCACCAGACGCCCGACATACGCCACACCACCAGGAGGGGGGCCTGATGGACACCGCGACGAAAGCAGCAGACCTGCTGAAGCACCATCGCGAATCGATCGACCGGCTGGATGCAATCCTCGTCTTCACGCTGGCCGAACGGTTCAAGCACACCCAGGCCGTGGGGAAACTCAAGGCCGAACACGCCCTTCCGCCGTCGGACCCGGCGCGCGAAGCACGGCAGATCGACAGGTTGCAGCGGCTGGCCGAAGAGGCCGACCTCGACCCGGAATTTGCCAAGAAATTCCTGAACTTCATCATCTCCGAAGTCATCAGGCACCACGAAACCTTTCAGAAATGACCGGGATGTCCCGGCCCAAAGCCAAACAGGAGTAACATCATGGCTATGAAGATCCGTCTCGCGCGCGGTGGTTCCAAGAAGCGCCCGTTCTATTCCATCGTCGCTTCCGACTCGCGCATGCCGCGTGACGGCCGCTTCCTGGAGAAGCTCGGCACCTACAACCCGCTCCTCGCCAAGGACGACGAAAAGCGCGTCGTCATGAACATGGAGCGCGTGCAGCACTGGCTGTCGCAGGGCGCCCAGCCCACCGACCGCGTCGCCCGCTTCCTGGAAGCCGCCGGCGCCCGTCCGAAGGCCGCCCGCAACAACCCGAAGACCGGCACCCCCGGCAAGGCGATGGCCGAGCGCGCAGCCAAGAAGGCCGCCCGCGCTGCCGAACCCGCTGCCGAGTAAATGATCCCCGGCCTGGGCCTTCTCCGGCGCGGGATCACGCTTGTGCTCTGCGGGGCCGCCTTCTGGGCGGGCCTGCAGGTCGCGGAAAGCGGGCAGGTGGACGCCTGTCGCGATTCCGGAGGGGCCTGGGACCCACGGGGCTTCTGTGCAGGAGCCGTGCCATGACTGCCGACCTCATCTGCATCGGGGCCATCGCCGGATCCTTCGGCGTTTCCGGTGAAGTCCGGCTGAAAAGCTTCTGCTCCGAGCCGACCGACATTGCCGCCTACGGCCCGCTCTCGACCGAGGACGGCAGCCGCACCTTCCACGTGACCCTGACCCGCCCGGTTTCGGGTGGCCTCGGCGCGCGGATCAACGGCATCACGACCAAGGAACAGGCCGACGCCCTGCGCGGCACCAGCCTGTTCGTTCCCCGCGACCGCCTGCCCAGCCTGCCCGACGATGAGTTCTACCACGCCGACCTGATCGGCCTGTCCGCCTATGACACCGGGGGCGTACTGATCGGCAAGGTCACGGCCGTCTACAACCACGGGGCTGGGGATATCCTCGAAATATCGACCGCCCGTCATAAATCGGCCCTGCTTTTGCCCTTTACCCTAGCAATCGTGCCCAATGTCGACTTGGCCTCCGGCCGGATTGTCGTCGACATGCCGGAGGAAAGTGATTGATCTGTCCACCACGGCAATGGTGGAGAGCTTGAGGGGATAGTAGGTGATGCCGACACGCATGCGCCTTGTGAAGGGCATCGCAGCCTTGCTCTATCTTGGGCCGCTGATCGCTGGCCTTTGCGGCTTCGGCTGGAGCATGGTGTTCTCGTTCACCGCGATCTTCGTCGTCTGGCTCATGGTGCTCCGACCCGAGCAGTGGCCTTCCACCCCTTCCGAATGGCTGACGGCGCAGGCCTGGCTGGCGGCGCTGGCGCAAGTGCTGTCCCAGCTCCTTCTGGTCGGCGTCCTGTTCGGCATCGGGCGCGGGCTGGGCGGGCTGGCGGACATCGGGACCGTCGACCTCGATCCGATGCTGCCGCTCTCGGTTTCCTTCCTGGCGATCCCGCTTTGCCGCATGCTGTGGGACGCCCGCGAGGCGGCGAGCCAGGGCTACTTCCTGGATGACGAGGCCGAGGCTGCCCACTCCGAAACCGCCCCCGGCGTGGCCGCGACCGCCATCATTCCGCTGTTGAACCTTCCCGACACCGCCCCCGATGCCGAGGTGACCGCCGCCGTGGCCGATGCGCTTGACGTGCCCGCAGCCGACCTCCGGCTGAACGCACTGACTGCGGCGCTGGCCCATCCCAACCGCAGCCACGAGGCGCTGCGTCGCGCGCTGGTCCTCTGGGCGACCGAGCCCGAGATCGTCGCTCCCGGCCAGGTGGCGGAAAGCATGGCCAAGGCCTTCGACCTTGCCAACGGCAACCTCGACCTCTTGCGGCTCTACGTGCCGCGCGCGGTGGCGCTGATCGCGGCCTTCCCGTCGCGGGCCAGCGATTTCCCCGAACCCGGTCGCCTGCGCGACGTGGCCGACAACCTGCCTGCTTCCGACCTGCCCGCCCATCTGCAGCACGATCTCAGCGAGGGACTTCGCGCGCTGGCGCGCTCGGTCGAGGCGGCGCTTGGCTCCCGGGCCGCTTCCGTGCTGACCGACACGCGCCCCGCACCAAAGGCCGCACCGCGCACCGCGTGATCCGGGGCTTTCCTGCGCGGGCCATTCGCGCTAATCCCGCGCCATGTCCGATGCTCCCGACACCCCGAAAAGCCACGGCCGCCTGTCCATTCGGCCGACGCTGAAGCCCCGTGACCTCATGGAGGAACCGCGACTGGTGAAGGGTGCCTTCACCGCAAAGATCATCACGCTTTTCCCCGAGGCCTTCCCTGGAACGCTAGGCCTGTCTCTTACCGGCAAGGCGCTGGACTTCGGGCTTTGGCAGATCGAAACCATCGACTTGCGCGATTTCGGCGAGGGTAAGCACCGCAACGTGGACGACACGCCAGCGGGCGGCGGCGCTGGCATGGTCCTGCGTCCGGACGTGGTGGACGCCGCCTTTCGTCACGCCGGCGTCGGCACCCCCATCGACCGCGCCCGCTGGCCCGTCATCTACCTCTCGCCGCGCGGCGCGCCCTTCACCCAAGCCACCGCCCGCCGCCTGGCGCAAGCCGAGGGCCTCACCCTTCTCTGCGGCCGCTTCGAAGGCGTCGACCAGCGCGTCCTCGACCACCACCAGGTCGAGGAAATCTCGCTTGGCGATTTTGTCCTCACGGGCGGAGAGATCGCTGCCCAGGCCATCCTCGACGCCACCGTCCGCCTGATCCCCGGCGTCCTAGGCAATGCCGCCTCGACCGAGGAGGAAAGCTTCTCCGACGGCCTTCTGGAACACCCGCAGTACACCCGCCCCGCCGTATGGGAGGGGCAGGAGATCCCCGCCGTCCTGCAATCCGGAAACCACGGCGAAATCGCCAAATGGCGCCGCGCCCGGTCCGAGGATTTGACCCGCGAACGCAGGCCGGATCTGTGGGAGAAACGGGGCCGCTGAAAACCCCAGCGGCCCTTGACCGGACCCCGCCTTCCCCCTATACGCGCCCGGTCCGGGGTCATCAGGCCCACGGACCCGATTCCCTTTTCCTGCCTGCCTTCTTCCGCAGGGTCATCGCACGGGGCGCGGACCAAACACAGCAGGCGCCACCTGCGGCGGGCTTCTTGCATCAGCAAGGGGGACCCGGACGAAGACCGGAAGCTCTGGCGCGGCATCACCTCTGCGGAAACCACCGCAGGCAAAACTGGAGAAAGCGCATGAACCTCATCGCGCAGATCGAGGCGGAGCAGATCGCTTCCCTCGGGAAGACCATCCCGGACTTCAAGGCCGGCGACACCATCCGCGTCGGCTACAAGGTGACCGAAGGCTCGCGCAGCCGCGTTCAGGCCTATGAAGGCGTCTGCATCGGCCGCAAGGGCGGCGCGACCATCGCTGCCTCGTTCACCGTCCGCAAGATTTCCTTCGGCGAAGGCGTGGAGCGTGTGTTCCCGCTCTACTCGACCAACATCGATTCCATCGAAGTGGTCCGTCGCGGCAAGGTTCGTCGCGCCAAGCTGTACTATCTCCGCGCCCGTCGCGGCAAATCGGCCCGGATCGCCGAAGTCACCAACTACAAAGAAAAAGCCGAGTGAGGAGTGGAGCCATGAAAGCCGATACCCATCCCGACTACCACACCATCACCATCAAGATGACCGACGGCTCGACCTACGAGACCCGCTCGACCTGGGGCAAGCCCGGCGATCAGATGTCGCTCGACATCGACCCGCTGGCTCACCCGGCCTGGACTGGCCAGCAGGCCAAGCTGATGGACACGGGCGGCCGCGTGTCGAAGTTCAAGAACAAGTACGCCGGCCTGGGCTTCTGATCCCTGCCAACGCGCTCCGCGAACGCCGCCCCGACCCGGGCGGCGTTCTGCATTCAGGAACATCCCGTCCGCCCGCTGGTTCCCCCTGCTGACCCCATTTCCAGCGAGGACCAGATGCACCATTCCGAAGCCACCCATGAAGTATTCGTCACCGGCCTGCGCAACGCCCATGCGATGGAAAGCCAGGCGCTGTCGGTGATCGACACCCAGCTCGGTCGGCTGGAAAGCTACCCCGAGATGATCGCCATGCTGCAGCAGCACCGGCGCGAGACTGAAGGCCAGATCGCCCGGCTCGACCAGATCTTCCAGGGCATGGGCGAAAGTCCCTCGACGTTCAAGGACACCGCGATGTCGGCAATGGGCTCGATGCAGGCGATGGGTCACGCCCTTGCCGGCGACGAGATCCTGAAGAACCACATGGCAGACTACATGTTCGAGCATTTCGAGATCGCCGCCTACACCTCGCTGATCACGATGGCCGAGACGATGGGCCATACCTCGGCGCTCCCGCTCCTGCAGCAGAACCTGGCCGAGGAACAGCGCTTCCAGCAGATGCTGATCGACAGCCTGCCGGCCGTGACGCAGAAGTTCCTCCAGCGCACTGAAAGCGGCCAGAAGGCCGACGTCTAGACCTCCGCCGCGCCACCTTGCACTGCCTGACGACCCCGGGCTAAGACGCCCGGGCACTCAGGCGGTTGGAAGGTGGCATGGCGCGGATCATCGTCGTCGGGAACGAAAAGGGCGGTTCGGGCAAGTCCACCACCTGCATGCATGTCGCGACCGCCCTGGCCCGGTTGGGTCAGCGGGTGGGCGCCCTTGACCTTGACCTCAGGCAGAAAAGCTTCGGCCGCTACATTGAAAACCGCCGCGCCTACATGGCTCAGGCGGGCCTCAGCCTGCCCACTCCGGACTACCGAGATCTTCCGGAAGTCGACGCGGCCACCGTCGGGCAAGGCGAGAACGCCCAGGACCAGCGCCTGACCCGCGCCATCGAGGCGATGGATGCCGAGATGGACTATATCGTCATCGATTGCCCGGGCAGCCACACCCGCCTCAGCCAGGTGGCCCATACGCTTGCCGACACGCTGATCACGCCCCTGAACGACAGCTTCGTCGACTTCGACCTTCTGGCCCGCCTCGACGGCCTGACTGGCAAGATCAAGGGCCCGTCGATCTATTCCGAGATGGTGTGGGGCGCGCGCCAGACGCGGGCTCAGGCCGGACTTCAGCCGATCGACTGGATCGTGGTCCGCAACCGCCTGGGTGCGCAGGCCATGCACAACAAGAAGAAGGTCGGTGCCGCGCTCGAGGAGTTGTCCCGTCGCATCGGCTTTCGTGTCCTGAGCGGCTTTTCCGAACGCGTTGTCTTCCGCGAGCTTTTCCCGCGCGGCCTGACCCTTCTGGACCTGAAGGACACCGGGGTCGATCAGCTGAACCTGTCGAACATCGCTGCCCGCCAGGAACTGCGCGACCTGATGGCGGGGCTCAGGCTCCCGTCTCTTCAGATCGGCTTTTGAACACCGGGCCACCCAGGCCCACATGGTTCACGATGCGGTTGCGGTTGACCTTCTTCAGGCGCTTGTCAAAGGTCGTGTCTTCATCGGCCTTCCGAACGCGGCCAAGGCCAATCTTCTTCAGCAGCTTGATCGTCTTTTTCATTGGGCGTCCCTTTCGGTCATACCCTTTTGTCCTGCGGAAGCGGGGCAGGACTATGGCAGCCTAGGACAATTGCTGAGTCGGCTTTGCGCTCATTTGGCGACAATCCGTGTCCGATTTCGCCACACAATTTAAGCGTGTGTTACCGGCAGCTTACAGAGCCCGGCCCCGCAGCCAATCCGCCCAGGCCTGCTTCGATCCGGCAAAGACGTTGATGTCCACCGGCCCTGCGATCCCGGGCACCCGGCCGGTGGAGGTGTATTGCCAGAAGGTCCAGGCATTGCCGTCATAGACCCCGTGCGGGTGATCCGCGACCGAGCGCAGCCAGAAATCCACCCCCTGCAATCGCCAAAGCTCGGTGTCATCGAAGAAATCCACCGTGGTGTAGATCATCGGACGCTGGCCGTAATGCCTCTCCAGGATGTCCAGGAAGATGCGGGCCTCCTTGCGGATCGTCGCCCCGTCGCGCCGGATCGTGCAGGTCGGGCTGAACGGGGTCCATTCCATGTCCAGCACAGGGGGCAGGGAGCCCGGCGTCCTCGGCACGGCCTTGATGAACCAGCGCGCCTGCTCGGCCGCCGGACGGCAGTGGTAGAAGAAGTGGTAGGCTCCCCGCTTGACCCCCGCCGCCCCCGCGCCACGCCAGTGGCTGTCGAACATCGGGTCCACCATGTCCCCGCCTTCCGTCGCCTTGATGAAAGCGAAGTTGACCCCGTTCGCCCGGGCCGTCATCCAGTCCACTTGGGTCTGGAACCGCGACAGGTCGATCCCGTGCACCGGATAGCGGTCGGGTGAGCGTCCGGGCCAGTCGGTCGGATCGCTGTCGGTGAAGTTCGAGCTGGTGACCGACACCTCAAGCGCCTCGGGCGCGGCATCGCGGCGGGCCTGACCGCAGGCGGCCAGAACCAGAAGCAGAAGAAGGGCAGACAGCCGGATCATGTGGCCAGCCTGCCGCGACCGCCGGGGACTGTCACCCGGGATTATCCACGCTTCGCACCGCGACCGTGCCGATGCGCGATGATCCGCGCAGGCTCAGGCGGCGGCCAGCTCGTCCCAGCAGGCAAGAGCATGGCCCGCATACATCAGCCCGGGCCCGCCCCCCATCTGCACCGCCATCGCCAGCACGTCGGCCAGCTCCTCGCGCGTGGCTCCGGCCTTCATCAGCGCCTCGACGTGGAAGTTGATGCAGGGCTCGCAGCGCAGGATCACCGACATTCCCAGGGCGACGAATTCCTTCTCCTTGAAGCCCAGGGGTCCGTTCTCCTTGACGCCCTTCGACAGCGCTCCAAAGCCTTTGGCGGCCTCGGGCACCAGGGCGTTCAGCGCGCGAAGCTCCTTACGCATCTCGGAAATCTTTTCGGCATAGGGCGTATCAGACATCGGGGCCTCCTTGCTTGACCCCTGATCACACCACCGCGTGCGCGTTTCGTTGACCTGCGTCAACCGAAGCGCGCAGGGGAAAGCTGCGCGACGAGATCCGCCTCCAGCTCCGGTGCCCGCCCGCCGATCAGGTCCGCCGCCAGCCGGCTGGCTGCGGCGCAGGTCTGGAAGCCATAGCCGCCCTGACCCGCCAGCCAGAAGAACGAAGGCTCCTGTGCGTCCGGCCCGATGACCAGCACCCGGTCCGGCGCGAAGGTGCGCAGCCCCGCCCAGTTGGAAATCAGCCGCGTCACGGGTTCCGTCACCATCTCCTCGTACCGCGCCAGCCCTTCGGCCAGGACCATGTCGTCCGCCCAGGCGTCATGCGGCTCCATCAGGTCCTCCTCGGCCGGGCTGACGATCAGCGCACCGGCGTCGGGCTTCGCATACCAGTCCTCGCCCGGCCCGAACATCATCGGCCACCGGCTCACGTCATGCCCGCCCGGCGCCGGGATCCGCGCCATCGACCGCCGATAGGGCGTGAAACCCAGCGGCTTCACCCCCGCCAGCGCCGCCACCTGGTCCACCCAGGCCCCGGCCGCGTTCACCACCATCCGCGCCGTGAACTCCCCCGCGGTCGAGCTGACCCGCCACCCGGCGCCGTCCTTCGTGATCGCGCTCACCTTCGCCCTGGTCAGCACCCGCGCCCCGCGTCCCTTGGCCTCGCGCGCGAAGCCCTGGACCAGAAGGTCCGTGTCCACATCCTCGGCATGGGCCGCATAGCCCGCCATCGCCACCGTCTCCGGGTTCAGGATCGGCACGATCCCTTGCGCTTCCGCCACGCTGATCCGGTCGAACTCCATCGCCGTCAGGTCATGCTCGAACGCCTCGGTCCCGTCGGCCTTGCCCACCAGCAGCAGTCCGCGCGGCGACAGCACGCCCGGCACGCTGCGGAAATAGGCCTCGGAGGCCATCGACAGCCCCACCACCGCCGGCGCCCCATAGCGCGGCTCGAACAGCGCCGCCGACCGACCCGAGGCATGGTGCGCCAGCGCCTCCTCGGCCTCCAGCACGATGACAGAGCCCAGCTCGGACATCCGCGCCGCTGCCGAGATCCCGGCGATCCCGCCCCCGATGATCAGAAAATCCGCGTCCATGCTGCCCCTCCCGCAATGGAAAGGGGCACGGGTTGACCCATGCCCCTGCCTTTCGCTTCAGATACCGGAAGATGCCAGGGGCCGAAACCCCCGGCCAAAGCCGATCACTGGGGAATGTCGCCGACAATCCCTTCGACGTAGAAGTTCATCCCCAGCAGATCGCCGTCCGGCGCGGTCGCGCCCTCGGCCAGCCAGGGCGAGCCGTCCTGCTTGTTGATCGGCCCGGTGAAGGGGTGATAGGTGCCCGCCGCGATCGCGTCGCGCATCGCTTCGGCCTCGGCCTTCACATCGGCCGGAACCTTGTCGGTGATCTCGCCGATCTCGACCTCGCCGCCGGCGATGCCTTCCCAGGCGTCGATCTGCTCATAGGTTCCGTCCAGAAGCTGGCCCACGCGCTTCACATAATAGGGCGCCCAGTTGTCGATGATCGACGACACGCGCGGCCCGTCCTTGTATTCCGCCATGTCCGACGCCTGACCGAAGCCGATCACAGCGCCGTTGGTCTTGGCAGCCTCGGCCAGCGGGGCCGTCGAGTCGGTGTGCGACGCGATCACGTCCACGCCCTGGTCGATCAGCGCCTTGGCGGCGTCAGCCTCCTTGGCCGGGTCGAACCAGGTGAAGGCCCAGACCACCGACAGCTCGACGTTCGGGTTCGCCTTCTTGGCGTGCAGGTAATAGCTGTTGATCCCCATCACGACTTCCGGGATCGGGAAGGACGCGATGTAGCCGATCTTGTTCGACTTGGTCATCTTGCCCGCGATATGGCCCTGCACCGCCCGGCCTTCATAGAAGCGCGCGTTGTAGGTCGAAACGTTCGGATGCTCGCGCTTGAAGCCCGTGGCATGCTCGAACTTCACGTCCGGGAACTTGGCCGCGACGGCGTTCGTCGGGTCCATGAAGCCGAACGAGGTCGTGAAGATGATGTTGCAGCCGCCCAGCGCCATCTGGGTCAGCACGCGCTCGGCGTCCGCGCCTTCCGGCACGTTTTCCTGCCACTGGATCTCGACCTTGTCGCCGTACTCCTTCTGCACGGCCAGCGCACCTTCGTGGTGCTGGAAAGTCCAGCCGCCGTCTCCGATCGGGCCGACGTAGACGAAGCAGGCCTTTACCTTGTCCATGCCCTGAGCAAAGGACGCGCCGCTGGCCAGCAGCAGGCCCATTGCGGCGGTCGCCAGCAGATTTCTCCGTTTCATTTCCTGTCTCCCCGTGGTGGCGGCACCTGTTGCAGCACCGCTGGTTGAAGCCTCAGCGCGAGGCGTGAAAGTTCTGTCCCAAAGACGCCGGAGCGCCATTGGCCTTGCCCTTCCGCCCCGCCGACATGATGACCAGCACAAGGATGGTTATCAGATAGGGGGCCATGGACAAGTACTCGACCGGGATGGCACTGCCCGCGACCTGCAGGTTCAACTGCAAGACGGTGATCCCGCCGAAAAGATAAGCACCGATTAACACCCGCCAGGGCCGCCAGGATGCAAAGACCACGATGGCCAAGGCGATCCAGCCCGCGCCTGCCGTGATCCCGTCCACCCATTGCGGCACCCTTGCGAGGCTGATGTAGGCTCCGCCCATCCCCGCCATCGCCCCGCCAAAGGCGATGCACATCAGGCGGATGCGGTTGACCTTGTAGCCCAGCGCATGGGCCGCCTCGTGGCTTTCTCCGACCGCGCGGATGATCAGGCCGATCCGCGTGGACTTCAGCACCCACCACAGCACCGCCGTCATCAGGATGCTGAAATAGACCATCCAGTCATGGCCGAAGAGGATCGGCCCCACCACCGGCAGGTCCGCCAATGCGTCCGGCAGAAGCTGCCCGGTCGGCGGCGGCTTGATCCCGTTGTAGCCCTGCCCGCCCAGGCTCGAGACCCCCAGGCCGAAGAGCGTCAGGGCCAGCCCCGTCGCCACCTGGTTCGCCAGGAACACCTGCGTCAAGGCCGCGAAGATCAAACTCAGCAGCGCCCCGGCGACCGCCCCGCCAACGAAGCCCAGAACCGGGCTCCCGGTCTGCACGGCCACGATGAACCCGCCGAGCGCGCCGATGATCATCATCCCCTCGACGCCAAGGTTCAGGACACCGGACCGCTCCACCACCGTCTCGCCCAGCGCCGCCATCAGGATCGGCACGGCCGAGGCCATGAGCGTCGCGATCAGGATGACCGGGTTGATACCTCCAAGATCCATCAGTGCGCCCCCACAGCCAGCCGGAACCGGTAATTCGTCAGCACGTCCACCGCGAGCAGGAAGAACAGAAGCATCCCCTGGAACACTTGGATCGCCGCATCAGGCAGCCCGAGATTGGTCGACGCCATCTCGCCCCCCACATAGGTCAGCGCCATCAGGAACCCCGCCAGCACGATCCCCAAGGGGTTCAGCCGCCCGAGGAAGGCCACGATGATCGCCGTGAACCCGTAACCCGTATTGAAGTCGATGCTGATCTGCCCGGCAGGCCCCGTGACCTCGAACATCCCCGCCAGCCCCGCCAGCGCGCCCGAAATCCCCATGCAGAGCACCACCAGCCGCGTCGGCGACACCCCGTGGAACCGCGCCGCGCGCGGAGCCTGTCCCGCCAGCCGGATCTGGAACCCTGCCTGGTGCCGCGTCAGCAGGATAAAGGCCAGCACCGCCGTCACCAGCGCCGCGACCCCGCCCCAATGCAGGCCCAGGGGTTCATACAGAAAGTCATTCTGCGCCGCCGGGAAGCTGGAGAAATTGCGGCTCCCCGGAAAGCCCATTCCCTCGGGGTTCTTCAGGAACCCGGTCGAGGCCTTGGCCAGGATCGTCTCGGCCACATAGACCAGCATCAGGCTGACGAGGATTTCGTTCGTGTTGAACTTGGTCTTCAAAATCGCCGGGATCATCGCCCAGGCCCAGCCGCCGAAGGCTCCCGCGATCACCATCACCGGAAAGATCCAGCGGCTTTCCGTCGGGAACACCGCCAGCCCCACCCCGGCCCCCACGATGGCACCGATGATGTACTGCCCCTCGGCCCCGATGTTCCAGATGCCGGCCCGGAACCCGAGGGCCAGGCCAATGGCGATCAGGATCAAGGGCCCCGCCTTCACCAGCAGCTGCCCGCGAAGGTAGAAGGCGAACTCACCAAAGATCGGGTCCCAGAAGATCGTCCGGATCACCTCGAACGGGTTCTTCCCCATCGCGGCGAACAGGATGCCGCCCGCGATCATTGTCAGGATGACCGCGACAGGCGGCGTCGCATAAAGCCAGAACTTGCTGGGGGTAGGGCGCTTCTCAAGCCGAAACATGATGCGCGACCTCCATTCCGTGGGCGCCGCCCATCATCAACCCGATCTCGTCCATCGTCAGCCCTTCCGTGGGCCGGGGCTTCGTGAGCCTCCCCTCGTTCAGCACCGCGAAGGTGTCCGCAACTTCCAGCAGTTCGTCCAGGTCCTGGCTGATCACCACAACTGCCGCGCCCTCTCCGGCCCGGTCGAGGATGCTCTGACGGATCGCCGCCGCCGCCGCCGCGTCCACCCCCCAGGTTGGCTGGTTGATCACGATGACCGAGGCCCCCTGCATCAGCTCGCGCCCCATCAGGAACTTCTGCAGATTTCCCCCCGACAATGCCCGCGCCGCGACGTCCGGCCCCGGAGTCCTCACGTCATAGGCCGCGATGATCTCCTCCGCGAACTTCCGCGTCCCCGCCCAGTCCACGAACCCGTTCTTCGTCAGCCCCTTGC
>Ga0208243_1000169_pt1 | contig 50454 bp, 77 predicted proteins | sample Subbio2Aug_QV12A_FD_184826 | JGI IMG/M metagenome (GOLD analysis project Ga0208243, IMG submission 184826) | Serpentinite rock and fluid subsurface biosphere microbial communities from McLaughlin Reserve, California, USA - CR12Aug_QV12A (SPAdes) | ecosystem: Environmental > Terrestrial > Deep... | reverse complement strand
AGCCTGTCCGGCTCCCGCCTTCGCTCCCGCTCCCGCTTCCCTTCCTGCTTTCCGCTCCCGGTTGTCATGACGTGACGGGGCGGCGGATCGGTCGAGCCGGGCGGCGGCGGGCGGGCGGCGGACAGGTCGAGCGTGTACGGCTCTCGCTTCCCCTCCCGCTTCAGGCGGACGGACAAGGAGGCTGGACGGCGGCAGGTCGACCGGCGGGAGGGTCGAGGCGGGCAGGCCTGCCCTACTCCCGCTCGCCTTCGCTTCCCTTCCCTTCACGGTGACAGGGGCGGACAGGATGGCGGGGCGGCGGGTTGCGCCTGCGGACCGGGAAGCCAAGCGGCGGACGGCAAGAGTCGCGGGATGGGTGCAAGCTGCGGGCTTGCCGCAGTATGCAAACGCCCGCCGGGCGGGTGCACGGCGGGCGGCAAAGATAAACACTAGCGGGGAAATGATTCGACGACTGCGAATCGCAATCCGTCTTCTGGCGCCATGAGTGACTCGCGCCGCACGCGATGTCAACGCCGAAAACTCCCATGCCCGTGGCGCGCCTCCGCATCTTCTCCGGCGAAGGCGCGTACGAGACCGGCGCGAATAGGGGGTGGATGTCGATACTCGACAACCTGCAAGGGTTCCTGAAATTACGATTCCAACGTAATATTTTCTATATTAAAATCAAATAGATGGGCGGATACGGTGAAAAATCTTCGGTCTTCCTCTTGCGCAAATACGTTTTTTGCGTATTTTCAGCATCAACGAGGCGCTGCGGCGGTTCGGGGCGGGACCGGGTCCGGTTCCACGATCTTTGACATGGCAGATGACGGTAAGGCGCCTTGATCTAGGAAGGTTGCCACAAGCTTTCGGTTTCGACCGGGACAAGGTGGCGGGCTGGAATAGACGGCAAGGGGAAACGCGGAACGCGGTCACAAATAGGGCAACCCAAATGCGGGAGCATTTACCGGCCATGACAAAGGCCGGGTTAGGGGAAGGACGCGCGACAAGGTGCGGACGGCAAAACACTTGTATCGATGAAGGTTCCGGGTCGGAAAGACTGGCGGAAAGATAGTCGGCAAGGCGAGAAAATCGCTTCAGTGCTGCGAACCGCAACCGATACAGGCAAGGTCGTTTCGAACAATCAAAATCAATCGAATTGAAACCGTCGCGGCCATCGTCGCGGCGGTTTCCTGACATTGCAGCGGCAAGCCGGTTTCGACCGGCTTTCTTGTGCAATGGAAAGGGACTCACATGCTTACGATTGAGACGGCAAAGGCCTATGCGGCCGCGACGCTGACCGAGCACGGTTCGAAGGCTGAAATGACCGGGCGGGCTTGGCGCGATGCCGAGTGCACGGAAGTCGTTCAAGTGGAAATCATCTGGCGCGATAGCGGTTATTCCCGCCTTGCGACTTTCGACGTCTGGAACGAAAACGGCAAGCATTATGGCGAATACTGAATTGCAGCTTCAACGGCACGTCGCGGCGTGCCGTTTGGGAAGCAATTCGCTTCACCGGCAATCATGCCAAAACAGGAGATTGGGAAATGGCAAAGTTCGAAGTTCTGACCGGTAAGGCTCTCAAAGCCAAGGTCGCCGGTTTCGGCAAGCGTGCCGCGACGTTTTCGGCGGACATGCACCAGCTGGCGTTCTCGGCGCTGCAGCACGTGGAGGATCATCACGATCCGGTCTACTGCACCCAGCTGTTTCAGGCCATGCCGACCAACTATCAGGCGTCGCTGAAGAACTGGTTCACGGCCTTCGGCAAGGTGACCTTCAACCGCGACGCCATGGCCTTCGCCTATGCCAAGGGCAAGGCGTCCGACATGGGGAAGGCGATGGACGTGTCTCCGGCAGAGTTCCAGCGGGCGAAGGGTGCGGCGAAGACGACGTCCGCGCTCATGGACCGGGTCGAGTCGCTGGCGAAAAAGGCGATCGAAGGCGCCGACACCTCGCATGAGGACAAGGCCTTCGCCCGCGCGCTGGCCAATTTCGTCCAGATGTACAAGGCGCCGGCACCGGTCGCCGATAAGCCCGCCGCGCCCCGCGTCATCAAGGGCGGCAAGGGCAAGGCCGCCCCGGTCGCGGCCATGGTCGAGACGGTCGAGCCGGTCGCGCAGGCGGCCTGAGCACGTAGCCCGCTACGGGTGATTGAGGGCGGACGGCGCTAGCCGCCCGCCTTCCACCGCGTGAGACTTCGCAAGGGCGCAAGCGCGCTTTTTCGCGGCTTCACGCCGAACACCGCAATCATGCGAAAAATGGAGATCACGCAATGCCACGCTCGGAATCCGTCCAGCATTCGGCCGCCGCGCCGGCACCGTTCCACCACCCGCACTTCGAGACGCCGCGCCAGCGGCAGGCCCGCCTGTTCCGCCGCGAGATCCGCGAGTTCCTGCGGACGGCCGAAGCGCAGCGCGCCCGCCTGTCCCGTGTCCGCATCCTGGAGTCCGTCCAGTGATCCCCGCCTGGCTCAACGTGTCGACCCGCAAGGTCGGCGGGCTGCGCTTCGTCAAAATCGGCCGCCTCACCGTGTCGTGGTCGGTCTCGCGCTCCTATCGCCCGATCGGTGCGCCCGCCGTCCCGTCCTTCACCATGCCGGCCGAGGTGCGGTTCCCCACGCCCGACCTGCCCGCCCTGCGCGCCGCCCGCGCCGCCCGGAGTCTCGCCCGATGAAAACCGCCCTCCTCGCTCTGTCGCTGGCCATGCTCGCCGCCGGCACCGTCTCCCGCCCCGTCAAGGCGTCCCCGCTCGACCGCGACTCGCTCGCCTGCGAACTGGCGCGCGACTTCCCCACCGACGGCAACATCGAAGCCTGCACCGGCGAGCCGATCGAGTTCCCCACGGCGCCGAGCTTCGCGCTGCTGGCCACCGCCTACACCGAGCACGGTCCCGTCGTGCATCTGCTGGCCAACCGCATCGACGCCCTCACCTGCACCGACAACCTCGCGCACGGCATTGCGCCCTATGCCGGCGCGATCCTCGCCGGCTATCTCCAGCCCGCCGGCGAGGGCCACGTTCCCGCGCCCGGCGAGCCGTCGCCGGAGCCCGCGGCCATGGTCCTTTCGTGCGAACTGGCGTGGTGAGCGCGATGTCCCTCATCGTCACCGTGACCTGGCACAACCCGAACCCCGACACGATCGCGAACAAGCTCGCCGCGCGACTTGGCCGCGAGCCGACGCATCAGGAGCTCAAGGACGAGGTCTGCCGCATCCTGCGCGAAGCCAACGAAGGAATGAAGGCCCGCAAGTCCTGACACCCTCCCCGCCGCCCGGAGCACCACCGGCGGCGCATTCCCCCGCCCGATGGCACGGCAACTTGGTGCCTCGACGGACGAAAACGCCCGCTCGTGGCCGTCAACGAAGGAGACCGCCATGTAACCGCCCGGCGGGACCGTCAGCGAGCGCGCCCGCCCCCGCAACCGTGCTCGCCACCTCCCCTCCCGCAATCATGCACCAATGGAGACCCGCATGCGCACCCGTGCGCCCGACCTGCAATTCCAAAATCTCGGATCAATCGTCACCTGCACGGCTGTCACCCTGCGCGGCGAGATCTGGATAGCCGAGCGCCTGCTTGACCCTGGCGAACGTCTCGGCGAGGGCGATACCGTCCCGATCGAACATTGCTTCCTCGAAGACATCGTGCTCGGCGCCCGCGCCGAGGGGCTGGTGTGCCATGGCTGACAGGCGGGCGGCCTCCAATCTGATGGGTACGCTTTACGGCCCCTACGCCCGCCAGATCGTCAATCGCTGCCTCAAGTTCTGGTTCGCCCTCGTCACTGATCGGGGCCAGGTGATCCGGTACGAGGTGCGTTTTCATCCGCGCACCCTGAAGCCCACCCATCGACCACGGCCCTTTCGTGACCGGCGGTTGCCCGGTCCGATGCCCGCAAGACAGAGCAACTTCGAACAGTTCCGCGTGCCGGATATCCTCGCGCCCTATCCCAGCGCCCGCTTCAATTGGGGAACGGTGGCCGAACTGGCGCCGTCACTTCTCCCGGATCAGGACCGCGCCGACGTGACCCGCCTCGCCCTCACCGGCGAGCTTCCTCGCAGATCAGTGACTACGGAGACATCTCAGTGCCCCACCGCTTGAACCACCTCGATCGGAGGCTCGCGATCGAATGCCTCAATGCCGCGGCAGCGTCCCGCGCCATGTGGATGAACATGATGCGCACCGGGCACGGATGGACCTGGGCGCACTACCGGGGTTGGCTGCTCGACGCACGCCGCATCCGCCTAGGCCTGAAGTTCGAGGCTCTCGGCAGAGGCGGCGTTTCAGCCAACGGGTTTCGCCGGCAGATGCGGAGGCTCTCCAGCTGAATTCTCCCGACGCGATTCGCAACGTCGTGTCGCCCCCACCCCGCATTCATGCAACCCACGGAGACCCCATGATCGCCAGCGGCATCGCCTACTTCCTCGCCGCCGTATTCTTCGGCATCGGCATCCACGGTCTGGCCCGGGTCGGGCTGGACAGGGTGCCTGTCGAAAAGGAAGGCACCTACATCCTGACCGCCTTCATCTTCCTCGTCCTGGCATTCGTCTGGGCGAAGCTCGGCGGCATCTGACCGCCTCACCACCCCGCAAGCCTGCAACCCACGGAGACCTGAACCATGAACGCCATCACCTCCATCGCCGCCGCCGCCTCGTCCTCCTCGACCCTCGCCACCCGGGCGATGATCGTGTCGCTGTCCATCTCGCAGTGGTCGGGGCGGCGCCTCGATCGGGAGATCACCGACGAGGTCAACAACCAGCACAACGCCGCCGCCGATGCCGGCCGCTACAACAAGCTGCTGCTGCCGAAGGAAGCGCTCGACCCCATCGTCAAGGTGGTGAGCGAGACGCGCACCGAGTTCCTGAAGCGCACCCTGCCGTGGATCGACAATGGCGGGCGCATCATGGCCGCCGACGCCTACATGGCGCACATGTCCTGGCTCAACGGCCAGCGCCGCAAGTTCGACGCCGCGGTCGACGACTTCATCCGCGCCTATCCCGGTCACGTCCAGTCCGCCCGCGCCCGCCTCAACGGCATGTTCAAGGCGGAGGACTACCCGACCGTCGACCAGCTGCGCGGCAAGTTCTCGATGGCGTGCACGGTCTTGCCCGTGCCGACGTCGGACGACTTCCGGGTGTCCATGTCCGAGGCGCAGGCCGCCCACATCCGCGCCGACATCGAGCGGCAGGTGAGCGACGCCACGACGGCCGCCGTGAAGGACATCTATCGCCGCGTCGCCGACGTCACCGAGCGCATGGTCGACAGGCTCAACGCCTACAAGCCCGCGTCGAAGAAGGGCGAGCGGTCCGAGGGCGTGTTCCGCGACAGCCTCGTCGAGAACGTCCGCGACCTGATCGCCATCCTCCCGGCGCTCAACATCACCGGCGACCCGGCGCTGACCGCCATGGCCGCCAAGCTCCAGCCGCTGGCCGAGTGGGACGCGGCGGTCCTGCGCGAGGATGCCGGCAAGCGCAAGGACGTGGCCGCCACCGCCGAGCAGATCCTGGCGCAGGTGTCGGACTTCCTCGCATGACCGACCTCTGCACCTGCGCCAAGTGCGGGCGCGTCACCGGCATCGACGAGCTGGACGCCAAGCCGTCTCCGACACGCTTGCTCCGGCTCGTGCGGCTCCTCCGCGGGCAGCTGTTCATGCTGCGCTATGCCGCCGACCGCGGTTACGACTTCGATCGGCTCGAGTGCCGGGACTGCTACGGCCCCGGTTACGTCGAGTTCTGATCTCCGCGTCCACCCGCCCATCAACGGACACAGGAGGCAGCATGTAACCATCACGACCCCACCCTTTCGATAGGCGGTGCGCTTCCCCGGCGCACCGCCGCCCCCTGCAACCATGCATCAACGGAGACCATCATGAACCTCAAGTCCGCGGCCACCGCCCTCACCGCCTACATCGACGCCGACATCCCGGCCTTCCTGTGGGGCGCGCCCGGCGTCGGCAAGTCCTCGATCGTCAAGCAGATCGCCGGCTCCCGCAGCTGGAAGACGATCGACTTCCGGGCCTCGACCCGCGACCCGGTCGCCCTCATGGGCCTGCCCGACATCTCCGGCGACACCGCCCGCTGGAAGGTGCCGGACGAGTTCCCGCAGGCCGACCGTGACGGCGCCGAAGGCATCCTGCTTCTCGACGAGCTCAACGCCGCCGCCCCCTCCATGCAGGCGGCGTGCTTCGGCCTGGTGCTCGACCGCCGCGTCGGCGACTACGTCCTGCCCAAGGGCTGGCGCGTGCTGGCGGCGGGCAACCGGCAGGCGGACCGCGCCGCGGCACAGCGCATGCCCTCGGCGCTGGCCAACCGCTTCGCTCACATCGACGTCGATCCGGACATCGACACCACGGCCGAGCACTTCAACGCGATCGGCCTGTCGCCCATGGTCGTGGCCTTCCTGCGCTTCCGCCCGGCCATGCTGCACATGATGGACGGGTCGGACCTGCGCGCCTTCCCGACCCCCCGGGCATGGGAGCAGGTGGCCAAGGTGGTCGACGTGCCCTCGCCGCTGCGGATGCAGCTGATCAGCGGCCTCGTCGGTGACGGCGCGGCCGGCGAGATCGAAGGCTTCATCCGGCTCTACAAGGATCTGCCGAGCCTCGACCTGGTCCTGGCCAACCCGCACAGCGCGCCGGTTCCCGAGGCGCCGGCCGCGCGCTTCGCCATCGCCACGGGCCTCGCCCGCAAGGTCACGGCACAGACCTTCGAGAACGCCATGACCTATGTCATGCGCATCCCGGCGCGCGAGTTCCAGATCGTGTTCGCCGTCGATGCGGTTCGCCGCGACCCCGGCTTCTCGCACACGCAGACCTTCACCGACTGGTCCACCCGCAATCAGGACGTGGTCCTTGGCTAGAGCGGCAGTCCACTGGATCGCCGGGCCGATCGGGTACAAGCAGAGCGACGAAGGCGTGTACCCCGACCGGCGTGTGACGGTGTGTAAGTGGGAGTTCGTCGGGCTGGCAGCCAACGGCGAGATCCGCCGCTGGTACCTGTGCTTTTCGCTGCTGACCCGCACCTTCACGGCGTACACGTTCACGCTCAGCGAGTGGGATCAGGCCCACGCTGCAGACCTCGCTCGCTTCTATCGCCCGCTCGCAGTGCTGCGGTCCATGCTGCCCAAGGGCAGCACGGCCACGGCGCTGCGGGCGATGCTGCCCGAGAAGGACATCGCCGAGATCACGGCGCTGTCCATCACGGGAGGCAGGAGTGGTTAGGTTCAAGGCGGTGTGGGGCCCGTCCCGAACCGAGAAGAAGGCGTGGGGCATGAAGTGGATGTTCTCGGCCATGCTGATGGACGGCAGCATCCGCGGCTACACCCTGCGCTTTTTCTCCGACAGCCGCCGCTTCTCGGTCAAGGCGCACACGTCCGGCAGCGCCAGAGCAGACGCCGACCGGCTGGCCGAGCGCGATCTGTTCAGCCTGCCGGAACTGCAGCGCGGCGAGCTGGTCGAAGGCGCCCGCGTCACAGACATCCTGAGAAGCAAGCTGTCGCCTGAGCACGTCGCCGCGGCGGCGGCCAGCGCCATCACCTACCGGAGGTCACGATGAGCGGCATTCGCAAGGTCTTCGGGCCATTCCATCCCATCGACTCCGGAGGCAAGTCGCAGCGCCATATCGACTTCCACTTCTTCGGCATCCGCGCCGACCATTCGATGGCGATGTGGGTGCTGCGGTTCGACGTCAACCTGCGCGCCTTCGGCATCCACTCCATCCCGATCGGCGACGTCGGCGCCAAGGGACGCAAGGTCATCCCCGACATCAGCAAGGCCGAGGTCGTCCACAAGGACGCCTTCCTCGACGAAAGCCCGATCGAAACAGGCAGGGTCACCGACATCCTGCGCAAGAAACTGCGGCCCGAACATTTCGCCATGTGCACGGCGGCCGCCATCCTCCAGAGGTAACCATGGACCGTATTCAGATCCTCGACAGCCGCATCAGGTTCGAACCAAACCTGCCGCGCAACATCGCTCTGGCCTGGGATTTCTACGCCACGGCGGTGGTCCGCCACGGCGGTGGTCCGGTCACGCAGCGCAAGTTCTGCCTGCTGTTCAAGCCGAGCGACCGCTGCTTTATCGTTCACGCGGTCCGCAGGGTGTCGAAGCGCAAGAAGCGACGCCAGGTCAAGGTGTCCGCCGGCATGGTCCGCTACCTGCGCTCCCGCGTTCCTCCCGAAGCGCTTGCCGCCTGCGCCAGGGCATCCTTGCATGAGGCACGGCGCGCGCCATGACTCCCGAGTTCGTCCGCCAGAACTTCTCGGTGCGGCAGCTCCACCGTCATCTGGTCTGGAGGTTCCATCCGAAGGACGCGCGCAGCCGGCGGGTCTGGCACTACCGCCTCGTCTACTTGGTGGCGCCCCGCAAGTTCATCGCAACGATCGTGGAAAGGCGGGCAGGCAAGCAGCCACGACGGATCGCTGTCGGAGACGATGTCTGCGAGGCCCTTCGCCATGCACTGCCGCCCAAAGCAGCCGCCCTGTGCATCCGCAAATCCATCCTACTGCCGAAAGGAAGCGACACATGAACGCCGAAGACAAGATCCTCTCCGCCCGCACCGGCCTGTTGTGGGACCAGCCCTTCTTCGGGGCGCTCGCCTGCCAGCTGCAGTTGGTCGACGCGACCGACGACCCTCGGATCGACACGATGGCGACCGACGGCAAGCGGCTCTACTTCGACCGCGCCTTCGTCGGCAAGCTCAACCGCGCCGAGCTGATGTTCGTTCTGGCACACGAGGTGCTGCACAACGCCTTCGAACACCACACCCGGCGCCAGCACCGCGACCACCGCCTGTTCAACGTGGCCTGCGACTACGCCATCAACGGCGAGCTCGTGGCGACGAAGGTCGGCAAGATGCCGGCGATGGGCCTGCTCGACGCCCGCTTCACCGGGCTCGGCGCCGAGGAAATCTATCGCCTCCTCGAGGAGGAGCAGGAGTCCGGCGGCGGCGGCGCGCCCGGCGCCGGTGGCCAGGGCATCGACCCCGGCGGGTGCGGCGGTGTGCTCGACGCGGCCCCTGCCTATGACGAGGCGGCGCTCGCAGAGGCCCGGGCCGAGATGCAGGCGCAGGTGCGGCAGGCGGCGGCGATCGCCAAGGCGACGCAGGCCGGCGTGCTGCCGGCCGGCATCCAGCGCATCATCGACCAGCTGCTGAAGCCCAAGATCGACTGGCGCGCCGTGCTGCGGCGCTTCGTCGACGACGCATCCACCCGGGATTTCTCCTGGGCGAAGCCGAACCGACGCTTCCTGCCGCTCGGCCACATCATGCCGGGCGACATCAGCGACGGCATCTCCCACATCGTCATCGCCGTCGACACGTCTGGCTCGATCGACCAGAAGATCCTGTCCGAGTTCGCCGCCGAGATCCGCGGCGCCTTCGAGGAGGGCGCGGTCGACAGGATCACCGTGATCTACGCCGACTCGGCGGTGGCGCACATCGAGGAGTTCGAGACCGGCGACGAGCTGGTGCTCAACGCTGCCGGCGGCGGCGGCACCGCCTTCTCGGATACCTTCCGCACCATCACCGAGAGGTTCCCGGATGCCCGGGCCTGCATCTACTTCACCGACATGTACGTCTGCGACTTCGGCGACGAACCGCCGATGCCGGTGCTGTGGGGCGTGCAGGGCCGCACCAAGGATTTCGACAGCCTCACCCCACCCTTCGGCGAGACGATAAGCCTCGCCGCCTGACGGTCCAACACGCCGCAGCTCGGACTGCCTTGCGCAGATGGCAGCTCCACCGGTTAAGCAGGTCGGTAATCTCCGTCCCGCCTCAGCGCCTCCCCCACGCCCGTGTGGATAATCCTCGCACGATGCCGGATCATCAGCATCGATCGCGGCATCCGCTCCAGCGCAGCCGTGAACGCGGCCTGCGCGACGAGCGCATTCCGCCCGAAGGCAACGATGCCGATGTCGTCATGGGTGTGGGGATCGATCTCGTACACCACGAAACCGAGGCTGTAGAACTGGCTTTCCAAGGCGATTCTCCTTTCGGCTGAGACCATCGCCGCAGGAGCATATATTCCTAGCTCGCTCGGCGGGGCAACCGTCTGGAGGTTGACGTGAAGGCGAGCCCGCGCGAAACTCCCGAGGTCGGCCCTACACGGAGCGGCCAAAGGTGAAGTCTTTGCGTAGCTTCGGGAGTGATATAGACTTTCGGAAGGCCGGGGCTCTTTAGCCGTGGATACTTTCTGTATCGACATGGCTGATTTATTTCTCGTTACTCTCTCTTCCAATTGGCTCGACTTGGATGGCTGGAAAAGATCATCTCGACACTGAAACCTCCGTGTCGGCGGAGATTACAGGAAGCGGTCTGAAGGCAAGTGCAAAGAGCCGCTTTATTGCGGCCGTCGACCGATTAGGCGGGAATATAATTGATCTGATAAATACTCCTATTGAGGCAAGAAATAACCAGGCGCGCACGTTGGCAGATAGTCGCGCTAGGATGCTGGAAAAAGTTACTGAGATAGCACTGAAGAAGATTAACGAGGATCCCTCACTTGTAGATCGGGCCATTGAAGCGCAATTTCAATCCATCCTTAATCGCCAGGCAAACAAGGATGGAGTCCTCGCTAAAGCAATAGAGGAATTGCGCGCGCGGCCGCCTTCGGATGCGCAGGCGGCTAACGGAAATCCGCGGTTAGACGAAAGCTTTCTCAACCCATTTGAGCGATTTGCTGAAGATGCGTCCACAGAAGATTTGCGAGAGAAGTGGGCGCGGATACTCGCATCAGAAATACGGGAGCCGGGATCGGTCACCCCCAGATTTCTTAGGATAGTTAATGAAATCGACGCATTTGAAGCCGCTACCTTTGCTGAGCTAAATGAGCATCGTGCGGCATTTGTAATTCCCATCTGCCTCAACAAAAATGTTGGTTGGAATAAGTGGTCTGCACTTGAGGCTAGCGGATTAATAGTCCCATCTATATTTGGACAAGTAAGAAAATTTACCCTGATCAGCGACATTAGTGGTATGAAAGTATGGACAATGCTTTTCAATAGATTTGGGTTGGGCTTTCCAGCTTCAGTATCGTTAGGCCGCCTCCCACATGCGGAAACGGGCCATTCGGCTCATCCCATCGAAGTTTTTGACGACACTCCTCAAATTCCCGTTAGAATCATTACAGATGAAGGCATGACGCTCACGAAACTAATGGAAGACAATGAAGAAGAAGTAGTACTGCGTTTGTGCCAGAAAATTTCGGACGCAGTCGGGGAGAATATTTTTATCTACGAGCGATACAATGAAGAGGACTGGATAGTGACTAGGAGCGTGGATCCATTAAGCCTTTAGTGTCAAAGTCGCGAGATATTCCTAGACTTTGTACGAGGCCTTTAATGGTCGTTTCGGTTACAATTTGCTGAGGTCCTGTAACCTGTTAAGAGCGGCTTTCGTAGCGGGATCGACCAATACCGACCAGCCCCCTTCCCCACAACGCAATCGTTCGCGCCAAGTGGAGAAAGACCAGCGTCTTGGTGCTACATGACCCCGAACCAGATTGCGACAAACACGGCTATGGCAGTCGCGATCCCCGCGAAGAACGCGCGACGGCTTCTGAACCGTACATCGGCCAGCCGATCTTCAGGCTCCATCGACTGCCTCCGGCTTCGGCACGATCATCAGTAGCTCATCGGCGAGCGGCCGTTGCAGCTCTTTCGCTTCTTCCCATGGCGCGGTGAGCCAGGTCTCCATTTCTACGGTCGTCGTAAGGATAGCCGGCATCGCCTTCGGATGCACTGGCTTCACGACGGCATTCGGAGCGGTCGTCAGGAATCCGAACAGCTCGAAATCGCCGGGCCCGTCCTTCACCTTTCGGACGCCGTGCCACCGCGTCCAGATCCCGGCGAAGAAGAACAGCGGCCGGCTCTCATCGATCGCGAACCAGACGTTCGGCGTGCGGCCGTTCTCGTCCTTAGTAGGGCTCGGCTCGGCGAAGGAAGTCGCGGCCACCACGCACCGGCTCGAAACGCCGAGCCAACGGCGCCAGTGCGGCGAGCCGACGTTGCGAATGTTCGTAACGCCGCGGTCGGCGCCCTTCACGTAGGCCGGCGGCGACGGCATTCCCCACTGCAGCATCGCCAGCTCGCGCTCGCCGTCCTCGCCGACGCGCACCACGGGCGCCGGGTAGTTCGGATAGATGCTGCCGGGGGCAAGATTGCCGGCTGCGCTGCGCATCGCCCGCGTGAAGTCGAGGATGGCCTGTGGCCCTTTGGAGATGTTGTAGAGGTTGCACATGAGCAGCAGTGTGCACCAAAAACGCGATTGAAGCCCGTCAAACCAATGGGGAAAATGGGCAGGTCGTGTGATGTTGTCAGGTCAACTGGATATCGATACCTTCGAAAAAATCGGCCATCCGTGCCAGATGTCGTGTGACCTGTCGCCAAGCCGGGGGACTTCCGCGCTCACCATCGTCGAGAACATCGAACACGGCGTAGAGCGCGAGCACATTGAAGCCTGCATCCTCCAGCTTTATCTTGGCAGCACAAAGTTGCGAGCCGGACGTGAGGACATCGTCGAAGACGACTACATCTTTGGGGGATTTGGGATTCACACGTAGCATCCCGATATGTGTTTCCACGTTCCGGCGACGTTCGTTCCTGTGTGCCTTGCCCATTTGCTCTTGCCACCGAAGGGCATCAAACGCTGAAAGATGAGGGCTTCTCGCTGCGATGGCCTGCGCTAACTGCAACGTGCGGAATTCATTCAGCTCGCCAACGACGCCGTCACCGTTAGGAACAGGGACTATGGTCGCGCCCCCTAAACCCGCGGCGACCATATGCTCCGCAACGCGGGAAAAGATGTCGGACTCAAAGGTGGATCGCGTCGCAGCGTCAATTCTGTAGGTTTGTCCATCGCGAACTTTCCAGCTGAAGTGCGCACGGTCCGATAGGGGCTCCCCCTTGATGATTTTCTTCGCGTGGATCGCCGTCCATTCGTCCTCATTTTTCTGGACGCTAGGGTCTGTCTTGTATCGAATGAGGGTCGAGACACTTATCTCAGGCATGTTCCAATGCTTCGATAATATCAAAGGTCGAGCGAAGAACTTTCGTCTTGGGATGGCTCAAGAACTTAGACGGCCAAGTTAGCCGAGGATTCTCGGCAACCGCTCTCATGATGAACAGCCAACGCCCCTGACGCTGGCATTCAGCTGCCTGGTGGAGCGTTCCCGATGTGTCCGAGGCTTCGACGATCACAGTTGCGTCACTCAATAGTGCCATGACCCGGTTTCGCTTCGGGAAGTTGCCTTTGTAAACCGGTTCTCCGTCCGCAAAAGGAGTGATCAAAAGGTGGTTCGAGTAGATTTCTTCCTGAAGTGATTTGTTCTCGATCGGGTAGGCCTTCGACAACGGCGTGCCGATTACCGCCGCAGTGAATCCGCCAGCTGCAATGGTCGCCTCATGAGCAGCACGGTCCACGCCCTTGGCCAGGCCACTCATCACCAACACGTCAGCATCCGCCAATTCACGAGCGAGCCTGGTCGCGCGGCGGCGCCCCTCCTCCGACACGTCTCGAGTGCCTACGATTGAAACTGCTCGCTTTGCGAGGAGGTGGAGGTCGCCGGCGTAGTAGAGGAAGATGTCCCTCTCCCCATAGTTCCGGAGCATATCGAACTGGCGTTCAGATCCGGCAGCACGATCAAACACCCTCAGAACATTCTGAAGGGTGTCAGTCCGCACCGAAACAGGCGGACGATATCGGCTTGAAGGCCCGGATCTCTGAGAGCGAGCGAGCATAACAACTCCAACGGTTCGGCAAACACCCTACCTCGATTCTTCGAATCGCGAAATGGCGACCCGCAGGTCTCTGTTACTGTCAAGTGCTATCGGCGCGATGATGTGCCAGTTCCACCCCCCAACTACGGCAAGCTATCCCCGATTCTACCAGGCGCCGCGGCGCCACTCCCATGGCTCGACGAACCGCCCTTGCCACATGCCGGCGCCGACCCGTCTGGCTTCGGACTGATCCGCGGCATAGGCGCCACGGCTGTACCGGGGCCAGTCGAGCGCATGCCCGTTACGCACCATCCAGGCGGCCACGCTCTTGCCGTCGGCGCGGTAGCAGTCGCCCACGAAGCGCCGGTAGCGGTCGCGCTCAACGAAACTGCAGGAGACGGGCCTGGACTGAGCCAGGAAGGCGTCCAGAGCGTTCGCTGCGACCTGCCCGCACCGATACTCACGACCGGACTTGTCCTGGCATCGCTGCCCGCTCTCTGGCGCGTCGACGCCACGAAGCCGAATCCGCTCGCCCGCAATCTCAATCGTGTCTCCGTCGATCACAGAAGCGCGCCCCACGAGGGATTGGGCATGGGCCGATGCGCTCACGAAAAGCGCGGCAACAAAAATCGATAGGCGCAAAAGACGTTCCTCGCGATCGCCGGTCACTCCGAACAGACATGGCTCTGCCTTACGTCACATCAGTACGATTTCCGCTTGTGTTCGTCACGCCTGATGAGCGCATCCCGCAACGGTTGCCGCCAGTCACGGGTTCGCCGTCGACGAACGCGGAAGCGACAGAAAGAGCAGCATCGCCGTCGAGATGACGAAGGGAGACGAGCATGACACGGACGATCGGTGAAGCCCTCTACGAGGGGGCGCAGGAGCGCCTGCGCGAGGTGATCAACGCCGAAGCAGCCCCGCTGGGCTGGTTCATCGCCGAAAGCAGTGGCTCGGAATGCTCGGAATTCCAGCTTCAGAATGATGATGAGGCCGGCATGTTTCGTGACGACGATGCCGTCTGGGACCATGTCTGGGAGCGGTCCTTGCTTGAGCCTTCCGGAATCGAAGCCCGGGCCCTGGACTGGCTCAAGCGCAACTGCCCGAACGAATACCGCTACATCAAGGCCGCATGCGGGAGGGTCTTCCCGCTCTCCCGCACCCCACCGCCGAAGAAGGAGGAACCAGATGATCGCCATTGGCGACGCACTGAAGGATGAGGCGACCCGGAAGATCGTCTCGTCGCATCCATTCCGCCTCGATGACTGGCAGGTGGCGGACCTGAGCTTCGACGTCGCGGAAGGCAAGCCTGACCACTGCCATGTGAGCGTCGACGCATCGAAACGGGATGCCATCTGGATAACCGCTCTCGATCAGGGAGGCGCCAAGATCTGCGAGATCGGACTCGAGCTACAGGACGGCGTCTTTCGGGTGCTGGCCTATGACTCAGACCACGAGGAGCCCGTCATCGTGAAGATCACGGAGAGCGACGTCGTGGTCGACACGTCCGAGCGCCGGTGACCGCATTCAGCTGCGCCCGTTCCGGTTTGAGCACGACGTCGACCGCGACTGGCCCACCCCGATCATCGAACCCGCCACCCATGGCAACCAAGGAGACCACCTATGCCCACCTTCGACATCATCGTGAAGGAGACCGCCGACGATCTGGAGGTCGGCGATGCAGCCTGACCAGATCCTTACCAGGCGACGGCAGAGGGCTCTCATCGACAGCCTCAATGCCGGCGGTCTGCTGACCGCCACCAAGCTCAGCGAAACGCACCGCGTCTCCACCCGAACGATCTATCGCGACGTCGCCGACCTTCAGCGGGCCGGCGTCCCCATCCAGAGCCAGGCGGGCATGGGCTACATGCTGCGCCGGCCGATCCCGATCCCGTCATTCCTTCAGGAGGATCCCGCCGTGCCTCACCGCAACGACCCGCCGACGATCCCGCTCGATGCCCTGGAGTGGATGCCGACCGGCGACGACGCCGACCCGAAAGCGCGGCTGCTGGCGCACATCCGCATCGGCGGCCTCGACATGCACCTCGAGGCCTGGGAGATCGAGTACGAGGACGCCGACGGCATCAATCTCCAGTGCGCAAAGGTAGAGAGCCGCCGCTCCGACGACTTCAACTCCCTCTGCAACACGATGGACTGCAGCTTCGAGACCATCGCGATTGAGGGGCGCGAATACGTCCTGGTTGCCGTGCCCTACGGCCGCTGACTTGACCGCGGCGGCTGGGCACCCCTAGCTTCCCCTCCAGATAGAAGGAGGAAAGCATGCGACGACCCCTGCTTGCCGCGATCATCATCGCAGCGATCGCCACCCCTGCCCTGGCGCGAAACGTCTATCTCGCCGTGAGGGACTGGCCGGTCGAGCAGTTCATCGGCGAAATTGACCGACCGACCCGCGTCGACATGCTGACCGGCATGACCAAGGTCTTCGACGTCGAGGAGAAGCCGTTCCATGCCTGCCTTGAGGCCAAGGAGGAGGACAGCCTCTGGCGCCGCCGCCCCATCCACGAGGCAATCGACGACTGCATCGCCGACTTGCGGGGCTGGAAGAAATAGCCGACCGCCCATCATCGCAAACCCACCAAGCCCGGCCATCGCGCCGGGCTTTTTCATACCCGCAATCATGCGCAAGGAGAGACCGATGGCGGAGACCCTGCCCGGAAAGTTCCGAGACCGAACCGAATACACCTACGCTCAGGTGGAAGGCGCGCTCTGCGCTTGGGAATGGATGATTCACAACGCGGATAGGGCGCCGCTGAAGGGCTGGTTCGAGACGATTGGCTCGAGCGGGATGCGCATGGTCAGCATGCAAGTCGGAGACATCTGCAACCGGGTCTACAAGCACATGGAGGCGAACGGGTACGAGTTCGAACACGCCTATGACTGGATGTTTGTCCCTGGCGTGATCGGCTACGTCGATTGGGACCTTCTGATCGACGACAACCAGTACAACGGCGCGCCCTACGATCCCGACATCCATGCGATCTTCACCGCCATGGTCGCCGCCGACAAGGCGCTCCGCGCGCCAGGCGACCGGTACTTCAACCGCGTCGTCACCGAGGCCGGAAAGGTGGTGACGATGGGATGCCAGGAGAACGCGCCGCATCACGTCGTCAAGATCACCGTGACCGTCACGGTCGCCGCCTCCTCGGCGCCGGTGGCAGGCCATGCCGTCGGCCAGGAATTGATCGAAGCCATCCGACGGAGAAAGCCTTCCCTCCTCTCCGGCGCACGGTTCGAGCTGTGCTCCTTCGAGAAGCCGGCCATCGCCGGCTGACCACCCCCGCAACCATGCACCCCACGGAGAACCTGACCATGAACGCCATGAATCCCATCACCGCCGTCGTCGCCTCGCTCGACTACGATCGCCTCCTCGTCGCCATGACCAACGCCTGCCGGGTCATCGGCAAGCGCAACACGCTGCCCATCCTGGACCACGTCACCATCACCGCCAGCCGCGGCGGGGCGCAGGTCTGCGGCACCGACCTCGACCGGTACTTCACCACCTTCGTCCCCGGCCAGGTGAGCAAGGGCTTCGCCTGCATCCTCGACGCCCACAAGCTGCTCGCGGTGCTGAAGAAGGCGAAGGCCGCCCGGACGGTGAACCTGTCGGTCGACGGCGACGAGGTCGTCATGTCGATCGGCAAGCTCAACGTCACCATGACGCCGAGCGTCAACATCGACGACGTCCCGCAGGAGGCGTTCCGCGAGGGGCTGAAGAAGTCCAACTGCTCCTTCATCCTGAAGGCCGAGGCGCTGGCCCGCATCCTGCAGCGGGTCACCTTCGCCATCTCGACCGAGGAGACGCGCTACTACCTCAACGGCACCTTCATGCACGTCAACCAGCACCGGCGGAAGATCGTCTTCGCAGCAACCGACGGCCACCGGCTGGCCCGCTACGAGATCGACCTCACGGCCGGCGCCGAGGCCATGCCCGACGAGGGCGTCATCATCCCGCGGTTCACCACCGACGAGCTGACCCGGCTGATGAAGCGCAAGGGCTGCCCGGATGAGATCATGGTGACGGTGACCGACACCGGCATCTCCTTCCTCATCGGCGAGGACGAGCTGCTCGAGTCGAAGCTGATCGAAGGCACCTTCCCCGACTACACCCGGGTGCTCCCCTCCGGCAACGACCACCGCCTGGAGATCATGCCGAGCCTCCTGACCGACGCGGTGACCCAGGCCTCGACGGTTCTCACCGAGCGCGGCCGCACCGTCCGGCTGGAACTCGGTGGCGGCTGGCTGCGCGCCTCGTGCAAGGATCCGGAGTTCGGCACCGCCGAGATGACGGTCGCCGCCGAGAACGAGACGCCGCTCGAGATCGGCTTCAATGGCGGCTACCTGCTCGAGATCCTGAGCCGCATCGAAGGCAAAGCGGTGTTCAAGTTCTCCGACCCCAGCAATCCGGTTCTGGTGTCCGACAGCGGCAACGACTGCGTCCTCTACTGCCTCATGCCCATGCGGGTGTGAGGCCTGCCGGGGCGGTCGCGCGCCGCCCCACCCCACCCTGAATCATGAACCGATAGGAGAAGGCCGATGGCCAGACGAAGGAAGCTCGTCACCATGCTCGTCACGGTGTCCGTCAACCCGGACATGTGCGCCCGCGATGCGCGGCGCGAAGTCCGCACGCTCGTCAACGAGCAGTGCAACTACCGCTGGGACCCGGAGGACATCCGGGTGCGCAGCGTCGAGCCGGTCCGGGCGGAGGTGGCATGATTAAGCGAGGAATGACGATCACCTGGACCAACCAGGGCGCTCCCGCCGAGATGTACTATTCGGCCTGTCTCTTCCGGCGCGACCGCCGCTGCATCATGGACATGATCACGAGCGAGAGCCTGGTCGATCTGAAGCGCGCCATCAGGGCGACATGGGGCGGCCTTCGGCCAGGACGCCTTATCCTCGTCGACCGCCACTGCGTCAACATGGGCAAGCCGAAAACCGGCTGGTTGCGGTGGCGAAAGCGTACCTTCAGCAAGCCGTACATCCTGTCGCCAGACTTCCGCCGCGCCCGCCGCATCTGGCCCGCCACCTGACCCCGCCACCTATGGCAACGAAAGAGAGACCATGCGCACCAATCTGACCGAACCCTGCAAGGAATGCCCCTTCCGGCGCAACAGCATGCCCGGCTGGCTCGGCCCCTGGGAGCCGACCGATCTGCTGGCCGCGATCAAGGTCGCCCCCTTCCCCTGCCACCGCACCATCAAGGCCGACATATCCTTCGACGACCCGCGAACGGCGAAGATGGAGCTGTGCGCCGGGGCCGCGCTCTTCCTCAACAACAAGATGGAGAAGTCCCGCTGTCCCGAGACGGCCGCCTATCAGCGGGGTCTGGCTACCGACGACACGGTGTTCGCTACCGACGCCGAACTCCTCGAGCATCACGGCAGCGCACCGGTGAAGAGCTGGGAGTTCTGACCAACCCGCCACTATGGCACCCAACGGAGACCACCATGAAACCATCGCCGCCGAAGCCCCGGCTTCGCCCCTCGAGCCTTCCATGGCTGGCTCGCGTCATGGACTACGCAGTTCGGTACGACTGCTTCCGCAACCGCCAGATGCTGATGGATTCGATCTCAGATGCGCTCGACGGATGGGCGTTACGCCGTGAGATAGCCGACATCGTGAAGGCCGGAATCGCCGTCGAAATCAAGCTGGAGCCCGGAGATCACACCTTGGCCGGCGTCACCTGGACGCTCACCGACTACGGCGCCGACCTCTTCGAGAACTGGAAGCCGAACACCGACGCCCGTCCCTGACCCCCGCCACCCATGGCACCACAAGGAGACCCCATGAACGCCATCGTTTCACGCAACACCATCGAGCAGATCGTCGCCTATCGGGACGCCGCAGTCGCCCGCTTCGACACCGCCTTCGACAAGATCGCCGAGGCCAACGCCGCCCTGGTCGAGGCCAATACCATGTGGGATGCCGCCTCCCCGGGGCGCAGCGGCGTCTGGTCCGGAACCGACGACGAGATCAAGCAGTTCCTGAGCGCCGTTCGCCTGCCCGACCGGGACCGCTACCTGCGCACGGCCCGCCGGCTGATCGACGTCAGCGTGTGGGCGCATGTCATCGACGTCGCTGGCATCGAGCCGCTGATGGACAGCGAGGCCAAGCAGCAGCTGCGCGACCAGATGCGCTACGTTCCCGAGCGCGTCGGCCGCGATGGCGAGATCATCAATCAGGAGGAGATCGACAAGATGCTGCCGCCGGTCACGGTCGGCAACGTCCACGCCACGCTGGAGAACTTCCTCGCCAATGCCGACACGATCTTCCGGCGCGGCATCGTCAACGCCTTCACGAAGCTCGACCGTCGGTTCCGCTCGCATGATGGCTTCAAGGTCGGGTCGCGGGTGATCGTCGATTACCTGATCCGCGACGGCCACATCTACGGGTCCAGCTCGAAGGCCGACATGCTGACCGACATCGAGCGCACCTTCCTGGTGCTCGACGGGAAGAAGGAGCGCGCCAGCTACGGCCGCATCGTCGACGAGCTCAACCGCGCCAACCCGTCGACCTTCTTCAACCGGCAGCAGTTCGAGGTGGAAAGCGACTACTTCAAGATCCGCTGCTTCAAAAACGGCAACGCCCACCTGTGGTTCACCCGCAAGGATCTCGTCACCAAGGTCAACAAGATCCTGGCCGAGCACTATGGCGAGGTGATCGGCGACGGCATGACGAAGGAAGACGACCCGCTCGCCGCCGACAAGGCGAAGACCACGCCGGCCCGCTACTTCGGCTTCTATCCGACGCCCGAAGATGTGGCGAAACGAGTGGTTGCGGCCGCTGGCCTCCTCCAAAATGCGAAATCGCCGCGGCTTCGCATTCTAGAGCCGTCGGCCGGCACCGGAAATCTCGCACTTAGATGCATCATGCGGTTCAACCCGGAGGATTTCGGCTACAACGCCGAGCGCTACCGCGAGGAGTACCGCTGGGACAATCAGGTCGACTGCATCGAGATCCAGCCGCATCTGGCAGACCAGCTCCGCGCCGAGGGCATCTACAATCGGGTGACCTGCGCCGACTTCCTGCAGGTGAGGCCCGATCCCATCTACGACCGGGTCGTCATGAACCCGCCCTTCGACCGAGAGCGCGACATCGACCATGTCATGCACGCCCTGCGGTTCCTGAAGGACGACGGCTGCCTCGTCGCCATCATGTCGGCGGGCACCGAGTTCCGCGAGACGCGCAAGTCGATTGCCTTCCGGAGTCTCATGGCCAAGATGAACGCCGTATGGGAAGACCTCCCGCCCGGTTCCTTCGCCGAGGTCGGCACCTACGTGAACACGCTGATCATGCGGGTGTGGAAGGACGGACGAACGCAGCGCAGCATCCGGTATTGAGGAGTCCCCGTGTCAATGAAACCTGCATCCCGGCTCATCTGCAAAGCCATCCCCCGCGGCGACAAGTTCGTGGGGCAGTTCGCCCTGCCCGGCCTGGTCCCCGACGTGGTCCGGCACGGCGATCGACCCGCGGTGTTCGATACGGAGCGCGAGGCCCATGTGGCTGCGATGGAGGCGGTGCTCCGCCTCTATGACAGCCGCACCGTCGACGCCCGCAAGGCCGGCGGCTACCGCAGGCTCACCGGCGCCGAGCTTGCGGTGATGCTCGACACCCTCGACGTCACCGTCACCTACTTCGCCGAGATTGCCGGCGTGCCGCAGCATCGCGTGATGAAGTGGATCGATGGCGAACAGGAAATCCCCCACTCCGTCCACGTCCTGGCCCGGCTCATGCTGGCCAGCGACGAGAACTTCAAGATCGCAGAGGAGATCACCGAGCAATGCCAAGAACGATGAAAAGCAGCATCCCTGATTTCCGCGTGTGGCTGGCGCGGATGGGCTTCAACAGCCGGCAGGTCACGGCCGGCGCCGAGCTGATCGGCATCAGGAACTCGAGCACCGCCTCCTCGACAAACAGAGGCGCCCGGGACCTCACGGTCTCCGAGCGCCTTGCGATGTCGGCGGTGCGGGTCGGACTTAAGCCCTGGTCCCCCGCATACGACGACGAACTGGTCGAGCAGGGGATGGTTCACCGGTCTTCCAACGCTGCCTGACCAGCTCGTTGGTGACGTGGCCGAACGTCATGCCGGCCACGTCCAGCACATAGTGTAGCGACAGCACCGTCTGCTGCCGCGCCCTCGTCTTCCGGCCCCGTTTCTTCGGGTCCGGGTCGCTGTCGGGGAAGAGGTTCAGCCACTCGTCGTGGAACACGACCCGCTCGAGAAGCTGGAACATCCAGGGCTTGCGCATGGAGCCGCGGATCTCCCCGACCCTGATCATGCAGTCGATCTGGTGGGCGCGCACGTTCCCCGCGCCTCCGCCTCCTCCACCCCCCGCGCTCGACCAGTCCGGGGAGTGGAACCCCTTCACCTGCGACCCGGCCATCAGGTCGCGGAATCGTAACGCGGTGTGGAAGCGCACGGCGCCCATGCCCGCCGGGTCGGCCAGGAGCTCGAGCTCGTTGCGCGACACCAGGAACTCGAGCGGCCCCGCGTGCTCGTTCACGACCAGCGGGCGGTCGACATAGACGAGCACGTTGCCGCTGCCCTTCCCCTCGCGCCCGCCCTCTTCGGGATCCGGGATCGGTACGGCCGCATTCCCGGCATCGGTCGTCGCCTGCTCGGCGGCCTTCAGCTTCTCGTGCAGCGCCTGCAGCTGAGAACTCCTCATCGCTTGCCCCTCTTCTTCTGGTTTTCCCGCAGCTCCATGACCTGGCGCGGGATGTGGTCCAGCAGGCCGCTGTCGATGGGTTTGCCATCGTCGCCCATGCGGATCTTCAGCAGAAGATCGAGGCACCGCTGGCGCTCCTCGATCGTCATCGCCGAGCGGTTCGGGTACGGCGACCGCGACACGATGCCCGAGATCTGCTTGCGGCTCCGCGCCACCACGCGCCCGATCACCGCCTCGGACAGCCCGACAATCCACAGCGCCCACACCGTGTAGAGGACGCGCTCCGGGTGCCGGGGGGCTGCCTTTTCCTTAGCCCGAGCGCCCACGCCCACCCCCCTTGCGCGTCACCTCGACGCGCCTCTTGTCGCGGCCGCTCTTCAGCGTCGGGAACAGGCTCTCGGCCTTCTCGGCGGCGCGACCTGCCACCTCGCCATAGCGGAGCAGATGGCCGTTGATGTAGGCGGTCAGGCTTTCGCACACCGCGCGCCACGCCTCGACCTCGGTCTTGAAGATCCGCGGCTTGCCGCCCTTGCACAGGATCGGCTTGGCCTCGGCATCTCGGGCCGTGCGCACCATCGCCCGATGGCCGCCAAGCGTTTCCTTCGTGTACCCCTCGAACTGATTCACCTTCACCTCCTAGAAATTCGCGGCCGCGAGCTCGTCCATCATCGACGTCTGGACGGTCTCGTAGTCCTGGAAGAGCGTGAGCTTGCCGTTCCAGTGGAAGACCTTGCGGTCGCGCGGCGTGCCGAAGCGGTCCTTCAGCTTGTAGACCTCGATCTTGCCGGCCGAGACCGCGAGCTTGTCGTCCCAATCCTCCTTCGCCTTGCCCTGGTTGGTGCGAGGAGGGTTGCGCTTCAGCCAGTCGTTCCGGTTGAAGTTGGCGAGCATGATGTCGGCGTGCTCCTCGAGCGAACCGCCGTAGAAGTCCTCCATCTCGGGCTCGGGGATCTCCTTCTGGCGCGCCGACTTGGTGAACTGGCAGAGCGCGACGACGACGCAGCCGAGATCCTTGGCCAGGCTCTTCAGGTCGCGGGCGTTCTCATAGGCGCGCTCGACCGGGTCCATGCGGTACTTCGACGGCCGCTCCACCAGCTTCAGGTGGTCGACGACAAGCATGCGCAGGCCGAACTTGCGGCGGTGGGAGTAGGCGCGGCTGCGGATCTGCTGGATCGACATCTTCGACGGAGACACGATGCGCAGCCGGCGCGCCTGGAACTGCCGCTCTGCCTCGAGGAGCCGTTCCAGCTGGTTCTCCGTGAGGCCACGCATGATGTCGCGCACCGACACCCCGGTCTCGCCCGAGATCGAGCGGGCGACGAGCGACATGTTGTCCATCTCCAGCTCGAACAGCGTCGCCGGATCGTTCTTGCTGGTGAACAGCATCTGCTGCATGGCCATGGCGGTCTTGCCGCTGCCCGGCCCGCCGCCCCACAAAATGAGCGAGCCCGGCGGGTAGTAGCCGACCATCTCCTCAAGCCCGACCAAGCAGGGCCGCAGCGCGATGTCGTTGGTGCCCCGGCTGCTCGCCGACTCGAAGATGGTGCGGATGGTCTGCGACACGGTCGACTCGAACTCGATCTGCGCGTCGCGCGAGATGTCGGCCAGCCGCTCGCTGGCACGGTCGACGATCTGCTGTGGGTCGTAGGCGATGTCCTTGGCCGCCTTCAGCATCCCCTCGGCGACCGCGATCACCCGCCGCCTAGTCGCGCTCGAGCGCAGCTCATGGGCGAAGTCGATCAGCGGCACCTTCTCGTCTTCCTTGGACGCGATGTGCAGCAGCATCGACAGGTACACCTCGGCGTCCTGCCCGTCGCTCATGTTGCCGATGCGGCCGGCCACGATCGGCACGCGGATGGCGCGGCCGTCCGACGCCAGCTCGTGGATGACGGCGTAGATCTTCTGGTGGTCGTCGGTGGAGAACAGGTCCATCGACAGGACCTCGTTCACGCTCCAGTAGTTCTCCTCGTCCTGTAGGATGGCGCCGAGCACCGCCTTCTCGATGGCGAGGTTGGAAAGCGCGCCGTTGCTAGAGGTATTGGACATTTCGGAGCCTCGTCTCGTCCTTGAATTTCGCCTGCCACACGTCGAGCCAGTCGTCCGGCTCGGGTGACGGGAAGACGACGGCCTGCACGCCCGCCTCTTCCGCTTTCGCCTTCAGCTTCTCCGCTGCCGCTATCCCCGGCGGCAGAAGCACCCCTCCCGTCCTCTTGTTCTCCCGGTGGCGATCGCCGTCGGCATAGATCTCGATGCGCCTGACGCCCGGCGGGATCTGGAAGGCGATCATTCCGGAGGTGGAGAGCGTCGCCCACACCGACGCCCCGGGCTTGGTGAGCAGCATCACGCCGAGCGCGGTCTCGATGCCCTCGGTGAGCCGCAGGGTCTCGGTCACCGGACCGAAGCGCACTGCGCCGCCCGCCGCCGGCCCGAAGCCGAGCTTCACCTTCTTGCCGCTCTCGTCGAGAACCGGCTTGCCGTCCGGCTCAAGGAAGATCCGCCACAGCGCGACCAGCCGACGGTCGACCGCCTGCACGCCGCCGACCAGCGCCATGTGCCGGGGGCTGCGCGGAGTCTCCGGACTGATGGCCACGCTCGGATGAAAGCGCAGCGATACCGGCCACTGCGGCATGTCGATCGACCGCGACCGGAGATAGGTTTCCGCCGCCGTACCGGCGATCGGCTTCGCCTCCTGCCAGATCGACCGGACGGTCTCGACCTTGCGCTCCTGCGCCTGGCTCTCGTCGCGCTCGCGCTGTTCAGCCCGCCGCCTGGACTCCTCCTGTTGCCTGGCCCAGGCGCGCTTCTCCTCCTCTGTGAGCTCGCGCTTGCGGATGCCGAGGAATCGCTCCTTCGCCAGCTTCACCGCCGCGCCATGCGTCTCGCACCCGAAGGCCAGTTCGATCAGGTGGATGAGGTTGCCGCCGCCCTTGTCGTTGCCGCCCTGCCCCTGCCAGAAGCCGACCATGCCGACGCGGCCGCCACGGATGTGGACCGAGATCTTGCCGTTGAGGTCGCCCCGCCAGTAGTTCCCGTTCTTCTTCCCGTCTGGGATGCAGGCGGCCGCGATCTCCTCGGCCCTGTCGTTGAGCTGGTCGAGGATGTCCTTATAGGAGAGGTCGTTCCGCACGGCCGTCACGAAAGTCCCGCCTCCTGCAGGAACGTGTCGAGCCCAACCGGCTTCTCCGGCGCGAGCAGCGGCGCCTTGATCTCACGGTCCCAATGCAGGCCTAGACGCCATGCGACCCGGGCGCGGATGTCACGCATGCGCTCCCGCTTCAGCTCGTCGGTGGTGCGCAGGATCCGCCGGTCCCATTTCCGCAGCTCCCGCCAATACCCGCGGTGCTTGGCGCGGGCTTCAGCCGGCAGCGCGCGGAAGCACTTGCCGCAGATCATCTCGCCCGGGAACTCGTCAGCCGGTCCCGTCCGGCTGCAGCGCGGGTTGATGCAGGGGGTGCGGCCAGGCTTCATGCCCCGACCTCGATCATTTGCTCGACGCGCGCCTGACAATTGAGAAGGTTCGTCATCGGGCCGGTCCGCCCGTGAGCGGTGATCCCGTAGAAGGGGCCGTCGGCCTGGAACCGCTGCACCGCGCCGAGCACGCAGCCCGCGGCGTTCGCCAGCACCCACTCGTCGATCTTCATGAAGGGTTCACAGTCGCAGGCATGCCCGCCGTGCTGCCTGCACGACCGCCCGTGCACCCACGCATCGCTCTCCCTCACAGCAAGGTCTCCTGCATGTAGGAGCGGCCCTTGTCGAAGGCGTAGCTCGGCTCGTGGATGATGCGCAGCGCGTCGAGCATGCACAGCGCCTCGGCCTCGTCCTCGGAATTGTAGGACCAGCCGTTGCGGTCGCAGTACTCCTTGGCCTTCGACTTCAGCCACTTCTGGCGGACCGCCGGCTTCTCCTTCTTCATAGTTTCGGGCGCCCGGGTGTGGCCGTGGGTCTTCGAACGCCATGTCGAGATGGCCAGGAACTCCGGCTCCCGAAGCCCCATGATGTGGCAGACGGTCTGCGCGTGGGTGGGCCAGCCCGACGAGAACATGACCTGCTGCGCGTCGATCGCGCTTTTCCCGTCCTGCCCGTGGTCGACGATGGTCATCAGCTCGATGCCGACGAGCGGGTCGTCCAGCCCGGTGAGCGTGCGCTTCAGGAAGGTGATGAACTCGGCATAGGCCGCGCCCGCCGAGTTCTGCATGAAGCGCCAGGTGCCGTGCCTGAGCTTGCTCCCGCCGGCCAAGCAGTAGGCAAAGCCCATGGTGCGACCAGGATCCATGACGAAGTAGCTTCCAGGTGCAGTGCTCATGCTGCGCTCCTCAAGAAACCAGCGGGTAGGCGTTGAAAGGAGACGGCGATCGATGAGGCTATGCCGCCACCTGATCGAACTTGGTCCGCTCGTTGCCGCTGACGTGCCAGCCCGGCCGCGACTGGCGCCCGAAGACGTCGGCTCGGCGCGCGTGCGGCATGACGCGGTCGCAGATGGCGTAGAACTCTTCGGGTTTGCGGGAATGCTGGCGCGCGATGCCGTCGAAGACCGTGGGCGGCACCCACGACTGCTTCGGGTTGCCGAGTGTGGCGACGATAACGATCTCGCCGGTGGTCCGCACCCGGTACCCCTGGCCCCACCGCATCTTCCCTTTGCGAGTGGTCTTCCGCCAAACGAGGTAGGACTTGTAGTTGAACCCCCAGTGCCTGCAGCACTGGATCGCGAAGGGCAGCTTCGGCGCGACCGCCCACAAATAGAGGAGGCTGTTCATGGACGCGAGCTGCCCGACGGGCATGTCATACACTTCCTGATCGGTCATAAGGTCGTAATGCGCGGCTGCCGACTTCTTCTTCCCGGCGTCGCTGTAGAGATCGAAGTCCCAGGGCGGGTCGAGCACGATCAGCTCGTAGTGGAGCGGCAGGAGCGGGTCGAAGAACCAAGTCAACGCACCCTCCCGAAGAACCGGTCGAGGTTGCGCTCCATCTGGATAAGCGCGGTGTTGAGCCGCCGCGACACCCACACCATCCGGTACCCCATGGGCTCCCCGCGGCGCGGTTCTGAGATCATCCGCATGAAGAGGTCATAGGGCATGTGACCCTTCAGCCGGTTGCACGGCGCGCAGGCTGCGACGATGTTGCTGCGGTGATCGAGCCCGCCGTGCTTGCGGGGCTGGACATGATCCCGCGTGACGGTCCGGTAGTTGAGGAGGTCGAGGCAATACGCGCACCGACCTTGCTGCTTGCGCAGGGCGGCCTCGCGATCAGCTTTCACGAAGGCCCTGTCCAGCTTGCTCTGCTGGTAGCGCGTGTTGCCCCGGTATCCCATGGCGATGGATCAGTCGCCCGCGCCTGCGTCAGCGACGGCCTTCGACAGGTCAGCGTTGATGAACTTCGTCCCCTCGGCGAGGCCTTCCTGCCAGCGGTTGAACTCCTTGCCGCCCGGCTGGTACGGGTTCGTCGCGCTCTTGCGAAGCTTGCCGGCGGCGAGGCCTTCCTCGTAGGCGCGGTCCTCCTGTGGGGTCCGATCCTTGTCCAAGAGTTCGAGCTGGCGGCCGAGCTGGTGGCCGAACAGGCGTGCGACGCGGATCTTGCGCTCGAAGTCGGCGATGACCTGGCCGACGTCCTTGTCCTCGAGCGTCTTGGCGAACTCGATGTCCTTCTTGGACCAGCCGAGATCCTTCAGGCGCTTGTAGGCCTGGCCGATCTCGCCCTTGGTGCCGGCCATCTCGCTCTCGTGAATCTTGATTTCGTTGAAGCCCCGCAGGAACTGCTGGTCTTCGTATTGTTCTTGCTGGGTCTTTTCGTTGTGATCTCTGGACGTCATGACGGCGTTCTCTCGCTCGAGTGTCCTCAGGTTCATCGATTTACGATCAGCCGCGCGCATCGCGTTCCGTCTCCCCTTGCTCGGCCGGCTCTTCGGCCTCGGGAAGATCGACAAAATCCTCAATCTTCAGATCGATGCTGGTGGTCTTCGCTGCTTCGAAGATCCCTCCCCAATAGCGCTGCGGGATTTCCCCTCGCGTCTTCCAGGCCTGAACCGTCGTCACAGGTGCATCGATGGCGCGCGCAAGCTTGGTGAGACCACCCATCATGCCAATGACCCGCGCCGCTGGGTTGGAGCCTACGGTGGGTTTCACGTTCGCTTCCTTCTCCAATTGGGATGCCCCAACAAATACGAGAGAAACGTAAATGTCAATGCAGATTTCGTATACGGAATTCGCGTATGTTCCGAGGATGGATGCCAGGGCCGACACCGCGAAGAAATTGAAGTCCCTCTACAAGCGAGCGGACTTCACCATGGACACATTCGCCAAGGCCCTGGGCTTCGGCGGCGCTTCGAGCCTTCAGCACTACACGACCCCCGGCAAGATGAAGCGGGCGTATCTCGATCGCGAACTCGTCGCCCGTATCGAAAAGGCTCTGGTCGGCCGCGGCGATCCCGCAATCACACCAGCAGAAGTGTGGCAACTGGCCGGCCCGGAGTTCAAACGGGCTTCCCTCGTGTCCAGCTTTGATCCGGATCAGGAGGCTGACGGGCCTGGCTATACGCGCGAGCACTGGCGTCCGACGCTGCCTGGTGCCCTCCCGGAAATCGACGTGAGGGTCGGAGCTGGAGAGGGCACGATCGGCAATCAGGTTGCAATTTCCCTCGGCGGGGAAAGCATGGCAGGCCATCAGGTTGTCGCGGAATGGGTCCTTTCGGAGGCGTTTCTTCGCCATGAAGTAAGGGCTTCGCCTGCCAACACGCTCGTAATGGAGGTGGTTGGCGACTCGATGTTCCCGACATACCATCCGGGGGATCGTGTTCTGGTGGATCTCGCGCAGAACATCCTTCGCAGCGACACCGTCTACGTGGTCAGCGACGGGATGAGCGAACCGCAGATCAAGCGCCTGCAGCGGGTGCCCTTCAGCGATCCTGCCCTGGTGAAGATCATTTCTGACAACCAGTCGCTCGAAACCTTCGAGGTAGAGCTCAGTCGATTGCGGATAATCGGTAGGGTATGCGGGCACATTGCTCGCAAGTGAAGGGGCGGCCATAGCTTCGCCCTTTCCGCCTTGGAGACGGCCGCCGCCCCCAAGCTGCTGACGAAGCAGAGGGCCGACGCCCCGCGTACTCGTATCCCTTTCCCCCCGTAAGGAGGGCGTCGCGTTGTCCCCGCGACTCCACCGGCGGATTTTCTCGGCTCCACCACGTTGACCGTCGGGCAGGTTGTCATCCTGCTGACGACGGCCACCGCTTCTTGCCGTCCGGGGGGTGCCCGGTCCAAGGCGGCGCGTCCTATGGGCCACGGTTCCGCGCGCTTTTATTCCGATGAGACTGGCAATCGGCGACCGCTTGGGATTTCAACGGCCTCGGTGAAGAGGACAGGGCGGGACAAATCCACGAAGACCGCCGCTTCAATCTTTTTCTGCGCAACTTCTCGCCGGGAACCTCCGAGCAGACGCAAGAATCTGCGCATTCAAAGCCCGCTGGCGGCGAAATCACTTGAAAAGCCATCAAGTGCGGAGTAAGCCCCCTTTGCCTGTATTTCGTCGCCTTTGGCCCCGGTCGGTTCACCCCGCCGGGGCTTTCTTTTTAGGTACCCCACAAACTCCCCGCAAGAAAAAAATACGAGAGAAGCGTAGTTTTCGGGTTGTGAATACGTTTTTAGCGTATATGATGATGAGCGTTCCCCGTCATCAGGAGTTAAGTCCCGTGCCCCACGCAGAAGCCCTGCCCGCACTCTGTCCGCCATTTCCGATTGTTGATGCGGCTTGGTCGGAGCGACGCAGCCGGATCGCCGCAGCCTTGGAGGTCATCATCCAGCTGGACGACGATCGGGGTTTCGCGCGTCATGCCATGCGCCGGTACCTCGACCTGAGCGAGGATCGGTAAGATGAAAATCGTTCAGTTTAACGCGGAGAACATCAAGCGGCTCGTCGCCGTCGAGATCCGCCCCGACGGGAACCTCGTTGAGATCACCGGCCGCAACGGCCAGGGCAAGACGAGCATCCTCGACGCCATCTGGTGGGCGCTGGACAGCAATAAGGTCGTCCAGAGCAAGCCGGTGCGCGACGGCGCCGACTCCGGCTACGTCCGGCTCGACCTCGGCGAATACATCGTCACCAAGAAGTTCAAGGTGAAGGGCGAGGACGAGTTCACCACCACCCTGACGGTCGAGAACCGCGACGGCGCGAAGTACAGCAGCCCCGTCGAGCTGCTGAAGAGCTTCCTCGGCGACCTCACCTTCGACCCGCTGGCCTTCTCCCGCATGAAGGCGCGCGATCAGGTCACCGCACTGCGCGCGATGGTCCCGGACTTCGACTTCGCGGCCGCCGACGATGCAAACGACAAGGATTTCAAGGCTCGCACCGACGTGAATCGCACGGTGCGGGATCTGACCGCTCGGATCGAGGCGATACAGGTGCCCGCGTCCGCCCCGACCGAGCGTGTCAGCGCCGCCGATCTCCTCACCGAGCTCCAGCACGCGATGGAGCACAACGAGGGCATCGAGAAGGAGCGTCGGCGGCGCACCAGTATCCAGGGCAGGATCGTCCAGCTGCGCGAAGCCAACGAAACCCGCCGGGAGGGCATCAGGAAGCTCGAGCAGCGCATCGCGGACCTGAATGGCGGCATCGCGGCCGCCGAGCAGGCGATCGAGGAGCTGCATGACGAGCTCGACGGCGTGAAGGACGACGTCGAACCGATCGACACCGCCTCCATCCGCGAGCGCATCACGACCGCCGAGGAAGCCAACCGCTATGTCGATCGCCGGGTCGAGCGGGAGCGCCTGGAGGCCGAGGCGAAGCGCCAGCGGGAGATCAGCGACGGCCTCACCCAGGCCATCGACGACCGCAAGGCGGCCGCGGCGAAGGCCGTGCGCGAGGCCAAGCTTCCGGTCGCCGGCCTTGAGCTGACCGAGGACGTCGTTCTCCTCAACGGTGTGCCCTTCAACCAGGCCAGCGATGCCGAGCAGCTGCGCGTGTCGATCGCGGTTGCCGGCGCCATGAATCCCAGGCTGCGGGTCATTCGCGTGCGCGACGGCTCGCTCCTCGACGACGAGGCGATGGCGACGCTCCGCGCCTATGCCGACGAGAACGACATGCAGATCTGGATCGAGCGCGTCGACTCGAGCGGCAAAGTCGGCGTCGTCATCGAGGACGGCATGGTCGCCGCCGTCATGCGGGAGGCCGCAGAATGAGCCCCGCGATCAGGAGCATCTGCGGCACCGAGCCGAACCGCGAGGGCGAATACCCCCATGCCCACGCGGTCGGCTTTGGTGGCGTCACCGAGATCGTCGAGGAGCTGGAAAACCTCGGCTCCTACGGGATCAAGTGGTTCGTCGCGAAGGCCGGCGAGAACACGCTCGCCAAGATGAACGCCCTCCATGTCGCCCACGTCGGCTACGCGCTGCCGGCCGAGGGAGGCGCATCATGATGCTCTCCCCTCAGATCATTCCCGAGGAGGGCATCCTGCCCGACGGGATCTACTTCGGCCTCACCGAGGAGCGCTACCACGGCGACCCCGCGCTCGGCTCGACCTCCATCAAGGAACTCGCCCGCAAGCCGTGCAACTGGCAGTACGACCGGCTGCGCCCGCGCAGGGAGATCGAGAGCGAGTTCCTGGTATGGGGCCGCGCCTGGCACTGCCGGGTGCTGGAGGGCAAGACGGCATTCGAGGAGCGCTACGCCAGGCCGCCGCAGCCCGGCGACTACGAGGGCTGCCTCGTCACCACCGACGACATCAAGGCCTTCCTGCGCATGCACGGGCAGAAGCTCACCGGCAACAAGCCGGAGCTGATCGCCCGCGCCAAGGAGATCGAGGAGTGTCCGCCGATCTTCGAAGACATCCTCAGGGAATGGCAGGCGGCGCACCCGAACCACGTCGAACTCACCGAGCGCCAGGTGACCGAGATCGAGGACGCGGTCGCCAACATGCAGCGCGACCCGGTGCTCGCGGCCGTCATGCAGGCCGGCTCGCTGATCAACGGCGCGGCCGAGCTGTCGATTTTCTTCACGGACACCAGCGGGATCCGGCGCAAGGCCCGCTTCGACTACGGCCTGCCGCCCGCCGGCACCCGCACGCGCTCGCTGATCGTCGACCTGAAGTCCTTCACCACCTTCAAAGGCGGCAATGACGAAGAGGCGGCGGCGCGCAAGGTCTACGACGAGTGCTACGACATCCAGGCCGCCCACTACCTCGAGGCCTACCGCGCCGCCCGCAGGCTACTCGACCAGTGGCAGGTGTTCGGCGAGATGCCGGATCCCGACTTCCTCAATGCCTTCCTCTCGGCCGAGGGCGTCGATTGGGTGTGGGTGATGATGCGGCGCGACGCCGGCATGGTCCCGCTCATCCTGTCCATGGACACGGAAGACCGCGCCTTCGAGCACGCCCAGCGCATCGTGGCGGCCGCGCTCGAAACCTACCGCTTCTACATGGATCTCTACGGGCCCGAGGCCCTGTGGACCCCGCCGCCGAAGCTCCCGCTCCGGCTCAATCACTCGCTGATGCCGTCCTACAATCGAGGAGTCCAGTATGAACAGCCCGCTCGCGCTTAGCGCCCCCGCAGTCATCGACGAATTGCGGGGCGAGCTGGCCCCCATCCTCGCCGAGAACGGTCAGTCCTTCGACCGGCTGCGCACCGTCTTCATGATCGCGGTGCAGCAGAATCCCGACATCCTGAAGTGCACGCCGGAATCGCTGCGTCGCGAGATTTCGAAGTGCGCTGCCGACGGCCTCGTGCCCGACAGCAAGGAGGCGGTGCTCCTCCCCTATTGGGACAGGGATGCCCAGGCGCACCTCGCGAACTACCAGCCGATGGTCTACGGCGTCGTGAAGCGCATGAAGGAGCTCGGCTCCGTCTTCAACATCGTGTGCGAGATCGTCTGCAGGGAAGACACCTTCAGCTTCAACGCCGCGGACCCGGACAGCCTGGTCCATACCTGGGACGTCTTCTCCGATACGCCTCGCGGCGAGACCCGTGCGGCTTACGTCATCTTCCGGGACGACCAGAAGCGGGTGATGCACCGCGAGATCATGACGCTGGCTGAGCTTCAGTCCGTCCGCAACGCATCGAAGGCGCCGAACAGCCCTGCGTGGCGGAATTTCGAAGGCGAGATGTACCAGAAGGCCGTGCTCCGCCGCGGCTCCAAGTACATCACCATCAACAACGACAAGATCCGGACGCTCATCGAGCGTCAGGACGCGCTGTTCGACCTCAACGCCCTTCCCGCGGTCGAGCGGATCGATCCCTTCAGCGGCCGCACGATCGAAAACGATGCTTCCGGCCGCCCCGCGCTGGCGCACAACCCCGGCGCCACCGCGGACACCAGGCAGCGGCGCGAGCGCGAGCCGGTCGAGTCCCGGTCCGATGGCGGCGCGAACATCCAGACCCGCCACTCTGGCGTCAACTACGGCAGCACTCGCGACGAGCAGACCGAGAAGAAAAAGGCCGACCTGCCGGAGAAGCCGCCGGAGCTCCCCGACATCTCCGTCAGGCAGGAGGACGTCGAGATGGCGACGGAGGTCTTCTCCAAGGTCCTTCGCGTGGCCAACGAGCACGAGCTCGACCCGGCCGACCGCCGCGTCACGCTGAAGCAGCTGGTCCCCTCCTGGAAGGAGTCCCTGCCGGACTACCTGCACCCGATCCTGAAGGCCTGCATCGACGCAACCGACTGGTCGATCCGCACGGCGGCCGAAGGCAAGTCCTGGATGGGCGACCACGCCGCCTTCGTCTTCAAGGTCAAGTCCTTGCTCGGGATCGAGAAGCTGAACGTCGGCAAGTACCCGGACTGAAGGGAGAGGCCAGATGAAAATTCGCGTTGTCGATCTCGAGACCGCCGGCACGGACAAGGACAGGCGGCAGGGAAAGCCCGCCGGCATCTGCGAGATCGGCTGGACCGACGTGACGGAGGATCTGCGGGTTCTCCGGCCCGTTTCCCACCTCGTCAATCCAGGGGTCCCGATGCCGCCCGACTCGCGCGGCGTCCATCACATCAGCGACGACATGCTCGTCGGCGCCATGGACCCAACCACCGCCACCCGCACCCTCATGGGCGGCATGGAACCGGGCGACATCTTCGCCGCCCATCGCGCCGCCTTCGAGCGCGTGTTCTTCGGCGGCGGCTCCTTCCCGTGGATCTGCACCATGATCTGCGCGCAGCACCTTTGCGAGGACGCGCCGTCGTTCTCGAACCAGACGCTCCGCTACTTCCTGGGGATCGACCGGGAGTTCGAGTGGCCGGAGCTTGCAATACCGCCACACCGGGCAGGCCCGGATTCCTACGTGACGGCCCACATACTGGCGCGGCTCTTGGTGAGCAGGTCCCCCGGTCAACTCACAACGCTCACCACCACACCTGTCCTGCAGAAGACGGTTCGCTTCGGCAAGTACGAAGGCCGCCCCTGGTCCGAGATGGACGAGGGGTTTCTGCAGTGGGTTCTCGACAGGGACTTCGATGACGAGACCAAGCACACCGTCCGCCATCACCTCCAGCGTATCCGCCGAACCGGGAACCCATTCGGCAACTGACAGAAGTCTGAGGAGCACCACGACATGGGGCAGAACTACACCACGGTTACGATCGTCAACGGCGAAGAAGCCGATCGACACGTCCAGGAATACGTGACGCGCGTCGGCGTCACAGCCGAGCAGATCCGGTCCGGAGACGACACCGGCGTCATCTGCCTTAGTCTGCAGACGGGCTATGCCGCCATCCTGGCGGGCCTCCTCAACGGTGCGAGGAAGGATCTGGCGGCATGAGCGGGGGCCGCCGCAGGAGGATACCGGACAGGATCAAGCTCCTGGCTGCGCTGCGAAAGATGGGTCTCAACGTCGAGCAGGTGCAGTTCGACCACGATCCGGCCCTCGAGCTGCGGCCCATCAACCCCGTGACCGGGGACACCGTACCCCCGGCCAACGACCCCGATCACATCACCATGCTCCTGATCGAGGAGCACAAGACCAAGACGTTCGGACCCGGCGGCGAGAAGCGCATCACCACCGCCGGGTCCGATGTCCACAAGATCCGCAAGCTCGCCCGGCTCAGCGCCGAGCACGAAGATTTTCAGCGTCGCGTCCTGAGCCGAGAGCCGCGCGACGGGACGAAGCCCAAGGGCCGGTGGCCGAAGCGCCCTATGGGCAACGGCAGGAAGAAGGCGCGCGACATATGAAATGGTCCCCGCAGCAGAACGAGGCCCTGTCCAAGGCGGCCGCTTGGGTGCGCATCAAGTGGAGCCCGATCTTCTATCTCGCCGGCTACGCGGGGACCGGCAAGTCCACGATCGCCAACGAGGTTGCCAACCTGGTGAACGGCAAGGTCGCCTTCGCCGCCTTCACCGGTAAGGCCGCGAAGGTCATGCGCGACAAGGGCTGCCGCAAGGCGAAGACCATCCACTCGACCATCTACATCGCAGATCGCGACGAAGAAACCGGCAAGGTGACGCTGCTCAAGCGTCCGCAATATGAGCTGGACTGGTGCTCTATGTTCATCATCGACGAGTGCTCGATGGTGAACGAGGAGCTGGCCAGGGATCTGCTGTCCTACGACAAGCCCATCCTGGTGCTCGGCGACCCCGCGCAGTTGCCGCCGGTCTCCGGCGGAGGCTTCTTCACTAGCGGCAAGCCCGACTACATGCTGACCGAGATCCACCGCCAGGCGGCGGAGAACCCGATCCTGCGACTGGCTACCGCCGTCCGCGAAGGACGGTTCCGAGGCCAGCGCTACGAGAGCGAGCAGCTGACCGTCGTGGACCGCGAAGGCCTCGACCCGGCAGTCGTTCCTCAGGCCGACACCATCCTTGTCGGTCGCAACACCACCCGCCAGCGGTTCAATGCGCGGCTGCGCGAGCTGAAGAACTTCACCGGCAACCGGCCGCGAGAAGGCGAGACGCTGATCTGCCTGAAGAACGACAAGGAGTGCAAGATCTCGAACGGAGAGACCTTCGTGGTGGCGGACGTCAAGAAGCCCCGCGGCGGCCTGACCAAGATGACGCTGTGCGACCTGAGCGATTCCGACCGCAAGCCGGTCGACGTCAAGGTTCGCCAGCAGTTCTTCGAGGACGACATTGCGGCGTCCAAGCTGCCCTATGACGACCTGAAGGGCACCCAGCAATTCACCTACGGCTACGCGATAACCGGGCACAAAAGCCAGGGGTCGCAGTGGCAGAACGTCGTCGTGTTCGACGAGAGCCGGATCTTCCGCGAGGACGCCGATCGCTGGCTCTACACGGCCGTCACCCGCGCTTCCGAGAAACTGACCCTGGTGATCTGACATGGCTCCTACCGCCTACCCTCTCGCGTGGCCGCCGTTGATGCCGCGCACCAAGAGCAAGCAGACGTCCCGGTTCAAGACGAGCCTGCTGGCCGCGCTGAAGAACGTGCGGTCCTCGCTCGCGAGCTTCGGATCCGACAGCGCCAAGCCGATCTCGCAGCTGGTGATCTCGTCGAACGTGACGCTCGGCAACGAACGCCCGGGCGACACCGGCGTCGCGGTCTGGTTCGTCTGGGACGGTCTTTCCGTCTGCATCGCCGTCGATCGCTATCCGAAGGTCGAGGACAACCTCCAGGCCATCCACCACGTCCTCGAGGCGCGGCGCACCGAGCTACGCCACGGCGGCCTCAACATCGTCCGTGCCACCTTCACGGGATTCACCGCGCTGCCGGCGCCGGCCAGCAAGCGGTCGTGGCGCGAGGTTCTGGAGATGCCGGACGAGAAGGTGACGGAGGACGCGGTCACCGCCCGCTATCGGCGCCTGGCCACGCTGCGGCACCCGGACCAGCCGGGCGGCTCGGACGCAGCCATGGCCGAGCTCAACTGCGCGCGCGACGAGGCGATCGCGGAGATCAAGGGAGGTTCCAGTGTCTGACCCTCGCAAGCCCGTCATCTCTCCGGCGCCGGAGCATCAGAATGAAATCCTGGACGCGGTCCACCAGCTCCTGCTGGCCACGACCGCGGTTGGCACAAAGAGGATCGGGGGCACCGGCGCCAGCTTCGTCATCATCGGCATGGGCGTGTGGGCCGCAGAGTTGTCCACGCTCGACGGAAAGGCCAGTGCGAAATACCTGCGCGCGCTGGCGGATCTCTTCGACCCAAAGACCAACCACAATCAGAAGCTCCGCGCCGAGAAAGACAGAGCGCAGGCCGTCCGCGCCCTCTACGCCGCGCTCGACATGGAGATGGCGGAGGTGAAGGGCAATGCCTGAGCCGATCGTGATCCACCGCCACGTCTTCTCCGGGGACGCGCTTATCGAGGCGCTACTCCCCGGCGCGTCCGCCCGGTACGACCGCGCCGCCCTGACCATCGAGGATGATGCGGTCACGATCGACCTCATCGGCCCCAAGGTCGCAGAACCCAAAGGCGATGCTCCGCCAACCGCCATGAACGAGAAGGCAAAAAGTAATGTGGCCGAGGAGCCGGAGCTGAAGGGCGGCGATCGTGCCCGGCGCGCGGCCATGCGCTGCGGCGAGCAGCTGTTCCAGCGGTTCGTCGGCGCCGAATGCAAGGACACCGCCAAGGCCATCATCCTGCATCGCTGCGGCGTCACGAGCCGGAAACTTTTCGACCACGATCTCAAGGCGGCTGCCGCCTGGAGGACGATCGAGGACCGATACCAGCTCTGGAGGCAAGGTCATGACATTGAGTTCTAACGCGCGCTCTCGCGCCGCCAACCTCGATGAGCGGATCGTCATAAGGGCGGCCAGGCACGATGAGGACGCGAAGTGACCACCAGTGCACCCATCATCGGCGCGGTCCCACCCCGCTTCATGACAGATGATCAGCTGAGGGATCATTTCGGCCTCACCGAGCGAGCTCTCCTCCGCCTTCGGGCAACGCGGGATTTCCCACGCAGAGATCCTCTCGTCAACAAGACGGACCGGCGAGCCGTCGACGCCTACTTTGACCGCCGCGCAAGAATCTCATCTTTTGTGGCCAACGGCAATAACGCCGTCGATCCAGAACAGGAGGAAAACTTCGATGTCTAGCACCCGCCGGGACAGACCCGGCTATCAGGGGCGAAAGAGGAGCGATGGCTCCTACGCTCACTACTGGAACCCGAGCCGGGCAGTAAAAGCCGCCCCCGGCGGCTTGCCCACGAGGCCCATAGCAGACGGTACCAGCGATGAAGTGATCGCCGACCTCTGCCGTCGCTGGACGGACGAGCTTCGCGGTGAACTCGAGGGGCTGACGAAGAAGCACGACTTCGACGGCACCATCAGGTCGCTGATCCATCTCTATCGCACGGATGAGAACTCGCCCTATCAGGCGCTCAAGTATCCGACGAAGATCCGGGACTACAACCCGTCGCTCAACTTGATCGACAAGACGGTTGGTGCTCGACGCATCGTCGAGCTCCGCGGTGATGATTTCCGTCGCTGGTACAAGCAGTGGGGGAAAGGGGGGATGACGCGCCGTGCCCATGGGGCGATCCGCAAGCTGCGGTCTGCTCTCTCCTATGGCAGCGAGCAGAAACTTGCCGGATGCCGAGACGCCCGGGAGATCCTGTCGCTCATCCGATTCAGCACGCCGGACACCCGGCGCGTGAAGATGGAGTACGAGCACGCCAGGGCGATCTGCGAGAAGGCGATCGAGCTTGGTCGTCCGTCGATCGCACTGACGCAGGCGATCCAATGGGATACGGCGCTGCGCCGCATCCATGTCATCGGGGAGTGGTTGCCGCTCGTCGACGGCGAGGCCGGCGGGATCATCCGCGGCAAGACGAAGTGGCGAGGACTGACCGCTGCCGACATCTCTGCCGACATGGTCCTGACTGTGCCCGTGACCAGCCGCAACAAGGTGGCGACGAGCCATGACCTCACGGCTTGCCCGTTGGTCATGTGGGTGCTCTCCCACGCAAGGCTCCCGAAGATGGGGCCGCTGATCGTGTCGGAGACGACCGGGTTCCCGTACCGGGACAACTACTACTACACGGACTGGCGGGACATCGCGGACAAGGCCGGCGTGCCGAAGGGCATATGGTCCATGGACGCCCGGGCTGGCGCGATCTCGGAAGCCGAGGAAGCTACCGGAAGCGTTGATGCTGCCCGGAAACTTGCTGGGCACACCAACGCCAAGACCACGTTGGGCTACGTCCGAAACGACGACGTCGAGCACAATCGTCGAGTCGCCCAGGCGCGGGCCGCTCTGCGGCAGTGAAACGGCACTGAAACGGATGAAACGGCACCGTGAAGTTCAATCGTAAAACGGCAACGATTCCAACAACTAAGCTGGAGCGGGTGAAGGGAATCGAACCCTCGTATGCAGCTTGGGAAGCTGCCGTTCTACCATTGAACTACACCCGCGGCAGGCCCATTACATCGCGGCAGCGCCGCCTCGTGTCAAGCGGTTTGCGGAGCCGTGGCAGGGAAAGAGGGCCGCTTGCGTCGCGACCGGCGCCGGTCCCGCGGCCGCCGCGAACGGCGGAGGCCGCGCCGCGGATCGGGTGGCGCAGGGGCCGCGCGTGCGCGCCCGAACGGCTTGACGCGGCGCGCGATGCGACCCACTTGTCGCGCGTTCCCTTCCCGCCCCGGAGCCCCGCCTTGACCGCCCTGAAGAGCCTCGTCGAATCCCGCCGCTTCGACCTCGCCATCACCGTCCTGATCATCGTCAACGCTGTCACCCTCGGCCTGGAGACCTCGCCCGCCGTCATGGCCGCCTGGGGTCCGGGGCTCGTCGCCCTCGACCGGGCGATCCTCGCCGTCTTCGTGGCCGAGCTGGCGATCAAGATTCTCGTCTACCGCGCCGGCTTCTTCCGCGATCCCTGGCGCATCTTCGACCTCGTCGTCGTCGCCATCGCGCTGCTGCCGGCCACGGGCAGCCTGTCGGTGCTGCGCGCCCTGCGCATCCTGCGCGTGCTCAGGCTGGTGTCGATGGTGCCGTCGCTGCGCCGCGTCGTCGGCGGCCTCGTCGCCGCGCTTCCGGGCATGGGTTCGATCATGCTGCTGCTGACGCTCGTCTTCTACGTCTTCTCGGTGATGGCGACCAAGCTCTTCGGCGCCGCCTTCCCCGACTGGTTCGGCACGATCGCCCGGTCGGCCTACACGCTGTTCCAGGTCATGACGCTGGAAAGCTGGTCGATGGGCATCGTGCGCCCGGTGATGGAGGCGTTCCCCTTCGCCTGGATGTTCTTCATCCCCTTCATCGTCTGCACCACCTTCACCGTGCTCAACCTGTTCATCGGCATCATCGTGTCGGCCATGCAGGCCGAGCACGAGGAGGAGGCCACCGCGGAGCGCCAGGCGCTGCAGGGCGAACAGGAGTTGATCCTGGCCGAGATCCGGGCGCTGCGCGAGGAGGTGAAGGCCATGGCCGGGCAGCGGCAGGCCGAGATCCGGCAGGGCTGAGACCGGCCGCCTGCCCGCGCCGATGCGGCGGCCGGAAAGACCGTCCGCGACACAGACCGACCCCGGTCAGCGGAAATGCTTCGACAGCTTCAGGCCCTGCGCCTGGTAGTTCGAGCCGAGATCGCTGCCGTAGAGCGCGCCGGGGCGCTCCAGCATGTGCTCGTAGACGAGGCGGCCGACGGTCTGGCCGTGCTCGAGGATGAAGGGCACCTCGTGGCTGCGCACCTCCAGCACGGCGCGGCTGCCGGTGCCGCCGGCCGCCGAATGGCCGAAGCCCGGATCGAAGAAGCCGGCATAGTGCACCCGGAACTCGCCGACCAGCGGGTCGAAGGGCGTCATTTCGGCGGCGTAGGCGGGCGGCACGTGGACGGCCTCCCGGCTGACCAGGATGTAGAACTCGTCGGGATCGAGGATCAGCTCGCGGTCGGGATGGGCATGCAGCGGCTCCCAGAACTCGGCGACGTCCTGTGCGCCGCGCCGGTCGACGTCGATCAGGCCCGTGTGGTGCTTGCCGCGGTAGCCGACGAGCCCGTTCGCGTCGCCCTCGAGGTCGATCGACAGCGCGATGCCGCCGCCGGTCACGCTCGGCTGGTCGGCCGCCACCAGCGTGTCGGTCCGGTGCAGGTCGGCGAGCTCCGGTTCCGTCAGGATGGCGTTGCCGGTGCGAAAGCGGATCTGCGACAGGCGCGAGCCGGTGCGGGCGACGATCGGGAAGGTGCGCGGGCTGACTTCCAGATAGAGGCCGCCGCGATAGCCGGCCGCGATCTTGTCGAACTCGGCGCCGAAATCCGTCATCACCCGGGTGAAGATGTCGAGCCGGCCGGTCGAACTCTTCGGATTGGCCGACGCCGCGATCGCGGCGGGCAGCGCCAGGCTCTCCAGCAGCGGCACAATATAGACGCAGCCGGTCTCCAGCACGGCGCCGCCGGTCAGGTCGATCTCGTGCAGCTTCAGCCGCTCGAGCTTGTCGCCGACCCGCCGGCCTGGTCCCGGCAGGAAGCTCGCGCGGACGCGGTAGGCCTTTTCTCCAAGGCGGAGGTCGAGGCTCGCCGGCTGGATCTGGTCGGCGTCGAGCGGCCGAGACGAAGCGAGCGCTCCGGACGAAAGCAGCGCGGCGATCGCGCGGTCGGGAAGAATGCCAGTGCTGCGCAAGGTCGTGCCGGTCCTCGTCCGCCCGGATGATCGGGCCGACCGACGTTTAACGACGACGAACATTGACGCAAGTGCGCGGCGGGTCTATGGGGAAGCTTATCCCGTGGTGATTTGGCCGGTCGGCTTGCAGCCACGTTAAACAAGTCGCTAAAGGGCCGAGGGGAAACCGGCTTGCGACTTCGCGGCCGGTTTTTTTGTGCGCTGAAGGCAGGACGACGATGGGCGAGACGAACAGGAACTGGAAGCCGGCGACGCAGCTGGTGCATGGCGGCACGCGGCGTTCGGGCTTCGGCGAGACATCCGAGGCGATCTACCTGACGCAGGGCTTCGTCTACGAGACGGGCGAGGCTGCCGAGGCACGCTTCAAGGGCGAGGAGCCGGGTTTCATCTACTCGCGCTACGCCAATCCGACCGTCGACATGTTCGAGAAGCGCATGTGCCTGCTGGAAGGCGCCGAGGATGCGCGCGCAACCTCCTCGGGCATGGCGGCTGTCGCAGCGGCCCTCCTGTGCTCCGTGAAGGCCGGCGACCACGTGGTAGCGTCGCGCGCGCTGTTCGGCTCCTGCCGCTGGATCATCGAGACCCAGATGCCGCGCTACGGCGTCGAGACGACGCTCGTCGACGGCCGCGACATGGCGCAGTGGGAAGCGGCCGTGCGGCCGAACACGAAGCTGTTCTTCCTCGAAAGCCCGACCAACCCGACGCTGGAGGTGGTGGACATCGCCGCCGTGGCGAAGATCGCCAATGCGATCGGCGCACGCGTGGTGGTCGACAACGTCTTCGCCACGCCGCTGCAGCAGAAGCCGCTCGAGCTCGGCGCCCATGTCGTGGTCTATTCCGCGACCAAGCACATCGACGGCCAGGGCCGCTGCCTCGGCGGCATCGTGCTCTCGGACAAGAAGTGGATCGACGAGAACCTGCACGATTACTTCCGCCATACCGGCCCGAGCCTGTCGCCGTTCAACGCCTGGACCCTGCTGAAGGGCCTGGAGACGCTGCCGCTGCGCGTGAAGCACCAGACCGCGAGCGCTGCGACGGTCGCCGACCATCTCGCCGGCCATGCCGCCGTTGAGCGGGTCATCTATCCCGGACGCAAGGATCATCCGCAGGCCGACGTGATCGCGCGCCAGATGAGCGGCGGCTCGACGCTCGTCTGCTTCGAGGTCAGGGGCGGCAAGGAAGGCGCGTTCCGCTTCCAGAACGCGCTGGAGATCGTGCTGATCTCCAACAATCTGGGCGATGCCAAGAGCCTGATCACGCATCCGGCGACCACCACCCACAAGAACCTCACCGACGCCGCCCGCGCCGAACTCGGCATCAATCCCGGCACGGTGCGCCTGTCGGTCGGACTGGAGGACACCGGCGACCTGATCGAGGACCTGGAGCGCGCACTGGCGGCGGTGTAGCCGTCCTCGCGGATTACGGGCAGCCGCCATCGACCGCCCGTCTTTCTTGCAGCGCCGTCCTGAAGTATAGGTGCTGCAACAAGGGAGATCCGAATGCGCCGTGTCCTGCCTTTCCTCATCTTCCTCGCGGCCACCACGGCGCCGGCACCTGCCCAGACAGTCGATGAGGCAGGCGCAGCGCGCATCGAGCAGGCTCTGTCCCGCTACGTCGGCCGGACGGCGTTCGAGAGGGGGATGCTCGAGGTTGCCGTCGATGGCGACGCCTACAGGCTGACCGTCGACTTCGACCCGATCGCCGCCCTGGTGCCTGCGACGGCAGCGCTGTCGCTCGACGTCGACCCCTGGTCGGTCCGCCTGAAGCCGAATGCCGACGGGACCTTCGCCGTTTCGGGCGATATGGCGCCGAACGGATCGATCAGCTTCCGGACGCCGCAGACGGAGATTTCGCCGAGCCTGCGGTCGCAGCTGGAGTGGACGGTGGAGGAGACCGAGTCGAGCGGCATCTTCGACCCCGGACTCGCCACCTTCGCGTCGGCCGCGGGATCGTTCCGGGGCCTGAAGGCGGTATCGAGCGACGACAACCAGCGGGCCGACATCGCCGCCGGCTCCGGGGCCTTCGAGATGACCGCGGTCAAGGCGCCCGCAGGCGGCGTGGACTACACGTCGTCGCAGACCATGCTGGATTTCTCCGAGACCATCGAGTTGCGTGCCGGTCCGGCAGGGCCGCAACTTCCGTTCACCCTTTCGTCGCCGAAGGTAACCGTCGTGTCGGATGCGACCGGGTTTCGGTCCTGGCCGATCCTCGACCTCGTCGCCTTCGCCATCGCCCATGCCGACGAGCAGGCCCTCGCCGCCGATCAGGCCGAACTGAAGCGGCTGATCCTGGCTGCGCTGCCCTTGTGGGACAGGATTGCCGTCGGCTACGCCATCAGCGACCTGGGCGTCGATACCTCCATCGGGCGGTTCGGCTTCGCCAGCGTCGATTTCGCGGCGAGGATCGACGGAATCAGCCGCAGCGGCTCGGTCGACTACGGCATCGACCTCGCCGGGCTGAGCCTCCCGGACGGGCTCGTGCCCGCGTGGAGCGCACCGCTCATACCCACCGACGTCAGCCTGAACGTCGGCGTCCGCAACGTCGACGCGGACGCCCCCGTCCGCCGCCTCGTCGAAGCCTTCGACCTCGAGCGCGACCCGCCGGTCCCGGATGCGGTCGGCCAGGAGATCCTCGACTGGTTCCTCTCCGATCCGCCGGTGTTCGTGCTGGAGCGGACGGTCGTGCGCAACGGCGACATCGAGATCGCGATGACGGGCGAGATGCCCTTCTCGCTCGGCAAGCCGACCCTGACCGCCACCATCGAGATGGCGGGTTTCGAGACGGCCGCCTCCGCGCTTCAGGCGGCTGCCGCCGTCGACCCCGGCGCGCAGCAGGCATTTCCCTTCGTTCTCTCCGCCCAGGGGCTCGCCAGGAAGCTGGAAGACGGACGGCTGCAATGGAACGTCGAACTCAACGGCGATGGCTCGGTGGTGGTCAACGGCGCGCGGCTCAAGGGTCCGGATCCGATCTGACGACGCCTCATCGAGCCGTCCCGATGTCGGCCAGGCGAACCATGAGCGTCATGGGATCGAGCATCGACGGCTCGAATCCGAGCGACAGGTAGAACCGCCGCGCGTCGTCCGAAATGGCATGAACGAGCATGCCGCGGATTCCGATGATGTCGGCGGCTCGCCGCACGCGCTGCGCTGCGTCGCGGAACATGGCGCTGCCCAGTCCCTTCCCCTGCCATTCGCGGTCGACTGCGAGGCGGCCGAGCACGACGATCGGAATGGGGTCGGGCATGTTGCGCCTGATCCTGCTGGAAGCCGCGCTCTGCACCACGGCGCCGGACGCCAGCGCATAATAGCCGACCACGCGCGTTCCATCCGCGACGACATAGGTACGGGAGGCGCCGCTCGCCTGATTGGCTCGCGCGCGCCGTTTCAGCCAGTCGTCGAGGCCCTCGACTCCCGAGGCGAACCCCGCGAAGTCGTGAGCCTCGCCGAGTGGTTCGGGGGCCTGCAGGCTCACGGCTGTTCCCAGGGCGCCTTTCTGGCCAAGACGTGCCGCAGTCTCTCATTGGGCGCAGGTGGCGCGTCGAGCCTTTCGCTGAAGGCTGCGAAGGCGTCCGGATCAGCCAGCCACAGCGTGCGATCACGCAGGGTTTCCTCTGCCGCCCGGCGGGATGCCTCCAGCACGAAGTCGGTACGGGACTTGCCGGCGAGTTCGGCAGCCTGATCAATCAGGCTGCGCAGATCCGGCCGGATCCGCAGGTTGAGCGTGTCGCGGACGGTGCGCGACGCCTTCTCGGTCGGCTTCGATGTCGGTTGCATCGTCATATGGGGTACATAGCATACCGTAACGCCATTGTCATTACATCGCTACCCGAACTGCCGCCCCGCCAGCACGATGCGCGACAGCGCGGTGTAGAAGCACACCGCGGAAAAGACATAGGCGAGCAGGGGGAACCAGGCCGGGAACAGGCAGGCCAGCACGAAGACCGCGATGGTCTCGGTCGCCTCGGCGAGGCCCGTGGTGAAGAAGATCGACTTCTCGCCGCGGGCTACGGTCGACAGCCGGCGCCGCTCGGCCAGGATGGCGAAGGCGAGGAAGCTCGCGCCGTTGACATAGAAGGAAAACACCAGCACGGCCGCCGGAACCGCGTTTGCCGCGGGATCCGCCAGCGCGAAGCCGAGCGGGATCGCGCCGTAGAAGAAGAAGTCGAGCACGATGTCGAGATAGCCGCCGTAATCGGTCTTGCCGCGCAGTCGCGCGACCGCGCCGTCGAGCCCGTCGCCGATCCGGCTGACGACGATCAGCGCGAGACCCACGAGGAAATGCTGGAGCGCGATGGCGACGCCGGCCAGCGCGCCGATGGCGAAGGCGCTCAGCGTCACGGCATTGGCCGAAACGCCCGTCCGCGCCACGAGCCCCGCCAGCCGTCCGATCGCCGGATCGATGCCGCGCCGCGCCCAGCCGTCAAGCATCGGAGCCACTCCCGCCGACCGCCGTCGCGGCCTCGCCGCTTCCGGTCGCCGTCCGGCCGGACCGTCGGCCATTGACGGCGCGGCTTCCGTCGGCAAGAGAACGGGATGTCGGCCCGTCCGGAGCATGCAGCATGTATCGGTCCATCACACGGAACATCGAGGTCAGCGTCGAGCCGTTCTATCTCGACGACCGCTCCGATCCGTCGGAGGGCCACTACGTATGGGCCTATCGCGTGACGATCGCCAATCACTCCGACGAGCACGTTCAGTTGATCTCGCGCTACTGGCACATCACCGACGGCACCGGCCGCGTGGAGGAAGTGCGCGGCGCAGGCGTGGTGGGCGAGCAGCCGGCGCTCGATCCCGGCGACAGCTTCCAGTACACGTCCGGCTGTCCCCTCGCCACGCCGTCAGGCATCATGGTCGGACGCTACACCATGCGATCCGGTTCCGGCGAGACCTTCGAGGTGGACATTCCCGCCTTCTCGCTCGATCTCCCGAACGCCGCCCGGACCGTCAACTGAGCCTACTGCTCGGCGACGAACTCGGCCGGGTCGAACTCGTATTCGGTCGAGCAGAACTCGCAGGTGACGCGGATCTTGCCGTCCTCGATGCTGTCGATGATCTCCTCGGCAGTGAATCCGCTGAGCACGCCGTGGATCTTCTCGCGCGAACAGGAGCAGTCGTCGGCGACCGGCACGCCCTCGAAGACCACGACGCCGTGCTCGTGGAACAGGCGGTAGAGCAGCCGCTCGGTGCCGATCGTCGGGTCGAAGAGCTCGTCGGGCGCCACCGTCGCCAGCAGCGACATCACTTCCACCCAGGCATCGTCGACCATGCTGTCGTCGACCTCGCCATCGTCTCCGTCGCCGCCCGGCAGGTCGGGCATGCGCAGCCGCTCCGGCGCCTCGGGCAGGAACTGCGCCAGGATGCCGCCGGCGCGCCAGCTTTCGCGGCGCCCGTCGGCGCCGGGCAGCACCTGCCGCGCCACGGCAAGCCTCACTTCGGTCGGGATCTGTTCGGACTGGCGGAAATAGGTCCGCGCGACCTCCTCGAGCGAAATGCCGTCGAGCTGGACGATGCCCTGGTAGCGCTGGGTGTGGACGCCCTGGTCGATGGTCATCGCCAGGATGCCCTTGCCGAGCAGGTCCTGCGGCTCGACGCGGCCCTGCGCCTGCGCTTGCGCCAGCCGCTCCGCGTCGAAGCGCGCATAGGCACGCATCGATCCCGGCGAGGTGAAATCGGCCACCAGCATGTCCACCGGCCCGTCGGACTGGGTCTGCAGGATGAACTTGCCGTCGAACTTGAGCGAGCTGCCGAGCAGCGCCGTCAGCACCACGCATTCGCCGAGCAGCCGGGCCACCGGCTCCGGGTAGGCGTGACGGCCGAGAATCTGGTCGAGCATCGGCCCGACCTGCACGGCACGGCCGCGCATGTCGAGCGGAGCGACCTGGAACGGCACGACGACGTCGTCGCCGGCGAAGCCGAACTCGCCGAGCATGGTCTCGTCAGCCAAGGGCGGCTCCCGACAGACACCAGGCCAGCACGGCCTTCTGGGCGTGGAGGCGGTTCTCCGCCTCGTCGAACACGACCGACTGCGGCCCGTCGATCACTTCGTCGGTCACCTCCTCGCCGCGGTGGGCGGGCAGGCAGTGCATGAACAGCGCGTCGGGCCGGGCGTGGCGCATGAGGTCGGAATTGACCTGGTAGGGCTGGAAGACGTTGTGGCCGCGCGCGCGGTGCTCCTGGCCCATCGACACCCAGGTGTCGGTTACCACGCAGTCGACGCCCGTCACCGCCTCGACGGCATCGTCGAAGAAGCGCACGTCGGCGCCCTCGCCGCGGGCCCAGTCGACATAGGAAGCCGCAGGTTCGCTGCCCTTCGGCACGGCCACGTTCACGCCGAAACGGAACCGCGCCGCCGCCTCGATCAGCGAGTGCAGCACGTTGTTGCCGTCGCCCGTCCAGGCGAAGCGCTTGCCGGTCACGTCGCCGCGATGCTCCTCGTAGGTCATCACGTCGGCCATCAGCTGGCAGGGGTGGGTGTCGTCGGTCAGCCCGTTGATCACCGGCACCGTCGCGTTCTGCGCCAGTTCCATCAGCCGGGCGTGCGAGGTGGTGCGGATCATGATGATGTCGACGTAGCGCGACAGCACCTTGGCGGTATCGGCGATGGTCTCGGAGCGGCCCAGCTGCATCTCGGTGCCGGTCAGCATGATGGTCTCGCCGCCGAGCTGGCGCATGCCGACGTCGAAGGAGACGCGCGTCCGGGTCGACGGCTTGTCGAAGATCATCGCCAGCACCTTGCCGTCGAACGGCCGGTCGCGCTCGCCGGCCTTGAGCCGCGCCTTGCGCGCCTTGGCATCGTCGAGGATCCCGCGCAGGTCCGCGGCCGAGACGGCCGAGAGATCGGTGAAGTGCCGCGGCTTTCCGTTCGTCATCATGATGGTCCCGGTCAGTGTCCCGGCGCGGCGGACGCGAGCTTCGCGGCCGCCGACCGGATCCGGACGAGACCCTCGCGGATGTCGTCGTCGGTGAGGGTGAGCGGCGGCAGCAGGCGCACGACGTTGTCGCCGCCCGGCACGGTCAGCAGCTTTTCCTCGCGGAAGGCCATGTTGACGCCGGCGTTCGGCATCCGGCACTTGAGGCCGAGGATGAGGCCGATGCCGCGGATCTCCTCGAAGACCGCCGGAAACTCGTCGACGATCGAGGCGAGGCCCTGCTTGAACAGCAGCGCCTTGCGGTTCACCTCGTCGAGGAAGCCCTCGGCCAGCACGACGTCGAGCACGGCGTTGCCGACGGCCATGGCGAGCGGGTTGCCGCCGAAGGTCGTGCCGTGCACGCCGGGCGTCATGCCGCTGGCGGCGTCGTCGGTCGCCAGGCACGCTCCCATCGGAAAGCCGCCGCCGATGCCCTTGGCGATGGCCATGATGTCGGGCGCGGCACCCGACCATTCATAGGCGAAGAACCTGCCGGTGCGACCGACGCCGCACTGGACCTCGTCGTAGATCAGGAGCAGGCCATGCTCGTCGCACAGCCTGCGCAGCGTCTTCAGCGTCTCGGCGGGCACCGCCCGGATGCCGCCCTCGCCCTGCACGGGCTCGATGAGGATGCCGGCGGTCTCGCCGGTGATCGCCTTCTTCACCGCCTCGATGTCGCCAAGCGCCACCTGATCGAAGCCCTCGACCTTGGGGCCGAAGCCCTCGAGATACTTCGGCTGGCCGCCGGCCGCGATGGTCGCCAGCGTGCGTCCGTGGAAGGCGCCCTCGAAGGTGATGATCCGGTACCTTTCCGGATGTCCCCGGACGTAATGATAGCGGCGCGCCGTCTTGATGGCGCATTCGAGCGCCTCCGCGCCGGAATTCGTGAAGAAGACCTTGTCGGCGAAGGTGCTCTCGACCAGCCGCTCGCCGAGCCTGCGCTGCTCCGGCACCTCGTAGAGGTTGGACGTGTGCCACAGCTTGCCGGCCTGCTCGCGCAGCGCCTCGACGAGGTGCGGATGGCCGTGGCCGAGCGAGTTGACGGCGATGCCGGCAGCGAAGTCGAGATATCGCTCGCCGCCCGTCGTGACCAGCCACGCTCCCTCGCCGTGGTCGAACGCCAGCGGCGCCCTCGCGAAGGTTTCATAAAGCGCAGAACCGCTCATGCCAGACTGCTCCGGAACCGACCTTGCCGAACGTTCGCCCTCCCGCCCGCGCGGCGGCAGGACCACCAAATCAAAAAGCCGCCCCCGGGGCGGCCTCTGCCGCCAACTTATCGAGGTTTTCCGTCGGGAAGTCAACGGATGCGGGATTTTCGCGGCCTTCGCGCGGACGGACGCGGCTTCCCCTGCGGGAGGCCGGCAAGTTGGGGAAAACCGAAAAATACGATTCGGCGTCCGGGCGCGACTCTTGTCACGGAGTCACCGGGTATTGTAGCTTGCGGCTACGAAACAACTAGATTTCGTGCGGCGGACCAAAATCACCCCGAGTATTCGATGCGTCCTCCTGGCGTCGCCAGGGTTGGCACGGATTCGGATTCCTCGGCGGGGCACTACCCAGGAGCTTAAGCGCATGAACTGGACGGACGAGCGGGTCGAACTTCTCCGGAAACTGTGGTCGGAGGGTCTGAGCGCCAGCCAGATCGCCGCGCAGCTCGGCGGGGTGAGCCGGAATGCCGTCATCGGCAAGGTGCATCGTCTCAAGCTGTCGAGCCGCGG
>Ga0208243_1000168_pt1 | contig 50846 bp, 43 predicted proteins | sample Subbio2Aug_QV12A_FD_184826 | JGI IMG/M metagenome (GOLD analysis project Ga0208243, IMG submission 184826) | Serpentinite rock and fluid subsurface biosphere microbial communities from McLaughlin Reserve, California, USA - CR12Aug_QV12A (SPAdes) | ecosystem: Environmental > Terrestrial > Deep... | reverse complement strand
TGGCGCGGGTTGAGCGAGCCGTACGGGTTCTGGAACACGATCTGCACCTTGCGGCGCATCTCGGCCGTCAGCGCCTGCTTGCGGATGTCGACGGGCTTGCCGTCGATCAGCAGCTCGCCGTCGGTCTGCGCGTCGATCATGGTGACGATGCGCGCCAGCGTCGATTTCCCGCAGCCCGATTCGCCGACGATCGCCAGCGTCCTGCCCTTCTCCACCTTGAACGACACGCCCTTGACGGCGTGCACCACGCGCTCCTTCGAGAACAGGCCGCCGCCGATGCGGTAGTCGCGCTTGAGGTTGCGTCCCTCGACGACGATCTCGCTCATCGGGCGTCTCCCACCGGCTCCAGGCCTTCCATGAAGCTCGCGATGGTCGGCAGCCGGTCGCCGGTCGCGCGCTCGGGCAGCGCCGACAGCAGCGCCTTGGTATAGTTGCTCTTCGGGTTCTCGAAGAGGGTCAGCACGTCCGCCTCCTCCATCTTGCGCCCCTTGTACTGGACGATGACGCGGTCGGCGGTCTCGGCCACCACGCCCATGTTGTGGGTGATCATGATCAGCCCCATGCCGTGCTCGGCCTGCAGCCCCATCAGGAGGTCGAGGATCTGCTTCTGGATCGTCACGTCCAGCGCCGTCGTCGGCTCGTCGGCGATCAGGAGCTTCGGGTTGCAGGCGAGCGCGATGGCGATCATCACGCGCTGGCACTGGCCGCCCGACATCTGGTGCGGATAGGAGGACAGCCGTTGCCCCGGATCGGGGATGCCCACCGCCTGCAGCAGCTCGATCGCCCGGGCGCGGCGGGCCTTCCGGTCCATGCCGAGATGGAAGCGCAGCACCTCCTCGATCTGGAAGCCGACGGTGAAGCAGGGGTTCAGGCTCGACATCGGCTCCTGGAAGATCATGGCGATGTCCTTGCCGATGATCCGGCGGCGGTCGGCATCGCTCATGCTCAGAAGGTCGCGCCCGCCGAACTCCATCCGGTCGGCCGTCACCTTCGCCGTCCAGGGCAGCAGCCCCATCACGGCCAGCATGGACACGGATTTGCCGGAGCCGGATTCGCCCACGATCGCCAGCACCTCCCGCTCGTCGACCGACAGCGACACGCCGTCGACCGCCCGGAAGGGGCCGGACGCGGTTTCGAACTCGACGACGAGGTTATCGATGGTCAGAAGGGGCATGATGATCCCCCGGAACGTAAACCGCGGTCGCGCACGAACGGAAACGCAGAACGGCGGCCGTTGATCGCCTCCCTCCGCGCATCTATATTGTCATGGACGAAAAGGAAGTTTCCCATGATCGGTCCCATCAAGCCTTTGATTTAGAGCCCGCGGCGCGGCGGGACGGTCGATAGTGGTGTAGCCCCGGCTCCCGTCGCATCGCGATCGCGCCCTCGATGTCGTGAAGGGCGACATGAGCGACGGCCTCCTGTTCCTCCAGAAGTTCGATGAGCTGGCCGACATACTTTGCCTTTTCGGCGGGAGATTGCCGTTGAAAATGTGCGTCGGTTAAGGCGCGCGTCATTGCGTTGCCTTGTGCCGCGAGCTTGTAATAGCGCACGACGCTGTGGATCGCTTCGCGTGGCAACAGGGACAGATTGTCCTTTATGGACAGAAACACGAAGTCCGTTTCATCCGGGACACCGAACGGATCCGCATTCTCGGTCGCGTAGGCTGCTTCCTTCGTCGTTGTCTGCTCCGCCGCCCGACTCAGTCCCGCCGCGATCTCGGCGTGGATCGCGACTAGCAATTCTCCTTGACGGTAATGCTGGCGCTGGCGCTCTGTCCAAAGGCCGAGAAAGCCACCGAGGATGGCGGCCACCAGCGTTGTTATCGCAGGCAGCGCGGACATTGCTCAGCTCCTCTTCAGCTTCGGATCCAGCGCGTCGCGCAGACCGTCGCCCATCAGGTTGATGGCCAGCACCGTCACGAGGATCGCCAGGCCGGGCAGCGTCACCACCCACCAGGCGCGCAGGATGAACTCGCGCGCTTCGGCGAGCATCGTGCCCCATTCGGGCGTCGGCGGCTGCGCGCCCATGCCGAGGAAGCCGAGCGCGGCCGCGTCGAGGATCGCCGTCGAGAAGGACAGCGTCGCCTGCACGATCAGCGGCGCCATGCAGTTGGGCAGGATGGTGCGGAACATCAGCCGGAGCGGCTTTGCTCCCGCGACCTTCGCGGCCACCACGTAGTCGCGGCCCTTCTCCGCCATCACCGCGGCGCGCGTCAGCCGGACGAAATGCGGCTGCAGCACCAGCGCGATGGCGATCATCGCGTTCATCAGCCCCGGCCCGAGCACCGCCACCAGCACCAGCGCGAGCAGCAGCGACGGGAACGCCAGTATGATGTCCATCAGCCGCATGATGACGGTGTCGACCCAGCCGCGGAAATAGCCGGCGATGACCCCGACGAAGATGCCGCCGGTCAGCGCAAGCGTCGTCACGACGATGCCGATGAACAGCGAGAACTGCGCGCCGTAGAGCAGCCTCGACAGGATGTCGCGGCCGACCTGGTCGGTGCCGAGAAGGTAGGCTGCCCGGCCGCCGTCCTGCCAGAAGGGCGGCACGAGCACAGCGTCGCGATACTGCGCGTTCGGCGCGTGGGGCGCGATCAGCGGCGCGAGGATGGCGAGGACGACGAGGGCGAGGAACACCCACAGCCCGATGACCGCCCCCCTGTTTTCGGAGAAATAGAACCAGAACTCCGCGAAGCGCTGCCGGCGCGACACTTCGCCGGCCTTCGCCTGGTCCAGCGCTGCGGTGGATGCCTGTGCCATGATCGACCTCAATGCCGGATGCGCGGGTTGATGAGGCCGTACAGGATGTCGACCAGAAGGTTGACCAGCATGATGATGGCCGCGATCAGCAGGAGCCCGCCCTGGATGACCGGATAGTCGCGCTTGAACACCGAATCGACCATCCACTTGCCGATGCCCGGCCACGAGAAGATCGTCTCCGTCAGGATCGCGCCGGCGAGCATGACGCCCACCTGCAGGCCGATCGTGGTGATGACCGGGATCATCGCGTTGCGCAACGCGTGCACGCCGATGACGCGCAGCGGCGGCATGCCCTTGGCGCGCGCGGTGCGGACATAGTCCTCGCTCAGCACCTCGAGCATCGCCGAGCGCGTCTGCCGCGCGATGACGGCGAGCGGGATCGTGCCGAGCACGATGGTGGGCAGGATGAGATGGCTGACGGCGGACCGGAACGCGCCGGCCTGCCCCGACAGGAGCGAGTCGATCAGCATGAAGCCGGTGACGGACGGGAAATAGTAGAGCAGCGAAATCCGCCCCGACACCGGCGTCCAGCCGAGAATGCCCGAGAACAGGATGATCAGGAGCAGGCCCCACCAGAAGATCGGCATCGAGTAGCCGACCAGCGCCGTTCCCATGATCGTCTGGTCGAAGGCGGAGCCGCGCTTGATGGCCGCGAAGACGCCGGCGGGAATGCCGAGCAGCACGGCGAACAGGATCGCGCAGAGCGACAGTTCCAGCGTCGCCGGGAACAGCTCGGAGAAATGCGTCAGGACCGGCTTCTTCGTCACCAGCGAGGTGCCGAAATCGCCCTGCAGCAGGCCGCCGAAATAGTCGAGGTACTGGATGACGATGTTCCGGTCGTAGCCGAGCTCCTGCGTGATCTTCTCGTAGCGCTCCTGCGACATCACGCGCTCGCCCGACATCAGCATGACCGGATCGCCGGGCAGCAGCCGGATGAAGGAGAAGGCGATGATGGACACGCCGATGAAGGTCGGGATCAGCACCGCGAAGCGACCGACGAGAAACCGAAGCATGCTTGCCTCCAGCTGCCGGATGCAGGGCAACCCGGCTCAGTAACACAAAAGCAGCGGGGGCGCTCGCGTTGCGATCGCCCCCGCTCCCCCGTCTGCGCGAGACCTATTCGGCGATGTCGACGCCCGAGAAGTGGTGCTTGCCGAGCGGGCTCATGACGTAGCCCTGCACTTCCTTGCGCATCGGCATCACGACCAGGCTGTGGTCGATCGTGGCCCACGGCGCTTCCCGCTTGAAGACGACCTGCGCCTCCTCGTAGAGCTTGGTGCGCGCGGCCTGGTCGGTTTCCACCTTGGCCTGGTTGACCAGCGTGTCGAACTCCTCGTTGCACCACTGCGCGCGGTTGTTGCCGCCGACCGCGTCGCAGCCGAGCAGCGTGTGCAGGAAGTTGTCCGGGTCGCCGTTGTCGCCGGTCCAGCCGAGCATCACCGCGCCGTCGCGGTCCTTGTCCTTCGAGCGGGCGAGATATTCGGCCCATTCGAAGGAGACGATCTCCACCGTCACGCCGATCTTGGCGAAGTCGGCCTGGATCAGTTCCGCCGCGCGGCGTGCGTTGAGCATGTAGGGACGCGCCACCGGCATCGCCCAGATCTTCATCGAAAGCCCGCCGGCGCCGGCTTCCTCGAGCATCTTCTTGGCCGCCTCAGGATCGTACGGGTCGTCCTGGATGGCATCGTTGTAGGACCACATCGTCGGCGGGATCGGGTTCTTGGCCGGCGTCGCCGCGCCCTGGAACACGGCGTCGACGATCGCCTGCTTGTTGATCGCCATGTTGAGGGCCTTGCGCACCTCGGGCTTGTCGAACGGCGCCTGGGTGGTGTTGTAGGCGAGGTAGGCGATGTTGAGGCCTTCCTGCTCCATCACGGTCAGGCTCTCGTTGGCCTTCATCGCCGCCACGTCGGCCGCGTTCGGATAGGGCATCACGTGGCACTCGCCGGCGAGCAGTTTCTGGTAGCGCACGGCTGCGTCGGTGGTGATGGCGAAGACGAGGTCGTCGAGCTTCTCGCGGCCTTTCCAGTACTCGTCGTTGGCGCGGTAGCGGATCACGGCGTCGGGCTGGTAGGCGACGAACTCGAAGGGTCCGGTGCCGAGCGGCATCTGGTTGAGCTGCTCCATCTTGCCGTCGGCCTGGAGCTTGTCGGCATACTCCTTCGACATGATCGAGGCGAAGTCCATGCCGAGGTTGGCGACGAACGGCGCCTCCTTCTTCTTAAGCTTGAACTTGACGGTCAGGTCGTCGACCTTCTCGATCGTTTCGATGAGGTCCGGGAAGCCCATGCCGTTGAAGTACTCCCACGCGGCGCCCGCGACATACTGGTGCCAGGGGTGGTCGGCCTTCAGCTGGCGCTCGAAGGTGAAGAGAACGTCATCGGCATTGAGGTCGCGCGTCGGCGTGAAGAAGTCCGTCGTCTGGAACTTGACGCCCGGGCGGAGCTTGAACGTGTATTCGAGCCCGTCGTCGGAGACCGTGTAGCTTTCGGCCAGGCCCGGCTCGGGATTGGTGGTGCCGGGCGCGAACTCCATCAGCTTGTTGTAGACCGGGTTCGACGAGGCGTCGAACGTGGTGCCGGCGGTGTAGAGCGCGGGATCGAAACCCTCGGGCGATCCCTCCGAGCAATAGACGAGCGTCTTGGCGCTCGCGGCGCCGCTCAGCACGGTTGCGGCAAGCAGCATCCCCGCGAAACCGAATCGTTTCATAGTCTTCTGACTCCCATTCAAGTGTCCGGGATCCGTTGTGCCCCGGCCCGTGAGGCAGGCATATAAGCACCGTTCAAAGCACAAGAAAACTCCCCGCAGGGCGACCTTGGGTAAAGATTTGCGCTGCACCCCGGCTTCGGATGTACAAACATCCGCGCCGGAACGAAGAGGAACGCGTTGGAATTCGCGCTTCGGTTGCCTATCTGCGGAGCGCAAGAGGAGGAACGTGACCATGATCGACAAGCCCGCCACCGACGCCGTTCTCGCCTTCTGGTTCGGCGAACTCGGGCCAGCGGACTGGTTCAGCGGACGGCCGAAACTCGACGAGCGGATCCGGGTCCGCTTCGGCGCGCTGTGCGAGCAGGCACTGGCCGGGAAGCCGGAGGACTACCTCTCGGATTCCCGCACGGCGCTGGCCGGCATCATCCTGCTCGACCAGTTTCCGCGCCAGCTCTTCCGAGGTCAGCCGCGCGCCTTCTCCGGCGATCCGGTCGCCCTGGCCGTGGCGCACGGCGCGCTCGACCGCTCGTGGGACGCCGGCATGACGCCCGATGAGCGGCAGTTCCTCTACATGCCCCTGATGCATTCGGAAGTGGTGTCCGACCAGGAACTCTGCGTGAAGCTTTTCCGCGATCTCGGCAACGAGGAGGCGCTGGCATTCGCCATCGAGCACAGGGACATCGTCGCCCGTTTCGGCCGGTTCCCCCACCGCAATGCCGCGCTGGGCCGCGAAAGCACGCCCGAGGAGCGCGAGTTCCTCGCCACCCACGCCGGATACGGACAATAGCCGTGCCGGTCGCGGCAGCGGCGGCAGCCTGCCTTACGTTTACGTTTCCGTAACACTTGCACGAGATCGCCGCTTGCCCCTAGATAGGCGCCAGACGGCGGGCCGGACCCGCCGGGAGGCAGGACAACAGAGCCGAACGGCCGGGCCGCCGGGTCCGCCCGCCGATGCGGCGAGAGGGAGCGAGACATGGCGATTTCCGGGCAGACGGCAGGTGCCGAGCGCATCTGGCTGAAGAGCTATCCGCAGGGCATCCCGGCCGACATCGCCGGGCTCCCGGCCGGTTCGATCGGCGAGCTTCTCGTCAATGCCTGCCGCCAGTTCTCGGCTCGCCCCGCCTTCACCAGCATGGGCAAGTCGATGACCTTCGCCGAGATCGAGCAGGCGTCGGCCGCCTTCGGTGCCTGGCTCCAGGGCAAGGGCCTCGCGAAGGGCGCGCGCGTGGCGATCATGATGCCCAACGTGCTGCAGTACCCGATCGCCATGATGGGGGCGCTGCGCGCCGGCTACACCGTGGTCAACGTCAATCCGCTCTACACCCCGCGCGAGCTCGAGCACCAGCTGAACGATTCCGGTGCCGAGGCCATCGTCATCCTGGAGAACTTCGCCGCGACGCTCCAGGCCGTGGTCGCCCGGACGAAGGTGAAGCACGTCGTCGTGGCCTCGATGGGCGAGATGCTCGGCCTCAAGGGCCTGCTCGTGAACCTCGTCGTGCGCCGCGTGAAGAAGATGGTTCCCGCCTGGTCGCTGCCCGGCCACGTCTCGTTCAGGGATGCCCTCTCGGCCGGCCGTGGTCAGAGCCTGAAGGCGGTTTCGGTCGGTCCCGACGACGTCGCCTTCCTTCAGTATACGGGCGGGACGACCGGCGTGTCCAAGGGCGCGGTGCTGCTCCATCGCAACATCCTGGCCAACGTCGCCCAGAATGCGCTCTGGGTGGAGGCGGCTTACGTGAAGAAGCCCAGGCCCGAGCGGCCGGTCTATCTCTGCGCGCTGCCCCTCTACCACATCTACGCGCTGACCGTGAACGCGCTGATGGGCATGCAGCAAGGGGCGCAGAACGTCCTGATCGCCAATCCGCGCGACATCCCGGCCCTGGTCAAGGAATTCGGCGCCCACAAAGTCAACGTCTTCCCCGGCCTCAACACGCTGTTCAACGCGCTCCTCAACAACGACGACTTCCGCAAGCTCGACTTCACCCACCTGCTCGTGACCTTCGGCGGCGGCATGGCCGTGCAGCGCCCGGTGGCGGAACGCTGGAAGCAGGTGACGGGCCTCGTCATCGCCGAGGGCTACGGCCTGTCCGAAACCTCGCCGGTCGCCACCGGCAACCGTTTCGATGCCGACGAATTCACCGGTACGATCGGCCTTCCGATCCCCTCGACGGAGATCGTGATCCGCGACGACGACGGCAGCGACCTGCCGCTCGGAGAGGTGGGCGAAATCTGCATCCGCGGCCCGCAGGTCATGGCCGGCTACTGGAACCGGCCCGACGAGACCGCCAAGGTCATGACCGCCGACGGCTTCTTCAAGTCCGGCGACATGGGCTTCATGAACGAGGCCGGCTACATCAAGATCGTCGACCGCAAGAAGGACATGATCCTGGTCTCGGGCTTCAACGTCTATCCAAACGAGATCGAGGACGTCATCGCCGGCCATCCCGGCGTGCTGGAAGTGGCGGCGGTCGGCGTGCCGGACGAGAAGTCGGGCGAGGTGCCGAAGGTCTTCGTCGTCAAGAAGGACCCGAACCTGACCGCCGACGACATCCGCGACTGGTGCAAGGACAAGCTGACCGCCTACAAGCGGCCGAAGCAGATCGAGTTCCGCACGGAATTGCCGAAGACGAATGTCGGCAAGATCCTCAGGCGCGAACTGAGGACATAGAGCAGCGGGCGCGCGGACCGGACCGCCCGCGGGCCCGGGTCGGAAGCCCCGACCAAGGTCCTGCGACCCTCAGGCCCGGAGGGCCTGGCGCGTCTTCACCGGCGCCGGCTGTGCGTCGCGCCGCAGTTCAAAGCCATAGCGCGTCTGCTCGAAGCCCGCGGCGGCGCAGAGGCCGAGCATGGCCGGGTCGTTGAACCCGCCGAGCACCAGGACCTTGACGCACTCGACCCGCCACGCGAGCCTGACGGCGCAGTTGACCACCTTGCTGGCGTGGCCTTTCTGGCGGTGATCGGAATGCGTCACCACGTTCTCGATCAGCGCGGCCGGCTTCCCCGCCCAGGTCGCGTTCGGGATCACGATGAGCGTGCAGGCGCAGACGAGGTGCTTTCCCTGGAACCCCGCGAGGATCGTGATCCCCGGCTCCTCCAGGGCCTGATGGAAGGCGTCGCGGGCGAGGGCCGCCGCGAAGATCTGGTAGCGCGGATAAAGATGCCGGTACAATGACGTAAGGTCAGACAGATCGCCGTGCGAGATGGGTCGGATGCGGAGTGCCTGTTCCATCGTCTTGCCGGTCCTGCACGAGCCTGGAGAACCACTCCCCGACACCGCATCGAATGACGCCTGAAAATTATGATAATTCATATAGTTAATAAATTGGTAAATGTAAACGCCCGCTCGTCAGGCGCGACGGAGCCGAAAACCGTTCGCGGTCCGCTCGAAACCCGACCCCAGGAAGAAGGCCGAAGGGGCCTCGTCGAGCGAGGTCGTCAGCACGGTCGCCCGGAAGCAGCCGCCTTCCCAGGCCAGGGCGAGTGCCGCACGCAGCACGAGCGTGCCGTAGCCGCGGCGGCGCTGCGCGGGATGCGTCACGATGTTCTCGATCAGGGCGGATGGCCTGCCGGCCCGGGCTCCGCTCGGCACCACGATCAGGGCGCAGCTGGTCACCGGCGCGTCGCCGAGGAAACCGACGAGGACGGCTCCGCCCGGTTCGGCGGCGGCCTGGCGGAGCGTCATCCGAGCGGTGACGACGGCGAGGGCCGGGTCCTGCGGATGCAGGAATCGATAGAGCGAGGCCAGCCCCGGCATGGCCGCATCCCCGACGACCCGGATGTCGAGTTCCTGCATCATCATCACCGCCGATCCGTCTTCGAGAGGTCTGCCCGCCTCGCCTGCGCGACAACCTGAAGCTGCGCGCGCAGGGACTGGATTCCGCCGCGGCGGCGACCTCAGCCGGCGAGGAACGCCGGCAGTTCGCGCACCGAGGATAGCACCACGTCGGCCAGCGGCGCGAGCCGTTCCTGCGTGCCGGTGCCCGAAAGAACGCCGACGGCGAGGCCGGCCCGGCCGGCGCGCGCCATTTCCAGGTCGTGCCGGTTGTCGCCCACCATCGCGACCTCTTCGGGAGACAGGCCTGTCAGCGCGCAGAAGGCCTCGATGGCGTCCGGCGCCGGCTTCGGCCGCGCGACCGAGTCGTAGCCGTAGGCGGCGACGAAGAGGTGCGCGACGCCGATCGCCTCGATCGTCTGCCTCGCGCCGCCCTCGCTGTCATTCGTGGCCACGCCGAGCTTGTAGCCGCGCCGGTGCAGGACCCGCAGCGCGTCGAGCACTCCGTCGAGCGGCACCGCCGACCGTGCCCCCTCCGCCGCGGTCACCCGGTCGAAATGCCTGACCCGCGCCTCGTGCTCCTCATGCGGCGCATTGGCGTACCACAGCGCCACGATGTCTGCATTCGTGCCGGCAGCGAAGACGGAATCGCCGCGGAACCGGCCGGCCGAAAAGTCGTAGCCGGCGAGTTCCATCAGGTCGTCGGCCCTGCCCCGATCGCCGCCGGCAGCCTCCAGGGCGAGCCGGTCGCCGATCGCGTGCCATGTCTTGTGGAAGTCGACCAGCGTTCCGTCCTTGTCGAACAGGATGCCCCTGATGGCCATGCAGATCTCGCGAAGTCGGCGCCGGACGGCGCGGTGAGGATGAGCTGTGCGGTCCTGCGCCGCCGTTCAGACGGAGCCGCGCAGATATGCCACCAGACCGGCTGTGGAGGCGTCGCTGCCCGCGGCGTCCTGTTTGCCTTGAACGACGGGAAGCAGCGCGGTCGCGAGTTCCTTGCCGAGTTCGACGCCCCACTGGTCGAAGGCGTTGATGCCGAAGAGCTGTGCCTCCACGAAGACCCGGTGCTCGTAGAGCGCGATCAGCCGGCCGAGCGCGAACGGATCGAGCCGCCGATGCAGGATGGTGACCGACGGCCGGTTGCCCGGGAAGACGCGATGCGGCGCGATCCGGTCGACCTCGTCCTGCCCCATCCCCCTGGCCGTCATCTGGGCCTTCGCCTCCTCGAGCGTCCGCCCCACCATCAGCGCCTGCGACTGGGCGAGGCAGTTGGCGAGCAGAAGCTCGTGCTGGTGGCGCAGGTCCGGCTCGTGGCCGGCGGCGGCCGCGATGAATTCCACCGGCACCACGTCGGTCCCCTGGTGCAGCAGCTGGAAGAAGGCGTGCTGGCCGTTGGTGCCGGGCTCCCCCCAGACGAGGGGGCCCGTCGGCGTCGCCACCGGCTGGCCGTCGACCGACACCGACTTGCCGTTCGATTCCATGTCGAGCTGCTGCAGGTAGGCCGGCAGCCGCGCGAGCCTCTGGTCATAGGGTATCACGGCCCGGGCCGGATATCCCTTGACGACCCGATGCCAGTAGCCGACGAGGCCGAACACCACCGGCAGGTTTTCGCGCGGCGGTGCCACGCGGAAATGCTCGTCCATCGCGTGGGCGCCGTCGAGGAAGCCGCGGAACCGCTCGGGCCCGATGGCCAGCATGAGCGGCAGGCCGATCGCCGACCACAGCGAGTAGCGTCCGCCGACCCAGTCCCAGAAGCCGAACACACGGTCCTGCGAAATCCCGAAGGCGGCCACCTTGTCGAGCGCCGTGGAGACGGCCGCGAAATGGGCGCCGACGGCCTCGGGTCCGAGCGCCGCCTCGACCCAGCGCCGTGCCGTCTGCGCGTTCGTCATGGTTTCGACCGTGGTGAAGGTCTTCGACGCGATGATCACCAGCGTCGCCGCAGGGTCGAGCGGCTTCAGCACGTCGGCGATGTGAGCGCCGTCGACATTCGAGACGAAATGGGCGCGCGGTCCGTCGTGATAGGGTGAAAGTGCGGCCGTCGCCATGGCAGGTCCGAGATCCGAGCCGCCGATGCCGATGTTGACGACGTCGGTGATCGGCCGTCCGGTCGCGCCCGCCGAGGCGCCGGACCGGATCGCCCCGGCGAAGCGCGCCATGCGGTCGAGCACCGCATGCACCTCGCTCATGACATTCCGCCCCCCGACGGAAAAACCGGCGCCTTCCGGCGCCCGCAGCGCCATGTGCAGCACGGCCCGGCCTTCGGTCGCATTGATCGGCTCGCCCGCGAACATGGCGTCGCGCCGCGCCTCCAGTCCCGCCGACCTGGCGAGACTGACGAGCAGGTCCATGGCGCGGTCGTCGACGGCGGTCTTCGACCAGTCGAGCATCAGGTCGTCGAGCCGCAGCGAGAATCGGGCGAAGCGGTCCGGATCGAGGGCGAACAGGGTGCGCAGGTCCTGCGCCGCGTGCGTGCCTGCGTGCAGCTTGAGCGCGGCGAGTGTGCCGGAGAAGGCGGTTCGGTCCAAGGCTGTCTCCCCTGTGCGGCCTGCCAATGGATTAGAGCAATCCAGGCACGAAATGAAGGCCGCGCGCGGACGGCGGTGCTGGCAGGGTCGACGGAGGCACCGTGGCACAATTGCAATGGAGACAAGATTCTCTGGCGCAAGGCGTTGGACCAGACTTGCCCCGGGAAAGTTCACATGTTTACTGTCCGCGCCAGGGAGCGAAGCGATGTCCACGAGAAACGATTCCGCCATCTGGTCCGGCCTCTTCACCATCTCGCCGGATTCCGGCCAGACCCTGCAGGCGCAGATCCGACAGGCGATCGTGGCGGCCATCCTCGACCGGCAGATCGCCGCCTCGATGCCCCTGCCCTCCTGCCGCATCCTGGCCGAGAAGCTCGGCGTGGCGCGGGGCACGGTCGTGCTCGCCTTCCAGCAGCTCGTCGACCAGGGCTTCCTCGTCGCGCGCGAACGGCGCGGGCATTTCGTCAATCCGGAGGTCCTGACGACGCCGACCAAGCCGCTGGCCCGCCAGGACAACAATGCCCCCGGAGGCCTCGACTGGAAGGCCCGCCGGCGGATCGCCGCGAGCGACATGCCGCCGCCGATGAAGATGGAGAACTGGATCAAGTCCTCCTACCCGTTCATCTACGGCCAGTTCGATCCAGGCCTGTTTCCCACTGCGGAATGGCGCGAGTGCAATCGCATGGCGCTCGCCGTGCTCGAGATCCGCAACTGGGCGGCCGACATGGTCGATCGCGACGACCCTCTGCTGATCGAGCAGATCCAGGCGCGTCTGCTGCCGCGGCGCGGCATCTTCGCCAATCCCGACGAGATCATCGTGACGCTCGGCGCCCAGCACGCGATCTACATGCTGGCGACGCTGCTGATGACACGTGGCTCGCGGGTGGCGATGGAGGATCCGGGCTACCCCGACGCCCGTTCGATCTTCCGGCTCGCCGGCGCCACCATCGACCCCGTCCGCGTCGACGCGGAAGGCATCGTGACGCGCGAGATTCCAGGCGGTTCCAGCTTCGTCTTCGTGACGCCCAGCCATCACTGCCCCACCATGGTGCCGCTCTCGGAGAGCCGCCGCCGCGAGTTGCTCGCCATCGCCGCGCGCAACGACCAGATCATCATCGAGGACGGCTACGACAGCCAGCTGATCGACGATGCGCCGCAGCAGGCGCTGAAGAGCCTCGACCGCACCGGCCGCGTCATCCATGTCGGCTCCATGTCGAAGACGCTCGCGCCGGGGCTGCGGCTCGGCTACATCGTCGCCTCCGCCGACCTCATCGCCGAACTGCGCGCGCTGCGCCGCTTCATGCTGCGCCATCCGCCGGCCAACAACCAGCGCGCCGTCGCTCTCTTCCTGTCGCTCGGCCACCACGACGCACTGGTCCGCAAGCTCTCGACCGCCTTCGCCGAGCGCCGGAAGCGGCTGGTTTCGGCGATCTCGGCCTTCCTTCCGGACTGGAACGCCACCGACAGCGCCGGCGGAACCTCGGTCTGGCTGGAGGGACCGCAGGGGACCGATTCCGAGAAGCTGTCGGAGGCCGCCGCCACCCGCAGCGTGCTGATCGAGCCCGGCGCGCGCTTCTTCGACGGCCAGTCGCCGCCGCGCCGCTTCGTCCGTCTCGGCATCTCGTCGATCGCCGTCCAGCACATCGAGCCGGGCATCCGCGAACTCGCCACGGCCATCGGCCGCCGTCCCGCGGCGGCCTGACCCGCCAGCGACGCCCCCCTGCTGCCGGTGCTCCGCCGGACGTGGCTCTAAAGCCGGCGAACACTGGCTCAATGTTGTGGCCCAGATGAGCGACATAGTTTGTCGTGCACCGAGGCGCCGGACCGGAAAAAACAGGCCAGCTTCGGACGCGGGGAACATCGCTTCGGGAGTGGCGGACATGAGCTTGACGGCTGAGCAGCGCGACGGCGCCGATTCACAGCGCAACCGGAGGTCGGGCGGACGCGAGGCAAGGCGCGCGATGCGCGCGGCGCCCCTGGCCGAGGACGTGCGGCCGATCCGGCCCGGCATGGAGGGCGGCCGCTACGGCGTCCTGTCGCGGAGCGATCTCGAGAGCATCCACGAAGCGGTACTGACCGTGCTGGAGACCGTGGGCTTCGCCAACGCCATTCCGTCCTGCATCGCGGCGCTGACGCGCGTGGGCGCCGACTACGGTGCCGACGGACGCATTCGTTTCCCCCGCAGTCTCGTGCTCGACACGATCCGCAGGGCCGCCCGCAACTTCACCCTGTACGGTCAGGACCCGAAGCACGACATGGTCGTCCAGGGAAGGCGTGTCCACTACGGCACGGCCGGAGCGGCCGTCCATGTGGTCGACGTCGAGAAGCGCGAGTACCGCGAGTCGCTGCTCCAGGACATCTATGATGCGGCGCGCATCGTCGACCTGATGGACAACATCCATTTCTTCCAGCGCCCGATGGTGCCGCGCGACGTCGTCGACCCGCTCGACATGGATTTCAACACGCTCTACGCCTGCGTCTCGGGCACCACCAAGCATGTCGGGACCTCGTTCACCGTCCGCGAGAACGTCGCGCCGGCGCTGGAGATGCTCTATGCCATCGCCGGCGGCGAGGAGAACTTCCGCGCGCGGCCCTTCGTCTCCAATTCGAACTGCTTCGTCGTGCCGCCGATGAAATTCGCCGAGGACGCCTGCGGCGTGCTCGAAGCCTGCGTGGCGGGCGGCATCCCCATCCTGCTGCTTTCGGCCGGCCAGGCCGGCGCCACCGCGCCGGCCGCGATCGCAGGCGCCGTCGTTCAGGCGGTCGCCGAGGTGCTGGCGGGACTGGTCTACGTCAACGCCCTGAAGCCCGGCCATCCCGCGATCTTCGGCACCTGGCCCTTCGTGTCGGACCTGCGCACCGGCGCGATGTCGGGCGGTTCGGGCGAGCAGGCGCTGCTGACGGCCGCCTGCGCGCAGATGGCGCAGTTCTACGATCTCCCCGGCGGTTCGGCCGCCGGCATGGCCGACTCGAAGCTCCCCGACATCCAGGCCGGCTACGAGAAGGGCATCACCAACGTCATGGCAGGCCTGTCCGGCCTCAACCTGGTCTACGAATCGGCCGGCATGCACGCCTCCCTGCTCGGCTTCTGCCTCGAGAGCCTGATCATCGACAACGACATGCTGGGGCAGTGCCTGCGCTGCGTACGCGGCGTCGAGGTCACCGAGGCGTCACTCTCCATAGACGCAATTGCCGACGTCTGCCTCAACGGTCCCGGCCACTATCTCGGTCACGGCCAGACGCTGCAGCTCATGCAGACCGAGTATGTCTATCCCGCCATCGCCGACCGCTTCTCCCCGAAGGAATGGGCGGAAAAGGGCCGGCCCGACATCCTCCAGCGCGCCATCGCCGAGAAGCGGCGCATCCTGTCCAGCCACTTTCCGAGGCACGTGCCGAAAGCGCTGGACGACCGGCTGCGCGTCCGCTTCGAGAACATCTATCTGCCGCGCGGTTCGATGGGCCTCTGAAGCCGCGCCGGCGCGGGCGGACCGGCTCAGCGCAGCCCGAGCTGGTGATGGCAGGCGACATAGGCGCGGCGGATGCGGTCGTAGCACTCGCAGGATCGCGCCTCGAGCTTGGCACGGTCCGTCACGGCGAGGTTGCCTCGACTGTAGTCGATCGCGCCGGCCTCCATCAGTTCGCTGCAGATCATGTTGATCGTCGCCCGGCGCAGGCCGAGCGTCTTGGCCATGACGTCCTGGGTCAGGTAGAAGCTCCTCGAGCCCATCCGGTCGCTGGTCTGCAGCAGCCATCGCGACAGCCGCTGGTCGGCCGGATGCAGGCTGTTGCAGGCCACCAGCTGCATCAGTTCGATCGTATGCGCCTGCCCGTAGCGCAGCATCGCTTCGCGGACAGAGACGAACCGCAGCAGCGCCTGGTCGAAGGTCGCGATCGGGACCCATGTCGCCTCGCCGGGCACCAGCACCACCGAGCGGCCGAGCGCCGTGCCGCCGCCGAGCACGATGGCATAGCCGACGAAGCCCTCGTAGCCGACTGAGCCCTGCTGTACCGACCGGCCGTCCCGCATCTCGGCCATGATGGCCACGACGCCCTGCTCGGGGAAAACGGCATGGGTGACCTGCGCATCGTTCTCGTAGATCACCTCGCCTGCCTTCATGTCCCGACGCTGCGAGTGCTCGGCGACATGGGCCAGAGCATCGGGAGACAGGGAAGCAAGGATCCGGTTCCGGAACACGGGACTGATGGGACCTCGGTGCGACACGTCTGTGATTCGAAATTCGTCCTCCGTATCTCGCACGACGGACAGTATCCGTCCAGATTAGTAAATTGTTAACCAGTTAAGCCATAGGTTTGCCTGTGTACGATATCGATCATAGATCGCGGAATAGTTTCCGCGATCGCGCCTGTTCCGCGGGTTGCCGGACGGGACAGACCAGACGCATGTGCCGACAGCCCTCGGAGCTGCCGGCGACGACTGGAAGCGACGATTCCGCTTGACGCGTTGATCTGAACGCATGGCCTCGCCGTAACTGGCGATATCAGGGACAGGACCTAGGGCGGAGGAAGTCGATGGCAAGTGCATGGGCGAAGGGGTCGGTGGCGGAGACCTTTTTCGGGCGGCCGACCGATGCCGCCGGCGACCGCTATGCCGCATTCGCCGACACGGCCGATGCCTATGTCGCCACCACCCTGGAAGCGATCGGCCGGATCGACGCCGCCACACACGGCGCAGCCGACGATCCCGTCAGAGCGCGTCGGTTGGCGGAGATTCGGGCCCGGCTCGACGGTCTCGACGACCTGATCGTCACGCTCCGCGAACTGCAGGCGAAGACGGCGGCGGGCTGAGCCCACCCGCGCGACGGGGCGGCCGCTTCAATCGGCAGGCGCACGGCGCGGGACCAAAGCCGGCAAGGAATCGGACCTACGTCGGCGTGCCCTTCGACCGCCGATCGCGTCAGTGATTGTTTCGTGGAATGCCCTTCTCCTGCGCGATCCGCTGGTAGTTCACCGCCGGCTTGAGCACCATTCCGCCCGAGAGCTGGTCGACGATCCCGCGCTGGATTTCCTGCCAGGGAGTCTGGTGGCCCGCGTAGCGGAATCCTCCCTTCGCCGCCAGTTCGGCCCGGCGCTGCGAGAGTTCCTCCTCGCCGATGAGGATGTCGGCCGTGCCCTTCCTGAGATCGATGCGGACGCGGTCGCCGCTGCGCAGCAGGGAAAGCCCGCCGCCGGCAGCCGCCTCGGGCGAGGCATTGAGGATCGACGGGGAACCGGAGGTTCCCGACTGCCGGCCGTCGCCGATGCAGGGCAGCGAATGGACGCCGCGTTTCAGGAGCGCGGCCGGCGGCTGCATGTTCACCACCTCGGCCGACCCGGGGTAGCCGATCGGCCCGGTGCCGCGCATGAACAGGATTGTGTCCTCGTCGATGCCGAGCGACGGATCTTCGATGCGGGCGTGATAGTCTTCCGGCCCCTCGAACACCATCGCCTTGCCTTCGAACGCATCCGGATCGGCGGGATCGGACAGGTAGCGCTGGCGGAACTCCGGAGAGATCACGGACGTCTTCATGATCGCGGAATCGAACAGGTTGCCCTTCAGGTTGATGAAGCCGGCCTTCTCCTTCATCGGCGAGGCGACGCTGCGGATGACGGCGGGATCGAGATTCTCGGCGTCGCGGCAGTTCTCGCCGATCGAGCGCCCGTTCGCCGTCCGAGCGGCGGGGTGCGGCAGCAGACCGGCCTTCATCAGCTCCGCCACCACGGCCGGCACGCCGCCGGCATGGTGATAGTCTTCGCCCAGGAACTCGCCTGCCGGCTGCAGGTTGACCAGCAGCGGAACGTGGTGACCGACGCGCTGCCAGTCGTCGTTGTCGAGCGCGATGCCGAGATGACGCGCGATCGCGTTGAGGTGGATCGGCGCGTTGCTCGACCCGCCGATCGCCGAATTTACCACGATCGCGTTCTCGAAGGCCTCGCGTGTCATGATGTCGGACGGCTTCAGGTCCTCGCGCACCATGTCGACGATCCGCTTGCCGGTGTGCCAGGCGATCTGGCCGCGCTCGCGATAGGGGGCCGGAATGGCCGCAGAGCCCGGCAGCTGCATCCCCAGAGCCTCGGCCAGGCTGTTCATCGTGGTGGCGGTGCCCATCGTGTTGCAGTAGCCGACCGACGGTGCCGACGACGCCACGCGATCCATGAACTGGTCGTAGTCGATCTTGCCTTCCGCGAGCAGTTCGCGTGACTTCCACACGACCGTGCCGGAGCCGGTCCGCTCGCCGCGATACCAGCCGTTGAGCATCGGGCCGACCGACAGCGCGATCGCAGGGATGTTGACGGTGGCGGCGGCCATCAGCAGCGCGGGCGTGGTCTTGTCGCAGCCGATCGTCAGCACCACGCCGTCGAGCGGGTAGCCGTAGAGGATTTCGACCAGCGAGAGATAGGCGAGGTTGCGGTCGAGCGCCGCCGTCGGACGCTTGCCGGTCTCCTGGATCGGATGCACCGGAAACTCCATCGGGATTCCGCCCGCCGCTTCGATGCCCGCACGGACCCGCTTGGCGAGTTCGACGTGGTGACGGTTGCAGGGCGACAGGTCGGAACCTGTCTGCGCGATGCCGATGATGGGCTTTCCCGACTGCAGTTCTTCCCGCGTGAGGCCGAAGTTCAGGTAGCGCTCGAGGTACAGCGCCGTCATCCCCGGGTCGTCCGGATTGTCGAACCACTCCTGCGAGCGCAGTTTCCTGCTCTTGCTGCTCGAACCGTCCGGACCGCTCATCGACGCCTCCCTCTTCTTCGGTTTCTAGCGATAGTGCAGGCCCGCCATACGGGCAAGCGTCATCCCGCCGGAGCTGATGGACAAGTCCCGGGCGCTGCGCTAGTCCAAACGGAAGTGGGGAGAAGGAGGAACGCATGGCGATGAATCTGGAAGGCCGGGAGACGATCGGCGCTCCGATCGACAAGGTCTGGGCCGCACTCAACGATCCGGACGTCCTTCGCGAATGCATCCCCGGCTGCGAGAGCCTGGAGAAGTCCTCCGACACCGAGATGGCCGCGACCGTGTCGCTGAAGATCGGCCCCATCAAGGCGCGTTTCGCAGGGGCGGTGACGCTGATGAACCTCAACCCGCCGCATTCCTACACCATCCAGGGCGAGGGCAAGGGCGGGATCGCCGGCTTCGCCAAGGGCGGCGCCGACGTCGTCCTGGAAGAGGCCGGGCCGCAGGAGACCCTGCTGTCCTACACGGTCAATGCCGATGTCGGCGGCAAGATCGCCCAGCTTGGCAGCCGCCTGATCGCCTCGACGTCCAAGAAGCTGGCGGGCGAGTTCTTCGCGAAGTTCAACGAGGTCGTATCGGGGCGCTGAAGGCGCCTCACCGCTTGCGGTAGTTGGCAGGCCGCTTCTCGAGGAAGGCTGCGACGCCTTCCTTGTAGTCGTCCGAAAAGCCGGCTTCGCGCTGCAGCAGGCGTTCCAGTTCCAGCTGTTCGTCCAGCGAGTTGGCCGGCGCCGCCTGGATGGCCTGCTTGATCAGCCCGTAGGCGTGGGTGGGTCCCGCCGCGAAGCCTTCGGCCAGCGCGCAGGCCTCCGTCATCAGCCTGTCGTCGTCGACCGCCTTCCAGATCAGCCCCCAGTTCGCGGCGTCCTCCGCCGGCAGCGGCTGCGCGGTCAGTGCCAGCGCCTTGGCCCGCGCTTCGCCCAGGAGGCGGGTGAGCCAGTAGGTGCCGCCCGCATCGGGGACGAGCGCGATCTTGGCGAAGGCCTGGATGAACTTCGCCGACCGCGCCGCGATCACGATGTCGCAGGCGAGCGCGATGTTGGCGCCGGCACCGGCCGCGACGCCGTTCACCGCGCAGATGATGGGTTTCGGCATGGCCCGCATGGCGCGAATCAGCGGGTTGTAGTTCTCGTGCAGGGTCTTGCCGAGGTCGGGCCGGTCGCCGCCCATGTCCTCCACGTCGGACAGGTCCTGGCCGGCGCAGAAGCCCCTCCCCTGCCCGGTCAGGACGATCGCGCGGATGTCGGCGCTGCCGGCGCATTCGTCCAGCGCCGCGCGCAGTTCGGCATGCTGCTGCCGGTTGAAGGAGTTGAGGCGATCCGGCCGGTTAAGCGAAATCACGCTGTAGCCATCCCGCCTGTCGTGCAATATTGTCGCTTCGCTCATGGGCATGCTCCTCCTCGCGCCGGATCGACCGGCCACTGCCGCGGCCACCATGGACCGGATACCGTCCGGGTCTCAAGGGGATGCCGGCGTGTGACGGCGGACCGTGCGGATGGCGCGACCCGGATCGCCCGGTCTGGCGGGATGGCGGATACCGGCTGGCAGGAGTGAAGGCAAGTCATATGGCGGAGACGGGATACGAGCGACCGAAGCCCCGGGCGCAGCTGACGGCGGATCTCTTCGAGGGCCTGTTTGCAGGGTGCACCGGCGAGACCTACCGCGCGGGGCATCACCTCTTCATGCAGGACGACGTCTCCGACCGCGTTTACGGCGTGATGGCCGGCGCGGTCGAGATCGCGATCTATTCCGAGAGCGGGCGCAAGCTCGTCGCCAACCTCGAGACCGAGAAATGCGTCTTCGGCGAGATCGGGGCACTCGACGGCGGCCTGAGGACGGCGACCGCCACCTGCCTGACCGACGCTACCCTGGTGTCGCTCTCGCGCCGCCAGCTCATCGACCGGATCCAGCAGAACCCGCAACTCGCCACCACCATGATATGGCTGCTGTGCGCGCGGCTGCGCTACGTCAGCGCCGAACTCGGCGACCAGGCACTGCTCAAGATCGAGGCTCGGCTCGCCAAGCGGCTGTCCTTCCTGTCGAGCCTGATCAAGGACGATGGCGGCTGGATCCACATCTCGCAGTCGGACCTGGCCGAATTCCTGGGTGCCACGCGCGAGTCGGTCAACAAGACGCTGACCGACATGCGCAAGGGCGGCGTCATCGACGTCAAGCGCGGGGCGATCAAGATCCTGAACGCGCGCGCGCTCGACCGGATCGGCGCCGGTCCCGACGACTGACCGGCCGCACCGCCTCAGTTGCGGCGAAAGACGCCGGGCGACGTGCCCACCGCCTGCTGAAAGGCCCGCACGAAGTGGCTGGCGGTCTTGAAACCGGTCGCGACCGCCACCTCGTTGACCTGCATCTTCGTCGTCTTCAGCAGCACCTTGGCCCGCTCGATGCGCTGGCGCAGCACGTAGGCATAGGGCGGCTCGCCGACCGATTTCTTGAAGGCGCGGGCGAAGTGGAACCGGCTCAGGCTGGCCACGCCGGCCATGTCGTCGAGCGACACCTCCGCACCCAGCCTGGAATCGACGAAATCGAAGACGAGCTTCAGTTGCTGGCCCGACAGCCCGCCTGACTGTCCGGGGGTCAGCTTGATCGCCCCCGACTGCATCTGCGCGACTTCGATCGCGGCGAGCAGCCCCAGTGTCTCGGCATAGAGCCGGTCGGGCTCGTGCTCGCTCGACAGGACGGCGCGCATCTTCTCCAGCGTCCCGCGCAGGCGGGCGTCGTCGAAGTACACCATCGGGAAGCTGTCCGTCGCCCGGTACAGCCGCTCGGTCTCGGTCGCGATTACCTCGGGATCGAAGTAGAAGGCGGTGAAACTGTTGGTCCTGTCCACCGGCGCCGCGAAGCCCGAGGTCGAGGCGCCGCGCGGCAGGTAGGTCAGGTTGTTGCGCAGGTCCTTGCGCTGGATCGGCCGCATGCCGTCCACGGTGATGCTCCCGTCCGAAAGCAGGAGATCGTGCAGGCACAGATAATGCCGGTCGCAGGTCAGGCTGAAACTGTACTCGCTGGCGCCGTTGATGCGGGAGAACTCGACGGAGAACCCGCGCCAGCTCTCCGTCCGGTGGACGTCGGGCAGCCGCGCCCGGGGACGGAACGAGAACTGGAGCATAGCGTCTCTGTTCATGGCGCCTCCCCCGACTCCTGATGCTCGGAATCTGCCTTCAAGGAAATCCTAATCTACCCGAATATCCTCAACAACACCGATTTCAAGACGAAGTTGCGGTCGCTTGAGCATTTTTGTACAGGCTCGGCCAGCCGGAAGTCCGGACACGGCAATTTTCGAACGTCGCACGCCGGACCCACGGAAGCCAGCCCGGAACAGGACGATTTCGCGGGGCGACCGGCGGGCGGTGATTCTGCGTGCGGCGTTGCTCCCGGGACGGACCGCGGCCGCGCCGTTCCCGGTCGCGGCGGCGGTCAGAACTCTTCCCAGCCGTCGGCCTCCCTGGCCGGCTCGGTCCGGCGCAGTGCCGCGGAGCGGCCAGCCGGGATGCTCGCCCGCCCGGCGTGCTGCGATCGTGCCGGCGCGGCATGCAGCGCGCGGACGTTGTCGTGCCTCGGGGAGGGCGAAGGGCGGCGGCCGCCGCCGATCTCGAAGCGGCCCACGAGGTCCGCCATGGCCTCCGCCTCCCGGCTGAGCGAGACGGCCGCCGCGGTCGACTGCTCCACCATCGCCGCGTTCTGCTGGGTCGACTGGTCCATCTGCCCGATGGCGACGTTGATCTGGGCGATGCCCGTCGACTGCGCCTCGGCCGAGGCCGCCATCGCGCCGACCAGCTGGCTGATGCCGCCGAAGGAGGACACGATGCGCATCAGCGCGTCGCGCGTGTTCCCCACCAGCGTGACGCCGCTGTCGACATGCGCCGCCGAGGTCGAGATCAGTGCCTTGATCTCCTTCGCTGCCTCGGCCGAGCGCTGGGCCAGCGCACGCACTTCCTGGGCCACCACCGCGAAGCCGCGTCCGGCATCGCCCGCGCGCGCCGCTTCCACGCCCGCGTTGAGTGCCAGAAGGTTGGTCTGGAAGGCGATCTCGTCGATCACGCCGATGATCTGGCCGATCTGCGACGACGACTTCTCGATCTGCTCCATGGCCGAGATCGCCTCTCGCACGATCTCGCCGCTCCTCTCGGCGTCCGACCGCGTCGTGGCGACCGTCTGGTCCGCCTTGCGGGCGCCCTCGGCCGTCTGGCGCACCGTCTCGGTCAGTTCGTTCAGCGCCGCCGCGGTCTCCTCCAGGCTCGCGGCGTTCTGCTCGGTGCGCTTCGACAGGTCGTCGGAAGCGCGCATGATCTCGCTCGTTCCGCTGCGCACCGTCTCGGCGCTCTCGGCGATCGAGGCCATCGCGCTCTGCAGCGCGTCCACCGCCTTGTTGAAATCCACCCGAAGGGCCTCGTATTCGCCCGGGAAGCGTTCGGAAATGCCGTTCAGGAGGTTGCCGGCGGCAAGATTCCTCAACCCGTCCGCAAGGGCTTCCACCACCTTCTGCTGCTCGCGGGCGCGGGCTTCGCGTTCCTCCTCGCCGCGGCGGCGTTCGAGTTCGACTTCGGTAATGTCCGAGGCGAACTTGATCACCTTGTAGGGCTTGCCCGAGGCGTCGAAGAGCGGGTTGTAGGACCCCTGGATCCAGATTTCGCGGCCGCCCTTGCCGACGCGCGCGTACTTGTCGGAAAAGAACTCGCCGGAGCGGAGGCGGTCCCAGAAGGCCTTGTAGTCCGGGCTCGAGGCATAGGCCTTGTCGACGAACATCGAATGGCGCTTGCCCAGGATTTCCGCCTCCGTGTAACCGAGCGTGTCCAGAAAATTCTGGTTGGCCGCCAGGATGGTGCCGTCGAGCGCGAACTCGATGACGGCCTGGGACCGCGCGATCGCAGCGACCTTGGCCTTCAGCTCATCGGTCTCGGTCTTGCCGGCATTCGCCCGGTCATTGAATTTGAAGAAGCCCATCCTATCCCCCTTGGATGCCGCTCGATCGGCTGCGGCCTGTCTGCCCCCAAAGCGCGAGATGACTACAGAACCGTCACGCGCCCATTTGCGGGGCAGACATTGGGGGATCGGCGTTAACAGATTGCCTAAAATTGCGCCCCTTCCGCTCACAGAGTACAAGAAATATACGACCCTGGAGAGCCGCTGCGCGATCGCGGCGAGTGCCCCTAGAAAGTCGCCCCCGAGGCGACCGGGCAGCACCGTGACTCCGCCGACGGCGCGGCGGCCTGAGCCGGAGGATTCCCGGAGAAGGTCGGTGCCGCAAATCCCGCCGATTCGGCTCGCGACCGCAGATAGCGCAGCGCCCGCCGCCCCGGCATGAAGAAGTACCCGCCGCCCTCGACGGTGACGAAGGCCTGCAGGCCGTCAAGTATCAGCGGTCCGTGCCGCGTCGGCACCGTGAACGCGCCGCCGCCGTCGGGATGGCCGACGATCGGGTCCTGCTCGCCATGCAGGGTCTGGAAGCTCGGATTCATCACCCAGGTCTGCTGGACGAATTCGAACTGCCGCTCGATGTCGGCATTCAGGCACATGAACAGGATGCCCTTCCTGTTCCCCTGCTCGAAGGCGCGGCTGATCCGCAGCAGCCGGTGGCGCTTGGCGAGTTCGATCTGCGCCTGCTGGTTCCTGCCGAGCGAATCGCGCGGGTTGGAGCGCCGCGCATGGGCACCGAGCGGGCAGGCGAGCCCTTGCGGGTCCTCGCTCTCGTAGAGGAAGCCGTTGTCGGCGACGTCCCGCTGGCGTTCCCCGGCCGGCTCGGCGTCGCGCCGGACGGGATGCCGGACAAGCGATGCGCCGTCCTTCCAGCGTCCGAACATCTTTGCACCGACCCACTCCGTCGCGGGCCGGCCGTCGATGGCGTCATGGCCGAGGCCTTCGGCCGTCCGACGGCAGAAGCCCTCGAAGCGATCGACGTGCTGGACGAGTTCGCGCACCACGAGGAAGGACCCGTTGCGGCCGAAATCGCGCCAGTCGCGTCCCTCCCCGCCCACCGGCGGCACGGCGAGCGGGTCGAGGCACTGGGTCCGGTCGAAGCCGGCCGGCACGGCGATCGGCGGCGGTGCCTTGCCGGTCTGGTCGGGATAGCCGAGCAGGAACTCTCCCGCCGCGACCTTGTGCTGCGGGTGGATCGGGGCGCGGGCGCGCGGCGTTCCCTCGATGACAGGCTGCGAGATGCCGTCGCGATAGCCGAAATGCTCGATCGGCCGGCCCTCGCCGTCCGCCTTGATGATCAGCGGCAGACGGCGGAGCACCCGCATGCCGGCGACTTCCGCCTCCGCCACGACCGCGGCCGTCATCCCGGCGATGCGCTCGGCGGTCGCATAGCAGACGAGAATCGCGTCGGCCTCCGCGTCGCCACGGCCCCAGGCCCAGTTGGCCGCCGCATTCTCGCCCACGTCGCCCAGCACGCGGTCCTGGCCCGGTGCCGCCATGCCGCGCCGGAACACCGTCGGCAGCCCCGCCACGCCTTCGTCGGCGAGCCCGAGCTTGTGCAGCCCCGCGGCGCTGAATGCCACCGTCATGGCCTCCCTGTCCGGCACGCGCGCGCCGAAGCTGGCGTTGGCCAGCACGAAATCCAGCCACTGCGCCCGCTCGGCCGCGGGCAGGCTCTGCGGCATGCGCAGCGCGATCATCTCGGCGGCCTGCAGCCGGCCCATGCCGCCGAAGGCGATCGACTGGATCTCCTCGGTCTCCAGCCCATGGGCGGGCCGCGGCGACGAGCCGAAGCTCGACAACAGGGCCTCCGCTTCCGTCTCCGTGCGGGCCGCGGCGACGGCTTGCCGGATCGCCGCGTTGCGGCGGATGTGGAAGGTCGTCAGGTCGGGATAGGCGGAGTACCAGAACAGGGTCGGAATCTGCTGCTCGCGCGCCCACAGCTTGAACAGCGCCCCGTTGGTCGCTCCCTCCTGGAACAGGTTGCGGGTCCGCGGGAAGCCCGCCGTGTTGCTCCACACGCCGGTCAGGCCCGCATGCGCCTTGGTGATGAAATCCTCCAGATAGCTCTCCCAGCTGCCGCCGTAATTGCTGAAGAACAGCAGCTTGTCGGTGCCGGGCAGCAGCACCCAGCGCGCGTAGTGGATCGAGCCGATGTCCGACAGGCGGCCCGGCTCGAATGCCCGCGTCGCCGCGATCTTGATCGCGAGGAAGGTCAGCCGCAGCGTCAGGCGACGCAGCCGGCCTGGCTTCAGGATCGAGACGGCGGCGAGATGGTTCTGCGCGACGTGGTTCTCGCCGGCCGCGATCGGTTCGAACCGCTCCTGCGGCAGCGGCGCCCCCTTCTCCGCGTCCCGTTCCTCCGCGCTGCGCAGGCGCCAGTAGCCGAGGCCGGCCGCCGCGCCGGCCGCGAACAGCATGGTCAGGACTGCCAGCGACAGCGCCGCGGCCCAGGCCACCAGCGCCCCTCCCACCGCCCCGGCACCGGCAAAGGCGAAGCGGGCATAGAGGGCGGTCAGGAGCGCCAGCGCCGCGAGCGTGCCACCGAGGATTCGCCAGGACGAGAGCCAGCCGGCGAAGGCGGAGGTCAGCGGCTTCGTCGGTCCCTCGAGCCCGTGCGGGGCCGGCTGGAACGCCCAGTCATAGCCGCCGTGCTCCGTAAGATGCCGGCGCAGCCGATCCAGCCGCGCCAGCGCGGTCTCGGCGGGGTCCGGCCGCAGCGTCGCCAGCGCGGTGCGCAACTCCGCTTCCAGACAGGCCTCCGCCTTGATCCGGTCGACGCCGTGCCCGGGCGTCCCGGTGAACACCAGGCCCGCATGGGTCGAGAAACCGGGGCCGACGCGCACGCTGTGCGCCTGCATGAAGGCGGCGAGGTCGCGGTCCGGCGCGAGCACGCCGGCCTTCTCGAACGCGGTCCGCAGGAAGGGGCCGGCGCGCTCGGCCATCAGGGCGATCGCCTCGGATTCGCTGCCGTCGGCGGAGAACTCCAGCACGACGTCGAACCGGTCGTCCGCCGTTTCCGCCCGCGGGTCGGCCCGTCCGATCACCGACAGGCTTGCGAAATGCACCGCCCGCGTATCGTCGAGCGCAGCCCTGATGCCGCCGCGGGCCGGGTTGCCGAGCCGCCCGATCTCGTCGCGCAGCGACGCGACGTCGACGCCGGCCGCGACCGGCGCGGCGATGGTGACGAAGGCATGCGCGACCGTCCGCGACAGCGCGTCGACGTCGAAGCTGACACAGAGGCTCTCGGGAAAGGCTCCGCGCCGGGACAACCGCCCGGCGCGGCCCTCGGCCCGCCGCAATCCCGGCCGCTGGAACAGCGCCCTGAAACACTCACCGATCTGCACGCGCGCGATCGCCGAGCCGATGCACCAGTGGATGCCGTGGCCGTAGACCATGTAGTCGCGGCAGGACCGGCCGGGGTCGTAGGTCTCCGGATCGACGACCGCTTCGGCGTCGAACATGGCCGACAGGATGGACGGCATCACGGTGGCGCCCTTGGGCACGAAGCGCTCCCGCGGCGTTCCGCGGGCGATCACCGCATCCGCGGCGGCGTAGCGGAACGGGCCGACGAAGATCGGCTTGAAGCGCATCGCCTCCAGCACGGCGCGGTCGAGTGCGGCGGCGTCGCCGCCCTTTACCGCGTTGACCACGGCCGTCCGGGCCTCCGGCATCGACAGGACGACGTCGAGGCAGTTCCCCGCCGCAAGCAGGTTGGTGGGCGCGAAGCCGGAGATCATGCCCATCATCACGGAGCGGATCTCCGCGATGGAGATCACCTCGGGCCGCTGCTCGTTGAGGAGGACCAGACGCGCGAGCGGCGTGTCGGCCGCGACCTCGCCGCGCTGTGCCCGCTCGATCGAGCGGTCGATCGCCGCGAGCATGTGACGGGCGGCCACCACCGCCAGTTCGCGTGTGTCGGCATTCCCCGCAGGATCGGCGAAAAAGAGCGTCGACAGCGCGATCGACCAGTCGGAGAAGTCTTCCTCGTCGTCGATCGCCATGCCGAAATAATCGCGGCAGACCCGCACCGGAACGATCTTCAGCAGTCCGTCCACGGCATCGAATCCGGGCGTGGCCGTGCGCATGATGTCGTCGGCATGGCGCCGGGCGATCGGCCGGACGCGGCGCTCCACCTCGTCCGGGGGGAAGGCCGTGAGGATCGGCGACTTGAGCTTGCGGTAGGCCGCGCCGTCCTGCATGCCGAGGATGAAGTTGGAGCCGTCCGCCATCTCCATCATCTCGGGGCCGAAGGGCGTGTGGAAGACGTCCTGGCGTTCGAACACCTCGCGCACGTCGGCTGCACGCGTCACCAGCACGAAATTGCCGATCTTCGGATTCGGCCACCAGCGGCGCAGGAGGGAGAGCCAGCCGCGCGGGTTCTCCATCAGCCGCCCGACGGCCCGACCGACAAGGCCGCGCGTGCGCAGTCGCTCCGCGTCGAAGGGCGGCAACTCGTCGGCCGGCTTCTGCCCGGCCTGCGCCGTCCTGATCCCGTCGAGATACTTCGTCTGCAACATGCCGTCCCCGATTGCTCGCAGGTTGCAGATAAATCGCTGCGCACGCCACTGTAAGTGAGGCGCTTCACACTGCGGTGCGGCCGGCGGACTTATTCGGCGCTCAGGTAGGCCTCGATCAGGTGGCGGTTGTACGCCTTGTCGGCGAAGGGGATCAGCTCGGCCTTCTCCACCGTGAAGCGGGGGTCCTGGCCGAGCAGGATCGCCCGCTCGGCCCGCGCCTCCTCGCGCCGTCCCGAGCGGCCGAGCGCGCCGGCCTTGAGGAAGCGGGCGTACCAGTAGGCGGGCGCGAGCATCAGCGAGCGTTCGGCGCTGAGAATGGCGCCTTCCCAGTCGCCGGCGAGGCACTGGGCCGACGCGAGCTCGCCGAGATTGTGGAAGCGGTAGAGGTCGAAGGGGCTCAGCCGGTCGGCGCCCTGGAACAGCGGGATGGCCCTTTCGGCCTCGCCGAGCAGATTGTGCGCGCTGCCCATGGCCGAGCGCGCGAAGGCGAAGCTCGGGTTGATCCGCAGGGCCTCCGACAGATGCTCGAGCGCCCCGCGCGGGCGGCCGGACATGATGTCGGTGATGCCGAGATAGGCGTGCGGACGCGCGTCCTGGCTGTCGACGTAGAGCGCCCTGCGCGAATAGTCGACGACGCGCTCGAGATCCTCGCGATACTCGCCGCTCGCGCCGAAGTTCAGCCAGGACCGCCAGAAGTACCACCACGCCAGCTCGTCGAGCACGGTCGAGGAATTGGGGTCCCGCTCATAGGCCGCCTGGAAGAACTCCAGCGCGCGCTCGGTGTCCTCGCGCGTGCGCCGCTGCATGTGCCAGCGCCCGCGCCGCACCAGCTGCCAGGTCTCGAGGCTCTCCCAGGGGACGCGGAAGGTGCGGGCCTGCTCCAGGCGGTCGACCTCCTTCTCCAGCGTGGCCACGATCTCGCTGCCGATCTCGCCCTGCATGTCGAACATGTCCGTCATGGCACGGTCGTGGCGGCGCGACCAGATGGTGCGGTTCGTCGAGGCGTCGTCGAGCATGGTGCGCACCCGCAGCTGGTTGCCGTTGCGGGTCACCGTCCCCGTCACCACGTAGCGCGCGCCGAGCGCGCGCCCTGCCGCTTCAGGGGTCACCGCCGCATCCCGGAACTGGCGGCTGGAGTTGACGGCGATGACCGGCAGCCAGCGCACGTTCGAGAGGCCGGCGATGATGTCCTCCGCGATGCCTTCGCCGATGTAGCGCGTCTCGGGATCGTCGGGCTCGCTGCGCAGCGGCAGCACGGCGATCGCCGGGGGGCCGCCCTTGCCGTCGGCACGGAAGAACGAGAACGGCGCCGCGCTGTCGGCGCGGGCCGCCGACGGGGGCGCGCCGCGCTCGACGCGGTAGGCGCGCACCGGCAGCAGGATGTTGTGGAACTCCTGGATGCCGAGGTCGATGAAGCGGGCCGCGGCACGCTCCCGCACGTGCTGCCAGGTCGTGTCGGAGATCACCACGCCGCCTTCGGGCGCGATTTCCTGCAGCCGGGCGGCGATGTTGACGTCGTCGCCGTACCGGCTCTCCTCGCGCACGATCACGCTGCCCGTATTGATGCCCGCGCGGAAGGACATCCGCCGCTCGGCCGCCATCGCCTCGTTGCGCTCGCGGATCCGGTCCTGGAACTCCAGCGCGGCCAGCAGCGCCTCCACCGGCGCACCGAATTCGGCCATCATGCTGTCCCCGGCCGGTCCGAACAGACGGCCGCCATGGTCCGCGCAGGTCGCGTCGATGAGTTCCCTCATCTGCTCGAACGTCGCGACCGTCGCCTCGTCGTCGATGCCCATCAGGCGGGAGAATCCCGCCGCATCGATCGAAACGATCGTCGCGACCTGCCGCGTGAAGCGCGGGCCGGCCATGCATTGCCCCATTTCCGTCGGAAGACCGCCTCCGGCCCGCGACCCGAACCCGTCGGTTGTGGCAGGAAGACGAACCGCCGATCCATCAACTCACGCTGCAGCAGGACGGCGGTCGATCGGCGCGGTCCGACTGCAAAGTGTCAAGTCTTCTTAACAAATGCGGGGTTGCATTTCCACCACGACGGGTAGGGTCACGGCGACTTTGTGCCGGAGGTCGAAAGCAGCGCCGCCACGACTTCGGCAGCGCGCGCGATGATCGCGCGCGCGCGCCGCCGCGGCGGCTTGCCCGCAGCCTATTCGAAGACGATCGCCGGCCCCTCGCCGCCGCCCTTCCCCGCCTTCAGCTGCTCGATCACCCTGGCGGCGATGTCGCGGTAGACCCTGGCGTGCGGCCCGTCGGGCTGCGAGACGACGACGGGCGCCCCCGCGTCGGAGCTCTCGCGGATCGCCATCTCCAGCGGCACCTCGCCGAGGAAGGGCACGCCCAGCCGCTCGGCCTCCCTGCGCGCGCCGCCATGGCCGAAAATGTCGTAGCGGGTGCCGGTGTCGGGTGCCACGAAGTAGCTCATGTTCTCGACGATGCCGAGCAGAGGCACATCGACCTTGCGGAACATGTTCAGCCCCTTCCGGGCGTCGATCAGCGCCAGGTCCTGCGGCGTCGAGACGATGACGGCGCCGGCGAGCGGCACCTGCTGCGCCATGGTCAGCTGCGCGTCGCCGGTGCCGGGCGGCATGTCGACCACGAGCACGTCGAGTTCGCCCCAGGCGACCTCGCGCAGCATCTGCGTCAGCGCCGACATCACCATCGGCCCGCGCCAGATCATCGGCGTCTCCTCCTCGACGAGGAAGCCCATCGACATAGCCTTCAGCCCGTAGCGCTGCATCGGCTTCAGCACCTTTCCGTCCACCGTCTCGGGTCTGCCCGACAGGCCGAGCAGGCGCGGCATGGACGGGCCGTAGATGTCGGCGTCGAGGATGCCGACCTTCTTGCCGAAGCTGGCTAGTCCCAGTGCGAGATTGACGGCCGTGGTCGACTTGCCGACGCCGCCCTTGCCCGACGCCACGGCAATGATCGCTTCCACGCCCGGCACGCCCCGCTTGCCCGGCTGGCGCGAGGCGGGCGCCGGTTCCGGCGCGGGCCGCGGCGCATGCGAGTGCCCGTGCTGGTGGCCGTGGGAATGGGCGGCCGGGCGCGGCGACGGTGCGGGCGCCCGCTCCATGCCGCCGCCCTTCTTCTCCGCCGTCAGCGCCACCATTGCGCCGGTGACGCCGGGGATCGCCTTCACCACGCGCTCGGCCGTCTCGCGCAGCGGCTCCAGCTCGCGGGCCCGCGCGGCCGGCACGGTGATCGAAAAGAACGCCTTGCCGTCGGCGATGAAGATGTCCGACACGAGCCCGAGCGAGACGATGTCGCCACCCCCGTCGGGACCGGAGATCGTCCTGAGCTTCTCGATGACGGCTTCCTTGGTGACGGACATCTGGCCCCCTGCTGAATGCGCGGTCTGACGTCACACATAGGTCAATGCCGCCCCGACACCAAGCGGAGCGGCGGCAATGAAGGCCCGAAAGGCGACGCGCCGCGACGGATTTCGCGGCGCGTCGTTCGTCGTCGGTAAGCTGCCGCTACCCGTGCGCCACCATCACGTGGCGCACCGCCGTATAGTCCTCCAGCGCGTAGAGCGACATGTCCTTGCCGTAGCCGGACTGCTTCAGCCCGCCATGCGGCATCTCGTTGGTCAGCATGAAGTGGGTGTTGATCCAGGTGCAGCCATACTGCAGCCGCGACGCCGTGGCCATCGCCCGGCCGACGTCGCGCGTCCATACCGAGGAGGCGAGACCGTAGTCGCTGTCGTTGGCCCAGGCGACCGCCTCGTCGACGTCGGAGAAGCGCGTCACCGAGACGACCGGCCCGAAGACCTCGCGCCGCACGATCTCGTCCGACTGCAGCGCGCCGGCCACCACGGTCGGCTGGTAGTAGAAGCCGCCGCCCTCGCCCGGCTTGCCGCCGGTGGTGATCTCGATGTGGTTCAGTTCGGACGCCCGTTCCACGAAGGACGAGACCCGGTCGCGCTGGCGCTTCGAGATCAGCGGTCCGATCTCGTTGGCGGTATCGTCTTCCTGCCCGTAGGCGATGGTCGAGACCGCGGAGGAGAGGTCGGCGACGAGCTTCTCGTAGATCTTCTCTCCCGCATAGATCCGGCAGGCGGCGGTGCAGTCCTGGCCGGCATTGTAGAAGCCGAAGGCGCGCAGGCCGTTGACGACGGCACCGAGATCGGCGTCGTCGAACACGATCACCGGCGCCTTGCCGCCGAGTTCCAGATGCGTGCGCTTGACCGACTTGGCCGCCGCCTGCAGCACCTTCTTGCCTGTCGCGATGTCGCCGGTGATCGAGATCATGTTGACCTTGGGATGGTTGATGAGCGCGTTGCCGACGCTCTCGCCACGCCCGAGCACCACGTTGACCACGCCTTCCGGCAGCACCTCGGCGAGGATGCGCGCGAGCTTCAGCGCCGTCAGCGGCGTCTGCTCCGACGGCTTGAACACGACCGTATTGCCGCCGGCGATGGCGGGCGCGAGCTTCCAGGCCATCATCATCAGCGGATAGTTCCAGGGCGCGATCGAGGCGACGATGCCGATGGGATCGCGCCGGATCATCGAGGTGAAGCCCGGCAGGTACTCGCCCGCCACCGCGCCCGGCATCGAGCGCACCGCGCCGGCGAAGAAGCGGTAGCAGTCGACGATCGCGGGAATCTCGTCGTTCTTCACCGCGTTGATCGGCTTGCCGCAGTTCAGCGCCTCCAGCGCCGCGAAGCCCTCGGCCTCCGCCTCGATGCGCTCGGCGATCTTGAGCAGGTATCCCGACCGCTGCGCGGGCGTCGTCCGCGACCATGTCGCGAAGGCCCTGTCGGCGGCGGCCACCGCCTCCTCGATCTGGCCCTGGCTGGCCTCGGGCAGGCTGAGGATCGTCGCGCCCGTCCGCGGGTTGAGGATCGGCTCCTCGGTCTCGGTCCCGGCCTCGAAGCGCGAGCCGATCAGCATTGCGGTGTCCATGGTCTATCTCCCTTGTTCTATGGGCAGTCGGCAGTCGGCAGTGGGCAGTCGGAAACCTCACGCCGTTCCGACTGCCGACTGCCCACTGCCGACTGCCACGATTTCATTTGCCGCCCCCGGCGATCTGGTCGCCGTCCCGGGTCAGATAGAAGGCGGCGAGGATCGGCAGGAAGGTGACGATCACCACCACCATCGCCACCACGTTGGTCACCGGGCGCTGCCGCGGCCGGACCAGTTCCTCCAGCATCCAGATCGGCAGCGTCGCCTGCTGCCCGGCCGTGAAGGTCGTCACGATCACCTCGTCGAACGACAGCGCGAAGGCGAGCATGCCGCCGGCCAGCAGCGCCGTGCCGATGTTGGGCAGGATCACGTATCGGAACGTCTGGAAACCGTCGGCGCCGAGATCCATCGACGCCTCGATCAGCGAGGCCGAAGTGCGCCGGAACCGCGCCACCGCGTTGTTGTAGACGACGACCACGCAGAAGGTCGCGTGGCCGAGCACGATGGTCCAGGTCGAGAACGGGATCTCGGCGATCGAGAAGGCCGAGCGCAGCGCGATGCCGGTGATGATGCCGGGCAGCGCGATCGGCAGGATGACGAGCAGCGAGATGGTCTCGCGGCCGAAGAACTTGGTCCGGCTCACCGCTGCCGCGCACAGCGTGCCGAGCACCAGCGCGACCGCGGTCGAGATCGACGCCACCTTGACCGAGAGCGTCAGGGCTTCCCAGACGTCCGGCCGGTTCCATGTCACCGCGAACCATTTCGTCGTGAAGCCCGGCGGCGGCCAGGCGTAGCTCTTGTCCTCCGTCGTGAAGGCGTAGACGAAGATCAGCAGGATCGGCAGGTGCAGGAACAGGAGCCCGGCGGCTGCGGCAAGCGTCAGGGCGAGCGGTGCGCGCTCGTTGCGGTCAGCGCGCATGGGAGGAACTCCGGGGACAGTTTACTTTTTCCCGAGAGAGGGCTCCACGGTAGCCACCGTGCGTGGACGGGAAAAAGTAAACTGTCCCCTGCGCTGCGCCCGTCCATTGCTTGATCTCACATCGCATCGAACGCCCCCAGCCGCTTCGCGCCCCAGAGATAGAGCCCCATCACCACGATCGGCACCACCGTGAAGGCGGCGGCGAGCGGGATGTTGCCGGCCGTGCCCTGGTGGGCGTAGACGGCCTGGCCGATGAACAGCCGCGACGTCCCGACGATCTGCGGGATGATGTAGTCGCCGAGCGTCAGCGAGAAGGTGAAGATCGAGCCGGCCACCAGGCCCGGCAGCGCCAGCGGGAAGATCACGTGCCGGAAGGTGGTGGCGGGGGAAGCACCGAGATCCGAAGAGGCCTCGATCAGGTTGCCCGGCACCCGCTCCAGCGCTGCCTGCAGCGGCAGGATCATGAAGGGCAGCCAGACGTAGAGGAAGACGAGGAAGGTACCGGTGTAGCTGAACGACAGCGAGTTGCCGCCGACGATCGGCAGCGACAGCCAGGCTTCGAGCAGCCATGTCAGGTGCAGCTCGGCCAGCAGCCAGTTGAGGATGCCTTCCTTGGCCAGGATCAGCTTCCAGGCATAGACCTTGACGAGATAGCTCGACCACAGCGGCAGCATCACCGCGAGATAGAAGAACGCCTTCCACTTGCCCTTCGCGTAGCGCGCCGCGAAATAGGCGATCGGGAAGGCCACGACGGCCGCCGCCAGCGTCACCACCGCCGCCATGACCACCGTTCGCAGGATCACGTCGAGGTTCTGCGCGCGGAAGAGTTCGCCGTAGGTCTTGAGCGTGAACTCGTACTTCACGAGCCCGGAGAACTCGTCGATCGAGAAGAAGCTCTGCGCCAGCAGCGCAAACAGCGACCCGAGATAGATGATGCCGAGCCACAGCACCGGCGGCGTCAGCAGCAGGAACAGGAGCAGCCCCGGATGTCGCCAGAACGCGTCCGACATGGCCCCTGCGACGCCCCCGCGGCGCGGCAGGATCGCGGGGCTGGCCGACACGGCCATCAGGCCTCATCCCCCATCACGTGCATGGCATCGCGGTTGAAGGTCAGCACCACCGCTTCGCCGTCCTCCGGCAGGCGGGTCCCGGCGGGCAGCACGGCGTTGAGCCGCAGGCCATGGGCGTCCAGCGCCACGCGGGTGGCGGCGCCGAGGTAGCTCTTCGACACCACGCGCGCCGGGACCCCGTCGCCCGCGGCCTCGCGCTGGATGCGGATCTGCTCTGGGCGAAGGCTGCCCCAGCCGCGCTGTCCGCAATAGCGCTGCACGAAGTCCGGCGGCAGCACGTTGGACGAGCCGACGAAATCGGCGACGAAGCGGGAGGCCGGACGCTGGTAGATCTCCTCCGGCGTTCCCACCTGCATGATGCGGCCCTCGCTGAACACCGCCACGCGGTCGGCCATCGACAATGCCTCGCCCTGGTCGTGGGTGACGAAGACGAAGGTGATGCCGAGCGTCCGCTGCAGCGCCTTCAGTTCCTCCTGCATCTGCTCGCGCAGCTTGAGATCGAGCGCGCCGAGCGGTTCGTCGAGCAGGAGCACCTTCGGACGATTGACCAGCGCGCGGGCGAGCGCCACGCGCTGGCGCTGGCCGCCCGACAGCTGGCCCGGCCGGCGATCGCCGTAGCCGGGCAGCTTGACGAGGGCGAGAGCCTCCTCGGCCGCCTTGCGCCGCTCCGGCTTTCCCACCCCGCGCACCATCAGCCCGTAGGCGACGTTGTCGACGACGTTGAGGTGCGGAAACAGAGCGTAGTCCTGGAACACGGTGTTGACGTTGCGCCGGTACGGCGGGACGCCCTCGGCCGTCTCGCCGAAGATCTCGATGTGGCCCGAAGTCGGCTGCTCGAAGCCGGCGATCAGCCTGAGCGACGTCGTCTTGCCCGAGCCGGACGGCCCCAGCATGGCGAAGAACTCGCCTTCCCGGACGGCGAGGTCGACCCGGTCGACCGCTTTGACCGGGCCGTAGTGCCGCGAGACGGACTGGAAGGAGACGGCTGTGGTCATCGTGGTCGAACGATCCTGCTGCGAATGCGGAGCACCCCCCACCGACCCTTCGGGCTCCCCCCCCTGTCCGGGGGAAAGGAGCCGCCAACCGCAAGCGCTGCGATTCTTCTCCCCCATGCACACGGGGGAGAGGTGGATCGGGCGAAGCCCGAGACGGTGAGGGGGCGGGCGCGGCTTCGCCGTGCCGGCGTATCCGCCCTCAGCGCCCGCCGATCACGCCGACATAGTCCGAGACCCAGCGGTAGTAGGGCACGCACTGGTCGTTCTGGCTGGCACACTTCGACGTCGGCGTGGTCCAGAAGCGGACCTGCTCGAAATTGTCCATGCCGTTGGTCGTGCAGCCCTCGGCGGTCTGCATGCCGCGGCCGTCGGTGCAGGCGGCGGGCACTGCGGGGTTGGCGCCGAACCAGACCGACAGGTCGGACTGCAGGTTCGACGACAGCGAGTGCTCCATCCACTTGTAGGCGCAATTCGGATTGGCCGCGTCGACATGCATCATGGTCGTGTCGGCCCAGCCGGTGACCCCCTCCTTCGGGAACACCGAGCCGACGGGCTGCTTGTCCGACTTGAGCAGGTTCACCTGGAACGGCCAGGATCCGGACGCCACGACGCCCTCGTTCTTGAAGTCGTCGATCTGGATGAAGGCATCGTGCCAGTAGCGGCCGACGAGCTTGCGCTGCTCGCGCAGCAGGTCGAGGGCGGCCTTGTACTGGTCCTCGTTGAGCTCGTACGGGCTCTTGATGCCGAGCTCCGGCTTGTGCGTCATCAGGTACAGAGCAGCGTCGGCCACGTGGATCGGGCCGTCATAGGCCTGCACGCGGCCCTTGTTGGTCTTGCCGTCGGGCAGGTCCATCTCCTCGAACACCACGTTCCACGAGGTCGGAGCCTCCTTGAAGACGTTGGTGTTGTACATCAGCACGTTGGGACCCCACATGTACGGCACGCCGTAGTGCACGCCGTCCACCGTATGCCAGGGCGCGTTCTTCAGGCGCTCGTCCACCGTCGACCAGCTCGGCACGAGGTCGATGTTGATCGGCTGCACGCGCTTGCCGGCGATGAGGCGCAGCGAGGCGTCGCCGGAAGCGGTCACGAGGTCGAAGCCGCCCTCGTTCATCAGCGCCACCATCTCGTCGGAGGTGTTGGCGGTCTTGACGTTGACCTTGCAGCCCGACGCCGCCTCGAACTTGGTGACCCAGTCGAACTCCTTCATCGTCTCGCCGCGCTCGATATAGCCGGCCCAGGCGACGATGTTGACCTGTCCCTCGCTCTCGCCGATCGACGTGACCTGGGCGAAGGCGGAGGTCGAGACGCTGAGCGCGAGCGTCAGCGCGGTGCATGACTCGAGAAGCTTCTTCATGACGATTCTCCCATTGTCGGGGGCCGCTCTCTGAGGCGGCGGCATGGTCCCTGACGTCAGAGTGCCATGAATCCCGCCATTCGCAATTTCATTCGTCAGAAACGACATATCGGAAATTCCGATATCTGGCCGCCCACCCTTCCCGTTGGCGAAGACCTCGCCTGAGGCACCGGAAGCCACGTCCGCAAGGGGTCAGAACCGCTCCAGCTCTGCCAGGGTGACGGAGAGGCCGGGGATGGTTGCGGACCGCACCTCGGCGTCGGCCGGCACCTCCCGGATCGAGCCATAGGCTTCCAGTCCCGGCGCGGTGTGGACGTGGGTCGTCTCTTTCACGGCGTCGATCACCCAGAGTTCCGGAATCCCGAAATGCGCATAGATCAGCGCCTTGCGCCCGAGGTCCCAGCGCAGGCTGGAATCCGCCACCTCGACTGCCAGCAGCGCCGTCCTCGGCGCCAGCGCAGCGAGCCCGTCGGCCTTGCGGAAGAACACGAAGTCGGGCTCGACGAACGTGTCGTCGCTCAGGCGGAAGGTGGTTTCTCCGGCAAAGACGAACTCGGCGGGCGCGGTCCGGACGAAATGGTAAATCAGCGCGCTCTTCAGCACCTCGTGCCGTATGCCCTTCGCATTCATGGGCACGATCTCCCCGCCGATCAGTTCGAAGCGCTCGCCCTCGTCCAGCACGCCGGCCTTCACCAGCGCCTCGATCTCCGCCACGCTCCATCGGCGACGCGGCAAGCCTTCGGCAGCCTGCGTCGTCAGCGGCAGATCGGCACGGCGGAGGTCGTCGTTGCGGAACAGCTGGTTCATGTCGACAAACATACCACGCGCTGCCGCGGTGCCGCAATTTCGGGGATCGGTGGCCATGATCGCGGAGAACCTGGCGCAGGGCGGGATGAGCCGGACGCCGCGAACTGATCGCCCCTCACCGCCCCCGCTGCATCCGCTGCCCTTGCGCCAGCGCGATGAAGTCGCGCGCCGTCTGCGACAGCACCGAACCGCGCCGCCACACCATGCCGACCTGCACGACCGGCAGCGCGCCGGAGATGTCGCGGCTCTCGATGCGGTCGCCTTCCAGCGACCAAGGCCGGTAGACCAGGTCGGGCAGGAGCGCCACGCCCGCCCCCGTCGCCACCAGACTGCGCACGGCCTCGACCGAGCGCGTGCGGAAGGCGACGTGCGGGCGGGTGCCGAGTGCGGCGAGAAGCTTGCCCGTGCTCTCCTCGATCTCGTCGATGGTGAGCATGATCAGCGGCTCGGTCGACAGGTCCGACAGCGCGATGGCGTCGGCGTCGACCAGCCGGTGGCCGAGCGGCAGCCACAGCCGATAGGGCGAGACTTCCAGGATCTCCGCCTGCAGCGCCATCCGGTCGCGCAGGTTGGAGATGACGGTCACCGCGACGTCGAGTTCGCCGCCGACCAGCAGGTGCTCGAGATAGTCGCCATTGTCCTCGATGGCCGAGACCTCCACCGCCGGCCAGGCACGGCGGTAGCGGGCGAGCAGGTCAGACAGCACGTAGCCCGCGACCAGCGAGGTGACGCCCAGTTGCAGCCGGCCGGTCGCGGTCGCGGGTTCGCCCGAAAAACTGCGCCGCGCATCCGACACGTCGGCCAGGATCTTGGTGGCATGCCGCAGGAACTGGTGGCCCTTGTGGGTGATCGAGAGCCCGCGCGCGTGCCGGTCAAACAGCGCCACCCCCAGATCGCCTTCCAGCTCCTTGATCGCCTCGGTCACGGCCGACTGCGAGATCGACAGGTTCTGCGCCGCGCGGCTCACCGTCCCCTGCTCGGCGACGGCGACGAAGTACTGCAGCTGGCGAAGCGTGAAGGCCATGGACCATTCATAAGCGGGATCGCGCGAAAGGAAAGCACTGCACGACCTGGACGCCGTATGCCTCCACCGCGGCGTCATGATGGACTGGTGATCGAGCGCATCGAGGAACCACGATCCCCGCCTCAACCACCCGCCAGATGCCGGTGCCGCCCATTCGCGCTGCCCGCGCAGGCCATGGGCGGCTGGAAGGAAATACGGGGACAGTTTACTTAATTCGGAAGTATTCGATGCCTTCTCCGGTCGTTCTCGATCCGAATTAAGTAAACTGTCCCCGCATTTCCGGTGGCGGCAGGCCCCCTATCCTCCGCATCCGCCGATCTCCACCGGCTCGCCCGGCTCGGTGCCGATGGTCAGGCACGTTCCCGCGGCGCAGAGCTCCCAGCCCTGCCCCGTCGCGCCGGAACTGGCGAGCCGCAGCGCCGTCTGCGGCGGCAGGTCCGGCCGGTACGTCCAGACGCCGCCCTCGAGCACCGCGCCGTCGGGGATCTCCATGCCGGCGCCCGTGCCTGCCACGCGGGCGGCGACCAGTTCGAGCCCGGCTGGCGTCACTCGCCAGTCCTCTTCCCAGCGCGTCTTCTCGACCGAATGCGTCCAGGCGAGCGTGAAGGCGGAGGCGGCGAGCACCGTGGTCTTGCCCGCGACGACGATGCAGAGGGCTAGGGGCATGGGCGGGTGTCGGACCTCGCGTCCGCCGGCGCGCAACGATACCCCCCTCTGCCTGCCGGCATCTCCCCCTCAAGGGGGGAGATCGGCTGTCCCGGCCACCTGCGCCAATCGCCAACGTGATCGAGAAGGCGCCAGGGCCGAAGCTGCCGATCTCCCCCCTCGTGGGGGGTCCGAAGGACGGGCGAGACCGGTGGCTCGCCCCGTCCGGCAGGACAGAGGGGGGCGCCGCAGAGTGCCGTCGTTGGCAGCGCGCCCAAAGACATCACGCCGCCGCCGGCCGCGCCCGTGTCCGCCACCAGTGCAGCCCGAACACCAGGGCGGCCAGCGCGAAGCCGATCTCGTCGGTGACGGGCAGCGCCACCACCAGCGTGAAGGCGGCGGCGGCGGCGAGCAGGCGCTCCCAGGCTGCCAGCGGCGCGCGCAGGTAGCCGATCACGGCCGCACCCCACAGCCCGATCGCCAGCGAGGCCTTCGCAACGATGTAGGCGACGGCGGGTACATAGCCGACGGTCTCCGCCAGCGGTCCGCCGTCCTGAAGCATCAGGGCGGGCGTATAGACCGCCATGAAGGGGATGACGAAGCCCGCCGCGGCCACCTTGATCGCCTCGATCGAGATCCTGAGCCCGCTCTCCCGGGCGATCGGCGCGGCGGCGAAGCAGGCGAGCGCCACCGGCGGCGTCAGGTCGGCCAGGATGCCGAAATAGAACACGAACATGTGGCTGACGATCAAAGGCACGCCGAGCTCCAGCAGCGCCGGGCCCGCGATGGTGGAGGTGATGATGTAGTTGGGGATGGTCGGGATGCCCATGCCGAGCACGATGCAGGTGATCATGGTGAGCACCAGCGACAGGAACAGCGAGTTCTGCCCGACCGAGACGATGTACTGGCCGAAGGTGTTGGCGACGCCCGTCAGCGTCATCGTGCCGATGATGATGCCGACGATGGCGCAGGCGATGCCGACCGGCAGCGCCGTGCGCGCTCCGTCCGCGAGCGAGTCGCGGCACACCGCAAGCGTCCGGCGCCCGCCCTCCACGAAGACGTTGGCGACGACGAGCAGGGCGGCGGCGGCGAGCACCACGCCGATCCCGTAGCGGAAGAAGCTGGCCGCCACCAGGCCGAGGCCGATCCAGAAGATGAAGCGGATCGCCTGGCCGGGCAGTCCCAGCGCCACCGAGCCGCCGAGTATCAGCAGCACGGTCAGCGCAAGGCCGACGGTGCCGGCAAACAGCGGCGTGTAGCCGGTGAACAGCAGGTAGACCAGCACCCCGAGCGGCAGCAGCAGGTACCAGCCCTGCTTAAGCGCGCCCAGCGCCGACGGCAGTTCCGCTCGGGGCAGGCCGATCAGGCCGCGCTTGCCGGCTTCGAGATGCACCATCCAGAAGGTCGAGGCGAAGTAGAGGATGGCCGGCACGATCGCCGCCTTCACCACCTCGTAATATTCGATGCCCAGCGTCTCGGCCATGATGAAGGCGACCGCGCCCATCACCGGCGGCATGATCTGCCCGCCCATCGAGGCGGTTGCCTCGACGCCGCCCGCGAAGGCCGGCCGGTAGCCGAAGCGCTTCATCAGCGGGATGGTGAACTGGCCGGTGGTGACGACGTTGGCGACGCCCGACCCCGAGATCGTGCCCATCAGCGCCGACGAGATGACCGACACCTTGGCCGCGCCGCCGCGCGCATGGCCGACCAGCCCCATCGAGATGTCGGTGAACAGGCGGATCATGCCGCCCTTCTCCAGAAAGGCGCCGAACAGGATGAACAGGAAGATGTAGGTCGAGGAGACGTAGATCGGGATGCCGTAGATGCCCTCGGTCCCGTAGGTCATGTGGTCGATCACCTGCGCGAAGTCGTAGCCGCGGTGGTCGAGGGGGGCGGGCAGGAACTGCCCGAGGAGGCAGTAGGCGAGGAATGCGCCGGCGATGATCGGGAGCGCCGGCCCCATGATCAGCCAGGCGGCGGAAAAGATGGTGACCAGCGCCGTCACGCCGAAGACGATGTCGCGCGGCAGCGGGTCGCCCGCGCGCAGGATCAGCGGCTTGTATTCGACGAACTGGTAGACCGCCACCGCCACGCTCGCCGCCGCCAGCGCCCAGGCGAGCGACTTCCACGGCAGGCGCCAGCCGGCGGCCGCCGCCACCAGCGGGAAGGCGAGCAGGAGAAGGAAGCCGACATGGAAGGAGCGCACGATCTGGCTCGACATGTTGAGCACGTGCGCCGCCGTGGCGAGCTGGAACACCGAGAAGGCGACCGCGATCCAGAACAGCAGCCGGCCTTCGCGCGTGGCGGGGAAGCCCCCGCCGGTCGGGTCGTGGAAGGTGGCGGAGGAACCGACGTCGCTGGCTGCTGGGTTGCTCATGTCATGCCCTGGAGAATCGCGCCCTCGCCGTTGCGGTGCGGCCGCCCGAAGAGGCGGCCGCACCGCGGAACCGTCTGGTCGGTCCCGCTGCGGGATCAGAGCAGGCCCTTTTCCTTGTAGTAGCGCTCCGCGCCCGGATGCAGCGGGATCGGCAGGCCCTGGGCCCCTGTCGCGGCGTCGATCGCCTTGGCGGCAGCATGGGCGGCGACCATCTCCGGCAGGTTCTCGAACAGCTGCTTGGTCATCTGATAGGCGGTTTCGTCCGAGACGTCGGAATGCGTCACGAGGATGTTGGTGATGGCGAGCGTCGGCACGTCCTCGGCCTGCCCCTCGTAGGTTCCGGCCGGGATGGTGGCGGCCAGGAAGGGCGCGCCGAGCGTCTCGGCGACGGTCGCCGGCACCGCCACCATCGTGATCGGCAGCGCGGTGGCGAGGTCCTTGATCGAGGCGACGCCGAGGCCCGCCGACTGCAGCGTTGCGTCGAGCTGTCGGTTCTTGATCAGCTCGACCGACTCGCCGAACGGCAGGTACTCGGTCTGGCCGAGGTCCTCGTAGCGCATGCCAAGCGCCTTGAAGATCTGCCGCGCGTTGAGCTCGGTGCCCGACTTCGGGGCGCCGACCGACAGGCTCTTGCCCTTCAGGTCCTCGAAGCTCTTGATGCCGGATTCCTGCGAGGCGACGATCTGGATGTAGTTCGGATAGATCGCCGCGATGCCGCGCAGCTTGTCGAGCTTGGCCGCGAAGCCGGCCTCGGCGTCGCCCTCCCAGGCCGCCTTGACGGAATCGCCGAGCGCGAAGGCGATCTCGCCGCTGCCCTTCTGGAGCAGGTTGAGGTTCTCGACGGACGCCTTGGTGGACTGCACCTGCGTGCGCGCGCCCTCGATCTTCTCGCCATAGATCTTGGCCAGCGCCGCGCCCAGCGGATAATAGACGCCGGACGTACCGCCGGTCAGCACGTTGATGAACTCGTCCGCTTTGGCCGGCAGGGCGCCGCAGGCGAGCGTGACCGACAGTGCGCCTGCGGCAAGCAGACGGGTGCCGACACTGAACATGATGGACCTCCCGATGATGTTCTCCGCACGGAACGCCGCGCGGCCTGGAAGGTCATGTTAGTGATTGGCAAGGGAAAGCCAACCCTTAAATACCGCGCCGGACGCCGGAACACGTCGCCGCCGGCGCCGCCCCGGCTGCGAATACGGTCGCCGATTTTGCGAAGACACCGCCGCCGGCCGCGACAGACCGGTGCCGGTACTCGTCCCCGCCACCGCGAAAAGGCGTTCAGAACAGGTCGCAGTCGCCGAAGTCGTCGTTGCGCACCACATGGACGATCTGCGCCCGCGCGCCGATGCGGCCGGCCAGTTCGGCGAGCTTGACGTCGCGCGTCGCCACGCCGGTCTCGACCTCCCACTCCTCGGGCATCACCTCCATCAGCGAACGCAGGAAGCCGGCGATGCCGGAGACCTTCTGGTAAATGAGGTCGCCCTCCTGCATGGCCCGGATGAAGCCGGGCTTGCCCTGGATCGCATCGCCCACGGCCACCGCGATGTGGGCGTGGTTCACGTCGATCGCATGGGCGATCGTCTCGAGCTCCGCCTCGATGCGCGCGATGACGTCGCGCACCGTCTCGTGGTGCGGATCGTGCTGGACGGTCTTGGCTGGAAGCGACATGCAGGCGAAACCTCTATCCCTAGAACAGTTCGAGTTCGCCGCCGGCGGCAGGCGCCGGGACGCGCGGCTCGGGCGTCGGTACGGGCGCGATGGCCTTCGGCAGCAGAAACTGCCGCGCCTTGCCCGTATGCGGCTGGAATTCCAGCCGGCGACCCTGGTCGCCGCCGACGCTGCCGCCCGTGTACTTGATGCCTTCGTTGTCGAGGAAACGGCGCGCGAACTCGATGTTCTTCGCGCCGATGTCGGTGAAGTTCTGAATCGTGCGGGCGCCGCCGAACAGCTTGGCCTCGAGGTTCTCGCGCCGGGCGCCCCGTTTGAGGAGACCGTTGACCAGCAACTCCATCAGGTAGACGCCGAAGCGCTCGGCCTCGTTCAGGCGCGACCGCTCGCCTTCGCCGGGAAGCAGGAAATGGTTCATCCCGCCGATCTTCAGCACGGGATCGCGCATGCAGGCCGCGACGCAGGACCCCAGCACGGTGGTCAGCACCGTCTCGGGCTTGTCGGAGACGGCGCACTCCCCCTGGATGACGTGAACCCGGTCGGGTCTGCCCGGCAGTATCAATGCAGCCTCCCCACGATCGCCTCGAGCGCCTTCTTCAGATCGGGAGTCGTGAAGGGCTTGTTGAGGTAGTTGTTCAGGCCCATCTTGCGCCCCTCGATCAGGACGTTCTTGTCGTTGTTGCCCGTCAGGATCATGAAGGGCGTCCGCGAGGTGGGCTTGTAGGTGCGGATCGCGTGCAGGAGCTGAAGACCGTTCATCTTCGGCATGTTCATGTCCGAAATGATCAGGTGGCAGGGCTGAGACATCATGACCTGCATGGCCTGTTCGCCGTCCGCGGCGACCGCGATGTTCCTGAACCCGATGGTTTCGAGGGCGTCGCGCAGCAGCATGCGGCTGGTGGTGGTGTCGTCGACCACGAGGATCTTCAGCTGAGCTAGGAGTGACATACCATGGTCCCTTCTTTCGTCGACCTTGCGCCCGCGAAGATCTCCCGGGCGATACGGCTCAGTGGTAGTTGCTTCTGGACCGCACCGACCTCGTGGGCCACGCGCGGCATTCCGTAGATCAGGGAGGATGTCTCGTCCTGCCCGATGGTCCTCGCGCCGTTCTGGCGCATCTTCAGCAGGCCCTGGGCGCCGTCGCGCCCCATGCCCGTCAGGATGACGCCGACGCAGTCGCGTCCCGCGGCGGCGGCAACCGAGTTCATCAGCACGTCGACCGACGGCCGGTGCCCCGATACCGTGTCGCCTTCGCGCAGGCGGGTCTCGAAGCCGCCCGCCCCGCGCACGACCTCCATATGCCGTCCGCCGCCCGGCGCGATGTAGATGTTGCCGCGCTGCAGCGGCCGGCGATCGTCCGCCTCCTGCACCGTCGGCCGGCAGAGCCGGTCGAGCCGTTCGGCGAAGGAGCGGGTGAAGTTGGCCGGCATGTGCTGCGTGATGACGGTCGGCGGGCAATCCATCGGGAACTCGGAGAGCACCGAGATCAGGGCCTCCACGCCGCCGGTCGAGGCGCCTATGGCGATCAGCCGTTCCGAAGCGCCGCCCCCCACGACCGGTGCGGACGGCACGGGGGCGGCCGGCTCTCGCACCGGCGCCGGACGGGCCATGCCGCCAGCGGAGCGGGCGCGCACGGCGCCAGCCGCGATGACCTTCTCGATCAGATCGTCGAAGGAGCGGTCGTCCTTCAGCGACGGCTTCGCCACGCAGTCGAAGGCGCCGAGAGCCAGAGCCTCGATCGTCACGGCCGCGCCGTTGACCGTCAGCGTCGAGACCATGATGACCGGCCGCGGCCGGTGTTTCATGACGCGGCGCAGGAAGTCGATCCCGTTCATCTTGGGCATCTCGATGTCGAGCGTGATGACGTCCGGATCGAGCGTGTCGACGAGCCTGAACGCCTCCGTCGGATCCGGCGCCTCGCCCACCACCTGGATCGCGGGGTTCGAGGACAGCGCGAAGCCGATGATGCGCCGCATCGTGGCACTGTCGTCGATGATCAGGACCCGGACCGGCTTCATCGTGCACCCCCCTTTGAATGGCGCCAGGTCGTGATCCCGTCGCTGACGAAATTGTCCGCCGAGGGTCCGGAGACCCGCTCGGAATGGCCGATGTAGAGCCAGCCGTCGGGCTTCAGCGCCTCGGAAAAGCGCGTCCAGAGGGCGGCCTGCTTGACCTTGTCGAAGTAGATGACGACGTTGCGGCAGAAGATGACGTCGAACTTGCGTTGCATCGGCCACTTGGCGAACAGGTTGAGCTCGCGGAAGGCCACCAGGTTGCGCGCCTCGTCGGCGACCCGCCAGAGCTGCTGATCTCCGAACCCGCCCGGCGCGCGATGCAGCCAGCGCTTCTTCAGCTCGGGCGGAACGTCGGTGAGCGCCTGGTCCGGATAGACCGCAGCCTTGCCCTCGGCGATCATGTTGGGATCGATGTCGGAGGCGAGGATCTTGACGTCGTGACGGCCGACGTCGGGCATCATCGACAGGATCACCAGCGCGGCGGAATATGCCTCCTGGCCGTTGGAACAGCCGGCCGACCAGATCCGCACCGGCGCCCCCCGGCGCGCAGCCTCCAGCAGCGGCGGCAGGACCGTCCGCTTCAGGTGCTCGAAGTGATGCGCCTCGCGGAAGAACTTGGTGACGTTGGTGGTCAGCGCCGCGACCATGCGCTGCCGTTCGTCGAGCCCTTCGGACTTGGCGACATAGGCACAATAGTCACGGAAACTCTCGAGCCCCAGCGCCCTGAGGCGCTTGGCAAGCCGCGCATAGACCAGCGCAGCCTTCGTTTCCGTGAGCTGGATGCCGGCGTGATCGTGCAGGATATCCGCGATCTGGCGGAAGTCCTCCGCCGTGAGCAGATATTCTCCGGGAACGATCCCGCCCGACAGGGACGCGGCGGTGGATTTCAATTCAGGAATCCCGAGTTCTCGCGGGTCGACTGCAGCACGCTGTCGAGCCCGATCAGGCTGATCATCCGGCCTTCGATGGCCAGCACGCCCTTCATGAAGGCGCGCGCCAGTTCGGAGGCGACGTCCGGCGTCGGCTGGATGGTGTCGGCGTTGATCGTGAGGATGTCGGAGACCGCGTCGACCAGCAGCCCGACCGACTGGTTGCCGACCTGGGTCACGATGATGACGTGGCGGGCGGTCGGTTCGGTCGAGCGGAAGCCTAGGCGGGCGGCCAGGTCGATCACCGGCAGCACCGAGCCGCGCAGGTTGATGACGCCCTTCACGTAGCCCGGCGAGTGCGGCAGCGGCGTGGTCGGCGTCCAGCCGCGGATATCGCGGACGGACATGATGTCGACGCAGAACTCCTGGCCTCCGAGACGGAAGGCGATGAGCTCGCTGTTCTTCGACAGGTCGTGTTCCTTGACGTGCATCATTGCTGCGTTCCTCTTTCCTTGGGCATGCCCGGCCTGCGCCGGCTAGGAGCGGTTGCCGGCGACGATGGCGTCGACGTCGAGAATGACGGCGACCCGGCCGTCGCCGAGGATGGTTGCGGCGGCCACGCCGAAGACCTGGCCGTAGTTGGTTTCGAGGCTCTTGATGACGACCTGCTGCTGGCCGATGATGCCGTCGACCATGAGCGCGCTCTGTGCCCGGTTCTCCGACTCGACCATGATGGCGACGCTGTTCAGCGGATCGGCTTCCTCGTAGCGGTAGCCGAGCTTGTAGCCGACATCGATGAGCGGGATGAACGAGCCGCGGATGGCGATGACCTTCGCGCGCTCGCCGAGCCCGTGCACTTCCGGTCCCTTCGGCTGCAGCGTCTCGACGATCGCGGTCAGCGGCACCACCAGCGTCTGGCCGGCGACCGTCACCACCATGCCGTCGAGGACGGCGAGCGTCAGCGGCAGGCTGAGCGTGAAGGTGGTGCCCTGCCCCGGCTTCGACGAGATCGAGATGCGCCCGCCGAGCGCCTGGATCGAGCGCTTGACCACGTCCATGCCGACGCCGCGGCCGGAGACGTCCGACACCGTGCTGGCCGTGGAGAAGCCGGGGGCGAAGATCAGGTCGTCGATCTCGCTGTCGGACAGCGGCACGCCGGGCTCGATCACGCCGCGCTTGATGGCGATCTCCTTGACGCGGGCCCGGTTGATGCCGGCGCCGTCGTCGGACACTTCGATGATGACGCGGCCCGAACGGTGCGCGGCGGTCATGCGCACCACGCCCTGTTCCGGCTTGCCTGCCTTGATGCGGTCCTCGGGCTTCTCGAGGCCGTGGTCGACCGCGTTGCGGATCATGTGGGTGAGCGGGTCGGCCAGCCGCTCGATGACGGTCTTGTCGACCTCGCAGTTCTCGCCCTCGGTGACGAGGCGGACGGACTTGCCCACCATGTCGGCCACTTCGCGGACCACCCGCGACATCCGCTGGAAGATCGGCCGGACCGGCTGGGCGCGGATCGCCATCACCGAATCCTGGATCTCGCGGGTCAACTGCTCGAGGTCGTCGAGACCGACCGCGACCTCCGACAGCCGCGCGATTCCGGCCTCGGTGACGCGCTGCGACAGCATCGACTGGTTGATGACGAGCTCGCCCACCAGGTCGATCAGCCGGTCGACGCGGTCGAGGTCGACGCGGATCGTGGTCTGGGCCTGCTGGGCCGGCTGAGCCTGGTTCGCGGCCGCCGCGGCGGACGCCTTGGCGGGCTCCGCGTTGACCTGCGCGATCTTGGCAAGCACCGACTCGGGGATCAGCGGTCCCTCTTCCACCAGCGTCGGCACGGGCTGCCTCGTCTCGGCCGCCGGTGCCGGAACGAACTCGAAACTGGGATCGAACTTCGGCTCGGCGGTGACGGAGACGTCGCAGTCGAACTCGACGAATTCGAAGACCTCGCGGACCTGCGCCTCCGTCACGTTGGAGCCGAGCCGGATCGTCCAGGAGAGATAGGCGCCTTCCGGATCGAGCTCGGTCAGCAGCGGAACTTCCGAAATGTCGCAGGCGACGTCGGCGTCGCCGAGCGCGCGGATCTCGCGCAGGAGCTTGATGGCGTCGTTGGCCTTGGCATAGAGTTCGGGCTTCGGCCGGAAGCTGACCACGAAGACCTGCTCCTCGGGATCCGGATCGCCACCGCCCAGGATGTCGTCGAAGCTGATCGTGATCGGCACGAAGTCGTCGTCGTCGTTGCCGGCATCGGCCGCCGGCAGCGGCGCGAGCGCCTGAGCGGCCTGCGCGACCGGCGCGGCGGGTGCGGGCTGCGCGCCACCGGGCTGGGCGGCGCGGGTCAGCTCGTCGTGGATCTGGGAGACGCGGCTCTCGTCCATCTCGCCGCCGTCGCGGGAATAGCGCACGAGATCGGCCAGGATGTCGGACGACCGCAGCATGAGCTTGAGCAGTCCGGCGTCGGGCTGGATCTGCCCGCTGCGGACCAGATCGAGCGTCGTCTCGAACGTGTGGGCGAAACGGACCAGTTCCTCGAGGCCGAACGCACCGGCGCCGCCCTTGATCGAGTGGACCGCTCGGAACACCGCGTTGATCGTGTCGGTGTCGTGCTCTTCGCTTTCGATCGCAAGCAGGCCCGTCTCCAGTTCCGCGAGCTGCTCCTCGCATTCCTGGAAGAACGTCTGCTTGATTGCCGCCATGGTATCCACTGGCAAGCTCCCCCGGACTTCTGTTTGATCAGGCCGCGACGCGGTTGATGGCGTTGACCAGCTTGGCGGGGTCGAACGGCTTGACGATCCAGCCCGTGGCGCCGAGGCGGCGGGCGCGGTCCTTCTTGTCGTCGACGCTCTCGGTGGTCAGGACCAGGATCGGGATCGCCCGATGCCTGTTGCTGCCGCGCACCGCCTCGATAAAACCGAAGCCGTCCATGCGGGGCATGTTGATGTCGGTCACGATGACGTCGGGCATCGCGCCGTCGAGCACCTCGAGCCCGTGCACGCCGTCCTCGGCCTGCAGCACGTTCATGCCCGCTTCCGTCAGCGCGGCGCGAAGCATTTCGCGGATCGTGCGGGAATCGTCCACAGTCAGTACCGTTTTCGTCATCTCAAGCGTTCCTTGCAACAAAGTTGGCCGGCTCCAGCCCCGCGATGTCGAGGCCTTCCACGAGAGCGGCGGAGGGATTCGCGAGGTCGAACTCCATTCCGTCGAGCGTCCAGGTGGCGACTGCCGACAGCAGGACCTGGATGCACTGCGCGCCGACGCGTTCGACCTTGGACGCGTCGATGGAGACGTCTTTCCCCCGGGCACGGAGGAATTCGGAAGCGAGTGGCCCGGCCGCCGTGATGTCGAGGACGGGCGGCAAGGCCAATGTGGTGGACATGGCTTGTTTCATTCACGTTTCCCCTGAGGACTCAGAACTCTTCCCAGCCGTCCGCCTCGGCGACGACCTTCAGCGCGGCGGAGCCCTGCGTGGCGTGAGCGGGCGCATGGCGCGGCGCGGCGGCTCGCACCGGCGCCTTGGCCGGCCGGCCGGTTCTTCCATGGCCGGCCAGCGTGGCGGCGCCGATGCTGAATCCGGCGATCGAGCGGACCAGTTCGGCGGCCTCGGTGCGAAGCGAGTGCACGGCCGCCGTCGTCTGCTCCACCATGGCGGCGTTCTGCTGCGTCGCCTGGTCCATCTGCGAGACGGCGGTGTTGATCTCGGAAAGACCGGTCGACTGCTCCTTGGTCGACGATGCCATCTCCGCGACGAGCGTATCGATCTCGATCACCTGCCGCACGATCCGCTCGGCGACCCTTCCGGTCTCGTCGATCAGCTTGACACCATCGTCCACCTGGGCCGAGCTCGCCTGGATCAGACCCTTGATTTCCTTCGCGGCCTCGGCCGAGCGCTGGGCAAGCCCGCGGACTTCCTGAGCGACCACCGCGAAGCCGCGGCCGGCGTCCCCAGCCCGAGCCGCCTCGACCCCGGCGTTGAGCGCCAGCAGGTTGGTCTGGAAGGCGATCTCGTCGATGACGCCGATGATCTGCGAGATCTCGCGTGACGACTTCTCGATGCCGCTCATGGCGCGCACCGCGTCCTGCATGATCGCGCCCGAGTTCTCCGCTTCCTTGCGGGCGGCGATCACCTTCTGCGCGGCGACGTGCGCGCCTTCGGCGGCGCGGCGGACGCTGGCGGTGAGCTCCTCCACAGCGGCCGCTGTCTCCTCGAGACTCGCCGCCTGCTGTTCGGTGCGGCGGG